>JGI25160J50197_1001558_pt1 | contig 11326 bp, 12 predicted proteins | sample AraplaMF_Cvi_mMS_FD_50197 | JGI IMG/M metagenome (IMG submission 50197)
AAGGGCAGGTCGAGCCGGCCTTCAGGCAGGAGCGCAGGCGGAGGCTCGCTCACTCGGCCTTCGAGAAGCAGATCGGAAACGGCAACCGGCACATGCTTTCCNGATGACAGCGTCAGATAGGCGGACTTGGCGCCGTCAGTGCAATGGCGCGCNGGGCGATGCAAGCCGGCGACGGTGAAGGTCCAGCTTTCNCCGGCGGCGAGGGCCAACCCGGCCGGCGGCTCGAATTCGTGAAAATTGGCGTTGCGTCTCAGAAACGTGGCGTTGCCGCACGCCGNAGCATCGATGACCCGGGTGAGGGANGTGTAGACAAGCTTGAAACCGGAAAGTGCCGCGCCGGAGAGATTGAAAAGCGTGAAGGTGAACGCNCCATGCGGCCCGCCACCAGGNTTCCAGCTGCTTTCCAGGCGATAGTCGGCCGGCTTCATATCTCGTTCCTCTTGTTGTCTATTTCGATTTCAATAGTGCTCGGACTGGGAAAACGTGCGGGCAAGCTCGGCCTGGCCGGCTGTCAGGCCGCAGTCGACCGGCAGGCAGACGCCAGTGATCGCTGCAGCCTGCGGCCCAGCCAGGAAGGCGACGGCATTGGCGACGTCCTTCGGATCGACCACGCGCTGCAGCGGATACCAGCGGCGGGCATCCTCGAAGACATTGGGATTGGCAGCGGCACGGACTTCCCAGGCCTGCGTCTTTACCGTTCCGGGAGCAACGGCGTTCGCGCGGATGCCGAATTTTCCGTATTCGACGGCGACCAGCCGGGTGAAATGCAGAAGTCCGGCTTTGGCCGCGCTGTAAGCCGGATGGCCAAACACATTCATGCCGTTGACCGAGGCAATGTTGACCATCGANCCTCGCGACGCCTTCAACTGGTCTTCGACAGCCCGAAAGCAGAGAAATGCCGCTTCNAGGTTGAGCGCATTGTCGGCACGCCAGATCTCCGGCGTCGTATCATGCAGGCTGACGGCGCGGGCTGCACCCGCATTGTTGACGAGGGTACGAAGANTGCCGANCTCCGCCGCACGNCCGGCGAGAGNCGCAACGCTTGTCTCGCTGGTCACGTCGCATTCGATNGGGACNAAGCGGTCGGATGGTCCNAGTTTGCCGGCAACGGNTGCNGCACTNACGAGATCGATATCCGCAAGCAGGATGACATCATGATCGACGGCCANTCGATCGGCAATCGCCGCGCCGATATCACCTGCTGCTCCCGTCACGATGGCCACCGATTGCGTCATTGTCGCTCCCTCTTGTTGATCAGTCCCCGAGCAGCTGCTTGTCNTCGCCATCGCGGTGTGCAACCAGCTGCTGCTTGATGCGTCTCAGCGTCGTCATCGCCCTCGGTTGGATNGCATAGGCGACAAGGCTCGCCAGGATATCGACGGTTGCGATATAGGCGATACGCGTCGATGTCGGGCGGAAGATGTTGGTNCCTTCCGGAAGATCGATCGGCACGACGATCTCGGCGGCTCTGGCGACCGGACTGTCGGATTGCGTCAGCGCAATGGTCCTGACCTTGGCCTCGCGTGCCAAAGCAAAAGCCCGCACCAGCTCGGCATTGCGGCCGGAAAAGGACGAGCCGATGATCACATCGCCGGCCTTCGCTGCCGCCGCCATCATCAGCTGCATACTGTGGTCGGAACTGGAGGTGATCCTGAGGCCAAGCCGAAAGAGCCGATTCTGCAGCTCGTCGGCAATCATCGAGGAGTTGCCGCCCGATCCGAAGGCATAGATCATCTCCGCCTTGGCGATCTGCGCGACCGCAGCTTCGATCGCGGTGAGGTCCAGTGAGCGATGCAACAGGAAAAGGGCGTTCTGCGCCTTGGTAATGATATCCTGAGCGACATCGGCCGGATCGCTGCTCTTTGATTCTGGCTTCAGATAACGCACGCCGACATGGGCGGTGCGGGCAAGCTGCACCTTGAAATCGGAAAAGCTGTCGCAGCCGAGGCGGCGGCAGAAACGCGTCACCGTCGGTGGCGAGACTTCCGCGCGTTCGGCAAGCTCGATGATCGAGGCATTCACCGCAAATTCGAAATCGTTCACGATGATATCGGCGATACGGGCCTCAGAGGCGGAGAGCCGGCTCTTGTCTTCCTGCAATGTGGAAAAGATATCCAAGCCGGTCCTCCCGCCGATCCGTCAGTCAACTCTTTTTCTTGTAGGCAACGCAATCGATCTCGACCTTGCAATCCACCATCATGGACGATTGGACGCACGCGCGGGCCGGCGGATGTGCGCCGAAATAATCCTGATAGATCTTGTTGAAGGTCCAGAAGTCGCGCGGATCGTCCAGCCAGACGCCGACGCGCACNACATCNTCCACGCCGTATCCGGCTTCATCGAGAATGGCGAGCACGTTGGCGATCGTCTTNTGCGNCTGGGCAACGATATTGCCGTCGATGATCTCGCCNTTTTCCATCGCCACCTGGCCGGAAACATAGAGCCAGCCATCGGCTTCNACCGCGCGCGCAAAAGGCAGCGGCTTGCCGCCNGCGCCGGTCTGAACAGTGCCATATCGCTTGATGGACATGCTGGGATCCCTGCAAATTATTTTCTTGATAAGTTGACAAGGGACCATAGAAAGCAGATTTTGACCAGTGAAAAACGCCATTTATGAAAAGAATTTAAATCGGGGGCGAACATGCGTGATCCTTTCAAGAATCCTTTCCCGTCCTCCGACGCCGCACGGCACGCCATCTGGGAGATGCTCGTGCCCCGCGACATCGATGCCTTTCTGGCTGCCGACTGGTCGATGGTCCAAGACGATTTCGTCGAGGAAGGCTTCATCGGCATCGATGGCCGCAAAGAGGTCAGCCCTGACAAATGGCGCCTGGCATTCCCCACACTCAATGCCTATCGCGATGAGTGGCTGAGGCAGGCAAAGGATTTTGCGACGCAGAGCTTTGCCGAGGATACGCGTACGGCGATCTTCACCACCACGACGCTCGAAGACATCGAGATCGAGGGTGACATGGCGCTTGTCCGCAAGAAGTTCGATGGGGGCCTGACGAAGAGTGATGGCACTCGCGATATCATGCAGTGGCAGACGCTCTATTATTGCAGGCTCCACGAGGGACGGTGGAAGATCTGCGGATTTACCGGCTACCTGCCGAACCCGATGGGTTGAAGCAGGGCCGCAAAACAAGGCCAAATCACTTGCGCATTTTCACGGCAGCACTGGCGACCGAAACCAATACGTTTTCCCCGATCTGCGTGGATCGCCGCGCTTTCGAAGCCTCTCTCTATGCGCCGCCCGGCCAGCATCCGGAGACGCCCACGCTCTGCACTGCGCCGATCACCGTCGGCCGCCGTGTCACCGCTGAAAAGGGCTGGGAGCTGATCGAAGGCACGGCAGCATGGGCCGATCCGGCCGGCCTCGTCAATCGCCAGGCCTATGAGGGGTTGCGCGACGAAATCCTCGGCCAGCTCCGTGCCGCAATGCCCGTCGATGCCGTTGTGATGGGCCTGCATGGGGCGATGGTGGCTGCGGGATATGAGGACACGGAGGGCGACCTCCTGACCCGCATGCGCGACATCGTCGGGCCTGATGTCCTGATCTGCGCCGAACTCGACCCGCATAGCCATCTGACCCGGAAGCGCATCGACGCGCTGAATTTCGCCGTCTATTTCAAGGAATTCCCGCATACGGATTTTGTTGATCGCGCCGAGGATCTCTGGCGTATCGCCGTCGATGCGCTTGAGGGCAGGGTCAAGCCGGTCAATTCCGTTTTCGATTGCCGGATGATCGATGTCTTTCCGACCTCGCGCGATCCAATGCGCTCCTTCGTCGACAAGATCATGCGGATCGAGAAGGAAGATCCTGAAATCCTGTCGATCTCCGTGGTCCACGGCTTCATGGTCGGCGATGTGCCGGAGATGGGGACCAAGCTGCTTGTCGTCACCGACAACAATCCGCAAAAGGGGGCGGCTCTGGCGCGCGAGCTCGGCATGGAGCTGTTTTCCAAGCGCGGCACCTTCATGGTGCCGCAGATCGACGAAAAGGAAGCCGTCTCCCGGGCGATGGCTGCCAAAGCCTGGCCGGTCGTCATCGCCGATGTCTGGGACAATCCGGGCGGTGGGACGGCCGGCGATGCCACCGTCATTCTCGAGGAGCTTCTGGCCCGCGGTGTAACAAGTGCTGCTGTTGGCACGATCTGGGATCCGGTCGCCGTTCAGATCTGTTTTGCCGCAGGCGAGGGGGCCGAAATCCCGCTGCGCTTCGGCGCCAAATCGGCACCCGGAACCGGCAATCCTGTCGACGGCATGGTGAGGGTCGTCAGACTGATGAAGAACGCCGAGATGCAGTTTGGTGAGAGCCTGGCACCCTTCGGTGATGCGGCGCATATCGTGCTTGATGGTATAGACATCATCCTGAACTCGACGCGGGCGCAGAGCTTCGATCCGAGCCTGTTTTCAGTGATGGGCATCGATCCGACCAAGCAGAAGATTTTGGTGATCAAGTCCACCAACCATTTCTTCGCATCCTTCTCGAAGATCGCCGCCGAAATCCTGTACTGTTCTGCAGGAACCCCCTATCCGAACAATCCGGCGACAACCAACTATCGCCGTGCACCGAAGACCATTTGGCCGATCGTGGCCGATCCTCATGGAACCGAACGCGGAGCTGCCTGAGATGCATGACAACCGGTTTGCCGTCGTCGCGAAGGCTGGAGACAGGATCGCTGATCTTTCCACGCCGCGCCCGATCATCGACGAAGACAGGCTGGCCGCCAACATATCAAGGGTTCAGTCCTACATGGACGAGCACGGGCTGAATTTCCGCCCGCATATCAAGACACACAAGATACCTGCACTTGCCACCGCCCAGGTCGCGGCCGGGGCCAAGGGCATCAACTGCCAGAAAGTGACGGAAGCCGAGGTCTTTGCCGACGCCGGTTTCGAAGACATCCTGATCACCTTCAATATTATAGGAGTCCCGAAGCTCGAACGGCTCGCCGCCCTGAACGATCGTATTTCCGGTCTCAAGGTCGTCGCCGACAGCCAAGTCACGGTCGACGGGCTGTCAGCACATTTTTCCGGCCGCAAACCGCTCACCGTCCTCGTTGAATGCGACACCGGCGGCGCGCGCTGCGGTGTGCAGACGCCGGAGCAGGCGGCCTCGCTGGCAAAATATATCGCTGCAGCCGACGGGCTGGCATTTGGTGGCATTCTCACCTATCCGAAGCCGCAGTCGGCCGATGCCGTCGAAGCTTTCATCCAGTCTACGTTGAAGCAATTGGCGGCGGAGGGGATCGCCTGTCCGATCGTCAGCAATGGCGGCACGCCCAGCCTGTTTCAGGCGCATCTGGTCAAGTCGGCGACGGAGCATCGGGCCGGGACCTATATCTATAATGACCGTCAGATGATCCGGATGGGACATTGCGCGCAGGACGATTGTGCAATGCATGTCCTGGCGACTGTCGTGTCGCGGCCGAATGCAGACCGCGCCGTGATTGACGCAGGCTCGAAGGCGCTCACCTCCGATCTTCAGGGTTTTACCGATTTCGGCCTCGTCGTCGGATATCCCGAGGCGAGGATAACCAGCCTGTCGGAAGAACACGGCGTCATCGACCTTTCGGCCTGCACCGGTCAACGGCCCCAGATAGGCGAAAAGCTCTTCATCATCCCGAACCATACNTGCGTGGTTTCGAACCTGTTCGATACGATGGTCTTCCATCGCAGCGGGATCGTCACGCGCGTCGAGGACGTCGCCGCGCGNGGACTCGTCTGGTAAGTGGCCAATCGGCCGCTCAGGCCGTTGCCGGAGCCAACAGGTTCATATCGATATCTGTGAGTTCGACACGACGTTCGAACGCTATGCCTTCCGCATCGAAGAGATGNCAATCGGCAGCATTGATGCCAACGGCNACCGGCNNGTCCGCNCGGATGCCGACACTGCCGGGCAGCATGGCGCAGAAGTTTTCCGTTTCGCTGCCGAGTGCCGCATAGGCCACGGTGTTGGCCCCAAGCCGTTCAATAACGCTGGGTGTAACGGTCAGCGAAATTTCACCGGATCCGAGCTGGATATGCTCGGGCCGGATACCAAGCGTCATCATCTTGCCGACCATACCGTCTCGCGGCTTTACCGGCAGGGTTGCCGTCTGGCCGCGATAATCGACGGTCGCGCCTGCCTCGCTTGCGGACGTGCAGGTCACGGGCAGGAAATTCATTTTCGGATTGCCGATGAAGCCGGCAACGAACTGGTTGGCGGGCTTGTGGTAGAGCTCGAGCGGCGCGCCGGTCTGTGAAATATTGCCGGCATCCAGCACGACGATGCGGTCGGCCATTGTCATGGCTTCCACCTGGTCGTGCGTCACATAGATCATCGTCGCCTTCAGCTGCCGGTGCAGCTTGGCGAGTTCGATGCGCATGTCGGCGCGGAGGGCGGCATCAAGGTTGGAAAGAGGCTCGTCGAACAGGAAGATCTTAGGTTCGCGAACGATGGCGCGGCCGATTGCGACACGCTGGCGCTGTCCGCCCGATAGCATGCCGGGCTTCTGCTGCAGCCGCGTTTCGAGATGCAGGATGCGTGCGGCATTCTCGACCTTGGCCTTGAGCTTTTCCTCCTCCATCCGCTCGACACGAAGAGGGAAGGCGATGTTCTCGAAAACCGTCATATGCGGATAGAGCGCGTAAGACTGGAAGACCATGGCGATGCCGCGCTTGACCGGTGGCAGGTCGTTGACCCTGACGCCATTGATGATGATGTCGCCTTTGCTCGTTGCGTCGAGACCTGCGATCATGCGCAGGAGGGTGGACTTGCCGCATCCCGAAGGCCCGACGAAGACGACGAACTCGCCGTCCCGGACATCGAGTTCGACGCCCTTGAGAACTTCGTAGTCGCCATAGAATTTTTGAACCTTGTTGAGCTGAAGCTGTCCCAAAAATCTGTCTCCGGTCCCGGCCTGAATACGCAAGAGTTTGGTCGGTGAGGATCGCAGATCGTCGACCTGCGATCCTCGACATCGGTTTACTTGAAGGCTTCGATCTCGCCGGCAGCCTTCTTCAGGGCGGCTTCAGGCTCGGCCTTACCGGTGACGACGGACTGGACCATCTCGATCATCGAGTTCTGGAAGCCCTTATAGTCGGTGAACAGCGGCTCGGGACCACCATAGCTGATGCCCTCGATGAAGGGCTTCCAGAAGGGATCCTTGGCAACAAATTCGTCGACCTTTGCAGACGGACGCAGCGGGGTAAGGCCTGCGCCGCCCTGCAGCTCGTATTCGCCCTGGATGTCAGGTGAGGTGATGTACTTGGCGAATTCGGTCGCCTTGTCCTCGACACCAGAGCCCTTGAAGATCGCAAGGCTGTCGGTGATGAGAAGCGTGCCTGCGCCCTTGGCATCCGGACCGAGCGGCAGCGTGGTGACGCCCCAGTTGATCTTCGTGTCTTTCAGGCGATAGGCGGCACCCGAGCCCGCCTGGATCATCGCGACCTTGCCATCGAGGAAGATGGCGCGGACTTCGTTCTGCTCATAGGCTGTCGGGCCTTCTTCGGCAGAGGCCGAAATATCCTTATANGCCTTCAGCGCGGCAAGGATCTGGGGGCTGTCGAGCGTGATCTTGCCTTCGGCATCGGTGACCGCACCGTTATTGGTATAAACCCAATGCATGAACTGGTGCATCGTGTTGTCGAAGGTCTTGGCGGAAAGACCAAAGCCCGGAATGCCGGTCTTTTCCTTGATGGTCTTTGCCATCTGGATTTCTTCAGCCCANGTNTTCGGCGGCGTCTCGGGATCGAGGCCGGCCTGCTTGAAGAGGTCCTTGTTCCAGTAAAGNGCCTTGGTGGAGAAGGCGATCGGAACGCCCCACTGNTTGCCGTCGAANGTGACCGTGTCGACGATATGCGGGTAATAGCCCTTCTTCTCGTCATCGGTCATCGGAACGGGGACGATGAGGTCGTTCTGTGCGAACTCCTTCAGCGTGCGCGAGCCGACATAGGCCATGGCGACCGGCGTGCCGGCGGCAGCCAGCGTCGTTGCCTTGTCCTGGCACTGCGCCCAGCCGACGACTTCCGGCGTAACCTTCCAGCCGGCGTTCTTGGATTCCCATTCCTTGATGTATTTGGTGTGGATCGGGTCGATCGTGTCGCCGCAATAGATCCAGCTGATTTCCTTGTCGGCTGCCTGGGCCGTGACCGCAGTCAACGCCGTCGAACCAAGCAGGGCGAGCGCCATAAGGCCTGTCTTGATGGTAATGCTCACGTCGTTACTCCCATTCTCGTTGTTAGCTGTTCACTCTTTATTGTTGGTCTTATTGTTTCACCGCACCGGCGGTCAGGCCGCCGACGAGATAGCGCTGAAGGAAGAAGATGACGATCATCGCCGGCGCGATGCCGACGAAGGAGGCCGCCATCAGTTCGTTCCAGATGACCTCCTGCTTGCCGAAGTAAGCAAAGAGTCCCACCGGCAGGGGCATGTATTCAGTCTTCGAGTTGAAGGTCAGCGCGAAGATGAACTGCTGCGCATAGGCACCGATGAAGGTGGTGATCGCGACGACGATAATTCCCGGCATCGCAATGGGCAGAATGACGCGGCGCAGCGTATAGAAATGGCTGGCGCCATCCATGTAGGCCGCTTCGTTGAGTTCCTGGGGAATGCGGATCATGTAGGTGCGCAGCAGCCAGATCGCCGACGGGATCAGGAAGGCGACGCCCGGCACGATCATCGCAAGATAAGTGTTCAGAACACCGATGCTGCGCATCAGGCGAAAGAGCGGGATGAGCAGGACGGCACCGGAGAACATGTTCACCGTCAGGAAGGCGCCGAGCAGAATGCCCATGCCCCTGAACTCGAATTTCGCAAAGGCATAGGATGCCGGGATGACGAGGCAGAGCACGATGACAGTGACGATGATCGAGATGAAGAATGAGTTGAAGATGTAGCGACCGAAGCCCGGCACGCTGATCCACATCGTCCGGTAAGCTTCGAACGAACCGTTTTCCGGCCAGAAGCGGTAGGGCGAGGAGAAGAGCTGGCTGAGTGGTTTCAGCGACACCAGGAAGCCTTCGACGAAGGGCGACAGCACGAAGAACAGGAAGATCGCTATGCCGCAATAGATGAGGATGATTTCCCACCAGCTGTAGCGATCGATCATGGGACGGCTGCTCATGCGCGCTTCTCCGGGTTCAGGCGGCGGGTGACACGGAAATAGGCGAAGCAGAAGAGCGACAGGAAGATGCAGATCAGCACCGCACGCGCTGCCCCTTCGCCATATTTCTTCGAGCCGATAGCCGTCTGATAGGTATCGATGATCATCGTCGTCGTTTCGCCGCTCGGACCACCCTGCGTCAGGATCCAGATAATGTCGAAGGAATTGAAGGTCGCAATCAGCGACAGCATCGACATTGTGATAATGGCGGGAACCATCAGCGGCAGCGTGATGCGGCGGAAACGATACCAGCGGCCGGCGCCGTCGGTCCATGCTGCTTCGTAGAGATCCTTCGGGATCGACTGGATTGCGGCGAGGAAGTAGATCGTCACCAGCGGCACGCCAATCCAGACATCGGTGACGATCGTCGCCCAGAAGGCAGTGCTGCCATAGGCGAGGAAGGCGACCGGGCCNTCGACGAGGCCGAAGCGCTGCAGCAACCCGGAAATCATTCCGAACTGCCCATTATACATCCAGCCCCACATGAAGATGCCGATAGCCATCGGCACGATCCATGGCGGCATGGTCAGCAGTCGAAACAGCGACCGGCCGGGTACGGCAGCATTCAACATTGCGGCACCAAACGTGCCGATGATCATCTTCAGGGCGACCGAAAAGAAGGTCCAGATGAAGGTTCGCAGAATGACTTCCGCGAACGTGTTGTTGAAGATCTTCTCGTAATTGGCCCAGCCGACCCAGTTCGTCACCTTACGCAGCGATGCATCCGTAAACGACAGGATGAACGTATCGACCAGCGGATAGGCGACGATCGCGAGCACGTAAAGGACAGCTGGAAGGAGAAGGATCCAGGCGAAGATGACGGCACTTTTCTGAGCACTCATCTTGCCGGTCTCCTCAGGCCGCTCTGGAGTGTAGCGCCTCGTCGAACCGGTCCCAGACGGGACGAAGGTCGATTACGGCCTTCTTCATGCGGGCTTCATCCATGGCGAGCGCCAGGATGCCTGCCTCCAATGCGTTGAGCGTGGAGACCGGGAGTTCCGAACCGGTGCGCACGCTTTGCAGAATATCGGCTGCCATCTGCTCGTCTGCGCCATAATGCTGCGACAGTTCGGTCGCGGCATATTTGTTTTCGACGATCTTGTTGCCGGTCAACTGCTCATGAACGTCAAGATAGCCGCGGACAAAATCGCCTTCTGCCATGCCGCGCGAGCCCATGATGGCGAAGCGGCGGAACTGGTCGGGAACATTCAGGTTGGTGTGGAAATTCATGCCGACGCCATTGGCGTATTCGACGATCGCCACCTGGTAATCGATAATGTCGGCATCGCTGTCGAACACCTTATCCGAGCCCATCCAGCCGCTCGGCTTGCGGTGGAAGAGTTCCAGATCGTTGATTCCTTCGCGCGCCGGGTCGTTGGCGGGGATAAAGCTCTTGCGGCCGCCGAAGCTTGCAACACGTTCGGGGCGGGCGCCGACCACACCATTATAAAGGTCTAGGTCGTGGCAGCATTTCTCCAGCATGAAGCTGCCGGAATAGCGCTCGTAGCGGCGCCAGTCGCGCATAAGAAGGCGCCGTGATAGGGCTCGATATGTTCGGAGGCTTCGATGGAGACGATTTGGCCGAGCTTGCCTTCGGCCTGGATGGCGCGCAGATCCTTATAAAGAGGCGAGTAGCGCAGCACGAGACCGACCATCAGCCTTTCATGGCCGAACTTTGCCATCAGGTGGGCAAGTTCGATGCTCTCGGCGATCGTGGTGACGATCGGCTTTTCGCAGAAGACCTTGAGGCCTGCCTCAAGGCCGAGGCGAATATGATCGAGATGCATGTGGTTGGGAGAGCCGATCATCAGGAGATCGAGCTTTTCGGAAGCGAGGAGCTCCTGCGGCGAACCATAGGCCGTGCCGGCAGAGACGCCGTTTTCCGTCAGTCCCGGCAGCCCCGCAGGNTCCGGATCGACNTAACCGACAATCTCGAAGCTGCTGTCGATAGCCTTGAAGACATAGCCAAGATAGCCGAGCCGGAATCCCAGCCCAATGATTCCCACTTTCATGCTAAAGTCGTTCCCAATTTCGTAATTTATTTTCTTCAGGTTGGGACAAAAATCAGGGGCCGTCAACCGAAAACGGGGCTGAAGACGAATTGATGAAATTAATTTTCATCAAGCCCGATATGAGCGCGGCTTGCGGTTGAAGCGCAAGCCGGGGTGCGACCGATC
>JGI25160J50197_1001559_pt1 | contig 11318 bp, 10 predicted proteins | sample AraplaMF_Cvi_mMS_FD_50197 | JGI IMG/M metagenome (IMG submission 50197)
GCCGGTCGCCGCATCGATGAGCGCCAGCGACGGCTGCATGTTGCCGAGATTGAGCTTGGTGCGGCCGAAATCCGGGTGGGTCTCGATACCGCCATTGGCGACAACAAGCATGCGGCCGTCATCCGAAACCGTCATGTCATGCGGGCCGACGCCATAGGTTTCGTATTCGCCGATACGGACGAAACGGTTCGTCGCATCGTAGAGGCCGATCATGCCCCTGTTGTTGTCGAAGTCGTTCTCGCTGGCATAGAGCAACCGCCCATCCGGCGAAAACGCACCGTGGCCGTAGAAATGGCGGCCCTCCNGTGAGGTGATGACGATCGGTTCGCCCCTGTTCCGGGGGTCGAAGATCATCGCGAAGGTACCCGGCCTGCGGGCGAAGGCGACGGTGTGGCCGGTGGCAACACTATGGGCCATGCCATGGGCGCGGGCGGGCAGCGCCACCTGATCGACAATCTCCCCGCGTTCGGTAACCGTCGCGACCGCAAAGGAGCCGTTGGCAGCGCGGATACCGGATGCGTAGACAGCATCGGCGCGCGTGAGAGCCAGCAGCGCTTCAGGTTTCAGCGCAGCCAGAAAGCCGATACCGGCNGCCTNGACGAAGCCACGGCGGTCGATGGCGGCGCTNCGCCACATCGGTCAGTCTCCGTCCGAGAAGGAGAAGCCGGCCGAAAGACCGATTGCCGCTCCATACTGATCGCTGATCGTGGTNATGAGATCGCGGCTTTCGCTAAGCAGCGTATCGAGNTTGCCCCTCTCCGCATCGCTGACCGCGACTTCGATATCCGGGTTCAGCTTCGAGACGNTGTCGATGATCGTCTTCAACTTGGTGTCGATTGAATCGGCAACCGCCTTCTTTTCGGGCGGCAGCAGNTCGGCCATGCCGGCCTTCTGCCAGAGGGTACGAATGCCCTCAAGATTGGCGGCCATCGATTTCCAGGTATTCTTGGAACGCCAATAGATCGCCATGCGCGGGCGAGCGGGCGTATCCTTGCCCTTGTAGAATTGCTCCAGTCGCTGGTCGCGGACATTCTCCGCGCCGTGGACGAGGATGCCGAGGAGGGCGGTCACGGCCTCCTTGTTATCCATGAAATCGTCGCTCTGCGGGCCAGGGTGTTTCCAGCCCGCCTGCACACCGTCAGGCTTTTCCCAGGCGGCGACCACTTCGCCGGCTTCACGCTGGATATTGCCGGCAACCGCCTGGCCATACAGGCAGCGGAAACCGCCCTTCTGCTTGATCAGGTCCTCGGACCCGTTGCCGTAGAGCACATATTCGAGTGCGGTCAGACCCTGCAGAGCGACACTCTTGCCGGCGATGGCGTCGACTGTCGCGTCCTTCGGATCGGCCTTGGCGATCAGCGCCTGCACCTGCTTCAGGCCGACACCCTTGCGGTCGGGATAGAAGAGGATGTGCTCGAAGAGATTGTCCTGGATGACAGGGCCGGTCTGGACGATCTCGATCGTCGACCAGTAGCGGATCGTATCGTCGAATGCCGATTTGGCGCGGTCGAGCGTCTGCTGTGTACCGGAGGCGCAGAGATCGTTCATTGCGGTCGTCAGGCGCGCGGACGATTGCTGCATGTTACGATAGCCTGGGCGGATGACCTCATCGACAGCGCGCTGCATGACCGACGGCACGGCATCCCCGTTCAGTCCCGCAGCGGGCGTCGCCGCGCTCTGGGCGGCAGCCGATGTGGCAAGGCCGGTCACGGCGAGGCAGAGGAGGGTGTGCCAGGGGCGCATTAAAGTGACTCCAGGAATGTAATCAGGGCCTCTCTATCGCCTTTTGATAGAGAGGAGAATGCGCTACGGGCTTTTTCCGCTTCGCCGCCATGCCAGAGGATTGCTTCGGTGAGATTTCTGGCGCGGCCGTCATGCAGGAAGAAGCTGTGTCCGCTGACAGTCCGGGTCAGTCCTATACCCCATAGCGGTGGCGTGCGCCATTCCCGTCCGCTTGCAAGTCCTACCTGCTGCCCATCGGCAAGACCGTCGCCCATGTCGTGCAGCAGAAAATCGGAATAGGGCCAGATGAGCTGGAAGGATTGCGCCTTTTCNGCNGTATCGCGGCGCGTGACGAACTTCGGCACGTGGCAGGAAATGCAGCCCGATTCATAGAACAGNNGCTTGCCGCGCAAGGTTTCNGCGAAACTTGCTTTGCGCCGGGCAGGCACGGCGAGGTTTTCGGAATAGAAGGTCACCAGGTCGAGCACCGGGCCAGGAGCTTCCTGCTCGCCGAGGCGTTTCTGCACGCCATCAGGCATGGCGAGGCACTTTGTCTCAGCGCCGGTGCAGTCGCCGTAGGCATTTGGCGCGTCCGGCGTCGAAATGCCGATATCGGTGGAAAAGGCGTCAGCGCTCTGGTCGCGTATATTGGCATTCTGCGCCTTCCAGCCGAAGCGCCCCAGTGCAATATTGCCGCTGCGGTGGTCGCGTACGATCGCCGNCTTGCCGGAGATACCATCATGATCGAGATCATCAGGATCGGCATGGGCAAGAATATCCGCCTCGGGGATCGCCTGGATCAGGCCGAGGCCGATCATCGCCGGGGCGACCCGCGCTGAGATCGTTGTTGCCGGATCGAGCGGGCCGTAGGCGAGGTCCTTGGCGGAATAGGCGGGTTTGCGCAGGCTAACNGTCTCCCCGCCCGCAAGCGTGACAGTCTCCTCGGTATAGGTGACAGCAACCTTGCCTTCGGCGGCAAGCCCCGGAACCGCGAGGTCCTGAAGCTGGTGCCCATAAACCGGGTCGGGGAAGTTGACGACATCGGCGCCGGCGATTGCTTTTTCTTCTTCCGCTGTCTTCGCTGCACGGGCAATACGCAAGACCATCGAGGTAGCGCTTGGACCACCCTCCGGCGGTTTGCCGCGACCGTCATTGGCGTGGCAGCTCATACAGGAACGGGCGTTGAAGAGCGGGCCGAGCCCGTCGGAAGCTTGCGTCGAGGATGGCGCCGAAACCCAAAGCTTGCGGAAGAGCGCATTGCCAAGCCGGAAATTCTGCTCTTCCTCGAAGGGGATATTGGCCGAGATATGCGAGAAACTGTCTTCGGTAACCGGATCGACGGAGGTCGCCGCACCCGCTTGCATGGCCTCGTAAGGCTCCGCCTTGCTGAAATCGCTGGTCGGCCTTGTGATATCGGCGACGCGCTTCAGGTCTGCATCGGAAAGATCGGTCCGACTGGTGGGGAGATCGAAAGCGCCGGCGATGGCGACGGGAAGCCCGGCAAGCAAGGCGCAGAAAGCTGCGCTGACAAGAAGGTGACGGGCAGGGTCATGCGACATTTCAAGGGTCCGGGCCGTTCCGCGATCGGAACGGCCCGCCTTTTTGCTTATTTGAAGACAGCGTTAGGATTATCCAGGCTGTCGGAACCTTCAAGCTCCACGGTGCCGAGGTCAAGTGCGGCAATAACACGCTGGACCGACTTCGTCTGGTCGATGAGACCGTCGATAGCAGCCTGGACGACGGCGTTGCCTTCCTTGTTGCCCTCGCCAATCATCTGGTCGTATTTCTCGACTGTCTCGCCGCGCTTGGCCATGGCGTGCATGGCATCCAGCGTCGTATTGAGCTTGCCGGTCATCTCGGCGTCCAGTGCCTTGTCCTTGGCGGCAACGAGGTCGTGCAGCGAAGGGCCGGTCATCTTTGTGCCGTCGACGCGGGTATATTCGCCCGTATAGGCGGCGGCGATGCCGATCGCGTCGTTCAGATGCGAGTTGTAAGTATTGTCGGAGAAGCAATCATGCTCTTCTTCCGGATCGTGCAGCAGCAGGCCGAGCTTCATGCGCTCGCCGGCCAGTTCACCGTAAGAGAGCGAACCCATGCCTGTCAGGATGGCGGCGAGACCGGCCTTCGGATCAGCTTCGACATGCTTGGTGGCTTCACCGTCGGGCGCCCAGTTGTCGGTCATTTCCTGCAGGTCGGAAACGAGCAGCGTGGAGGCGGACTTCAGATACTCGGCGCGGCGGTCGCAATTGCCGTGTGTGCAATTCTTCAGGTCATAGTCGGTTGCTGGGCGCTCGCCGGCACCCGGTCCCGTGCCATGAAGATCCTGGCCCCAGAGCAGGAATTCGATGGCGTGATAGCCGGTCGCGACATTGGCCTCGATACCGCCGGCTTCGGCCAGCGTGCCCGAGAGGAATTCCGGCGTCAGCTTGGAGGCGTCGACATCCTTGCCATCGATCTTGATCGTCTTGTTGGCAATGACATTAGCGACATAGAGCGAGTTCTCGTCGCTTTCCGTACCGTAAGAAGGATCGACATAGTCGATCAGGCCTTCATCCAGCGGCCATGCGTTGACCTTGCCTTCCCAGTCATCGACAACAGGGTTGCCGAAGCGGTAGACTTCCGTCTGCTGATAGGGGACGCGTGCCTTGATCCAGGCATCCCGGGCAGCCTTCAACGTCGTATCGTTGGGCGTCTTCAGGAATATATCGATGGCCGCGTCGAGCGCCTTCGCAGTCGTCAGCGAGTCCTCGTACTTGGCATGGGCGACTTCGGCATAGTGTTTCACGACTTGAGCAGCATCGGGCGCCGCATAGGCGGGAAGGGCGAGCAGGGCGGCGGGGGCGATCGCCAGCGCGGCTGCGCGGAATGTGCGGTTGAGCTTCATAATCCTCTCCTGTGACGGATTTCCGTCTGAATCCGGCAATCGTCTCTTCGCGCAAAAGCAAACTGGTGTCAAACACTCTAGTTTGGAATGGTTTTAAGGATGGATGACTGTATTTANCTGGTCGTTTGAAGACTATCTGACCGCAAANTTTAGGATCACCGTGCACGACGGATCGCTCTTGCTACCTCTGGGTCTCGTGATCAACGCGGATCATGCAGGGTTTTCGATTTCCGCTGCAGAGCGCTTCTCAGCCGTCCCTTCTCAGGCGGCAGAAGAAGAAGCCATCCGTATCCGTCGACGCCGGCGTCAGCGTGATCGTCTTGCCATCGGAAGAGCGTGGGCGCGCGCTGTCCTTGCCGAACAGGCTGTCCCAGGCCGGCAGCGCGCTTTCAATTTTGAAATCGCCATTCTCGGCAGCAAAACGCCGCACCTGCTCTTCGTTCTCCTGCGGCAGCACCGAACAGGTGACGTAGATGAGGTCGCCACCAGGGCGCACAAAGCTGCTTGCCTGCTTCAGGGCGTCCTGCTGCTGGGCGGTGCGCTCGTCGAGGTTCTTTGCCGTCAGCCGCCATTTCGTGTCCGGGCGGCGGCGCCATGTGCCGGTGCCGGTGCAGGGGGCATCGACCAGAACCTTGTCGCAGCGGTTGCGCAGGTTGGACAAGCCCTTGGCATCGTCATGGACCTGGACGTTGCGCGTGCCGGCGCGCTTCAGCCGCTCGATGATCGGCGCAAGCCGTTTGCGATCGGCGTCATAGGCGTGAACCTGACCCTTATTGTGCATGGCGGCGGCCATGGCGAGCGTCTTGCCGCCGCCGCCGGCGCAATAGTCCAGTACCTGCTCGCCATCTCCAGGCAGGACGAGATCGGCGACGATCTGCGATCCCTCGTCCTGAACCTCGAACCAGCCCTTCTGGAACGAAAGCTCGGCCGTGACGTTAGGAAGACGTGAGGCGCCTTCGCCGGCGGGAATCCGGATGCCGTAGCGTGCAATCTTCGCCTCGTTCGCGCCGGCGCGTTCCAGCGCCTTGAAAGCTTTTTCACGGGTGGCCTTCAGGATATTGGCGCGCAGATCAAGCGTCGGGCGCCCGGCAAGCGCCTGCGCCTCGGAAAGCCACTCACCGCCGAAAGCCTGTTCGAAGGAGGGCTGCACCCATTTCGGAATATCGCCCTGCACATGTGGGGAAGCATCGGAAAGAGAGCGGCTGGCAAAGGCTGCGAGCGCTTCTGCGGAAAGCGGCGTCGGCGCGAACTTGTCGCCTGCAAGTTCCGCAGCCAGTGTTTCCGGCGTAAAACCCCACTGGCGGAACATGACGGCGTGCGCAATGGCAACGGCACTGTCATCGTCCATCAGATAGGCATGGGACAATCGCATGCGCAGCGCGTCGTAGACAATGTTGCCGATCGCCGCCCGGTCGCCGGAGCCGGCAAAGCGGTGAGCGAGGCCCCAGTCCTTCAGCGCATCGGCGACAGGCCTTTTACGGGCATCGATATCAGCCAGAACCGAGATCGCCCCTTCGAGGCGGCCGCCCAAACGCATTCAAAATTCTCCTGTTGCCTTGGCTGGTGAACGATCCGCGCAAGAAAGAACCCCCAGCAAAGCTGTTCGGCTGGGCGGATTGTTCACAAGTCTCAACCGCGTGGTACCCGCGATTGACGGCAAGAGCAAGCGCCGCATCCGGCGCAGGGATTGTGCGGAGGACTTGGCCTCAGCTGATGACTCGTAGCAGACCTTCGCAGTGCCCGAGGAGACCATGCCGATATTCTGTGCGGCAGCGCGCGACAGATCGAGCACGCGACCGCGGATGAACGGACCACGGTCGTTGATGCGAACGACGACGCTGCGGCCGTTATTGCGGTTGGTGACCTTCACCTTTGTGCCGAACGCCAGAGAGCGATGTGCGGCGTGTAGACGGCCGGGTTCATGCGTTCCCCGGAAGCAGTTTTGGAGCGAAGTGCGTACCACGAAGCACCGCCACATCCGTTGGCAGCAAATCCTTCAGCCGGAAGGATGAAAGAGCAGGCTGCAATGGCTGCGGTAGTGATTAGAGAACGGCAAATTTTCTTCAAAACGGATTGTCCCTCAACTATTGAACTTGCGCCTTCACAGGCGGCGGGGCTTAAATCCGGGGAAAAGTGGCGAAAAAGTGCCGAACACGATCACGGAACATTACAGTCTGTAATATTTGTGATTCCGATAACATTGCGGTAGCAGGACACCGCTTTGGCAATTCTTGGAAAAAGCCTAATGAAATCAGTTAAAATCCGAACGATTTTTTCGCGTAAACGGTAAACATTTGATGGCCGTTGGAAATCACAAAAAATTTTTTCTCAGAGTGCCATATTTGTCGCCACATTTGCGCAAATTTAGAGGCCGTTAACCATAATACGGAGCGAAATTCAGTTCGCAAAAATCAGAAAGTAGGAAATTCCTACTCTTTATGGATTATAACCCTATCACCCGAATGAGAGGGGTTCGTCAGCCGCGCCAACTGCCATTTTGCCATAACTGGGCGAGCGACATCGGATAGTTCGGGAAGGCAAACCGGAAGCCTGCAGCCTTTAGCTTGGCATTGGAAACGCGCTTGTTCTCTCCATAGAAGGAACGCGCCATCGGCGTCATCTCGGCGGTCTCGAAAGGCTGCTCCGGCGGCGGCGTGACGCCCATCAGGCTGGCGGCCTCGACTATGACATCCTGCGGCGGACCGGGTTGGTCGTCGGTGACATTATAGATNCCGCCGAGCGCATGTTCTGACAGAAACCGTGTGGAAGCGCCGATGTCNTCCACGCGGATACGATTGAACACCTGGTCCTTCTTGATGATGCGGCGCGCTGTGCCGCGGTCCAGATTGACGAANGCGTTGCGTCCCGGTCCATAGATGCCGGAAAGTCGCAATATGGCGGNCGGCGTTTCGCGGGAACGGCCGAGCGCAAGCCAGGCATCCTCGGCGTCGAGACGTTCCTTGGAGCGGCCCGAGACCGGTATACACGGCGTTTCCTCGGTCACCCAGGAACCCTTGTGGTCACCATAGACGCCGACCGTGGAGAGATAGCCGATCCATTGCAGGTCAGGCAGAAGCACCGTGCTGTCCTTCCCAAGTAATGCAAGCAGCGGGTCGGCATCGCGCGGAGCGATCGACTGAACGAGATGCGTGACGGTGGCCATCGCTGCACGCANGTCGTCGCTCAAGTCCTCTCCGTTGAAGATAAAGGCTTCGATCCCGATCTTGCGCAACTCTTCGGCTTTCTCTTCCGAACGGGTCGTACCGGAGACTCGAATGCCGCTGTCGCCGAACGCCTTGGCGATAGCCGTGCCGGAATAACCGCAGCCAAAGATCATCACATGCATCAGCTCACCCCTGCCAATCGCCATTCGTTGAGGACGTCATCGTCCGACTCATTTTCCTTTTGTGCGGCAAAGGCTTTGAATTCGCCAGCCTCCATGAGCCGCGACAGCGCCCAAACCGCCATGCNGCGCACGACNGGCGAGGTATCGGCGGCAAGCGCACGACATCGCTCGATCAGNNTCCGCTCGCCGGAATTGCCAGCGGCGATCAGCACATTGCGAATGAAGCGGTCACGCCCGATGCGCTTGACCGGCGAACCGCTGAAGAACGTGCGGAAGCTTGGGTCGTCGAGCGACAAGAGGANGGCGATCGAAGGCTCCTTCAGATCCTCCCTTGCCTTCAGCTTCATTTCCGACGCTTCGTTTGCGAACTTGTTCCAGGGGCACGCGGCAAGACAATCGTCGCAGCCATAGATGCGGTTGCCGATCAGCGGCCGGAATTCGGGATCGATAGGCCCCTTATGTTCGATCGTCAGATACGAGATGCAGCGGCGCGCGTCGATCTGGTAGGGGGCAGGAAAGGCAGCCGTCGGGCAGGCGTCGAGGCATGCACGGCAGGAGCCGCAATGGTCGGTCTCTGGCGCATCCATATTGAGATCGGCCGTCGTGAACATCGAACCGAGGAAAAGCCAGGAGCCATGTTCGCGGCTGACGAGATTGGTGTGTTTGCCCTGCCAGCCGAGACCGGCGGCTGCCGCGAGCGGCTTTTCCATGACGGGTGCAGTGTCGACGAAGACTTTTACATCCGCGCCCGCCCTGGCGGCGAAGCGGGTCGCAATCTCTTTCAGCCGGCCCTTGATGACATCGTGATAGTCGCGGTTTCGTGCATAGACGGAAATTGCCGCCTTTTCCGCCTTGCCAAGGATGCCACGCGGGTCTTCGTCAGGCCCATAATTCAGACCGAAGACGGCGACCGAGCGCACATCGCTCCAGAGCGTGCGCGGATCACCGCGGCGCTCTCGCGTTTCCGCCATCCATTCCATCGTCCCATGCCTGTTGGCATCGATGAACTGTCCAAGCCGTTCCTTGGCCTCCGGGATCGAATCGGGACGGGTGATGCGGCAGAGATCGAAGCCAAGAGCCGCCGATTCCGCCTTCAAGAAGGCGGTCAAATTGTCGCGGCGCTTCTGCTCCCTGGTATCGTCGGTTTTCGCTTCGGGCATCGGAAGCCCTCGTCAGAAATCCAGATCGGCATAATGGGAAACCGGCGTCAGTCCGCGCACGCGCTCGGTGAGCATCGGCCGGAAGGAGGGGCGCGATTTCAGCCGCTGGTACCAGTCTTTGGCGAGTGGCGATTCCGACCAGTCGATTTCCCCGAGATAATCGAGGATGGAAATGGAGGCTGCGGCGGCCAGATCGGCGTAACTCATCCGGTCGCCGGCAAGCCACTGGCGCGAGCCTGCAAGCCAGGTGAGATAACGCATGTGCTGGCGGATATTCGCGCGCGCCGTGCGCAATATCTTGGAATCCGGGGCGCCTCCGCCCTGGTCGGCCGTCATCTGAAGCTTATAGACGCGCTCGCGCGCCAGCGGCTTGGTGACGTCGTTTTCCATCTTCTGCATGAACCATTCCGTCAGCCGGCGGATTTCCGCACGCTGGAATGGATCTTCGGCGAGCAACCGACGGTCGCGCTTCAGCACGCCATGCGTCTCGTCGAGATATTCTGAAATGACGGTCGCGCCACAGAGCGCCCGCATGCTGTCGTCGACATAAACGGGCAGCGTNCCGGCCGGGTTGAGCGCCAGGAAGTCGCGGCGCTTCTCCCAGGTCTGTTCCTCGATCAGCTCCGCCTGATAGCCGTATTCCGCCAGAATGAGCCTGACGAAGCGGGATGCGGACGACATGGGATGATGATAAAGCGTGGGCATCGATACTCGGACTTTTGATTGTGGTGCATGGGCTCAAGGGCTCGCCACTTATACCGCCCTAGTCATGACTCATTAGTTGAAGCTATAGGAGCTTGCCCCCGCCAATACAAGCGAATCGGGCTCANCTGCCTGACAAGGGACAAAACATGGCTGCCTGAATCATCGCAACTCCCCGCTCGCCTTTTCTTGCCTCCCGCTCTGGCGAATGATGATTGTGCAGTGCAATATAAGCCAGACCGCCACTCCAGTCCGACCGAACCCCAAACCGGAGACACTTTATGGACTACATAAACTCTATAATTCTGGGCATTATAGAAGGGATCACAGAGTTCCTGCCGATTTCGAGCACCGGCCATCTGATCATTGCCGAACAGTGGCTTGGTGCCCGCAGCGATACATTCAACATCGTCATTCAGGCGGGAGCGATCCTCGCCGTCACGATTATCTACTGGCGTCGCCTGCTTGATCTGCTGCTTGGCTGGCGCGATCCTCAAAACCGCGATTATGCCTTTAAACTGATTGTCGCCTTTCTGATCACGGCAGTGCTCGGCCTTCTCGTCAAGAAAATGGGTTTCGAGCTGCCCGAGACTGCAACGCCGGTTGCCTGGGCCCTGATCATCGGCGGTATCTGGATGATCTTTGCCGAATGGGCTGCCGCCCGCCGCCCGCCGAGCGCGCACATCACCTGGCTTGTTGCCATTCTGGTCGGTATCGCCCAGGTCGTCGCCGGTGTCTTCCCGGGCACGTCCCGCTCCGGCGCCACGATCTTCGTCGCCATGCTGGCCGGCACGGCCAATCGCGCAGCGGCAACCGAATTTGCGTTCCTCGTCGGCATTCCGACCATGTACGCCGCAAGCGCCTTCTCGCTGCTGAAGACCTTCAAGGATGGCGGCGCGGCCAATGAAGACTGGACAGCGCTCGGCATCGCCTTTGTCGTCTCCACGATCGTCGCCTTCGTCGCCGTCAAATGGTTGCTGGCCTATATCAGGAGCAACCGCTTCACGGTCTTTGCGATCTATCGCATCATTTTGGGTGTCGTCCTGCTCGGCATGGCGATGGCCGGCATGATCAGCTGATATGCTGAAAAAGTGAGCGATCGAACATTGGTCGCTCGCATCAAGGCAAAAATAAAAGCCGGTTCGAAAGGACCGGCTTCTTTATTAGTGGGTGATGGAGGCCGTCGAGCAGGGATCGACGCCATAGGCCGGCGAGCAACCGCCCTTCACCGCTGCGACGGAGCCCGGCGCAATGAAGGAGCCTGCGAGGATGACCAGTGCCGCACACGCAAAAAGAAGCGCGATTGACTTACCCATTAGAAATAGCCTTTCACAGTGATTGCCGCACGCCTGCGAGGCGCTTGAGTCTGTCTGAAGACGCGCGGGGGTGTTTAGTCAGTGGAATGGCAAATAGCAATAAATGTTCCTGCTAAATTTGGTGTTAATTCCACTAAATTTCCTATGCGTCTTTTATGCAACGTCACACATTATGAAACGCCTCATAA
>JGI25160J50197_1001580_pt1 | contig 11229 bp, 7 predicted proteins | sample AraplaMF_Cvi_mMS_FD_50197 | JGI IMG/M metagenome (IMG submission 50197)
CGGATGGTTGTAGCGGCCGGCCGCATTGGCCTGCCAGATCTCCAGCAGCACGTCGCGCAGCGGCGTACCCGTGCCGTCGATCACCTTGCCTTCCAGCGTGATGCGCTCGCCTTCGGTGTCCGGCGTTGTCAGGACGTTCGAGAAGTTCTTCTCGAAGATGTCGAAGCCGGCCATCGCCGGGATCAGGCCGATATGAACGTAGGGACCGGCGGTTTGCGAAGCGGTTTCCTTGAGATAGTTGAGCGGCTGCGGCATTTGCTCAGTTCCCCGCGGTGCGATTTTCGAAATAAGTGGAGCGCTGGCCGCGCAGCACGATGTCGAAGCGGTAGGCGAGCGAGTCGAACGGCGCCGAGGCGTTGAGGTCGAGCGGCGCCACGAGGCGGTCGAGCGCATCCTTGTCCGGGATGGTCGTCAGGATCGGACAGATCGGGATCAGGGGATCGCCCTCGAAATACATCTGCGTGATCAGCCGCTGTGCAAAGCCAGAGCCGAACACCGAGAAGTGGATATGGGCGGGACGCCAGCTGTTGACGTAGTTGCGCCAGGGATAGGGCCCCGGCTTCACGGTGCGGAAATAGTAGTAGCCGGTGTCGTCGGTGAGCGCGCGACCGCAGCCACCGAAATTCGGGTCGATCGGTGCCAGATAGGTGTCCTTCTTGTGCCGGTAGCGGCCGCCGGCATTGGCCTGCCAGAACTCGACCAGCGTGTTCGGAACGCCCCGGCCGGTCTCGTCCAGCACGCGGCCGTGGACGATGATGCGTTCCCCGACGGGATCGCCGTCCTTGGCGTAGTTGCGGATCAGATCATTGTCGAGCGGGCCGAGATCGTTCTCGCCGAACACCGGTCCCGTGATCTCGGAGACCGAACCCTCCAGCGACAGCAGCGACTGGCGCGGCGAGCGCAGCACCGAGGATTTGTAGCCCGGCGCATGCGCCGGCGGATGAATCGAGCGATCCCGCTGGAAGAAGCCGCCGTCGCCGAGCGGCGGCGCAAGGGGTTCGGGATGGTTGAGGCGGGGATCCCGCAAGGCTGGCGCCTGGGCGTTCATCGTGTTTCTCCCTGGGGCGCCCGGGTCCGGACGCGCGGCTTATCGGGAGATCATGGGCCGGTCTATTCCACAGATAAATAGATCGATTATAATGTATTGCATGAAGGAAATCGATCATTTGGCCCTCGACGGCCACGCCCTCGAACTGTTCCTCGCCGTGCTGGAGGAAGGCTCGGTCACGGCGGCCGCNACNCGGCTCGGNCTGACGCAGTCCGCCGTCAGCCACGCCCTNAACAAGCTGCGGCGGATCGTGGGCGATCCGCTGTTCGCCAAATCCGGCCGCGGCATCGTCGCAACCGCGCATGCACAGGCGTTGGCCGCAAAGGCGCGCGCGCTGATCGACGAGATGCGAAGCTTTGCCGGCGGCGTCAGCTTCGAGCCGCCACACGCGCAGCTTTCGCTGACGATCGCGGCCAATGATTTCCAGCGCGATTTGCTGCTGCCCCGGTTCTTCGATCATGTCGCCGGCCAGGTGAAGAGCCTGAACCTGCGCGTGATCCCCTCGCAGTCGCCCTCGCCCGCCATGCTGCGCGAGAACCGCTGCGATCTTCTGATCACGCCGCTGCCGCCGTCCGGCATCGACATCGTGCAGAAGCGCCTGCTGAGGGATCATTACGTCTGTTACTTCGATGCCAAGGCGCGTACCGCGCCGGCCAGCCGCAACGCCTATCTCGCCGCGCGCCACATCACGGTGGTCTACACCGACAACGAGCGGCTCGACTTCGACCGCCGGCTGGCGGCCAACGGACTTCATCGCGACATCGCGATCTCGGTGCCGAGCTTTTCGGGCGTGCCGTCCTTCCTGCGCGGCTCGCAGATGCTGGCGAGCATGCCGAGCCTGCTCGCACCCGGTGTGATGCATGGTTTCGCGCAAACGCGGATCCCGCTGGCGTCCCGCACGCCGACGCTGGCCGAGCTGCCGATGTTCATGGTCTGGCACCAGCGCTACCAGAAAGATCCGGCCCATCGCTGGGTCAGGAGCCAGCTCGAAACTGTCGCGGCGACGGTCGCAGGCGGCTAAGCCTCCGCCTCTGGGAAGCCTGACCCTCGCCAAACCCACTGGTTGCGCAACGGGAGCCGCGCTAAAATCCTCCCATGACAGTCACCGATATCGCGAGCCGGACCTACAATCACAGCTGGCGGCTGGATCCCATCATCCGCAGCCTGCTTGATACCGACTTCTACAAGCTATTGATGTTGCAAATGATTCGGGAAGACTACCCGAACCAGCAGGTGACCTTCTCGGTCATCAACCGCTCGCGCCATGTGCGGCTCGCCGAGATCATCGACGAGGCCGAGCTGCGCGCCCAGCTCGACCACGCCCGCACCATCCGCTTCACCAAGAAGGAGCTGATCTGGCTGGCGGGTAACACCTTCTACGGCAAGACCCACATGTTCTCGGCGGACTTCATCCGCTGGCTGGCCGAATTCCGCCTTCCCGAGTACGAGCTGCGCAAGGTCGAGGGCCAGTATGAATTGCATTTCCACGGCCCCTGGACCCACACCACGATGTGGGAGATTCCGGCGCTCGCGATCCTCAACGAGCTGCGCTCGCGCGCCGCGATGAAGGGTCGCGGCCGCTTCGAGCTCGACGTGCTCTATGCCCGCGCCAAGGCCAAGCTGTGGACCAAGGTGGAGCGGCTCCGCAAGCTGGAAAGTCTGCGCCTGTCCGACTTCGGCACCCGCCGCCGTCACGGCTTTCTCTGGCAGCGCTGGTGCGTGGAGGCGGTGAAGGAAGGGCTGGGCCCGTCCTTCATCGGCACCTCCAACGTGTTGCTTGCGATGGACAACGATCTCGAAGCCATCGGCACCAATGCGCACGAGCTGCCGATGGTCGCGGCCGCGCTCGCCAGGGACGACGAGGAACTGCGCTGGGCGCCCTACCGCATCCTCGACCAGTGGCGCCAGACCTATGGCGGCAATCTGCTGATCGCGCTGCCCGACGCCTTCGGCACCAAGGCTTTCCTGCGCGATGCCCCGGAATGGGTCGCAGACTGGACCGGCTTCCGGCCCGACAGCGCGCCGCCGATACAGGCCGGCGAGGAGATCATCGCCTGGTGGGAAAAGAACGGCCGCAATCCCAGGGACAAGCTGCTCGTCTTTTCGGATGCCATGGATGTCGGCTCGATCGAGGAGACCTATCACCACTTCGCCGGCCGGGTGCGGCTCTCCTTCGGCTGGGGCACCAACCTCACCAACGACTTCGTCGGCTGCCCGCCGGACGGCTCTTTCAATCTCGATCCGATCTCGCTGGTCTGCAAGGTGTCGTCGGTGGACGGCCATCCGGCCGTCAAGCTTTCCGACAACCCGGAGAAGGCAACCGGCATGCCCTCGGAGATCGAGCGTTACCTGCGCGTGTTCGGCGACGCCGGCCGCGTCCGCAAACCGGTGCTTGTCTAACCCGGTTTCGTTCGATCAAATTGGCGCATGGCAGTCGCCAGTGCACACGTTCGCGATCTGCGTCCCAGGTCCCGTTCGCGGGCATTTGAAGAGAATTTCCGACATTCCTTTCAGGACGCTTTCACCNTGGAAGGCGGTCGTCGACACTTTTCAGAGCGAGTTAAGCAACCGCCGTATCTACTCTGCGTTGCAATCGCAGCGCTCCGCCGGGGGCATTGCGCGATCTGGGGAATGCAGGGTGTCTCACAAAACAGCGACGTCCATGAAGTCGCACAGCTTCCTTCATGTCATCAAGCTCGTGTCGCCTTTCGTGATGGTCGTCGTGCTCCAGGCGACGATCGCGGGATTCAGTCTCGAGGTGATGTCGTCGGTCCGGGCCTATGTCGGGGGCGAAGCGATATGGTCGCGTTCACAGAAGAACGCCGTCTATTTCCTCAATCTCTACCTGCATTCGGGCAATTCCAGCCAATTTGCGCAATACCAGGCCTCGCTTGCCGTTCCCATCGGCGACGAATTCGCGCGCTGGGCGCTCGAGCGCGATCCGGTCGACGTCGAGGCCGCCCGCATCGGCTTCCTGCAAGGCGGCAACCATCCCGATGACGTCCCGGGATTGATCTGGTTGTTTCGCTACTTCCATGGCGTCAGCTTCCTTCGGGATGCGATCCGCGAGTGGGCCGCCACCGATCCCATGCTGCTCGAGCTCAGCGTCTTCGGCGAGGTCATCCGGTCCGAAGTGGAGAAGGGTCCTGTTCACGACGCAAACCGGCTACAGTTCCTGTCGTCGCGGCTTTCCGAGCTCAACACCCAGTTCACGGTCCATGCCAACCGGTTCTCCACCGTGCTCGGCGAAGGCTCCCGCGCCATCAAGCTGGCTCTGACCGGCATCAACATCGCCACCGCTGCGACGCTGATCCTGCTCCTGATCTGGCACACCAGGCGGTTGGTCCTGCAGCGGCAGGCCTTCGAAGANGCCCTGGATGCCGAGAAGCAACGCCTGGTGTGGCAGGCATCGCACGACTGGCTGACCGGCCTGTCCAACCGCCGTGCCTTCGAGGCGCGCCTGCAAGCCGAACTGGACGTTGCCGCAGCGGATTCGCTGGGCCTGATCCTGCTCGACCTCGACCAGTTCAAGAACGTCAACGACAGCTGCGGGCACCTCGCCGGCGACCGCCTGCTCTGCCAGGTCTCGCGCCTGCTGCAACAGGACCGGCATCCGCGCGACCTCGTGGCCCGGCTCGGCGGCGACGAATTCGGCCTGATCCTGCCGCGATGCTCGCCATTCGATGCCGTCGATATCGCCGAGCGACTGCGCAGATCGCTCGAGCTGTTCAATTTCGCCTGGGACGATCGTTGCTTTGCGGTGACCGCGAGCATCGGCGTGACGTGCATCACCGAACGCAACACCACGCTCGAGGACGCGATGCGGCGCGCGGATGCCGCCTGCTACCGCGCCAAGGAAAAGGGACGCAACCGGGTTCAGGTCGACGGCGGAAGACCTGACGTCGTCGTCGTCGCAGCCCGGCCGCGCGATGTCGCGCGCGCCTGACGCTCGCCGCCGTCACCGCGGCGGCATGATCCCGAGACCCACCAGATGTGCGTCGAGGAATTGTTCGACCTGCTGACGCAACATCTGCGGCGGCACGGCGACCATGCGCTCCTCCAGACCCAGCGAGATGATGCCGTGCACGGCGGAAAACAGCGTACGTGACAACAGCGCGATCTTCACGTCGTCCGCATCCGGCAAAAGCCGCACCAAGGGCGGGTGCATCAGCGCGAATGCGTCCATCACCATCTGAAGAATGTCGTCCGGATATGGCCGGTCGTCCTCCATCCGATGTTCGAACAGCGAGCGCAGCAGGTTGGCGTTCTCCGCGAAAAATTCGAGATAGGTCTCGGCAAGCCCGTAGAGCTGGCGAACGGGGTCCTCAGCTGCAACCCCGCGAAGCCGGGCCGTCAGCGCCTGAACAGTCTCCCGATTGACGGTCAGGATGACCCCGTCGAAGTCGCCGAACTCGTTATAGACGCTGCCGACGGAACAGCCGGCGGCTTCCGCAACGTCCCGAACCTTCAACGATCTCAATCCTTTAGATGAAATAATACCCCGCGCGATCTCCAGGATCTGGAGCCGCCGCCGATTTTTTTTCTGATCTCGCGGCGATTCTTCTTGAACATTGTTCATTTTCGAGCTACTCATGTGAACATTGTTCAATTTAACCCGGAGATCTGCAAAATGCAAACCCTCGCTGTTGATATCGCCGCCACCTTCGTCGATGACGCCATCGCTCTCGTGACCGCCCCTGGCCGCGCCCTGCTGCGGTTCGCCATGAGGCCGATCGATCGCATCGCAAATGCCTGCGACATTGCCGGCGTGCTTGCCGAACGCCGCGCGACCTTCCGGATGTGGCGGGCCAGCCGCGACCGCGCAGGTCTCGAAGGCCGCAAGCTCAGCGTTCTCGGCCGCTTGTCGCCCTTTCGCCACCTCGCCCATCTCACCTGAAGCGCGCGCAGCCGGCACGTTCCGGTCGATTCGAATGCAATATCTGGTTGCAAGGAAGGACTTACCATGCCCCGACATCGGCATCCGATTTCGTCACCCCCGGCGATGCGGTTCAACTTTTCCTCATCGCCCCACGCGATACCCAGGAGGCGCAACCTTTCCGCCCGAACTGCAGTCGCGATCAGATATTTCCGAACCTAACGAGGCCACTTGGATACCAACAAGATCGGAGGGACCGAGGGGACAGAGCAGGCGCCCGACCATCGTCACCCTGCAATCGTCACCCCCCTCTTTCCGGTCGTGACGTTCACCCACTCCGCAAGCACTTCAGGCTGCCTTTCCAAAACAGGACTAGTCATGATCAGGGAATTGATGTCGTCACGCCGCTTCGCGCCGCTGTTCTGGGCGCAATTCTTCTCGGCGCTCAATGACAATGTGCTCAAGAACGCACTGGTCATCATTCTGCTCTACAGCGCCGTAACCGGTCACGGCGACGCGCTTGTNACGGTGGCAGGCGCGGTCTTCATCTTCCCCTATTTCATCCTGTCGGGGCTCGGCGGCCAACTCGCCGACAAATACGTCAAATCCGTTGTCGCAAGGCGACTCAAATTCGCCGAGATCTTCGCCGCGGCTTTTGCCGCCGCCGGGTTCTTCCTGCACTCGGTGCCGCTGCTGTTCGCGGCGCTCGCGCTGTTCGGTGTCATCGCCGCCCTCTTCGGGCCCGTGAAATACGCCATGCTTCCGGATCAGCTCGAGCTCGGCGAGCTCGCGACCGGCAACGCGCTGGTCGAAGGCGCGACCTTCATGGCCATCCTGCTCGGCACCGTCGCCGGCGGCCAGTTCGTGGCGGGATCCGCGCATATGGGCTGGGTCGCATCGGCCGTGGTCGTGCTGGCCCTGCTGTCCTGGGCCTTCGCATCGCGCATTCCGCAGACGACACCCTCCGCGCCCGACCTGCCNGTCGACGCCAATCCCTGGACCTCGACGGTGAGCCTTCTCAAGACCCTGCACGCCGACCATCGGCTGTGGGACGGCACCGTGATCGTCTCCTGGTTCTGGCTGGTCGGGGCCATCGTGCTGTCGCTGCTTCCCGCGCTGGTCAAGGAAGTTGTCGGCGGTACCGAGGGCGTGGTGACGCTGTGCCTTGCGATCTTCGCCATCGGCATCGCGATCGGCTCGCTGTTCGCGGCCAGCCTCAGCCACGTTCGCCCGAACCTCGCGCTGGTGCCGATCGGCGCCATCATCATGGGGTTTGCCGGCCTCGATCTCGCTTGGGCCATCGGCGTCACCACCAAGGGCCAGAACATCACCGCGACCGACTTCGCGACCTCGTTCGCGGGCCTGCGCATGCTGGTCGACTTCGTCGCCTTCGCATTCGGCGGCGGCCTGTTCGTCGTTCCCTCCTTCGCCGCGGTCCAGGCCTGGTCGGCAGCATCCGAGCGAGCCCGCATCATCGCCGCCGGCAACGTGCTGCAGGCGGCCTTCATGGTAGCAGGCTCTCTGTTCGTCGCGCTGCTGCAGGCGGCAGGCCTCCATATCGGCTGGATCTTCTTCGGCCTTGGCGTCGCCAGCTTCGGCGCGGTGTGGTTCGTGCTTACGAAGTGGGGCAAGGAAGGCGTACGCGATTTCGGCGGCCTCTTGTTCCGTGCCCTCTTCCGCACCGAGGTGCGCGGGCTGGAAAACCTGCCGCCGCCGGGCACGCGCATGCTGATCGCGCCCAACCATGTCAGCCTGATCGACGGCCCGCTGCTGCACGCCGTGCTGCCGATCGACGCGAGCTTCGCGGTCGACACCGGCATCGCCNAGGCCTGGTGGGCCAAGCCGTTCCTGCGCGTGGTCAAGCACTACACCATGGACCCGACAAAGCCGCTGGCCGCGCGCGACCTGATCAGGCTGGTCGCCGCCGGCGAGCCGGTGGTGATCTTCCCGGAGGGACGCATCACCGTCTCGGGATCGCTGATGAAGGTCTATGACGGCACCGCGATGATCGCGGACAAGGCCGATGCCGTGGTCGTGCCTGTTCGCATCGAGGGCGCGCAGCGCTCGCATCTCAGCTATCTCAACGCCAGCCAGATCAAGCGCTCATGGTTTCCGCGGGTGACGGTCACCATCCTGCCGCCGGTCAAGCTTCCGGTCGACCCGGCGCTGAAGGGCAAGGCGCGCCGCAATGCCGCCGGCGCCGCACTTCAGGACGTGATGATCGACGCCATGGTCAAGAACGCCATGCTCGATCACTCGCTGTTCGAGGCGCTCGGACATGCCTATCGCGACCGCGACACCGGCAAGGTCATCATCGAGGACGCGCTCGGCACCAAACTGACCTATCGCAAGCTGATCCTCGGCGCGCAGGTCCTTAGCCGCAAGCTGGAGACCGGCACAGCAATCGGCGAGAATGTCGGCGTGCTGCTGCCGAACTCGGCGGGCGTCGCCGTCGTCTTCATGGCGCTGCAGAATATCGGCCGCGTGCCGGCGATGCTCAACTTCTCGGCCGGCCCCGTCAACGTCCTCGCCGCCATGAAGGCCGCGCAGGTCAAGACCGTGCTGACCTCGAAGGCCTTCATCGAGAAGGGCAAGCTCGACAAGCTGATGGCTGCGATCTCCGGAGAAGCCCGCGTCGTCTATCTCGAGGACGTCCGCGCCTCGATCGGCACGGTCGACAAGATCAAAGGCCTGCTCGCCGGCACGACGCCGCGCGTCGTCCGCCAGGCCAGCGATCCGGCCGTGGTGCTGTTCACGTCGGGTTCGGAAGGAACGCCCAAGGGCGTGGTGCTGTCCCACCGCAACATCCTCGCCAACGCGGCGCAGGCATTGGCGCGGGTCGACGCCAATGCCAATGACAAGGTGTTCAACGTGCTGCCGGTGTTCCACTCGTTCGGGCTCACGGGCGGGATGATGATGCCGATGCTCGCGGGCATCCCGATCTACATGTATCCCTCGCCGCTGCATTACCGCATCGTGCCCGAGTTGATCTACCAGACCGGCGCCACCATCCTGTTCGGCACCGACACGTTCCTGACCGGCTATGCGCGCTCGGCCCATGCCTACGACTTCCGTACCTTGCGCCTCGTGATCGCCGGCGCCGAGGCGGTCAAGGACCGCACACGGCAGGTGTTCATGGAGCGCTACGGCATCCGCATCCTCGAAGGCTACGGCGTCACCGAGACCGCGCCGGTGCTGGCGATGAACACGCCGATGGCCAACCGCCCGGGCACCGTCGGCCGGCTGTCGCCGCTGATGGAAAGCCGCCTCGATCCGGTCCCCGGCATCGAGGAAGGCGGACGGCTCTCGGTGCGCGGACCAAACGTGATGCTCGGCTATCTGCGAGCGGAGAATCCCGGCGTGCTCGAAGTGCTCCCCGAGGGCTGGCACGACACCGGCGACATCGTGGCGATCGACGCTGCCGGCTTCATCACCATCAAGGGCCGCGCCAAGCGCTTTGCCAAGATTGCGGGCGAAATGGTGTCACTGTCGGCGGTCGAAGCCATCGCGAACACACTATGGCCGCAAGCCGGATCGATTGCCGTGTCGATCCCCGATCCGCGCAAGGGCGAGCGCATCGTGCTGCTGACGACGGAGAAGAACGCCGAGCGCAGCGCAATGCAGGTCCAGGCCAAGACGATCGGAGCATCCGAACTGACCGTTCCCGCGGCGATCATGGTGGTCGACAAGGTGCCGCTGCTCGGCACCGGCAAGACCGACTACGTCACGGCAACGACGATGGCCCGAGCAGGCCTCCGCGCCGGAGCGCGAGGTGGCCTGAGCCAGATGTACGAGGCGCCTCGATCAGGCGACGCGCGATGCCCGGGAGTGGTTCTGCTTCACGGCATCGCGCGGACCTCGGCATCCCTGACGAAGCTGGAGCGGGCGCTCCGGACGGCCGGCTTCGCAACGCTCAACATCGACTATCCCAGCCGCAGCAAGTCGATCGCCAAGCTTGCGGACGATCTTCATCCGGCCATCAGCCGCTTGGCCGAGCGGGACGCGCCGCTGCATTTCGTCGCGCACTCGATGGGCGGGCTCGTGACCCGCGCCTATGTCGGAAAATACCGGCCGGCCCGGCTTGCCAGCGCGGTGATGCTGGGGACTCCAAACGGCGGCAGCGAGGTCGCCGATGTCCTGCAGGGATTTGCGCCCTACCGTGCATTCTACGGGCCTGCGGGGCTCGAACTCACGACGACGAGCCGGCGGGACGGCCTGCCCGCAGTGGATTATCCGGTCGGTGTGATCGCAGGAAGCCGGTTCATCGACCCGATTGCCGGTCTCTTCATTCTGCCGAAGCCGAATGACGGACGGGTTTCCGTGCAGAGCGCGATGCTGGCCGGCATGGCCGACCATGTCGTCGTGAAGGCATCGCATACCGGACTTCCGCGTCACACCGTTGCGATCGCGCAAACCATCGCCTTCCTGCGCGACGGCCGCTTTCAACGGAAGTAACGTATCACGCTGCCGTCCGTCGCTCCCGCGCATAGCGCACCAGGGCTGCGAAGCGATAGATGCCGTGCACGAATTTGCCGTAGGGCATGGTGACGAACAGCGCGAACACCGCGCCGAGATGCAGCGCCAGCAGCGGTCCCATCGCGGCGGTCTCGCGCAGGACCAGAAGCGCCATGCCGGTGAGGCCGGTCAGGAACAGCATGGCGATGAAGCCGACATCCATGCCGTAGCGCTTCTCGTCAAGCAGCGCCGGATCGCGTCGCAGCTTGGCCATGAACAGGCCGACCGGACCGATGATCAGGCCGATGCCGCCGAGCGTGCCCAGCACCACCGGCAGGTCCCACCACGGATACGGCGCCTCGCGCGCAAGCAGATAGTGATACAGCGTGGCGACCGAAGTTGCGGCAAAGCACAGCAGGAAGCCGTAGAAGGTCAGGTGGTGATACAGCTTGCGCCGGTCGGTTGGCTTCTCGTCCTCGTTGTAGCAACCGACGCCGCCGCCATGGAGATAGCGCAGCTCGCCCGCATCGCGGATCGCCTGGAAGATCGATCCGCCATCGGCGCGGCCGCCGATCGGCGGGCCGATGTCGCGCCAGAAAGCGCGCACGCTCATGACCAAAGCCAGCATCGCATAGAGGAACGCGGCGCTGAACAGCGCCGCCATCGCGTTATGCGGCATCAGCCTGTAGAACGCGCCGGGGCCGGTGTGCACACCGAACAGCACGCTGCGGTCGTTCAGGGCAGCGAAGCCGAGGATGAAGGCGGCCATGCTGAGCGCAGCGACGATGCTGATGACGAGGCCGTTGCGAGCGAAGGCGCCGGACAGCCCCGCCGGCCAGGCATAGGCGGC
>JGI25160J50197_1001581_pt1 | contig 11228 bp, 12 predicted proteins | sample AraplaMF_Cvi_mMS_FD_50197 | JGI IMG/M metagenome (IMG submission 50197)
CGACCAGCGCCACCATGTCAGCCGCCGTCTCGAGCCCCGCCGCCCGATAATTGCGAAAATGCGTCAGCGTCAGGCGATGAATGCGGGAGGGGGTCATGTTGCCTTGTCATTGCCGGGCTTGACCCGGCAATCCATCGCCCGCGTCAGCGGGCAATTTCATCATAGAGGTCTTGCCACGCGGGATTGCTCTTCACGATCAGATCGATCTTCCACTCGCGCGACCAGTGTTTCATGTTCTTTTCGCGCTGGAGGGCAGCGGCGATCGTGTCGTGTGCTTCGAAATAAACCAGGGTCTTCACCCCGTAGCGTTTGGTGAAGCCGTCCGCCAGGCCTTCACGGTGCTCGTAGACGCGTCTGATCAGATTGTTGGTGACGCCGATGTAGAGTGTTCCACCGGGCTTGTTGGCTAGGATTTACACCCAATAGGTCATCTGGTTCGATGGATGGCCGGGTCAAGCCCGGCCATGACGAGAGGAGAAATATCGTCACACCCGCATCGGCATCAGCACGTACAGCGCGCTCTTGTCGTCCTTGTCCTGCACCAGCGTCGGTGAGCCGGGGTCGGCGAGGCGCAGCGTTGCGACGTCGCCTTCGATCTGGGCGGCGATGTCGAGGAGGTAGCGGGAGTTGAAGCCGATATCGAGGCCGTCGGAGGCGTATTCGACCTCGAGCTCTTCGGTCGCGCTGCCGGAATCCGGGTTGGTCACCGACAGCACCAGCTTGCCCGCCGACAGCGACAGTTTGACCGCGCGGCCGCGCTCGCTCGAAATCGTCGAGACGCGGTCGACTGCGTTCTCAAAATCCTTCTTGTCGACGACGAGCTCCTTGTCATTGCCCTGCGGGATGACGCGGCCGTAGTCCGGGAAGGTGCCGTCGATCAGTTTCGAGGTCAGCACGACGTTGCCGATCGTGAAGCGGATCTTGGCCTGCGACAGCTCGATCGTCATCTCGGCGTCGGTGTCCTCGATCAGGCGCTGCACCTCGCCGACCGTCTTGCGCGGCACGATCACGCCGGGCATGCCCTCGGCGCCCTTGGGCTGCACGAGGTCGAGCTGGGCGAGGCGATGGCCGTCGGTGGCGACGCCGCGCAGGGTCGCGGCCTTCGCGGTGCCGGCGGCGTGCAGATAGATGCCGTTGAGATAGTAGCGCGTCTCTTCCGTCGAGATCGCGAACTGGGTGCGGTCGATCAGCCGCTTGATGTCCTTGGCGGCGAGCGAGAACGAGTGCGACATATCGCCGGCGGCCAGATCCGGGAAATCGTTCTCCGGCAGCGTCTGCAGTGTGAAGCGCGAGCGGCCGGCGCGGATCGCCAGCACGGCGCGGTCGCCGTCGGCTTCCAGCACGATCTGCGAGCCGTCGGGCAGCTTGCGCACGATGTCGTAGAACATGTGCGCCGGGACGGTGGTGGACCCGGCGGTCGCGGTTTCCGCCGCCAGCGTCTCCGTCACCTCGAGGTCGAGGTCGGTCGCCTTCAGCGATAATTTGGCATTCTCGGCCCGCACCAGCACGTTGCCGAGGATCGGGATCGTGTTGCGGCGCTCGACCACGCGGTGGACATGGCCCAATGACTTCAGGAGTTGCGCGCGTTCGACCGTAACCTTCATTGCACTACTCGCCCGATCCCCAAGGAAACTTAACGTTGGAAAGCCGGGCGCCCAAAAGCCCGCCGCGGCACCGATGACCCCGACAGGCCGGATCATCCAGCCGATATGACCAAAGCCGTCAGGGTCGCGCAAGGTGGCTCGGATGGCCCCCGGATTCAAGGGATCGGGGGTCAGTTCCGCACGATTCCCACGATTTACCGTCCGAACGAAAACCGCCGCCCAGGCACAGGTCTGCTCCCTCGCCCCGCTTGCGGGGAGAGGGTTGGGGTGAGGGGGAGTTTCCGCGGGGGAGGTGAGAGTTGAACTCGCGGAGAGTCCCCCTCACCCGAATTCGATCTGCGATCGAATTCGACCTCTCCCCGCAAGCGGGGAGAGGTGAAAGGAAGGAATAGGCCTTTATTCCTGAAGCTGGCGCTTCAGCGATTCCACTTCTTCCGACAGCGCGGTGTCCTTGGAGACCAGCGCCTCGATCTTGCGGACCGCGTGCAGCACCGTGGTGTGGTCGCGTCCGCCGAAGCGGCGGCCGATCTCCGGCAGCGAGCGCAGGGTCAGCGTCTTGGCGAGGTACATCGCCACCTGGCGCGGGCGGACCACGTTGGCGGTACGGCGCGAGGACAAGAGGTCGGAGCGGCTGACATTGTACTGCCGTGCCACCACGCGCTGGATGTCCTCGATCTTGATCCGCTTCGGCTCCTGCGGCCGGACCAGGTCGCGCACCTCGCGCTCGGCCATCTCCAGCGTCACCGGTTGGTTGTTGAGCTTGGAATGCGCGAGCAGGCGGTTGATCGCGCCTTCGAGATCCCGGCCGTTATGGGTGATGGTGCGGGCGAGATAGTGCAGCACCTCCTCCGGCACGTCGAAGGTTGCATGATGGGCGCGGGCGGCTGCGACGCGCGACTTGAGAATGCCGTGACGCAGCTCCTCGCCGAGCGAGCCCATCTCGACCACGAGGCCGCCGGCAAGCCGCGAGCGGACGCGATCGTCCAGGCTCTCGAGATCGGACGGCGGACGGTCGGCCGCGATCACGACCTGGCGGCCGGCGTCGATCAGCGCGTTGAGCGTGTGACAGAATTCGGCCTGCGTCGACTTGCCCTGCAGGAACTGCAGGTCGTCGATCACGAGCACGTCGATGCCGCGCAGCGCTTCCTTGAAGGCGAGCGCCGTCTGCGTCTTCAGCGCGGCGACGAAGCCGTACATGAACTTCTCGGCGGTGAGATACAGCACCTTGCGCTCGTTGCCGGAATTGCCGGCCCAGGTCACGGCCTGGAGCAGATGCGTCTTGCCGAGGCCGACGCCGGCATGGATGTAGAGCGGGTTGAACATGACGGGGTCGCCGCGGCGACCCTCGGCGACCTGACGCGCGGCCGCATGGGCCAGCGTGTTGGAGCGGCCGACGACGAAGCTCGCAAAGGTCAGGCGTGGATCGAGCGGCGAGCCGCCGAGCGCATCATGATTGGCGGAGACCGGCGCGGTCGCGGTCGAGCGCAGCTCGGGTGCCGGCACACGGCGCGCCTCGACCGGCGCGGGCGCTTCCTTTGGCTGCATCACCGGGCGTACCGCGGAGCGAACGGTGAGGTCGATGCGATGCACTTCCGGCATTTCGGCCTGCCAGCACGACAGCACGCGCTCGGCATAATGGGCCTGGATCCAGCTCTTCAGGAAGCGCGTGGGAACCGAGAGCCGCACGCTCTCATCCTGCACGCCTTCCAGATCCATGCGGGCAAACCAGCTCGTATAAACGTCTTCGCCAACATTCGAGCGCAGCCGGTTCTTCACGCGCGACCAGCGATCCTGTTCCGATGTGTTCATCGTCAAAAAACTTCTCTTGAGAGATTTAGTTGCGTGGTGAGCGCCATGCAGAGTTCCTGCCATCAGGGTTTCTGTCATGGAGCGACCTCAAAGCGAGCCCATCGTCAGGCATGGCTATACCGTTCGGCGAGAACGCCGCGTCCGGTCAGCGATGTCAGAGATGGAGGGTTCGCGAGGTCAGCGCGTACTCGGCGCTCCGTCACACGCGGGAGGCTGGAGGTTGGACTGATCTAAACCGGCATCGGTCGAATGGGCGACGTGCTTCAATACCGCGTTGAGTCCGTAAGACATGATACCTCCCCGTCCTGCCGTGATTGCTCACGGCAAGGTCCTGCGTGTCCATAAGACATCCGCGGTGTCTTGGTCTCGCGGATGCCTGCCCGTGTACGTGTCGTCCGCTCGACTTCGCCCTCATGCGTGCCGGGGCAGCTTCGCGATGTCTCTCATTTGCGACTGGCGCGAGCAGGATGCGAGACATCCTGCTTGGAGACATTCAGACAAAGATCTACCGTTCCCACGTGATGTGGGTTGTGAACCGACTATCGCTTGTTGATGCGTCGCCAACGTGCACACCGCCGCCGATTTGCACGCTCGCCCCGTTTCCGATACCGCGCTGGTCTCAAGATCGTGGGCGCCGCTGACGACTTAAGGAATACACTATGCGGAAAGACTCGCAACGAAATTGATTCAGACTTGAGGCATCTAAAAACTTGACCAGCGTTAACGCCGCGCGGGACTTGTTCACAGGTTACGAAGCAAGTTTTTGGATTCGTGCACAGATTCGAAAACGCCCGGTCTCATGTGACAATTCTCGCTCGCCGCCAAAAATTTTTTACAAAAGCGTCACGCGCGCGACGCGCGGGGTAATTTTCCAAATGCTTGTGATCGCTATGTCGATAAGTGATTAGCGAGACATCGCTTTTTGAGTCTCGTTTCAGAGGGTAACTCCACCGGCAGTAGTGTTCCGGTGAATCTACGGTGTGCAGAACTTCTGCCCGCCAGGATTCATCTTAGCCCCGCGCCGCAGGGGTTTTTCGCAACGCAGTGTGAGGGTTTCCGCTGTTGCAAAAACTCCCGCAGTAGAACTACGGAACGCATCATAATGCGGACGAGGCAAATCTTCCACTCGGAGATTGCGAGGCGCGTGGATGCTTGCGTGAATATGACAGGCAACAAAAAAGCCCGGCACGATGCCGGGCTCTTTGTCGTGCTGATCGGATCACCCGATCAGATGATGCACCGCGATCAGCTCGCGAGCTTGCTTGGCAAGCTTACTTGGCGAGCTTGGCGATCTGCGCGGTGAGGCGCGAGACTTTGCGGCTGGCGTTGTTCTTGTGAATGATGTTGCGCTGCGCGGCACGCATCAGGGCGGGCTCGGCATTTGCCAGCGCCTTGACGGCGGCGGCGCGGTCGCCGGTCGCGATGGCTTCCTCGACAGTGCGCACGGCGCCGCGCATCTGGGTGCGGCGCGACTTGTTGACGGCGGTGCGGCGGGCGATCTTGCGCGTCGCTTTCTTGGCGGAAGTGGTATTGGCCATGGTCTCAATATCCTTTGCGGGTACCGGTCGCGTCTTGGTCGGGTAGCGCCGGCTTGCTTGACCGCGGAATCGACGCTCGGATTTAGGGTGTTCGGTTGCTGGGCCGCTCCCGGAACATGAGGCCTAAACAGCCTGCAACTGCTCAAAGAACAGCGGCGGCAGGATTGCGCCCGCCGCCAGTTGGCGCCCTTATAGAGAGGGTCTGTGGCACCGTCAACGCTTTCCGGGCTGGAAAACCGGCCTTTAGCGGGCTGGACGGGTGCCGTAACGTCCTGAAGAGGTTGAATTTCTGCCGCCTTGCGGCTATTGGCTGGCGGCATTTCCAGGGGTCGTCCGACCGGACGACCGTATAGGGTGGGGCATGATCCGCGGCTTTTTTCGACTGATCGGGCTGTTGCTGTTGGCCGGCGGGTTCATCTTCATGGTCTATGACGGCGCCCGCTGGGTGGCCGACCAGACCCTCAAATTCACCCGGTTCGGCCAATTCTGGAACGACATCAACCAGGCCAGCCAGACCGCGTTCAGGACCTGGGTCGAGGCCAAGGCGCCCTGGCTCTGGACCTCGGTGATCCGCCTCGTGCTGGACCAGCCGGTGTTCGCCGTGCTCGGCATTCTCGGCATTCTGCTGATGCTGTTGTTCCGGCCGCGCAAGCCGCTGATCGGCTATTCCCGGGATTGAACTTTCAATTCCCGCCGGGGCTGAACCCTGCGAGGCGCGCGGCGTAACAAAGCTGCCCTCGCTGACGTAGATCCCTATATTCCCACCTGATCGCGAGCACGCCGCCTGAGCAACTGGCTCACGCGGCGGACTGCTCGTTTCGGAGACCATCATGCTGTTCATGCGCAAGACCACCGCATTGCCGAGCGCAGCGGAAGCGCTGCCGGGCCGTGCGCAAGCCCTTCCGACCGCGACCTTCCATTTCGTCAACGGCAGCCAGTTGAAGCCGCCCTATCCTGCCGGTCTCGAGCAGGCGGTGTTCGGCCTCGGCTGCTTCTGGGGCGCCGAGCGCAAGTTCTGGGAGCTCGGCGATGGCATCTACACGACCGCCGTCGGCTATGCCGGCGGTCACACGCCGAACCCGACCTATGAAGAGACCTGTTCGGGACGCACCGGCCACACCGAAGTGGTGCTGGTCGTGTTCGATCCGAAGAAGATCTCCTACGAGCGCCTGCTGAAGACGTTCTGGGAGAGCCACAACCCGACGCAGGGCATGCGCCAGGGCAACGATTTCGGCACGCAGTATCGAAGCGCGATCTACACTTATGGCGATGCGCAGAAGAAGACTGCCGAGGAGTCGAAGGCGCTCTATCAGAAGGCGCTGGCCGCGAAACGTCTCAGCACCATCACCACGGAGATCGCGCCGGCCGGCGAATTCTATTTCGCCGAGGATTACCATCAGCAATATCTGGCGAAGAATCCCGCCGGCTATTGCGGCCTCGGTGGCACCGGCGTGTCCTGTCCGATCGGCACGGGTGTGAGCGCGTAAGCGAAATCCACGCCGCGACGATGTTTGGTCGCGGCGTGCGGCCCTTACCCTCCCCTGGAGGGGGAGGGTCGATCGCGCGAAGCGCGAGCGGGGTGGGGTGACGGTCTCTCCACATCCAACAGTGCTCGTGTGGAGAGATCACCCCACCCCGTCTCATATTTCGCTGCGCTCAACATGAGCCGACCCTCCCCCTCCAGGGGAGGGTGGTACCTGCATCCCCCCTCAACGCTTTATTAACCATAACCGGTGCATCACTGGGGCATCTCGTTTCGAGGGATGGGTCCTGTGCCGGTTGCACGCGCGTTTCGATGGTCGATCTTGGCAGCGTCCGCCGCGCTGGCCCTGGGCGGCTGCATGCAGACGACCGGCCCCGTCGCAATGGTCCAGCCCCGCCCCGATCTCGACTCCATGGCCTATGGCCAGCCCTACGGCGCGCCGCAACCCGTCGTCGTCGCCAATAGCGGCGGCGGTGCCATCGCCGCGCTCAGCAACTCCTTCGCCGCCTCGCCGATGCCGGTCGGCTACGCCGCGCCGATGGCGGGGCCGGCGCGCTATGACGCGTCCTACCATCTCGATGCCGGCGACAAGCTCCGCGTCGTGGTCTACGGCCAGGAAGGTCTCACCAACAGCTACGCCATCGATGCCGGCGGCTCCATCACCATGCCGCTGATCGGCGCGGTGCCCGCGCGCGGCCGCACCACTGCGGGCCTTGCCGGCGAGATCGCCGCGCGCCTGCGCAACGGCTACATCCGCGAACCCTCGGTCGCCGTCGAGATCGACACCTACCGTCCGTTCTTCATCCTCGGCGAAGTCTCCGCGCCCGGCCAATATCCGTACGTGCCGAACATGACGGTCGAAAGCGCCGTCGCCATCGCCGGCGGCTTCTCGCCGCGCGCCAAGCGCGACGTGGTCACCGTCACGCACACCGAAGCTGGCGGCTCCATGCGCGCCGTCGTGCCGCTCGGCACCCCCCTGGCCCCGGGTGACACCGTGTTCGTCGGCGAGCGCTGGTTCTGACGAAGTACAAGGTACTTCGTCATTCCGGGATGGTGCGTTAGCACCAGACCCGGAATCTCGAGGTTCTCAGGTGCGCAATTGCGCACCATAGTTCGATACTGTCGCATCGCCCCGGAACGACGAAGTGACGGCAAAGCGCCCGCTACACGCGCACTTCACCTCCGAAAATCCAGCCGCCCGTTCGGAAAACATCCGTCGATCCTGTCGGCGTCGACCACGCGCCCGACCCACGGCCGCATGATCGCGGGATTGGTCAGGTTGATGTACTTGCCGACCAGCCGCGTTCCCTCGCGCGCAGCATCGATCAGCCCGTGCCGGCGGCCATGGTCCCAGTCAAAGCGCAGATAGATCCGCTCGCCCGCAACCCGCACCTCGGCGCGCCCCTCTTTCCACTTCTCCGGCGTATCGCCGGCGATGGTCGGATCGGCACCGCCGTTCCAGCGGCTGGCCCAGACGCCGTCGAGCGGATCGGATGATGCGGGAATTGATGTCCATGGCGCCGCGTTGACGTCGGCGGCATCGCCGGCAAGCGCGGCGGACGCGGCAAACTCCATCACCTCGGAATCATCCGGCTCCGGGACGTCCATGGTTCCGAACGGATTGCGGATGACGATGTTCGTATTGGCCTGCTGCATGGCGATCTCCCGGCGTGAGTTGGCGTGTTCGGCCAGCTCTATCGCCGGGTGTCGGGATGCAGCCACCCGATTCCCGAGGTGTCATTGCCGGGCTTGACCCGGCAATCCATCGACCTGGGCAAAGCTTCGCTTGATGGATGCGCGGGTCAAGCCCGCGCATGACATCAGGCGCTACTTCTGCAGATGCTTCGCGAAAAATTCCATGCTGCGTGGCCAGGCGATGTCGGAGCTCGCCTTGTCGTAGCTCGGCCGCTCGTCGCAATGGAAGCCGTGCTGGGCGCCGGGATAGACGAAGACCTCGACGTCCGGGCGCTTCGCCTTGACCGTCTCGACATCGGTCAACGGGATGCCGGCATCCTTCTCGCCGAAATGCAGCTGCGTCGGCACTTTCGGCTTTTCATCGGCAAAGCGCACGACGGCGCCGCCGTAATAGCCGATCGCGGCCTTCAGGCCTGTCAATCGCGTCGCGGCGACGAAAGCGACGCTGCCGCCGAGGCAAAAGCCGATGATGCCGACCGGACCGACGGTCTTCACCGCATCGATCGCGGCCTGGGTGTCGCGCAGCATCGCGGCCCAGTCGGGATTGGCGACGAACTTGCGTGCCTCGGCGATCTCGTCGGGCGTATAGCCGGACTGGAAGTTCGGCGTGGTGCGGTCGAAGATCGACGGCGCGATCGCGACGTAGCCTTCCCCGGCGAGGCGGTCGCAGACCGAGCGGATGTGGTGATTGACCCCGAAGATCTCCTGGATCACCACGACCGCGCCCTTCGGGCTGCCTGCGGGATCGGCGCGATAGGCGCCGAGCTGGAAATTGTCGGAAGCCGTCAGCTTGATGTCTTGTCCCACGCGGGTTGTCCTTCTTGGCTGGTCGTCAATCCACTCTATCCCCTCATCCTGAGGAGCGCGCCCTTGCGCGCGTCTCGAAGGATGAAAGGCCGAGATGCAGCAGCGGGGCCTGCATCCTTCGAGACGCTTGCTGCGCAAGCTCCTCAGGATGAGGGGCGGCACCTACTCCCACATCCAGTTCTCGCCGTAATCCTCCTTCCATCCCGCCAGCCGTCCGTGGCGGAATTGCAGGAACAGGCGGTGGCGGTAGGGGATCAGCCCGCTGCCGCCGATGTTGCGAAGCGCGAGATAGATTTCATTGCCGGGCCGCCCACGCACATATTGCAGCGTCTGCCCCAGGGCACGCGCGGTCTGCTCGGCATCCATGCCGAAGGCGAGCGGTGTGTTGTTCGACAGGGTGGTGACGAAGGGTTGGCGCGGCGGCGGCGCACCGAACGGCTCGGCCTGCGCGGACATCGACAGCAACATTGTGCCCGCAATCACCATCGCTCGCTTCATTGCCTGGGATCCTTCTGCCAGCCTATGCCGGCAAGTTCTTCAGGAAAGGCACCACCGCGTCAACAAAAGCCTGGGGCTGATCGATGTTGACGGCGTGTCCGGCGGCGGGGATCACGACCTTTTGTGCGCCGGGAATTTTTGCTGCCATGTAGTCGGACGCGGCGAGGAACGGCGTGTCGTCGGCGCCGACCACGATCAGGCTGGGCACCTTGATGTCAGGAAGGAGCTCGATCACGCGCGCATCGCGCTGGGTCAGCATGCCGCGTGCCGCCAGCGCCAGACCCTTGGCGTTGCGATGGCTCGCGGTGGCGCGCTCGCGCGGCGCGCTCGCGCGTCGCGGATTTCAGCATCGCGAGCCCCTCCTGGTCGAGCTTGCCGGCGGTGGTCAGCGCCCGCGCGTTCCAGGCCTCGCGCGCATCGTCCTTCTTGAAACCGGGGCCGGTGTCGATGATCAGCAGTGCGCGGGCGCGTCCCGGATGCGCGCGATAGAACGCAAGCGACATGTAACCGCCGAGCGAGAGGCCGCCGATGATGGCGCGCGGCGCGCCGACCGCGTCGAGGATCGCGGCGATGTCGCCGACGGTCAGTTCTTCGCTGTAGGCCCCGGGATCGTCGGGGTAGTCGGACTGCCCGTGGCCGCGCATGTCCCACAGGATCAGCTTGTGATCCCTCGCGAGCGCATCGACCTGGCCGTGCCACATCGCCGAGGTGGAGGAGTAGCCGTGGGTGAGCAGCAATGGCGGGCCTTCGCCATGGACCTCGTAGTAGATGCTGACGCCGTCCCGATCCACCCTTGGCATTGTTGTCCGCCCTTCTTGCCTTCTTGTTTTCGCTTTCATTCTAGCCGGGATCGTTTCGATGGCGCGACTGGCCCCGGCGCATGGGCCGGATGAGGCTTGATGGCCTCGGCCTGTCCTAGTGCTCGAAAAACCCCAGCAATTACAATGACCGGCCTACTGTGCATGGGGTTGTTTTCGCACTTTGCTATTCCGGCCCTGCAGGCCGAAATTCCTAAAATTGCGTGCAGTTCCGAAGGGTTCCATTGAGTACGCCTCTTAAGGCCCGGAGAACCTGATCCGGCTTAGGCTGACGCCAAATCCAGTCCCGTGCTTTGGGGAAGCCATGAACGCGCCAGCCAAGACCGCCGCCAAACGCCGGCTTCTGCTCGCCTCCGACCGGAGCGACGAGAGCACCGAGCTCGCCAGCATCCTGAAGGCGGTCGGCGATGTCTCGACGGTGACGACGCAGGACATCCCCGAGCAGCCGTCGCGCGATCTCTCCGGTCTCGTCGTCGACATCAACCTGCGCTCGCCCGAGAGCGTGCAGCGCGTGCGCAACAAGCTGCGCGGCGATGCCTATCGTTCGATGCCGCGGCTATTCGTGCTTGCGGACGCCCTGCATCACGGCACCATGCAGGCCTGGGCGCTCGGCGCCACCGACACGATCTCGCGGCCGCTTCGGCCCGAGGACATCCTGCAGCGCATCCGCGCCGCGTTCCCGGATACGGCGACCTATGACGCGACCGATCGCGGCAAGACGCTCAACCGCGGCGTCGAGGCGGCGCATGCGGTGCTGGCCAAGATGTTCGAGAAGCTGCCGCTCGGCGTGCCCCTGACCTTCGACGACGTCATCGCCGCAGAGAGCAAGATCCTGAAGGCGATCAAGCACTCCTCGCTGCGCGAATGGCTCACCACGGTCGGCTGCCATCACGTCGGCAGCTATCGCCACTGTCTGTTCGTCACCGGCTTTGCGGTTGCATTCGCGCAACATCTCGGCATGCGCGAGGACGACCAG
>JGI25160J50197_1001618_pt1 | contig 11065 bp, 9 predicted proteins | sample AraplaMF_Cvi_mMS_FD_50197 | JGI IMG/M metagenome (IMG submission 50197)
CACCAGTCGCTGCTGAAAACCGATTCGCAGCGCGAGCTGCTGGATAACCAGTGTGGCGCGAACGTGCGCGACGTCACTGCTGCTTACCGTGCCTGGCGCGCNTTGTCGAAACAGCTGGAAGAGTACGAGGCCAATGCGGCCAACCTGCANTTCGAGCGTGAGCGCCTGGAGTGGCAGGTGACGGAGCTCGACAAGCTNGCGCCGAAAAAAGGCGAATGGGCGGAGATCGGCAACGAGCATTCGCGCCTGTCGCACGCGGCGAGCTTGCTGGAAGGNGCGCANGAGGCACTGGGCGTGCTGTCCGAATCGGACGAGAACCCGGTNCTGTCGCAAGTCACGGCAATCGGCACACGGCTCGGCAAGCTGGTATCGGTCGATGCCGAGCTGCAGCCCGTGGTTGAAATGCTGGAATCGGCGCGCATCCAGTTGCAGGAATCCGTCTACGCCTTGAGCAATTACATGGACCGCGTGGAGCTTGATCCTGAGCGCCTGCGCCAAGTCGATGCTCGCATGGAAGCGCTGCATTCGGCCTCGCGCAAATTCCGCGTGCAGGCCGATGACCTGCCGGACGAACACGAACGCTTGTCGGAAAAGCTGGCGCAGTTGGCTGATGCGGCGGACCTTGAAGGCTTGCGCAAGCAGGAAGAAAAGCTAAAAGCCTCCTATCTCGCGTTGGCTGCGGATTTGTCTGCGACGCGTGCGGCGGCCGCGCTAGCACTGGGCGCCGCCGTCACCCAGGGCATGCAGGAATTGAGCATGTCCGGCGGACGTTTCGAGATTGCATTGCGACCGTGCGAGCCGACTGCCTACGGCGTGGAGCAAGTAGAGTTCCTGGTCGCCGGACATGCCGGCGTAGCGCCACGTCCGCTGGCCAAAGTGGCTTCGGGCGGCGAGTTGGCGCGTATCTCGCTGGCGATCTCGGTCATCACCTCGCACGCGACAACGGTACCGACCTTGATCTTCGATGAAGTCGATAGCGGCATCGGCGGCGGCGTGGCCGAAGTCGTGGGCCGCTTGCTCAAGCGTCTCGGCCAGGAGCGCCAAGTCCTGTGCGTGACGCACTTGCCGCAAGTCGCGAGCCAGGGCAATCAGCACTTCCAGGTCGCCAAGGGAACGTCGGACAATGGCCGCACAGCCTCGCGCATCGAAGTGCTCGACCAAAAGGCGCGCATCGAGGAAGTGGCGCGCATGCTGGGTGGCCTCGAAATCACCGCTACCACGCGCAAGCACGCCCGCGAGCTGCTCGCCTCGTGATTTAGTCAAGGGATCAGCAGGGCGCGAATTGCCGGCTTCCGATAGTTTTCGAGCGTCACCACGACTGCTTCGACGGGGATCGTGCGCTGATCGAGAGGCGCGTTGTTGACGGCGGCCAGCGCAGCCTTGATTCCAAGGTATCCCATCAGGCGCGGATCCTGAACCACCAATCCATTGATTTGCCCGCGCTCNAGGCCGTCCAGCAGAAAGCTGGTTGAATCAAAGCCGACGAACTTCTTCTTTCCCGCCAATCCGGCCTGGTGCAATGCACGCAACATGCCGTCACTGACTGATTCATTGACGGCGAAGATCCCATCCGCGCGAGGGAAATTCTTTAGCAGGTCCTCGGCCGCATGAAACGCCTTGCCCCGGCTGCCACCGCAGTATTCGTCGGCGACGATCCTGATCTTGGGTGCGTTTTTTTTCATATAGTCGATAAAACCCTGGGCGCGTTGATCGGTCGACGCACTTCCTTCCACCGTACGCAGGATCATGACCTCTCCGCGNGCGTTCAACTGCGATGACAAGTATTCGGCTGCCATGGCGCCCGCTGAANGGTTATCTGTACCGATGAAATTCAGGTAATCGCTTCCATCCATNGCGGAATCGACCACAATGACTTTGATGCCCATGGCTGCGGCCCGCCTGACCGGTTCCACCAGACGCTTCCGGTCGGTCGGCGCCAGGACAATNGCATCGACGCCTGGCTTGNTGTACATCTGCAGGATTTTGATCTGCGCGTCGACCTGATCATTATAGGCAGGTCCGCGCCAGGTCAGCGTGACGTTGCCNGCCTCATTGACGGCTTTGTCGACGCCTTCGCGCATGAAGATCCAGAAATCCTGGTCGCGCGACTTTGGAATGAAGACGACGTTGATATTCCCGTCCGCCGCCCAGGCCGGTTCCGCCAGCAAGACGGCGCAAACAATCAATGCAAATACTGCTGAGACTTGCCTCGCCCATCCGGAAATTAACATCGCCCAGGCTCCCTCTTGAAGCTGCCGATATTNAAGCAATGTTCGCTCCCAAAGTTTTCTTACGCAATACCTTTTTCCCCACGGCGCGTGATATTTTCCAGCATTGTCGAATTCAAACGCCGTCGCTCGTCGTAAGGATGTANCACCCTTTACCTCATCCAGACTTCCATGGAGACGCTATGAACAAATCGGTCATCTTTAATTTGCCGGTCAAAGACCTGGACAAATCCGCGGCCTTCTTTTCCGCTCTNGGTTTCAATCCCAAGCCACAATTCAGCAACGAAAACGCGGCCTTCATCACCATCGTCGAAGGCGCCATTGATGTCATGTTGACGACGGAAGCCTTCTTCAAGTCGCTCATCAACAAGCCNGTCGTGCATGCGAAAGAAGCTAACGAGGTTGTCATCTGCCTGAATTGCGAGAGTCGGGAAGAGGTCGACAGCCTGATCGCCAAAGCCCTTGCCGCTGGCGCTCGCATACCTCATCCGCCCGAGGACCATGGCTTCATGTACGACCAGGGCTTCGAGGATNTCGATGGCCATTTGTGGAACCTGGTCTGGATGGCGCCTCAGGAATAAGTCATTGACCTTGTCAGTAGGCTGGGGACGCGATACGTCTTTCGGCCTTCCGGTCTAAATCGGTCGAAATTGAGCAAATCTGGTCTAAATGAATCCAGAATCTCGGCCTCGTTGCTTTTTGTAGACCCAATTCGACTCTGCGAGGAAATATGTGGACCGTTTTAGACCGTTTGTTCCCACGGAATAGACCACACTAGACACTTGGAGGAAACTTTTAGACCGCCGTAGACGGCTTGCTTATTCTTGGGCCTGGAGTTACCGGGTTTATAATGGCGCGCCCACGAATAACAAAAAGTACCCAAGATGCCGTTCGCCAAAGAACCCCAACTCGCACCAGGCACCGTCTCCAGGACCGCTGTGGTGCTGGTCAATCTCGGCACGCCCGATGAGCCAACGCCCGGCGCCGTGCGCCGCTACCTGAAGGAATTCCTGTCCGACCCGCGCGTGGTCGAGATCCCGAAAGCGGTCTGGTGGTTCATCCTGAACGGCATCATCCTGCCTTTCCGCTCCAGGCAGTCGGCGGAGAAGTACGCCTCGATCTGGACCAGCGACGGTTCACCATTGAAATACCACACGCAAGCACAAGCCAAGCTGCTGCGCGGCCTGCTCGGCGAGCGCGGTCACAACGACGTGACAGTGGCGATGGCCATGCGCTACGGCGCGCCATCCCTGCCTGAGGTGCTGGGCAAGCTGAAAGCCGACGGCCACGACCGCATCCTGATCCTGCCGGCCTACCCGCAATACTCCGGCACCACCACCGCCTCGGTCAGCGACGCCGTGTTCGACCACTATAAGAAGGTGCGCAATATNCCCGAGCTGCGGTTCGTGCGCGGCTACCACGACCACGACGGCTATATCGATGCGCTGAAGAAGACCGTGCTGGCCTATTGGGAAACCCACGGTCGCGGCGAAAAGCTGGTGATGAGCTTCCACGGCGTGCCCAAGCGCACCATCGACCTGGGCGACACCTACCAGCGTGNATGCATGGAAACCGCCCGCCTGCTGGCCGACAAGCTGCGNTTGAACGAAAGCCAGTACCTGGTCACCTTCCAGTCCCGCTTCGGCAAGGCTGAATGGCTGCAGCCCTACACCGCACCCACTGTGGCGCAATTGGCAAAAGACGGCGTGCGCAAGCTGGACGTGATCTGTCCGGGCTTTACCAGCGATTGCCTGGAAACCCTGGAAGAAATTGCAATGGAAGTGCGCCACGACTTCCTGTCCAATGGCGGCAAGGAGTTCAATTACATTCCCTGCCTGAACAGCCATCCAGCCTGGATCGCAGCGCTGACTGAGGTTGCCGAGCAACACATGATCGGCTGGCCGACCATGTCGTCCATGCGCAAGCTGCGCAGGTAATCCAGGTAACCCCGTTGTTAGCACTTGCGGGTGAGGAGTGCTAACCTGCTAAAATAACTGGTTAGGGGAAGAGTTCGCTGAAGACGATCACNGCNGTAGCAAGGAAGCTCCACGCGATGATCGANGCTGTAATAAATGGCAACTTCATGATGCGCTCCGAGGGACGCGGTGTCCAGGCACCGCATAGATTCATCTTAGTCAAAACCCCCGGTTTACGTATCTCTGGGCTTTGTAAAATTTGTAACTCTACAGTTACAACAACACTCCCTCCGGCGTGCGCCGGGCCTTTGCACCGAGGGGCAGAATACCCCTTGAAAAGATAGGGGCAAGCCCCATTTCTTGCTCGTGCATTCAGCAACAGATGTCAGATAAACACGATTTTGTAGGAGTCTTTTAGATGCAAGACCAGGAAAACCAGCCAAGCCAGAACCCGGAAGTGGAACAGGCAGAAGAGCAAACGACTCCAGCAGACGCAGCTCCAGCGATGACCGACCTGGAAGCGCAGCTGTCCGCGACCGAGGCGAAACTGGCCGAAATGCATGATGCCTTCATGCGCGCCAAGGCCGAAGGCGAGAACATCCGCCGTCGCGCCCAGGAAGACGTTGCCAAGGCCCACAAATTTGCCGTTGAAAGCTTCGCCGAAGCCATGGTGCCGGTGAAAGACAGTCTGGAAATGGCCCTGAAAGTCGAAAACCCGACCTTGGAATCGCTGAAAGAAGGCGTTGAAATGACCCTGAAGCAGCTGAATTCCGCCTTCGAGCGCAACCGCCTGGTGGAAGTGATGCCGGCGGCCGGCGAAAAACTCGATCCGAACAAGCACCAGGCCGTGGCCATGGTGCCTGCCGAGCAGGAAGCGAACACCGTTGTCGCCGTGCTGCAAAAGGGTTACATGATTGCGGACCGCCTGCTGCGTCCCGCCATCGTGACGGCTGCCCAGCCAAAGTAAGCACTTGAAAAGAAACACGAATTCCACATATAAGAAGTAATTAAACTTAGTACACAAGGAAGAACAAATCATGGGCAAAATCATCGGTATTGACCTGGGCACCACCAACTCCTGCGTCGCCATCATGGAAAATGGCACGCCGAAGGTCATCGAGAATGCAGAAGGCGCGCGTACCACCCCTTCGATCATCGCCTACCAAGACGACGGCGAAATCCTGGTTGGCGCACCTGCCAAGCGCCAGGCCGTCACCAACCCAAAAAACACCCTGTTCGCGGTGAAGCGCCTGATCGGCCGTAAGTTCCAGGAGAAGGAAGTCCAGAAGGACATCTCCCTGATGCCTTACGAAATCACCAANGCCGACAACGGCGACGCCTGGATCGGCGTGCGTGACAAGAAGCTGGCTCCTCCTCAGATCTCCGCAGAAGTGCTGCGCAAGATGAAGAAGACCGCTGAAGACTACCTGGGCGAAGACGTGACCGAAGCGGTCATCACCGTGCCTGCGTACTTCAACGACTCGCAGCGCCAGGCAACCAAGGACGCCGGCCGTATCGCGGGCCTGGACGTCAAGCGCATCATCAACGAACCTACCGCAGCTGCACTGGCCTTCGGCCTGGACAAGACCGACAAGGGCGACCGCAAGATCGCCGTGTATGACCTGGGTGGCGGTACCTTCGACATCTCGATCATCGAAATCGCGGACGTGGACGGCGAAAAGCAGTTCGAAGTGCTGTCGACCAACGGCGACACCTTCCTGGGCGGCGAAGACTTCGACCAGCGCGTGATCGACTACATCATCGAAGAGTTCAAGAAGATCAACGGCCTGGACCTGAAGAAGGATCCAATCGCCCTGCAGCGTATCAAGGCATCGGCCGAGCGCGCGAAGATCGAACTGTCGTCCTCGCAGCAGACCGAAATCAACGAGCCTTACATCGCCATGGCGAACGGCGCTCCAGTCCACCTGAACCTGAAGATGACCCGCGCCAAGCTNGAGTCCCTGGTTGAGGAACTGATCACCGCCACCATCGAGCCTTGCCGCACCGCGATCAAGGACGCCGGCGTGAAAGTGTCCGACATCGACGACATCATCCTGGTCGGCGGCATGACCCGTATGCCTAAGGTGCAGGAAAAAGTGAAAGAGTTCTTCGGCAAGGATCCACGCAAGGACGTGAACCCTGACGAAGCAGTGGCCGTCGGCGCCGCGATCCAGGGTGCAGTCCTGTCGGGCGACCGCAAGGACCTGCTGCTGCTGGACGTGACCCCGCTGTCCCTNGGTATCGAAACCCTGGGCGGCGTGATGACCAAGATGATCCACAAGAACACCACGATTCCTACCAAGTTCTCGCAAGTGTTCTCCACCGCCGACGACAACCAGCCGGCCGTGACCATCAAGGTGTACCAGGGCGAACGTGAAATCGCAGCGGGCAACAAGGGCCTGGGCGAATTCAACCTGGAAGGCATCCCGCCGGCAGCACGCGGCACCCCGCAGATCGAAGTGACCTTCGACATCGACGCCAACGGCATCCTGCACGTGGGCGCGAAAGACAAGGCCACCGGCAAGGAAAACAAGATCACCATCAAGGCGAACTCCGGCCTGTCCGAAGAGGAAATCCAGAAGATGGTGAAGGACGCGGAACTGAACGCGGAAGAAGACAAGAAGCTGAAGGAACTGGCCGAGTCNCGCAACCAGGCCGACGCCCTGGTGCACTCGACCAAGAANTCCCTGACCGAGTACGGCGACAAGCTGGAAGCCGGCGAGAAAGAGAAGATCGAAGCTGCNATCACCGCCCTGGAAGCCACCATCAAGGATGGCGACAAGGCAGCGATCGACGCCAAGGTGGCAGCGCTGTCCGAAGCTTCGCAGAAGCTGGGCGAGAAGATGTACGCTGACATGCAGGCGCAGCAAGGCGCAGCCGGTGCCGAAGGCGCTGGTGCCGGTGCACAGGCTGAATCCAAGCCAGCCCAGGACGACGTGGTCGACGCTGACTTCAAGGAAGTCAAAGACAGCAAGTAAGCTTCAAATCCGGTCAACTCTATGACCTGCCGAGCCGAGCATCCAACAGGGGCTCGCTCGGCTTTTTCGCATAAATTGGTACACCATGGCAAAGCGTGATTTTTACGAGATCCTCGGGGTCGCTAAGAACTCGTCCGAAGACGAAATCAAGAAGGCCTATCGCAAACTCGCGATGAAATACCATCCGGACCGCAATCCGGATAACAAAGAGGCCGAAGAGAAGTTCAAGGAGGTCAAAGAGGCCTACGAGATGCTGACCAACCCGGAAAAGCGCGAAGCGTACGACCGTTACGGTCACGCCGGCGTTGACCCGAATATGGGTGCGGGCGGCGGCGGCGGCTTCGGCGGCTTTGGCGACGCCTTCGGCGACATCTTCGGCGACATTTTCGGCGGCGGCCGCAGCCGCCAGTCCGGCCCGCAGGTTTACCGNGGCGCCGACCTGCGCTACAACCTGGAAATCACCCTGGAGCAGGCCGCCCACGGCTTCGACACCACCATCCGGGTGCCGAGCTGGGACAAGTGCGACACCTGCCACGGTTCCGGCGCCAAGCCGGGCACCCAGCCGGTCACCTGCAATACTTGCGGCGGCCACGGCCAGGTGCGCATGCAGCAGGGCTTCTTCAGCATCCAGCAGACCTGCCCGAAGTGCCACGGCACNGGCAAGATCATTCCTGAACCATGCCCATCGTGCTCCGGCGCGGGCCGCATCAAGCGCAACAAGACGCTGGAAGTGAAGATCCCGGTCGGTATCGACAACGGCATGCGCATCCGCTCCACCGGCAACGGCGAGCCGGGCACCAACGGCGGGCCGCCGGGNGACCTGTATGTGGAAATCCACATCAAGCCGCACGCCGTGTTCCAGCGTGAAGGCGACGACCTGCACTGCGAAATGCCGATCAGCTTCGCCAAGGCGGCGCTGGGCGGGGAAATCGAAGTGCCGACGCTGGATGGTAAAGTATCGTTCACCATTCCGGACGGCACCCAGTCCGGCAAGACCTTCCGNCTCAAGGGCAAGGGNATCAAGGGCGTGCGCTCCGGTTATCCGGGCGACCTGTTCTGCCATGTCGCCGTTGAGACCCCGGTCAAGCTGACCGACAAGCAGAAGGAACTGCTGCGTGAATTCGAGCGTTCCACCACCGAGGGTGGTGCGAAGCATAGCCCACAGACCAAGTCCTTCATGGACAAGGTCAAAGACTTCTTCGAGTGAGAGACATGAGCGACGACGTACTGAAGCACCTGCTGGAAAACAACCGCAAATGGGCCGAGGCCAAATTGGCCAAGGACCCGGATTACTTCCGAGACCTGTCGATGGTGGGACCGGAATACTTGTGGATCGGCTGCTCCGATTCCCGCGTACCGGCGAACGAACTGCTTGGCCTGCCGCCAGGCAAAGTGTTCGTACACCGTAATATCGCCAACGTGGTGGTGCACTCGGACCTGAATTCCCTGTCGGTGCTGCAGTTCTCGATCGAAGTGCTGAAGGTCAAGCACGTGATCATCGTGGGCCACTACGGCTGCAAGGGCGTGCACACCGCCCTGACCGGCGGCCGCGTGGGCCTGGTCGACAACTGGCTGCGCCATGTGCAGGACGTCGCCACCAAGCACGAACGCTACCTGGGCACCGCGCTGAACGATGTCAACAAGCAGAGCGAGCGCCTGTGCGAACTGAACGTGGTGGAACAGGTGGCGAACGTCTGCTCCACAACCATCGTGCAGGACGCCTGGGACCGCGGCCAGGAACTGACCGTGCACGGCTTTGTGTATGGCCTGAAGGACGGCCTGCTGAACGACCTGGGCATGAACATCAGCTCTCCGGCAGACCTGCAGCCTTCCATCGACGCCCGCCTGGCATCCTACGCCAAGCAGTAAACCTGTTAAAAAAGCATGTACACTCCTGTGCATGCTTAAAACCATCACTGCCTTCTTCGCTTCCCTTGGCGCCTCGCGCGCCAGGGGAGCGGGAAATTTCCATCCCCACTCCCAGCTCGCCGTGAAGGCGGGAGATGTGCTCGTCCAGCCGCTGCCGGATGGCCAGGGCTGGAGCTCGCTCAAGGTATTCGCTGTCGACGGCGCCACCGCCCATTGCCTGACTTACGAAACGAGTACCGGCAAGCCTGCGCTGGCATCGCTGGCACAAGCCGCCGTGCGTATGGCGCACTCTCAGCGCCCCGCGGCTTCACTGGCGGAAGGATGGGAGCTGGCCGGCAACCAGCCCGCCACAGCGCGCGAATTGCAAGGCCTGAAGTATATGGACTTCGAACTCTATGTCCGCCTGACCGGGCAGGATGTCGACACTATCATGCGCACTGCCACCGAGCATTTCGAACGCGCAGGAATGCACGCCGCCGAAGGCCGCCGCATCGACGCCATCAACGAATATGGCAAGGCAATCGAACTGTATCCCGCCTACACCGACGCGCTGGACAAGCGCGCCTTCGCCTTCATGGAACTGGGCCTGCACCAGCAAGCCTTGCGCGACCTGGACGAATCGATCTACCTCAATCCCGAAGGCATGGCAGCCTTCTTCGCCAAGGGAGAATGCCTGCTCAAACTGGGCCACCTTGACGAGGCCGAGGCCATCTTCACCGAAGGCCAGGAACTCTTCCCCGAGCACGCCTCCCAGTTCAACGAGTTCCTCAAGCGCACCCGCGCCTTCGCCCTGACTGGCCGTCCGGCATAGCCTTATTTTGCAGTGGTTTTGATTGGCAGCTTCGCTGCAGCAGCCATGGCTATTAGCGCATCCAGATCAAACGAATCAATTTCGTCGTGCAGCAGGTCCGCGACGCGCTGTTCGGTGACATTGAATAAGGCGGCCGCCTGAGATTTGTTGAGCTCGTTCCGTTGGATATATGCCTTAAGCATGATCAGCAAGTCCGAGCGTTGGGTCATCTCATCGGCACTTTCCGGGGAATCTTCGATTGCGTTCCAGACATTGGTAAACAATTGGGTGCTCACGGCCGTAATTCCTTCAGTAGTTCTTTGAAACGCTGTGATCCGATGTCGATGTCCAGTTTGCTTGTTTTCTCTGACTTCTTCTGAAAACAGTGTAGAACATAAATCGCATTAGTGAATTTTGCCGCGGAACGCCAAGGGTTTGATGTCAGCCATTTTTAGGGGCGGATAAAGGCGCGAAAAGATGCGCGGAGAGCTTACGATAGCCAAACCGCGAATAAGCTGCCCTCGAATAGATCAAACGGGATTGCCAATATTTTGCTGGAAGTCCAGGAATTCGTACGCCGTACGGCGCGTGGTTTCCAGCATCGGCAGATGACCGACTCCCTCCATCATGACCAGCCGTGCATTCGGCATCACTGCCTTTGTTGCGGAGGCGCCTTTCGCACTGAGGATGCGGTCTTCGGTACCCCATACAATTAACGCAGGCACATCGATGGGCACGCGCAGGCGTGGCGAACCCACCAGTTGCTTCAAAAGCTCGCAGTGCAGTGGGTAATCAGCCATAGCGCGCCGCGCCAGCACGCGTTTCAACGAGTAAGGAAAGTATTGCACCTTCGCCATACAGGTCGCCATCATCGTGTCGAAATCGCGCACCTCGCGCACGAGCAAAGGCATGCTGCCGCCGGCAAGGTAGTCTTGGAAAGCAGGGGTTTCAAACGCCTCGTCGGTNCCGGCAGGGGCGAGTAGCCACAGGCTTTGGACTTGCTCCTGGTAGCGCGCCGCGTANTCGGCTGCGATAAAGCCGCCCATCGAATTGCCGCCCATGTGGAAGCGCTGCACGCCCAGTTCAGCCATGAAGGCGCGAAGATTCTCGACTTGCGTTGCCATGTCGTGCTTCGCGCCGGGATCGCGGCGCGCATCGCCAAAGCCTGGCAGGTCGGGAATGATGACGCGGTAGTAGGGAGCGAGGAAGCGCGCGATGCGGGTGAAGTTATCCTTGTCGCCGGCAAAGCCGTGCACCAGCAGCAGTACTTCCGTGCCGGCGCCG
>JGI25160J50197_1001626_pt1 | contig 11023 bp, 8 predicted proteins | sample AraplaMF_Cvi_mMS_FD_50197 | JGI IMG/M metagenome (IMG submission 50197)
CCTTTCAGCACTTTTGCTTTCCACAGCAGCACATCTGCCTTCAGGGCAAATGTAGCAGGCTTGGAGGCTCTGCCTTTGTTCTTATATCCTTCTTCCGGGAAGAGCGTCATGGCAGCGTCTATATCAGCGAGTATCAGGGCCATTACATCATTCAGCGGAGCACGGGCTGGCATCGGCACCTGATCGTTCTCTGTCGGCGCTGTTATCAGCGGCGCTTTCCCCCATATCCTGATCAGGAAAAAGTATGCGCTGGCGCGCAGGAAACGCGACTCTGCCATTATACGGCTCTTATTAGCCTGCTCTGAAAAAGAGATGCCTTCACCATATTTCAACAGCAGGTTACAGCTGTGGATCACTTTATACATCTTATCCCAGTTAGGCGCGCCACTCTCTGTTAAGTTCTGTGTCCAGGGAGCAGACAGTCCTGCTTCCAGGCCGGGCTCAAAGGCATCTCCGCGGTCTTCCATGTAGTAAGTGGTGTTAATGGCATCCCGGTAAGATTCATAGGTGCCGGTCAGATAGCCAGCCACATCCCCTTCTGTTTTCCAGTAGTTGGCGCTGGTGATGGAAGAAACCGGGTCAACGTCCAGCAGGCTGTTACATCCTGTGTACAAGATCATGCCGCTTATACAGGTAAATATGATGATGATACGTTCTTTCATGTGGATGATTTTGTGTGTTCACTAAAAAGTGCCTTTAATGCTGAAATTGAACTGGCGGGGACGCGGATAGGATCCCCGGTCAAAACCCTCGTATATTTCCGGCATCAGTCCATCATAGCCAGTGATGTAGCCAATGTTATACACACCGGCAAACAGCTCTACACCACGTATAAAAGTATTTTTCAGGAAACCGGCATTCAGCTGATAGCTAANCGATACTTCCCTNAAGGCNAGGAAATCTCCCTTTGAGAAATACAAACTGTTGTTGCTGGCATAGCCCGTGCTGCCTATCTGGTTATCCCAACGAAGGTGATTGCGGAAATCATAGTCAACATCGCTTTGTACCGTATACCTGGGAATGGTGGCGATATCGCCCTGTTTCTTCCAGGTTTTATCGCTCAGCTGGTCGGTAATGGTCATGTTATTATTACGGCCGCTGGCATTGGAGCGGGCGCGGAAACCGTTATCGATCACGTGCCCCATGGCGTAGTCCACCACGGCACGCAGGGTGAATCCTTTATAACGGAAAGTGTTGGCCATGCCACCGGTTCTGTCAGGACGCATATATCCCATAAAGATCATGTCCTTATTGGTGATACGGCCATCCTTATCCAGGTCGGCCCAGATAGCATCTCCGCCTTTCTTCTGGCGTCCTTTGGCATTCTCGTCAAAGGGTGCATTTTTGGCATCTTCATCCGTTGCATATACGCCTGTCATAGAATAGGCCCAGCGCTGGCCAAAGCGTTCTCCTTCTGCAAATCCGCCTACCTTCCTGGTTTGACCGCTTGCAGGGTCGAATATATAATTGCCGCCAATGCGGTTCTTATCTTCACCATTGACCGGGAGCTTTACAACAGTCGACCTGTTGAAGGCAAAAGTGAAATTCACATCCCAGGAGAAATTCTTTGTTCTCACTGGTGTAGCGGCCAGTTCCACTTCGAAGCCCCTGTTACGGATAGTACCGTAGTTACTCTTGATAGCGCCAAAACCGGAATAAGAAGGAATAGGTTTATCAAAAAGACGGTCACTGGTTTCTTTGTTGTAAAAGTCCAGCAGCAGTGTGATGCGGTCTTTGAACAAACCTATATCCAGACCTATATCGGAAGAGGTGGTGGTTTCCCACAAAAGGTTCCGATTAGGCAGAGTGGTATTCTGCAAACCTACTTCTCCCATATAGTTATAACCGGTGCTGTAGGAACCCTGCGAATCAGAGAATGTAAGATCGTTATTACCTGATTTACCCCAGCTGGCGCGCAGCTTCAGGTTGGACACCGTGCGGCTCAGCGGCTGCCAGAAATCTTCCCGGTGAACGTTCCAGCCTGCAGACACACCTGGAAACAAGGCCCATCGGTTGTTCTCCGCAAAACGGGAAGAACCGTCACGGCGCAAGCTGGCGGAGAACAGGTATTTTGCATCAAAATCATAGTTCATACGCCCAAAGAAGCTCAGTACCACATCTTCAGAAATGGTAGTGGATGTTCTTTGCGTTTCCGGTTTTGTAGCGTTCAGCGTTTTGATATTATCGGTCGCTGCTCCGTATCCTTCGCCATGAAACTCGTTGCTGTAATGATTGATATAACTGGTGCCCAGCACGGCATTGATGTGATGTTTACCTGCCAGCTGTTTATCATAGGTGAGGAGACCGTCTACCTGCGCTTCTCTCAGCTGCTCATGATCTGCAGCAGCATCGCGACGGGCATTGACCTCGTTGGCTGCTTCGAAGCGGTTCTCCATGCCTTCTGTTGTGAACCAGTAGAAAGCCGGTGAAAATGTAAGCCCCGGCAGGATGCTCCAGTCGGCTCCCAGCCTGAATGTAGTGCGGTATACCTTGATATCTGTATACTGCTCTTTATAATATACCTCGTGATTCCTGTTGCGGTAATCTGCCTTCCCTTCTCCGGGCGCAGGTTTACCGTCCTCGTAGTTCAGCCGGTAAGTGAAGGGCATGGTCACGGAGCGGGCAAGTACATTCTGATAGTTATTGAGCGCGTTGGCATTACGTATCTGATAGCCGATGTTGGTATTGATGCTTAGCCGGTCGCTGAGTTTATAGGTGCCATTAAAAAGGCCGGTATAGTTCTTATAGAAAGTACCGGATACAATACCATCCTGGTTAAGGTATCCCAGGCCAAGATAATAGGTGGCCTTGTCTGTTCCGCCGCCTACATTAAAATCATATTCATGTTTGTACGCAGTCTGGAAGGTTACATCCTGATAGTTCGTTTCTTTAAAGATCAGCTGTTTGCCGGTAACAGGATCTTCCATCGTTTGCCATCCTTCTTTGTTCAGGAGCTGGTCCACATATCCTTGTCCGTAATTTTGCACGTAGGTATCGAGAAATTCCAGCGTATTCCTGCTGTTACGCGGATTGCCGGTAGACATGCCATAACGCCCGCCGGTAAGGAAGAAGTCAGGATTGGTGGTATTGTAGTCATGGATGTTCTTACGGCTGATATAGATATAATCCTTTGCACTGGTAAAGGGATGTTTCCTGCTCTGCTCATCAATGCCGTGTGTATACCGGAAATTAACGACAGGCTTTCCGGCGCGGCCGGATTTTGTTTTAACAATGATGATGCCGTTGGCGGCTCTTGCACCGTATATGGCCGTGGATGCTGCATCTTTCAACACCTGCAGGGATTCGATATCATCCGGATTGAGGTCGCTGATATTTCTCATCACGCCAACGATACCATCCACAATGATCAGCGGTGCATCGTCCTGCGGAGAGGTAGAGCTACCGCCCCTGATAAATATCTGCGGATTAGCTCCCGGCTGACCGTCAGAGATCTGCAGGGAAACGCCTGCTACTTTGCCCTGCAGCTGATTGAGCGGATTAGCTGCCGGTGCATGCGCAAATTCTGCCTGACCTACTTTGGAAATGGAACTGGTTACGGTTGCCCTGGACTGGTTACCATAGCCAATGGCTACTACTTCGCTGAGGCGTACAGCGCCTTCTGTTAAACGAATATTGATCACGCTGCTACCGGCCACAGGTACTTCCTGTTTTTCCATCCCGATCAGGCTGAATACCAGGGTGGCATTATCTGCAGCATCCAGCAGATAGTTACCCCGTTCATTGGTAATAGTACCCTTGCCAGCGCCTTTTTCTGCCACNGTTACGCCCGGCAGCGGGGTGTTGCTGGCATCTGTTACAGTTCCTTTTATTGTGATTTTACCGGCTATACCGGCGGGAGGGGATGTCCTTTCCTGGGCAATAGCCGCTGTGGAAAGGAACAGTATAAGGACTGCCAATAGTCCTTTGAGCAGAACAATAGGTAAATACTGTTTCATAACGAGAATTTTGTACAGAATAAATCTTGGTTGCTAGGGGACGATATGTTAATATGTATTACATAATGTAAATGTAGACATTTATATNTATTACTTCCAAGCTTTGGGCTTAATTTTTTTGACATGGGAGTTTCCGGCCGGAAGGGCGCCGGTTGCTTAGATATTATAATAAGAGGAAACAGGGGGCTTAGAGGATCTTATAGTATGGTTCCAGGTGTTTGCGCATGGCTTTGCGGAAAGATTCAGGAGTCCCTTTGCGGAGTATCTGTACCAGGTCGCGGTGGGATACAGACCCTACACGGGCGTCTCCTTCCAGGGCCTCGGTTAATTCGCGGGCGTATTCAAATACAAACCCCAGCATACCCTGAAACCTGTAGAGCGTATGGTTACCGGCCATATGATAAAGGGTGCTGTGAAATTCGATGTCATATTTGGCATGATCGGCCAGGGTCTTTGCATACTTCTCTTCCTCTTCCACGATCTTATCCAGCTTGGCCAGATCATCTTTATTCCGGCGCATGAACAACAGATCGCTTACCCCCATTTCGACGATCAGGCGCAATTCAAACAACTCCTTCATAGATTCGGCGCCCAGTAAACGAGGGTCCATCATCCTGTCCATACCACTTAATATATCAGGTTCCGTAAGCACCATTCCACGGCGTTTGCGGGAGTCTACCATTCCCAGCATCCTCAGGCGGCTGAGCGCTTCTCTTACCACAGCACGGCTTACATTCAAGGCAAGGGCAAGGTCTTGTTCCTTCGGCAAAGCATCTCCGGGCTTGTATCCCTGTTGCAAAAAATAGTTCCGCAGCCGTTCTTCCACCTGGTCTGCCATGTTCATACTTACAATAGGCGCAATATTCAGTACTCCTGCCTCTTTAGCCTTTCCTTGCCCGGTTGTTGACATGGGGAATAGATTTTAATGATATATATGTAGATATGTATTACCAATCTGAAGTAAAAATAGTCAATTCTTTCGCTAAATAAATATATACCTTTAAGAGAACACCTGTACAATAGCATCATATGTGGAAACTTCTGACCCTGGTTTTTATACCACTCATTTTTCTTTCTTCTTCACGCCCGGCAGATGATAACGATGAAAAAACATTGCTGACCGGTGCAGACCAGGTAGCACGCTATTTGCCTTATTTAAAAGGGAAACGAGTGGGATTGCTGGCCAACAATACTTCTGTCATTGGCAATAAATCCATAGCCGACAGTTTAAAAGCACTGGGGGTAGACATTAGGATGATATTTGGCCCCGAGCACGGCTTTCGCGGCAACGCCAGTAATGGCGCTCATGTAGGGGATGAAACAGACCCTGCCACGGGCATCCGGGTCATCTCCCTGTATGGCAATAAAAGAAAACCTTCTGCGGAGGAAATGAAGGCGATCGACATCATGATCTTTGATATACAGGATGTAGGCTGCAGGTTCTACACCTATATTAACAAACTGGCAGACATCATGGAAGCCTGCGCCGAATCCGGTAAAGAGCTGCTGATCCTTGACCGCCCCAATCCGAACGGATATGTTGATGGCCCTGTACTGGACATGAAACTGAAGTCCGGAATAGGCAAGTTTCCAATCCCCATTACGCATGGCCTGACCATCGGTGAATTTGCCAGGATGATAAACGGTGAAGGATGGCTGCCAGGAAAACAACAGTGCAAGACCAAAATAATTACCCTGCAGCATTATGCGCATAACATGAACTATACCTTACCGGTTGCCCCCTCTCCCAACCTCAATACGCAACAATCCATCCTGCTGTACCCTTCACTGTGCCTGTTTGAAGGTACCATCGTCAGCCAGGGAAGGGGCACTCATATGCCATTCACGGTATTAGGCAGCCCTGCGCTGAAAGGGATCTACCAGTTCTCTTTTACTCCGGTAAGCATACCTGGCATGTCTGAAACGCCTTTACACCAGGACCAAACCTGCTATGGGCTGGATCTCCGGCAATATGATATGACGGCGCTTCGCCACAATGGCCGCATTAATATTAAGTGGATGATAGAGTTATATAAAGCTTATCCGGCAAAGGATAAGTTTTTTGATAGGTCACAGAGTAAGCAAATGGGCGATATAGATAAGCTGTCTGGTACCACCCTCTTCAAACAACAGATCATAGCCGGCAAGCCGGAAGCGGAGATCCGTAAAAGCTGGGAGCCTAAGCTGTCTGCATATAAAGCTATGCGCAGGAAGTATCTCTTATATCCCTGACCGGGAAGGAGTTCATTTCTTCCATTTCTGCGCAATCTTTACTGCTGTTTCTATCATATATGGCTCCCATTGTTCTATGCGCCAGGCGGACCGGGCGAGGGAGGAACGCTCCAGTAAATGCATAGCCTCCTCATAAGAGGCAGATGATTCGAGGATGGAGGAAAGCTCCAGCTGTTGTTCGTAAAGCGCCGAATCTTCTACAGTTGTCCCGGTCAATAACGGAGATGAGGGGAGAAAGGTCTTTACGGGATCAACATTGCCTTCGCTGTTATTTTCGCGAACGATCTGTTCCATTTGCAAAAAATCATTGTAAAAGGAAGATCTGCTCGCTGCTGTTTCCAGGCCGTTCCCGAGCTGTTCCAGCACTACATATTTGAGATGAGGGCATCGAGCGATGGTCATTTCGAGCAAGTGGAACACATCCGGTGGTACACTATCATCATGTGTATCTCTTCTTACACTGCGGGAGGGATTTGCGGCAGATTCATCCCAGCTGCCTCCGGAAATATGGATCTCGCGTACCCGCTCTAATGGGTACAGTGAGATCATTTCATCAAATGCAAGGTCAAAATTCCGGAGCTGACAGTATAGGTTGTGCAGGTCCAGTATGATGAAGCCGTTTACCGGTTCAAGCAGCTGTTCCAAAAAGGCGCCATGTCGTTTTACTTCATCCAGCGAATAGGAAAAGGCCAGGTTTTCCAGTCCTACCGGGAGCCGGCAGGCTTCGTGGATCCGTTTCAACCGATCCCTGCCAATATTAAGGGTAGTACTGGTATAGGGGATATTCAGCGGGGCGCCATGGTGGAAATCTTTGCCGGTCATGAACCCGAAATGTTCTGTTATATGATCAAACCGGAATTCGGCACAGGTCTGTTGAAGACGTTTCAACCAGGCTTCCTGTTCGGGCAGCCATTTACCTGAAAAGAGAGAAAAGAAGACGCCATGGCCAATTAACCGCTGCTCATTACTAAAGGCCATCAGTAAATCCCGGAACCAGGAAGGCACTTCTTTTACCTTGTATAATGCATCAAAAGACCATTCTATGGCTTCTACCCTGGATTCCTCCATCAAAGGCAAACATGCTGCGAGGATGTTTGCGTCCAGATTACAGGCAACGGCTGATAATATTTTGGGCACCTTTTTGGAATTACAGCTTAAGTTTCAGATTTCTGTTATCAACCCATACCACAGGCAGGGCAATTTCCCAGGGGCTGATCTTTCTTGGGCTCTTTCTTTTCTGTCGGCTGGGGCTGATCGTCCTTTCCGCAGGAAATAACAGTTGTTTGTACAGCAATGCCGATCAGGATGGCGCTGAGTAGAGATTTTGACAGTTTCATTCTTTAGGTTTTTAAGATGAAAAGAGAAATGATTGATGATTGTCCCTCAGACAGCTTCCCCCTGCATATAGGTTCCGGGATCCTTATCGTGTATCAAAACGCTCTGATTTTTAAACGGCGGAGGAGAATAAAAGTTACAGGCGCGGCTTATGATCTGTTAGAAAAGCAAGGGTGAGTATTCTTTTGTACCTGATTCGGCTGGAACGCACTACTATTCCAAACTCATATCGAATTCATATCGAACTCCTATTCTCCCGGTATATATCCGGTATGTTATCGGTAATTGAGCAGTTTATCATCTGTCTCTCTATACAAGCGGCTTATCAACAAGTAAACTACTAATACCTTTAAAAAAGAATATTAATGCGATATAAATCTTTAACGGATTCCTATGCTAAAAGTGGCGAAGAGGGCATCCGCCAGCTGGGAACGCCCTCTTCGCCACTTTTATTACAATATTAACGCTCCAGTTTGAAACCCGGCTCCAGCCGCGGGCGTTGCTCACTATTTGCCACGGCAAAGCCGGTAGCATACATCCAGCGTGCAAACTTTGTGATCTTCTCAATGTTCATAGCGGCAGGNTCATCTCCTGGTGTATGATAAAGCGGNTGTGGAAGAGAGCTNAAGAACAAGGCAGGGATATTCTTTTTAGCATAAGGAAAATGATCGCTCCGGAAATACCAGCCCTCCGGATGAGCAGCNTTATCCCAGGCGGTATCCAGCTTGAATGCAGGGCCCCTTTCGTTCTCTTTCAAGGCAATATTCACCAGGTCAGATGAGCTGCGGTGAGGAGGGATCACTCCCAGCAGCGCAGCGCTGTCGGGCGCATTGGCGCCGATCATATCCCCATTCAGTACAGCCACCAATGATTCCCGCGGAACGGTAGGATGATCTGCAAACCAGGTAGACCCGAATAAACCACGCTCTTCCGACCCATGCCATACAAACAGCGCAGAACGGCGGCCGGGCTGGCGGTGAAAAGCCCTGCCTATGGCCAGCAATGCCACACTTACTGTTGCGTTATCGTCTGCACCGTTGAATATCGAATCTTTACCGGGTTCAATATTGCGAACCCCATCATGATCCTGATGGCCACTGAAGAGTACATATTCGTTGGCCAGCCTGGGATCGCTGCCTTTTACCCTGGCCACTACATTCACAGACGGATAAGTAAATTTCTCACTATAGATCTGTGCTGCTAACTGCTGCCCGGGCTTACGCACCAGTTCAAGGGCTTCTTTCTTCAGCCAGATGATTGGAATGCCATTTAACAACTGCCGCTGGAAAAGGCTGCCTTCTATCTGGTAAGAGCCCCTGTTGGCATATTGCGCTGCCCTCGCCCAACCTTTGTCTGCCAGCTCATCCGAGACAAAAACTATGGCTTTTGCACCCAGCGCAGCCAATTTCCTGGCCCAGGCGGCAATTACAATACCTCCGTAACGGGTGGGCGCATGCACGCGCGGATCTTTAATCCCTTTGTCTGAAAACTGCAGAGCCACCGCCTTGCCTGCAATATCTGCAGCTGTTGCCGTTTCCGGATCATTCAGGAAGACCAGCGGCGCATGTATGTCTGCAAAAGAAGGCTCGTATACAATCGCATCTTTCCACAATACAAAAGACCGCTCTCCTATTGAAAGGGTGCTGTTGAGACTTACCCGTTCCCTTATCAGCGGGAAGAACTGGAAATAGGTACCATCATCTCCCGCCGGTTCCAGGCCGGCTTTTCTGGCCTCTTCCGCCAGCCATACGGATGCCTTCAATTCATCCAGGGTACCGGCTTCCCTGCCGCGGAAATGGTCATCCGCCATCGTGTAAAGATCTCTTTTTATATCTTCCTGGCGAATAGCGCCGATGGCGCCTTTCCCAGTCTGCGCATTAACCGTGATAAAGGTTAAAAATGAACTTATAACTAAAAAAGCACTGCGATATAACATGATGAGCTGTTTATGGGATAATGATCGTATAGTCTACTAGTTTAGTGGATAAAAATAAACCCTTATAAATTCTCTTCCAAAACCTATATCTTTATTTGGTAACAAATATCACGCATCAGGTTAACCTGGATAAAAGCAAAGGACCGATGCAACCCATCTGGGCATGGTTTGGCTATGATGAGCCAAACTATACCTACATGAAGGATGGGAAAAAACTGCTTACCGAAATTTCCCGGCTAAGTAATGTACCAGTATATGTTCGCGTACACAGCCTGCTGGTTACCGGGGATGGCAAGGCGGCCCTGAAGTGGGGATCTACCAATGCCTATACAGAAGATGCGANGGGGAAACCCATATACGACTGGACCATCATCGATCAGATATTTGACACCTTTATAGAACGAGGCATGAAACCAGTAGCACAAATTGGATTCATGCCCCAGGCGCTGTCTGTAAAACCCGAGCCCTACCGGCATCACTGGCGGCCCGACCAGGCATATAACGACATCTTTACCGGCTGGGCCTATCCACCCAAAGACTATACGAAATTTGCAACACTGGTATATGAATGGGTTAAACATTCCGTAGCCCGCTATGGCAAAGCGGAGGTGGAAAGCTGGTATTGGGAGCTCTGGAACGAACCAAATATCGGTTACTGGAAAGGCACAACAGAAGAGTACATTAAAATGTACGATTACGTGGCCGATGCTGTTAAGCGGGCCTTACCTACTGCACGCATCGGCGGTCCTGAAGTAACAGGCCCTAACTGGACCGATGCCGCCGACTTTCTCAAAGCATTTCTTGATCACGTAGTAAGCGGCACGAACTACGTAACTGGTAAAACCGGTAGTCCGCTCGATGTGATCACCTTTCACGCTAAAGGAGCGCCTAAACTGGTGAACGGCATTGTTCAGATGAACATGGGCACCCAGTTGCGGGATATCGATAAAGGTTTTGAAATAGTGGCGTCTTATCCTGCACTGAAGCACCTGCCTATCATCATTGGCGAGTCAGATCCGGAAGGATGCGCTGCCTGCTCAGAGAATTTCCATCCACAGAATGCTTACCGTAACGGCACCATGTATTCCAGCTATACTGCCGCCTCTTTTGCCCGGAAGTATGAACTGGCAACCGCCCGTGGCGTTAACCTGGCCGGCGCGGTTACCTGGGCCTTCGAATTTGAAGATCAGCCCTGGTTTGCGGGCTTCCGTGACCTGGCCACTAACGGAGTGGATAAACCTGTATTGAACGTATTCCGGATGTTCGGGATGATGCAGGGAAACCGGGTGGCGGTAAGCGGTGATCTGGCATACGACTTCCTGAAAATACGCGATTCCAGCGTACGGGGCGCCCGGGCAGATATCAGTGCACTGGCCACCATAGATTCCCGCAGTGCTGCCGTTATGGTATGGAATTATCATGATGATAATAAGCTCACAGATGGCGAACCTGTTACTGTTACCATCCGGGGCATCCCTGCGGCCAAAGCATTATTGCAGCATTTCCGTATTGACCAGGAACACAGCAACGCCTATACCGTATGGAAGAAAATGGGATCGCCCCA
>JGI25160J50197_1001635_pt1 | contig 10994 bp, 13 predicted proteins | sample AraplaMF_Cvi_mMS_FD_50197 | JGI IMG/M metagenome (IMG submission 50197)
CCAGACGGATTGACTCCGAGCCGGTCAGAGGGCCGGCGAAGAGCTTGCCCCACCGGGTCACCTCTGGCGCTCCTGACTATCGCCACCGTCGACGACGACCCCGGAGACGTTCCCGTCGCCCCTGGCTGAGCCGTCGCCGCGTCGGTGGGCCGAAGCAGCCGTGCACCGGGGCCGTCTGCTGGACCGCGCGCGGCTGTGTGCCCGGCTCCGTCGCCGGGCGAGCCTCGGGCTTGGTGGGGGGCGGCCCCGGGCTCCACTGTCGCCTCCCCCGCGGACGGGGTACCGAGGCGGAACGAGGACCGCACGAGGCCACCAGCCCCCTGCCCGACGAGTGCGGAGTTGACGCCGATGCGGTGGCCAGCACCGCGTCTTCACGCAGGATCGCTCCGGTCACTTCGCAGTTGAAGTCGATCCCGCCGACGTCCTGGTCTGAGCATCCGGGCGCCGCACCGCCGAGGAAGGCGGAAAAGCCGGGGAATCGGAGGGCACCGCTCACGATCCCCCAGCGGCACTGGGCCACTGTGGGCGGGTCAGCGCACGGTTCCGTCCCACTGCCAGTCCGCGCGCCGGGGCAGGCCGGGTAGCGGGGTGCGGCCCGTACACCACAGCAGAGTGTCGGACGGGGCGTGCCCGGACGGAGCGTCGGGGAAGAGCCGGGCGAGGACGGCGGTGCTGAGGCCGTCGGGCGGGGCCCAGGGCAGGCCGAGGGCGCGGGTGATGTCGTAGGTGTGGAGGGCCAGTTCGGTGATCCCCATGGCGGCGAAACCGGTGGCGTCGGAGTGGCCCCAGGGGTGCCAGGCACGTGCTTCGGCAGGCGTGTCGCGGACGGTCGAGGTGAGGAGGGAGGCGGCGATGCGGAGGCCTTCCAGGCAGGCGGGGATGGGGGCTTGGGGGTCGAGTGAGGCGAAGAGGGTGATGTAGCGGTCGTCGGGGCGGGCGATGAGCAGGCCGGTGTAGCCCATCAGGCCGAGGGCGAGATGGTCGAGGGTCTGGCGGCAGGTCCAGTCGAGGGCGTGGGCGGGGCGTGACCAGTCCTGGTCGGCTCCCTTGAGGAGGGCGGCCAGGCAGTCGTCGGCGGCAGCGGCCAGAAGGTCCGTCCATGGCACGGTGGTAGCGGGAGCCGTCGGGTTGGGCGGGAGCTGAGTGGTGGCTGTGGGTGTCACGGTCACTTGTCGTCCGCCGGCTTCTTCAGGATCTCGATCACGCTCGCGTAGCTGTCGGAGCCGTGGCCTGCGGCCTTGGTCCGTTCCATGGCGGACTTGAGGAGTTCGGGCAGGGCGTTGTCGATGCCGCGGGCCGCCGCCGCGTGGATGAGGTGGTCGATGGCCGCGATCTGTACGTCAACGGTGGCGTCGTCGCCCGGGTAGCGGCCGGCGTCCACCTGGGGCGCGTAGGTGGTCAGGAAGCCGGCCACGGCGGTCAGCCAGCGGATCGCGACAGGGGTGAAGGCCGTGGCCGGTGTCTTCTCCGCACCGACCAGCGCGGTGCCGTGCAGCCAGCCGGTCATGGTGGACCACATCAGGCCGAGCAGCGCGGCGTCGTAGAGGGAAGCCAGGCCCGGGTCGGTGCCCAGGTGCAAGGGGTCCCCCAGGGTCGCCAAGGTCGGACGGTGGGCTTCGAAGACGGCGTGTGAACCGCTGTAGAGGAACATCATCTCGGGGCTGCCGACCCCCGGCGGGGTGGTCATGATCGCGCCGTCGAGGTAGTCGGCGGCGTGTGCCCGGGCCCACGCGGCGGCCTCGTGGGCCTGCTCCGGGGAACCGGAGGTGAGGTTGACCAGGACCTTGCCCGCGAGGGAGCCGGCGACAGGGTCGAGGACGGTATGCAGCACCTCGTAGTCCAGTACGCAAGCGATGGTCAGCGGGCTCGCTGCGATCGCCTCCTCGGGTGTCGCGGCCAGGCGGGCGCCCCGGTCGACCAGCGNCTGGGCCCGGTGCGCCGAGCGGTTCCACACGGTGGTCTCGTGGCCCCGCTCCAGCAATGCGGCGGCCAGCGCCGACCCCATTGAGCCCAANCCGATGACGGTTACTGCCGGGCGATCAGAATGCATGCCACAACTCCCTGGATGTCCGCCTGCGGCGGCTGGTCACGTAAGGACCAAGATCGCAGCGTGCGACGACCGGGAACAGTGGCGCTGGTGACAGCAACCACCAAATTCCTGCCATACCCTTCGGGGTATGAATCCTGGTTCCGTCGCCGTGGTCGTGGCCGAGGACATCGACGTCCCCTCATGGGATCTGTACGAGTTGAGCATCCCCTGCACCGTCTTCGGGAAGCCGCAGCCGGACCTGGCCGACCCCTGGTACGACCTGCGGCTGTGCAGTACGGGGCAGCGTCAGCAGGACAGCTCTACGGCCGGGGCCGGGCTGGCAATGCGGACCCGCTACGGGCTCGATGACCTGGTCGGTGCCGACACCGTCATCGTGCCCTCGGTGCCCGACCCCTGCGTCGAGGAGGGCAGACCGCTGCCGTCGGCACTGATCACGGCCCTGCGCCATGCCTACGACGCAGGCGCCCGCATGGTCTCCCTGTGCACCGGCGCCTTCGCACTCGCCGAGGCGGGGCTGCTCGACGGACGACGCGCCACCGCCCATTGGATGCACACCGCTCAACTGGCCGAGCGCTACCCGAAGGTNCAAGTCGACGACTCGGTGCTGTACGTGGACGACGGCGATGTGCTCACCAGCGCCGGGCTGACCGCTGGACTCGACCTCTGCCTCCATCTGGTGCGCCGTGACCTGGGCGCACACGTCGCCAATCAGCTGGCCCGGAGGATGGTGGTGCCCGCCCACCGGCCCGGCGGCCAGGCGCAGTTCATCGACCTGTCCGTACCCACCACCGACGCCGGGAGCCTGGGGCCCGTCCTGGACTGGGCCCGTAGGCACCTGGACCAACCCCTGACGGTCGAGGACCTGGCTCAGCGCGCAGCGATGAGCCCGCGGACCCTCCACCGGCGACTCCAGGCAGCCACCGGGACCACTCCACTTCAGTGGCTCCTCAACCAGCGCCTGGTACGGGCCCAACACCTGCTGGAATCAACAGACTTGCCCATCGAGAAGGTCGGGGAGCTCAGCGGCCTCGGCACGGCGAACAACCTCCGCCACCACTTCCTCAAACAGATCGGGGTGTCGCCCAGCAACTACCGACGGGCCTTCCCCCGGACGATGCCCGAGTCATCCCCCTCTCCGCTCGATAGCCGGGCCCAGGAGGGAGAGGACGGAGAGGGCCGACAGGGCCGACAGCGGACTGACCGCGGTGCACCCGATACCCCGGTGACGCCAAGGGCGACGGGACCAGACGATTAATGCCAGGGCCCTGCCCGGGCAGAGTGCTGCGCGGATCCCCTTACGCGGCGGTCGGCGGTGCCGGTGTGAACGTCACCGCACGTGCCGGCGTGCGGGGCCTTCCTGGTCCTGCGGACTCCTCAGCCCTGCGGGTCGATTGCCACGGAATAGAGCACCTTCCCGTCGATGTCGCGCAGCCGTACGGTCATGACCTTGGACGAGCCGTCGATGTCGACCTCGCCGAAGTACTGGTAGCCGAACGCCGGATTGTTGTGCTCCGCGTCCGGGGCGAGGGCCTGGAAGCGCACCTGGGGGCCGAAGGTGCCGTCGAGCCTGTTGGGCTCGTTGGCGACGATGGCGTTGAGGGGTCCGGAGACGAACTCCCAGAACGGCGTGAAGTCCTGGAAGGCTGCCTTGTCCGGGTCGTAGTAGTGGGCGGCGGTGTAGTGCACGTCCGCCGTGAGCCAGACCGTATTGGCGATGTGCCGCCGGTGGATGAAGGACAAGACCCGGGCGATCTCCCCCTCGCGGCCCAGCGGGGCGCCGCCGTCGCCCTGCGCTATCGCCTCCTGGGCGGCGCCGTCCGGGACCACGAGGCCCAGCGGCATGTCCGCGGCGATCACCTTCCAGGTCGCCCGCGACGCCGCGAGCTCGCGCTCAAGCCATGCGACCTGCTTCGCACCCAGGATCCCGCTGTCCGTGGCGGGTCCGGCGTTCGCNCTGTTGGCGTCCCGNTAGCTGCGCATATCGAGTACGAAGACGTCGAGGAGCGGCCCGTAACGGATGACCCGGTGGACGCGGCCATNGCCGCTGGGACCCGTCTCGATCGGCAGATACTCGAAGAGCGCCTGCCGGGCGCGGGCGGCGAGGACGTCCACGCGCCGCTCGGTGTAGCGGGTGTCGGTGAGCACTTCGCCCGGATACCAGTTGTTGAGGACCTCGTGGTCGTCCCACTGGTTGATCTGCGGGACGGCCACGGCGAAGGCGCGGAGGTTCTCGTCCATAAGGTTGTACTTGTGCTGGCCGCGGAACTCGGCCAGGGTCTCGGCGACCTTGGACTTCTCCGGGGTCACCAGGTTGCGCCAGACACGGCCGTCCGGGAGGGTCCGGGTCTCGGGGATCACGCCATCGGCATACCAGAAGTCGCCGCTGCACAGGAAGAAGTCCGGGTCGCGCTCCGCCATGGCCCGGAAGATGCGGTAGCCACCGGCGTCCGGGTTGATGCCCCAGCCCTGGCCCGCCAGGTCGGCGGACCAGACGAAGCGCACGTCGTCGCGGACCGCGGGCGCCGTGCGCAGCCTGCCGTTCGCGGGCTCGCCCACGAGCGAGGCGTCGCCGGGGTCGGCGAGCCGCACCCGGTAGTGGATGTCGCTCCCGGCGGGCAGCCCGGACACCTTGACCTTGCCCGTGAAGTCGGTCTCGGCCGTGAGGACGGGGCCGGGTATGGTCACCGACCGCGCGAAGTCGGGGCGGGTGCTCACCTCGACCGCCATCCGGGCGGGCCGGTCGGCCCGGGTCCAGACGACGCCGCCGTGCGCGGTAACGTCGCCGGTCTGTACTCCGTGGGTGAGGGCGGGGCGCCCGCTCCGCACGAGGGCCGGCGCGGCGAGAGCGGGTCCGGCACTCGCGAGGGCGGTGGGCAGGGCGGCTCCGGCGCCCAACACAAGGCCGGATCGCAGGAGTTGGCGTCGCTGGATTGCCATGGTCAGTGCTCCCTGGGTGGCTCGACGGCAGGCGTATCTGCACGACTTCACGCATGTCTANTCACCCGCGGGAGCCGGCATCCCTCGGCTCGGTGAATGGGCGGGGGCGCCGGGCCCAACTAATTCAAGCCACGCGAAGAAACGGACACGACTCCCCAAACGCCCTCTCAGAGTCCGAAAGGTACCGACCGACGCCACACCGGCCGCTCGCCGAGCTGCCCGAAGCCGCCGTGCAGTGCCCCTTATCCCTCCAGTCGAGACGGAAGCCGGTGGAGGAAGACCGGGAAACCTCTCGCACACTACTCTCTCGTACACAAGCGATAGAGCGGGAGGCGGCCATGGAGCTCGACGAGTGCATCATCTTCGCCCTCGGCAAGGCGTATCAGAAGGCGCACGGCGAACTGAAACACCGCCTGAAACCACTAGGTCTGACGGTGCCTCAGCACTCCGTGCTGGCCGGCCTGTGGGAACAGGACGGCCGTACCGCGGCCCAGTTGCGTGAGCGTCTGACCATGGACAGCGCCACTCTCACCGGCGTCCTCGACCGGCTCGAACGTTCCGGCTTTGTCGTCCGGTCCCCCGACGAGAAGGACCGGCGCCTCGTGCGCCTGCGGCTCACGAAGGCGGGCACCGCGCTGCGCGAGGAGGTGCAGCGCACGGTCGCCGAACTCAACGGGGAGCTCCTGCGACTACTCCCGCCCCAGGAGGCGGAGCCGCTGCGCGCCGCGCTGCGCACGATAGCGACGGGAGAACGGTGACGAAGGCGACCGAACCACGCGTCCACCCGGCCTGGGGCATGCTCGCCCTGGTCCTTCTCGGACTGCTGACCGCCCAGGGCGCCCGGATCGCCTTCGGCGCCTTCGTCCCCGCCTGGAGAGAGGGGCTCCACACCGACCTCGGCACCATCAGCCTGATCGGCATGGTGAGTTACCTCGTCTACGGGTTCACACAGCCGGTCGTCGGCCAGCTCGCCGGACGTTTCGGCTCACGGGCGGTGCTCTGCATCGGCGTCTTCGTCGCGGGCGTGGGCCTGCTGCTTTCGTCCACGGCGTCCTCCGTGCCGGGCCTGATGTTTTTGTACGGGGCGCTCGCCTCGCTCGGTTTCAGCGCGGCCTCCGGCGTGACCGCGGGACTCGTGGTGCGGCACTGGTTCACCGAGCGCCGCGGCCTCGCCTTCGGCCTGGTCGAATCGGGCTTCGGCGCGGGCCAGTTCATCTTCACCCCGCTCTCCCTGTTCCCCACGAGCGCCGCCCAGCCGCAGCCAGAGCCACGGCCGCTGAGCAGCAACGCCACTTGAGAAGCGGTAGATCTGTCGATCGTTTGGGGTGGGTACGGTTCGCTCGGCAACAGCTCCTTGGGTAGATGTCACGCTGAGCTACTCGTCACTTGGTTCGCCGCTCGTAACGGCACCCCTACTCGGCCGGTCACGGCCACGAGCTCGCTGCCGGGCATGCGCCNGCCGGGGATNGCCCCCGTGGACAAGTCGAGGCAGGTGCTCATGTCTAAGGGCTGTCCCGTAAGTGATCTTCCAGATCTCGCTACCTAGGGCCTGTCCGACGGGTCCGCGTGACTGCCTTACATGGCGATCGTTCTGGTCGGCGTGGCGCGGGGTGATCTGTCGAACGAGGAATGGGCCCGTCTGGGGCCTCACTTGCCGAAGAACGTTGGACGCGGCGGGCGTTGGAAGAACCACCATCGGGTGATCAACGGGATCCTGTTCCGTCAGCGGACCGGCATCCCGTGGAGGGATCTGCCGACGCGGTTCGGGAAGTGGAAGACGGTTCATGACAGGCATCGCAGGTGGTCAGCGGACGGCACGTGGGACAGAATTCTGCGAAGGGCCGTCCAGGCGGATGCCGACGTGGAGGGCCGCATCGACTGGTCCATGGTGAGTGTGGACTCCACCGTGTGCCGCGCACACCAGCACGCTGCCGGTGCCCGCAAGCGGGCACCGCGGAAACTCGGTAAGCGCACCCAGCCTGCCCAGCATCGCCCCGATGAAGCCCTCGGCCGTTCACGCGGCGGGCTGAGCACAAAGATCCACCTGGCTGCTGAAGGAGGNCTGCGGCCTCTGGCCCTGTTGGTCACGCCCGGANAGTGGGGCGACGCCCCACATATGGTTCCGGTCCTGGACCGGATCCGCGTTCCCCGCCCGGCAGGCGGGCACCCGCGCACCCGGCCGGACCATCTGAGTGGCGACAAGGCGTACAGTTCCCGCCGCAACCGCTGTTACCTACGGCGCCGGCAGGTCAAACACACCATTCCCGAGCGCCGCGACCAGCGGACCCACCGCCAGAACCGCGGCAGCCAAGGAGGTCGGCCCACCAGCTTCGGCCCATCGCGCTACGCCCGCGGGAACGAGGTCGAGCGGACAATCAATCAGCTCAAGGGCTTCCGGGCCGTAGCGACCCGCTTTGACAAGCGGGCCTACGTCATTCACGGCACCGTGACCGCGGCTGCGGTGCGGCCCTGGCTCCGCTCTTGACCCGCCGGACAGTCCTTAGTACCAGCTCTTGGGGTGCGGTGCGCTCGCCGGTACTTTCAGGGCGATACCGACCTCACACTTGGGGCTCTGACTCTCCTCCGTGGCAGAGACGTCCTCGTAGACCGTGACCTTGCGCTGCTGCTTCGCCTCTACGACGTACTCCTCGGCGGAGGAACTGTCAGCGGGGTGAATCAGGTAGTTGATCCTGTAGCGGAAAGCCACATCGGACGGGTTCTTGATGGTGAGGTCATACTTGTAGCGGTGGTAGCCAGTGGCGGTGGTTCCGGAGTAGCGGCAGTTCGAACCCGTGATTTCCCTATTTGCGTCATCCCCATCCGGGTTGTAGGAGGGCATAGCTGAGCGAGCCGACTGGCCAGCCTTACCCCCCGAGCCGTTGCCGCCCTTGGGCGCGCCATCACCACAAGCTGTAAGCGCGGCAGCGCACGTCAGCGTGAGTGCAGCAGCTACGACAGAGCGTGCGTGGAACATTTGACTCCCCGTTGGTTCGCATGACCGAGTTGTGGTCAGCCAACTAACTTACGCGTACGCCCCGTTGATGATCAAGGGCGGTGCCTTGCCTCGATCCGTCGGACACCCCCTAGTTCGGAAGGGTCATGCACGAGAGCTTTGAACGTCAGCTGTTGGTGATCGAGCTGGGAGAGGATGTTTGTGCCTCGTGGGGTGTCCACCGGGGAAGCACAATGGACGGTAGGGCTGGAAGCCACGGGGTTCGGCTTCGCGCCTGACCGTCACGCCACGTCCGTCAGGTCGTCAGACCGGCACTGGTCAGCCAGATGTGTTCGCAGGTCGCGGATGCCCCTTGCAGCGTCTCGCGGGACTCTTGTGAGGCGTGTAGAAGGTCCGCTCGATCATCCAGCACAGGGCGCGTGCCATCGCTGAGGCTTGTTCTGGTTCGGTGCCGGCCTGGATGCCGGCCCGTTCCAGGACGGCGGTGATGGCCGTGATGAACAAGTCCGCTGTATGGCTCCACAGCTCGCCGATCTCCGGCACGGTCAACGACAGGTCGATCGCCGTGCGCATGACCAGGCCGTGCTCGTTCCACAGCTCTACCGTGCGCTGCATGGCTTCTGCGATGGCCTGGCGGGGCTCGTCGGTCTGCGCGGTGGTCCGGGACCGCTCCCACAGATGCTCGACGGTACGCGCCACGAGTGCCACAACTACTTCTTGCTTGGAGCCGAAGTAGAAGTACAGGGCGCCGCGTGTGATGCCGGCGCCCTGGGCGATGTCGCCGACGGTCATGGCGTTGTAGCCCTTGTGCGCGAGCAGGGCTTCGCAGGTGTCCAGGATGGCCCGCTCCCGCAGATCGCCCTTGCGTTCGGTGCTGCGTCGGCTCCGCGCGGGGTGGTGGCTGGGCATCAGAGCTGAGCACCCTCGTCGAAGTCGGTCGTGCGGGAGAGCGTCTCCCATGCGCGGATGTCCTCGTCCACGGCAGTGCGCGCAGTGGTGACCAGCCGCAGCGCGTCCGAGCCCAGGACGAGGTGGGCCGGCGGCTGGTCGACCGAGGCGATGCGCACGACGGCTTCTCCGGCCTTGGCCGGGTTGCCGAGCTGGTTCCCGCTTGCTTTCTGCCGCGCTTCACGGATGGGATCGAACAGCTCGTCGTAGTCGTCGATGGTCCGCGCGGCGCGTGTCATGGACCGTCCGGCCCAGTCGGTGCGGAAGGAGCCGGGCTCGATCGCCGTCACGTGGATCCCGAACTGTGCGACCTCCTTGCCCAGTGCTTCGAGGATGCCTTCCAGGGCGAACTTGCTGCCGCAGTAGGCGGACATGCCGGGCACGGCCATGAGCCCGCCCATGGAGGTGACGGCCATCAGGTGTCCGCGGCGGCGTCGGCGCATGTGGGGCAGTGCTGCCTGCAGGGTGGCCACTGCCCCGAATACGTTGATCTCGAATTGCCGCCGCACCTCGGCCAGCGGGGTTTCCTCGAAGGTGCCCTCCAGGCCGTAGCCGGCGTTGGCGATGACGACATCCAAGGGGCCGACGCCTCGCTCCACCTCCGTGATCACATCCGAGACGGCGTGGTCGTCCGTCACGTCCAGGATGCGGCCGCGAGCGTAACCGGGCTTAAGCCCCTCGAAGGCCCGCAGGTCCTCCTCGGAGCGGACCGTGCCGACAACGGTGTGACCGGCAGCCAGGGCGGCCTGGGCGAAGGCACGTCCCAGGCCCGTGCTGACGCCGGTGATGAGCCAGTTCTGCCTCTGCATTGCTCCTCCAGGAAGGTCTCGCGGGGAGCGGGACTGCTCCCCGCCCAGAAAGTCTACACAGTGTAGATTTTTATCTTCTCCACGTTGGTTTTGGGTTACTCAACGGCATCACGCCTGGCCGGGGGAGATCCGGCCGCACCGAGACCGGGGCCCGCTGGCGCACGCCGCTGTGCGCACTGGCTGGTGAGCTGCGGTGCCGTCCCGCGAAGTCACTCCGGCCGTCACCGTCCACATCCGGCAGGTCGTGGCCTGGCATGGTCTGGCGTCGCGGATCATTACCAGGATGCCGAGTTGCGGTGGCCGATGGACGCATCGGTGGGTCCTGCCAGCGGAGACGGACTGATCAGCGTCAGGTGACTGTTCACCTCCGGGATCATTCCCACGTGTCTGGTGTGATCACGGCGTCGAAGTCATCCTGGACAGCCCCGTTCACCGGGCTGAGCCCACAGCAGTTCGGCAAGCTGATCACAGCCTTGCGGCGTGAAAGAACCGACCAGGCACGCAGGGGCCGGCCGTGGAGCTTGCCGCTGGAGGACCGGGTCCTGCTGGTCGTCGCGTATTGGCGGACGAACCTGACCTTTCGGCAGTTGGCGTCGTTGTTCGGGGTGTCGAAGTCGGCCGCTGGCCGCATCATCGACCACCTCGGGCCATTACTCGCTCTCCAGACCCGTAAGCGGTCCGCGACGGCACCGTGTTGATCGCGGACGGCACCTTGGTCCCCACCCGCGATCACACCGTCGCCGAGCAGTCGAAAAACTACCGCTACTCGACCAACCACCAGGTCGTCATCGACGCCGACACCCGGTTCGTGGTCGCCGTCGGCCGGCCTGTCCCGGGCAACCGCAACGACTGCAAGGCATGGGAAATCTCCGGCGCAAAGGCCGCTGTCGGTCACACCACCGTGATCGCCGACGGTGGTTACCGGGGCACTGGACTGGTCATCCCGCACCGACGCGAACCCGGCCAGAGCGAACTCCCAGCCTGGAAAGAGGACCACAACACCTCCCACCGGAAAGTCCGTGCTCGCGTCGAGCACGCCTTCGCCCGCATGAAGGCGTGGAAGATCCTGCGCGACTGCCGCCTCCAAGGCGACGGTGTCCACTACGCCATGCTCGGCATCGCCCGTCTGCACAACCTCACGCTGGCTGGATAGGAGGAGCCGCGCTGGCCACCATCACACCGGAGGTCATTATGGGACAGCCCTTAGGCGGAAGGATCCGGCCCGCCGATTCGCTCGGCCGTGTGTGATGTCGGATTCCTGGCCTGCCGGATCGCTCCAGGTGGGTATGCGGTGGGC
>JGI25160J50197_1001645_pt1 | contig 10951 bp, 10 predicted proteins | sample AraplaMF_Cvi_mMS_FD_50197 | JGI IMG/M metagenome (IMG submission 50197)
TCCTGACACAATCTCCTATATAATCTCCGCGAAGATTATGTTAAGAGATTGCTTCGTCGCCCTCGCGCTCTAATCTTTACTGCTCCTCGTAATGACGAGGATGAAGACCCTTGCTTCACCTTTTCGCAATGATGCGAGTAAACAACTACTGACTAACGACTGTATCGCTGTATGAACACCGGGAAACTTTTTTGCTTATTGATGATAGCGGCCGGAGGGGCAGCCTCCGCGGCCCGGGCCCAAACCTCCGTATTGACCCTGCCGCAGGCATTGCAAACGGGCCTGCAGCGCTATCAGTCTATCCAGGCCAAAGAGAGCTACGTTCGTGCAGCAGCCGAAAACATCAGCGCCGTTAAACGGGAATACCTGCCAGACCTTAACCTGAATGCCCAGAACAGCTACGGCACCATCAATGGGCAGAATGGTCCCTTTTGGGGGTATAAAGGCTGGACCAGCGGCGCCTCCGGCCAGCCATTACCCACGCAGAACTGGAATGCCGCTTTCGGGGGCCTTTACCTGGCCAATATCTCCTGGGACCTGGTCACCTTTGGCCGGCAGCAGGCTAAAGTAGCCCTGGCGAAGGAACAGCATGCCACCAACACGGCCGACCTGGAGCAGGAACGCTTTGAACAGCAAACCCGCATAGCGGGGGCCTATCTGAACCTCCTGGCGGCGCAACGCCTGCGCGGTTCCATGGAAGCCAACCTTCGCCGCACAGAAGAGCTGCAGCGCATGATCGTAGCCCGGGCGCTGAACGGGCTGAATGCCGGGGTAGACAGCAGCATTGCCAACGCAGAAGTATCTAAAGCAAGGCTCTCGCTGATAGATGCACAAAACTACGAGGCCGCCCAAAGCAACAAGCTGGCGGAAATGATGGACGTGCCGCCGCAGGCTTTTACGCTGGATACCTTTTTTGTGGCCCGCATCCCGCCGGAGATGATGCAGCCCCTGGCCACTACAGATTCCGTATCAAGGAGCAGCCCTTACTGCGTTTATACCAGCACCGCATCCTGTTAACAGAAAGCAACCGCCGCCTGATCAGCAGGAACATAATGCCCAGGCTCAGCTTTATGGGTGTATTGCAAACCAGGGGCTCGGGTTTTGCCTATGATTACGGGGCGGCTACCGCAGACAAAGACCATTATAGCCAGGGCTGGTGGGATGGCGTTCATCCTACCCGTACCAATTACCTGGTGGGGCTCAACCTTTCCTGGACCGTAACAGACCTGCTGCGCACACACGCACAGGTGGCGAGGGAAACCCAGAACGCAGCCGGATTAAAACATGAATACAGCCAGGTATACAGCCGGCTGCAGCATCAGCTGCAACTGGCCAATGAACAGCTGAGTAATGCAGTGCGCAAGTATGTAGAAGCTCCCCTGGGTGTAAAAGCCGCCGGAGATGCTTTCCTGCAGAAAAGCACCCTGTATGAAAACGGCTTGTCTAACATTGCAGACCTGGCACAGGCGCTATACAATATCAATCGTGCAGAAACGGACCGTGACCTGGCCTATAACGGCGTATGGCAGGCGCTTTTATATAAAGCAGCGGTAACCGGAGATCTGAACATTTTCTTGAACCAGCTATGAATTTGATCAGGATAGCCTTACAAAAACCCATTTCCGTTCTCGTGATCGTGATCGGCCTGCTTTTCTTCGGCATCACCTCCATGCGGGATATCAAGATCGACATCTTCCCTGATCTGAACCTGCCTGCGATCTACGTATCGCAGCCCTACGGCGGGATGTCGCCTCAGCAGATGGAAGGGTTTATCTCTACCAACTACCAGAACCTGTTCCTGTACGTAACAGGTATCAAGGCTATTGAAACCAAGAATATACAAGGGTTAACCATGCTTAAGCTCACCTTCTATGAAGGTACCAACATGTCCCAGGCGGCGTCGGAGGTAACGGCGATGGCTAATCGTGCATTNTCACAAATGCCGAATGGCACTCAACCACCGTTCATTATCCGTTTCGATGCCTCCACGCTGCCTATTGGGCAGTTGGCGCTGAGCAGTCCTACCCGCAGCAATAACGAANTACAGGATCTGGCCATGACGGTGGTACGCCCTTCGTTNTCCCGCGTNGCCGGTCTTACTTCACCGGCGGCTTTTGGCGGTAANAACCGCGCCATCGTGATACGGGTGGATCCTGCCCAGATGCGCAGCCATCACCTTACACCAGATCAGATTGTAGCCGCTGTAAAAGATAACAANCAGATCTCNCCCTCTGGCAACGTGCGCATCGGCGACGTTACCTATCTCACGCCCGCCAATACCGTGGTGCGTAATTACAAGGACTTTGAAAATATTCCGCTGCTGATGGGCAACGGTCCTTCTGTATACCTGCGTGATGTAGCGCGTGTAGAGGATGCTGCCGATATTACTACCAGCTATGCCGTTATCAATGGCAAACGCTCCGTATACCTGCCGGTGATCAAAACCGCAGATGCCTCCACCTGGACCGTAGTAAAGAACCTGAAAGCCGCCCTGCCGGATATACAGGAGCTGTTGCCGCAGGACGTAAAAGTGATCTTCGAATTTGATCAGAGCGTGTATGTAGTGAATGCGGTGAAAAGTTTGATCAGTGAAGGGGTGATAGGCGCTGTGCTCACCGGGCTTGATGGTGCTCTTGTTCCTGGGCGACCGGCGCAGTGCGCTGATCGTAATCCTGACAATCCCTGTATCTATCATCATCGGGGTGATGGGGCTCAAGCTGGCAGGCCAAACCATCAATATTATGACGCTGAGCGGCCTGGCGCTCGCCATCGGGATATTGGTGGATGAATCTACTGTTACCATTGAAAACATCCACCAGCACCTGGAAATGGGCAAGCCCAAGGCAAAGGCCATATGGGATGCCTGTAAGGAGATCGCCTTTCCCAAGCTGCTGATCCTTTTCTGTATACTCGCCGTGTTCGCGCCTTCTTTTACCATGAAAGGAGTGCCGCGTGCCATGTTCCTGCCGCTATCGCTGGCCATCGGCTTTTCCATGATCGCTTCTTATCTGCTGTCGCAAACACTGGTGCCCGTACTATCCAATTGGATACTGAAACCGGAAAAGTTCGCTCAGCATCACGTAAAGGCTTCCGCTGCCACCGGCAGTAAAACAGATGCGTATATAGATGAAGAGCTGCATTATGAACAGGCCCATGTAAAACAGATCTCCCGCTTTGAAAGATTCAAGCTGCGCTTCATGAGCCGCCTGGAAAAATTGATGCGATGGCGAAAGCCTGCCACCATCATCTACCTGGTGGGAGTGGCTGCCATCGTCGTATTATGCATCAGCATCATTGGCCGGGATATTCTTCCCAAACTCAATAACGGGCAGTTCCAGCTGCGCTTGAAAGCCAGGGAAGGCACCCGCCTTGAACGTACCGAAACCATGCTGCTGGATGCCGTAGCTGTACTGAAAGAAGTGGCCGGAGAGAAGAACATTGATATTACCTCTTCTTTCATCGGCACACACCCTTCTTCCTATTCTACCAGCCCCATCTACCTCTTTATGGCAGCGCCCAATGAAGCCGTGATGCAGGTGAACCTGGAAGAGGATTACAAAGTGAACATGGATGATTTCAAGGAGCGGCTGCGTAAACGTATTCATCAGCGCATGCCCGATGTGAAGATGACCTTTGAACCGATTGACCTTACAGATAAAGTAATGAGCCAGGGCGCCGCTACCCCTATAGAAGTAGCGATCATGGGGAAGAACCTGGATGAAAGCAAGCCCTTTGCACAAAAGGTACTGGAAGAAATGAAGAAGGTACCCTACCTGCGGGATGTGCAGATTGTGCAGCCTTTGAACTATCCTGCTATCCGTATCAACATAGACCGGGAGAGGGCAGGACAGCTGGGTGTAAGTATTACAGACATTTCAAAATCATTGACGGCCGCTACTTCCTCCAGCCGCTTCACAGAAAAGAACATCTGGCTGGATGAGAAGAATGCCACTGCTTATTTTGTGCAGATCAGCATACCTGAAAATGAAATGAGCAGCATGAACGATATGGCCGCTATTCCAATCTCTAAAGACAGAACGCGTCCGTTGCTGGGTGATGTAGCTACACTGGAGCCGGATACCGTTGCCGGAGAGTATGATCGCGTAGGGGCAGTACGCATCATCTCCATCGGCGCCAATGTGCACAAGCAGGATCTGGGCCAGGCCAGCAATGATGTAGATGCCGCCATCAAACGGGCAGGCAAACCACCCAGGGGCATCAAAGTAGAAAAGCGCGGTCTTACGCAACTGCTGGATGAAACGTTGAACAGTCTGCAAACAGGTCTGCTGGTGGCCGCTATTGTGATACTGCTGTTACTGGCCGCCAACTTCCAATCCTTTGGTGTGGCGCTGGTGGTGGTAAGCGCCATTCCCGCCGTACTGGCAGGATCGCTGATCATGCTGCTGCTGACCGGGTCTACGCTCAACCTGCAATCGTATATGGGCATGATTATGTCTGTGGGTGTATCTGTAGCCAATGCCGTATTGCTGGTAACCAATGCAGAAAAGCTGCGGCTGGAGAATGGTGATGCCCTGAAGTCGGCGATGGAAAGCGTGTCCATCCGTCTGCGGCCTATCCTAATGACCACCATCGCCATGGTGGCGGGCATGGTACCCATGGCCAGCGGCCTGGGTGAAGCCGGTGATCAGACAGCGCCGCTGGGCCGTGCAGTAATAGGCGGTTTGATCGCTTCTACATTTGCATCGCTGCTTATATTACCGCTGATCTTTGCCTGGGCGCGACAGAAATCCGGCACCAAATCAGTATCACTGGATCCGGAAGATGTGAACAGTCAATTTTATTATCAATAACAGAATGAAACAAACTATTCATAAATACCTATGGCTAATGAGTGCGCCGCTGCTGATGCTGGCGGCGTCCTGCAACGGGTCTCGCGCTGAAGATGAAACGAAGGAGGTGCAGACCGCCGTGCAGGTAAAAACGCTCGTGCTGCAAAAAAGCCAGCTGGAGAATACGCTGAAGCTGCCGGGAGAGATCAAGCCTTTCCAGTTTGCAGATCTGTACGCTAAAGTGAACAGCTATGTAAAGCAGGTACAGGTAGACCTGGGCAGCCAGGTAAGCCAGGGACAAATACTGGCCACGCTGGAAGCGCCGGAGATGAACAGTCAGCTGCTGGGCGCCCAGTCACGGTTACATACCCGCGAAGCAGTGTTCAGGGCCAGCAAAGCTAATTATGAAAGACTGCTGCGTACCAGCAAAGTACCCGGCACTATATCGCCCAATGACCTGGATATGGCCCTCTCTAAAATGAGTGCCGACAGCGCAGAGCTGCTGGCCGCCCGTTCTGCCTACCAGGAAGTGCAACGCATGCTGGACTACCTGGTGATCCGCGCTCCTTTCAGTGGCGTGATCAGTCAGCGTAATGTGCATCCCGGTACTTATGTTGGCCCTGGCGCCCGCGGTGCGGAACTGCCGATGTTCCGCCTGGAAGAACAGGCCAAATTACGTTTGGCCGTAGCCGTACCCGAAGCTTATACAGACGATCTGCAGCAGGCAGGGGAAGTACATTTTACCGTAAGATCATTGCCCGGCGATACTTTCAGCGCCCGGGTAGCACGCGTGGCTGGTAGTTTGGATACCAGGCTGAGAACGGAGATGCTGGAAATGGATATCAATAACAAGGATAAGAAGCTGCTGCCAGGCATGTATGCAGAAGCACAATTGCCCCTGCCCGGGAAGAAAGACGTATATGTAGTGCCTAAAAGCGTGATCGTAAGTAACTCAGAAAAAGTATTCGTCATCAAGATAGTTAACAATCAATCCAGGTGGGTGCCTGTAACGCGTGGCAATGAATACAACGGAATGGTAGAGATATTCGGCGGGCTCAATGACCAGGACGTACTGGTAAAAAACGCCAGCGACGAGATCAAAGAGGGCACCCCCTTACAGGCAGTGAAAGAATAGTTGAGTAGAAGAATTTAAGGATGGCAGCTTTACAAAAAAGGGAAGGCCCTGGCGCAAGCCGGGGCTTTTTTAATATAGGTTAATGGGGAAATGTGTGTATCCAGCCAGATTTCCCATTCTTGTTCAGGCGGCATGGATAACGGCTGTATTTTTTATTCTTTGAGAAGCATAAAACAATGCAGCATGGATATCCTCTCTTTCCAGAATAGGATGTTGCTCCAGGATTTGATCCTCCGTCATACCATTGGCCAGCATTTCAAGGATATCGCCTACAGGGAACCGCATGCCGCGTATGGTCGGTTTTCCACCCAATAAGCCTGGCTTAAGCGTGATACGTTCCAGCAGTTTTTTTAGTTTGTCTTCCATTGTTGAGGTCAACATAAATAAGTTACACTTTTTTTGAGATGGGCTCAAAACTTCATCGGATACCCGCTTTCCACCCTTCCTTTCATCACCGCCTGTAATTTGCCCTGCAATAACTTTCTACGCAGGGGCTTCAAATAATCCAAATATAATTTCCCCTGCGTATGATCATACTCATGTTGGATCATCCGCGCCGTAACACCTTCGAACACACGCGTATGCATAATGAAATGTTCATCCTGATATTGTATTGTAATCCTTTCTGCACGTATCACCTCTTCCCAGATACCCGGGATGCTCAAACATCCTTCTGCATCAGAACAAGTGGTCTCACTATATTCCAATATCCGTGCATTGATAAATACCTGGCGAATACCACCATCATCAACAGCATTCGTACTATCCACTATGAAAAGCAACAATGCCTTATTCACCTGTTGTGCCGCCAAACCCACTCCTCCGGCATTATTCAACGTTTGCCACATATCCGTGATCAGTTTTTGCAAACCAGGTTCTTCCGGAGTAACTTCACGGCCGGGCGCACGCAACACACCGGCACCATATGCAAGGATCGGTAATATCATACAGCAAAGCAAGCGCAAATACACCCACGTGAATAGTAGATTTTAGACATACTTTTGCAGGGTATGCCTGTAGAGATATTAGCTGATATTATCCGCCAGCGTTTAAACGCTATCACACCTGCCGCAGCATTGCAGGAGGTGGTAGAAGGATATTATGGCTATACCTGCGGAGAAACTAATGAAAAGCTATGGGCTACGCTGGATGGCCACCCGGTATTGATCTTCCTGTTAAATCCGCCCTATAATATTGAGTTTACCGGTGCAAATACTGCTACTTTAGAAGATGCTTTCTTTTGCTGCTACGGCCTTTTACATACCTACATCCGGCCATGGAAGAATGATATGCGCTTGCTGGTAGTGAAATTTACCTGCAACGGGTTGTACCGTTTACTACAACAGCCTTTAACTGCGGTGACTTCAACACCGCTGATATCCATTGCCGCCATCTGGGAAGAAGCTGGTATACAATTGGCAAAGCAAGTACGCAGTATGGCAATACCAGAAGAACAAGCGGCCATACTCGATACCTTTTTACTATCCCGCTTACCAGCTTATAAAGAAGCCGCTTACCTGATACAGCAAGCCGTAGCGCATATCCGCGAACATAAAGGCCAATTGAATGTTCGGGACTTATGCCTGCAGTTAAACGTGAACTACAAATGGCTGGAACGTAATTTCAAAAAACAATTGGGCATCACTCCCAAAACCTATATCAGCACTATCCGTTTTCTGCACGCTTATTTAAATACAGGTAACAGAGAAGAGAGCCTTACACGTATTGCCCTCGGGCATGGGTATTATGATCAGAACCATTTCATCAAAGAATTCAGGAAACATACCGGGAGAACGCCTTCCCTTACATAATCGCAAAGTTCACCTGCTGTATGCCTTCCATCGCTTTCAGCTCGTCTATAGCGGCCATGATCTTTTCCCGTTCGGCTGATTTGTCAAGCACGATCTCCAGTTCATCGGTCCGCTCTTTTTCATGTTGTATTAAAGTGATCTCTCCGAGGGGAACCCCATGTTCTTCCAGTAGTTGGGAGACGGTTTTCATCGATAGTGCGGCATGTTGAAAATGGATGCGGATACTGAGGTCTTTCGTATCATTACTGAAAAACCGGGTCTCAATCTTTTTAACACCAATGAGTACTAGCAGGGTGATGAAGGTGGTGGCTACAGCTGCTACATACATGCCTCCGCCTACTGCAAGGCCGATAGCGGCAACGGTCCAGAGACCGGCGGCCGTAGTAAGGCCATATATTGCCTTGCGCTTCCGAAAGAGGATGGTGCCGGCCCCTAAAAAGCCAATACCGCTGATCACCAGGGAAGCTATACGGGAAGGGTCAAGGATGACCCCATCATGTCCAAGTATATCATCAAAACCGAAGGAGGAAACGATCATAGCCAGCGCTGAGCCAAGGCATACCAGCATATGGGTGCGTAAACCAGCCGCCCATTCCAGCTTTTCCCGGTCCATTCCTATGAGGCCACCTAATATGGCAGATAAAAACAGGCGTAGAATGATCTCATAAGTGCTCAACATGGTTTATTCAGTTTATGAATAAACCATTACAAATAGGCTACCAATCTTTTTCTACAGGTACTTGCTGACCTTTGGCCTTTTTCAGTTTATCCTGGAGTTTTTTCTCTTCCTGGTTCAGGGCCTGTAACAGGCGTTCTGCTTCTTCTTTGTCCAGTTTGCTGGGTTGGGACTGCGGCTTGTTCTGATCCTGCTCTTCTTTGTCTTTATCCTGTTGCTGATCCTGTTTGTTCTGTTTGTCTTTGTTCTGGTCTTTATTCTGCTCCTGTTTCTTTTTCTCCTGCTTATCCTTGTTGTCTCCGCCGCCGCCCTGCTGCTGTTTCTTCAGCATGGCCTGCGCATAGGCCAGGTTGTAGCGGGCTTCTTCGTCGGCAGGATTCGTTTTCAGGGCCTGTTTATAGGACTTGATGCTCTCTTCCCATTTCTTGCCCTCCATGTAGGTATTACCAATGTTGTAATTAGCGTCGCTTTTGGTTGTTTTATCGCTGGATATTTTGGCGCTGTTGGCGTACTGTGTACGTGCAGCATCAAACTTCTTCTGACCGTACAGGGAATTACCCAGGTTATAATGGCCTACATCAGACTGCTGGTTCTGTTGCAGGGCCTTTTTATAATTGGCCTCCGCATCGGTGTATTGCTGTTTCTGATACAGCTCATTGCCCTTGCGGATGTATTTTTTGCCGCTCTGTGCAGATGCCCCGGCCGTGATGGCCAGTAATGCGCCGAGCGCCAGCATGCGGTATGTTATATTAGATCTCTGCATGTTTATTCTTTAACGAGGGTTACCACATCTTCTTCCTTCCTGCGTTTAACTTCCGGGATAAAGAACTCTGCCACGATCAGGATCAGGCAGGCGGCCAGGAAGTAATAAAAATAGCTATTATAGTCTGTAAAAATATTCTCTCCGAATTCTTTCTGCTCCAACCCATCGATCTTGCTTACGATGGTATTTACCACCTCCTCGGTGTTATTATCCAGGTGAGTATAAACGCCTTTGCCTGCGGCGGCTACGGCTTTCAGTTCTGCTTCATTCAGCTTGGAGATGATCACATTACCTTCCCGGTCTTTTTTAGGAGCGCCGGTTTCCGGGTCGGGCAGCGGGGAGCCGTTGGGTGAGCCTACGCCTATGGTGCTGATCACCACACCATCATCAAAGGCGGCACGTGCTTTCTGCAGGGAGCCTTCGTCATGGTCTTCCCCATCGGAGATCAGGACGAGGGCCTTATGTTTGCGTTCCTTCTTGTTAAATGCATCATGGCTTACCTGTATAGCCTGGGAAATGGCNGTACCCTGGGTAGGGATCATGTCCGGGCTTACGGTGCTGAGGTACATCCTGGCGGCAGAGTAATCGATAGTGAGCGGCATCTGCAGATAAGCGTTACCCGCAAATACCACCAGGCCTACACGGTCGTTATCCAGTTTGTCCATCAGCTTGGTGATGAGCTGTTTAGCACGGGTAAGGCGGTCGGGTTTCACATCGCCGGCCAGCATACTTTTACTTACGTCCAGTGCGATCACCACATCCACCCCTTTGCGGGTGATCTTATCCATACGGCTGCCTTTCTGCAGGTTAGCCAGGCCCACCACCCCAAGGAAGAAGGCAAAGAACAGCAGGAAGAACTTCAGTACAAATAAGCGGCGGCTATAGCCAAGGAAAAGCTTTTCTACCAGGACCGGGTCGCCCAGTTTGCGGATAGAGCGGCGTTTCCACCAGGAAACGCTGATGAATGCCAGCTGCAATACCAGCAGCAGTACAAGCGCCCATAAGTATTCACTATGCTGAAAACGTAACATATGGCTCAAATATAAATTTTTTGCCACGTTTTACAGAGCAGATATCCTGGGTTTTAGGAAATTTTAACAGCAATTTGAGCCCCGGCAGACGGCTTCAGCCTTATTTCAGGCCCTTAAAATAACCTTCCTCTTCCAGGATGCTTTTCAGGATGTTCAGGCGAACATCCCTTTTGGCACTTTCCAGGTTCGGGTCTTCCGACTCTATATTCAGCACGAAAAAGGTGGGATGGCCGTTCTCTTCTACCCAGCCGGTTACCCAGCCTATCTTTTTCGGCCCGGCAATGCCCCAGCCGGTTTTATAGCTCAGGTCGTATTTCCCGGTTTTTTCCATCAGCATGATGGCGCGTACCCATTGCATGGTGCTTTTTCGGAAGGGCAGCTGGTCAAAATAGAGCTTTTTAACAAAGCCCAGCTGTTCGTCGGGGGATATCTGGAGAGAATTGTCCAGCCAGAAAGTATCTACCCGGCTGATTTTCATATTACCATATTTAACGGAATCCAGCCATTTCTGCATGGTATCCTTGCCGATGCGGCGGGCTAGCTCCTGGAAATAGGGCACGGCAGATAAACGGAAAGCCTGCTGCATGCTCAGGTCCTGGTTCCATTCCTTGTCTTCACGGGTAATGCCGTCCCATTTGATCACTGTGGCGGTGTCCCTGATGACCCCTGTTTCCAGGCCTACCAGGGAGTTAAAGATCTTAAAAGTGGACGCAGGCAGGAAACGTTCCTTGGCCCGGTCCAGGTT
>JGI25160J50197_1001653_pt1 | contig 10908 bp, 5 predicted proteins | sample AraplaMF_Cvi_mMS_FD_50197 | JGI IMG/M metagenome (IMG submission 50197)
GTATTTCGGAAGGCATCACCTTGGCCCGACGAGCCCTCCTCAGGTCGAAGACGGCTTGCCCGGATCCTTAGTCAAACGATGCTGCGCAGAATTCAGATACTCGGCGAGCGGGCCTGCTGTCGGCGTGCGCTTCCACCACCATTCTGATGATTCATTGATCCGGAAATAGCGCCTCAAAACGCACCCGGTGTCGTCCTGGGTCGCCGCGAGGAACTCGCCGTCGGCTTGTTCGATCAAAATCAAGAGTTTGCCGCGGAGAGGCTCGTTGCACTCCCTAAGCACGACCTCAAGCGCATCGCGCCCGGTTAGATCGTTGGTATAATCGTCAACCGTACCGCGATATCGATGCACGGAAGTGGAAAGCGCTTGCCAACCCCGTAGCAGCCGAGCAGCCGTGACATGTTTGGCCCAGCCCTGAGCATGAAGGCGGCCGTCGATCCTGTCGAGAATGGCCTGCTCAGAGGCGTCAAAGCTGAGCGCTTCCGAATGGTTCATGCTGCCAGTTTCGCAGCCTGTCGGTTTCAACTCCAGGGGAGAAGTTCGCTTAACGAAAATGTCGGCTATGGGTCGAGTCGAGCNCTGTCCGCTTGCCGGAGTCGACCAGGACGGCCGCTTTGCAGCGTCCCTTGATCAGCGGGACAGTTTGGCAAGCTCCTTCTATATCCGGGGAGCGTCACTTCTCATCGCGACACGCACCCCGCGGATCCACTTTGTGCTGGGGAAAGCTTCTGAGGCATATTCTCGGACGACCATTGAATTCGGGCATCGGATGAACTTCATGTGGATGCACATTTTGGTAGATGTATTATTTTTCGGATTGATATTCGGATCTGCCTATATCGTTTACCTGTCGAGAAAAGGCGATAATTGGTCGTATCGTCGCAGCTATAGATTTGTAATTGTAAAAGTAATGTATTACTGGGCGTGCACCGCGATAGTTTTTGCAGTGATTTTTTGTCTGTATGGTACTCTGCTATTGCTGGGCGGTCGCGGTGACGGCGGCATATTTCTTGCGGTTGGCCTGGGCGCGGCCCTAATAGGGTTGATCGTACGTTACTTTGCGAGTTGGTGGATCGAGTGGTATCGGCAGCAGCGCGACTAAGGATCGTAGCAGGCTGGGCTCTGCCCGAACGGATCTGGCCATGAGTCGTCGTGTTCGACCCTTCGGTGCGCCAGGTCCGGTTGGGGGGAGAGATGGGTCGCTGGCAATGTCCGTTCCGGGGAAGCCAGAGGGCTGGCGACCATCCGCAAAGAGCCGACTGCGGACCACGCAAACGTCACGGCCTCTCGCTGCGCCTCATGACCGCCGAGGGTCGCATGCGGTCGCGTCCGCTTCGAGGTGCCGGTTCGAATGGCCGGTTTCGGGCACCCCGTGACCAACCCGGCCGTCCGCGAAGGGCGGAAAGCGGACGGACGCCGCAGAGCGTGTATAGAATGGCCTCATTCTGATCAGTAGGGTTGGGAAATGTCTAAATGGATTCCTTGCATTTTGGTGCCGCTGATAGTTGCAACCGCCTGTCATCCAGCAACACAAAGTACCGGCGTCACCAGCGCTCCCGACCGGCAGCAGAAAGTCCGCGATGGAATTGAACTTGCAGCAGAGGTAATGATTGATGAGGACGGGCGATACGAGAGCGCGTTAACGTCTCTAACCGAGCAGGTGAAGAATGGCGATCCGGCGGCCGAGCAGGCATATGCTGAAATTGTTTTGCGGTGGCACAGACGTCCGGATGATCAGGGTACACCCAATGTTCCATTGATCGAGGCGTGGGATCTGTACCGACGTGCTGCTACAAAGTCACAGCCAGCATTTTCATGGCTCCGAGCGTACTATATCAACGGAGCGCCTGGACTCCCGAGGAACAATGCCGTCGCCAAGTGCATGCTGAACGTGTTTATGCAGAAGCTCCCATTAGCCAAGGCAACGTCCTGTTACAGCTTGAGTAAGGATACTTGAGATGCTTAGCCAGAGGAAATAGCTCGCGATAGGCACAGAGGACCGCTTGGGGTCGCATCGAGCCATGTCCGCTTCGAGGCGCCGAGTCGGATGGCTAGTTTCGGCCACCTCGTAGGAGAACCGGCCGACCGGAACGGGCGGAAAGCGGCCCACAGAGTATGATCGCCCCATGATCGCTCTTATGGAATTCGTCTCTCGTCGCCACTGGTGTAGCGCGGAGACCATCGAAGCAGCGCGCGCAACAGAGGCTCAGCGGGCATTCGCATTGGCTCTATTGTTCTCCCGTTATCAGGCTTACAGGCGGCTCTTTTTCCATCGGTTAAACGGATCTGCGTGATAATCAAGCACCGCCCAAGCAAAAAATAGGATGATGCTCGCTTTCGGTAGAAATTTATATGCTATAGAGACAAATTTAAAAGCGTAAATGGTCTCTCCCCAATAAATAATGGGCACGACAAGTCCGCGCCCGGCATCCGACGTTCTTGGCATTTCCGACCATATCCAAAATCCTGTCCCGATCCCTGACAGGAACAACAAAAGGGAGACTACTATCAAAAGTTGATGGATTAATATGATCAATCTCTGCATGACAAGGCCACTTCAGTTAGCGCGAGTTCGACTAGAGGGCTAGCCAATCCCGATCGCCCGCGCAGAGTAGCCTACCAAAATCGTGCCTCGTCATCGAGCAGCCGCTTCGGGTCGAATCCGGCTCTGTCCGCTTTCCGGAGCTGCGCATGATGGCCGCTTTCGGGCGGCCTTCAGTCGGGCTGGCCGACCGCGTTGGGCGGAAAGCGGCCGTCGGGTACGCCTGCCGGAACATCGCGCGCGCACCGCAAGCCAAAAAGGCATCGACATCCGACAGCGGAAATTCACCCCGGGGCTGGAGTGGCTGAGGTCTTGTGGATGCTATTTCCGAGCCGCTCAACGATCTCTGACCGGCGCAAAGCGCCGTGGACGCTGTGCACCAGGTACTCCGTCGGCTGACATCGCCGAAGAGCCATGGATCAACAGCAGGGCCGTATCGTGCGCCTGATCCGGCTACCTCATTCGAAGTATCGGTTGAACCAAATCTCCGTGTATAAGCGCAGCGCCGCGGTTATTAGGATATTTATCGAACAATAACTACTTCCCGTCGGGCCCTGGCTTGCCAAATCATGGAAATCACCCGGCACCTATTTATGATCGCGGACAATAAAATGCATAGATTGCACGATGATCTTTACGCGTCAAGACGAGTTGGCCGCTGCAATCGGCCCTTCGAGCCAGAAGACGAGGCAGCAGATCAGGCACCGGCTCTGGGTGCGGAGACCTTCTACCCATTGCGGCACACGGTCGGCTATCCTCTCGGGGTGCGGAAATGAAGGTCGTCATTCTCGCTGGTGGCAAGGGGTCGCGCCTCGCCGAGGAGACCGGGAACAAGTCGAAAGCCATGGTCCGGATCGGAGACCACCCGATCGTCTGGCACATCATGCAATATTACAGCGCTTTCGGGCTGTCGCATTTCGTGGTCGCGCTCGGACACCAGGCGGATTCGATCAGGACCTACTTCGAGGCAATGAGCTCCGGGCCTGTCACCAGGGACGGTCCGCGGATGGTCGTCCATACCAGAACGGAGCCAAGTTGGACGATCGAGCTGATCGACACTGGCCCTGAGACGTTGTCGGGCGGCCGGATCAAGCGGCTGGCCCCCTATCTCGACTCGGAGCCGTTCATGCTGACCTATTGCGATGGGCTCGCCGATGTCGATCTCGATGGGTTGCTCGCCTTCCACTCCGCGCATGGCCGACTCGCAACCCTGACGGCGATCCATCCGCAACCGAGGTTCGGCCGGCTTTCGCTGGATGGCGGTCGCGTCGCCGGTTTCCAGGAGAAGGTCATAGACCCGGACGAGTGGGTCAACGGTGGGTTCTTTGTCCTGAATCCGAAAATATTCGACTACATCACCGGGGACGAGACGCAATGGGAGAGGGAGCCATTGGCTGGTCTGGCGGCCGACGGCGAATTGATGGGTTATCGGCACAAATCTTTCTGGCAATGCATGGACACCCTGCCGGAATCCCTTCTGCTCAATGACCTCTGGCGGAAGGGCAATGCGCCCTGGAAGCGCTGGATCCTGGCCCTCGCTGGCTTGGGACTGGCATGCCGGCAGGTCGTTTGGTCGACAATCGATTCCATACCCTTCTACTGAGTGAAACTCGCCGACAGCCTCGCAAAGCCATCGTCGGGCTGGAGGGAGGCCGTGTGCGGCAACAACGGCGCGATGCTGCCTTGCCCGACCTTCAGCCTACGGCCACGGCATTGGTCAAGGCCGAAGACCCGGAAGCATCAGGCTTCCATTGAAGGTGCCTCGACGAGGCCGCGGCTCAGGCGTGAGCCGCCCGCCAATGCGGGTGGGTGACATAGGCGGTCACCGCACCCTCCTCATGCGAGCGGACGGTCACCGCTTCACCCTTGGGCATATAGACGATCTCGCCGGGGCCGGCGGTGACCGTCCCGGCGTCCGTCGAAACCGAAAGCCGGCCTTCCAGGACAACCATGACATCGTCGACGGCCATCGTCTCGCTGAGGCTCTGGCCAGGCGCGTACCGTCCATAGCCGATGGTGATCGGCCCGCCGTGCCGTTCATCCACCAGATTGCCGACGAACACGTCGGCCTCCTGCCCTGGGGAACGCTCCATCGACGCGTCTGCGATCGCGAAGCTGCGGACCTTCATCGTCTCGCTCCATGCTGGGTCTGCGCGGCAGCCCGGAGATCCGGGTCGCCAGGATGAATGACGGGTGTTCCGCCAGGAAGTTCCGTTCTCGCGTCCCGCCACCATCGAGGGAAGGAGGTCGAGCCGGCACAGCACCGGAAGCTTGAATCGCGCTGGGTCGGCAGACGCGGATATGCGTCGGCAAAGTCGAAATTTCGAAATAAATCCAATGCAATCGATGTGAATCAAGCTATTGACTCGTTGAGGTCTTGTGATAAAAGTCACATATCTGACGTTTGAAAAGAATATCTCCATTCTCATCCTCTAATCGATCCGATGTAACTGGCTGGCATTAGCGATCCTGCAGCGCGGGACCTTGCCGCCACGCGCGCAATATACGCACGTCCCCAGCTGGAGAGAGGTGCCGGAACGCTCAGGTCGGCCCTGACGCGGTTTCACCATGTCTCGACGAGGAAGCGTCCGGCTGGGCGCGACAGCCTTCAACCGTGACCACCGCGCCGCGGATGCGGTGCCGCAACCATGAAAGGGGCAGGGCAATGGCTATCATCAACGGCACCGCCGGCAACGACAACCTCGCAGGCACCGCCGACGCCGACATGATCAACGGCGTCGCTGGCAACGACATCCTCGACGGCGGGTACGGCGACGACATCCTCAACGGCGGCGCTGGCAACGATCTCCTGAGAGGGAGTTTCGGCGGCGATACTCTGGATGGCGGCGCCGGGATCGACACCGCCGATTACAGCGCCGAGGACATACCTGCCGGTCTCTCCATCAACCTCGTGACCGGCGAGGAAAAATACGCCGGCACGATCCTTTCGGGAAAACTGGCCAATATCGAGAACGTGATCGGCTCGAACGGCACGGACGTCATCACCGGCGACGCCAACTCGAACATCCTCGATGGCTCTGCGGGGAATGACACGCTCAACGGCGGTGCCGGCGACGACATCCTCGATGGCGGCAGAGGCAACGACGTCCTCAACGGCGGCGACGGCAATGATGTCCTGAGCGGCAACTTTGAGAACGATACCTTCGATGGCGGCGCCGGCATCGACACGGTGGACTACACCTATTTCGGCCCGCTGCCGTTGACTGTCGATCTCACCACCGGGCAAGCCAGTTCCGCGGCTTACCCAGGCCCAGGCGGTGTCGAGCGGCTGTCGAACATCGAGAACGCGCGCATGGGCGCCGGCGACGACATCGTCATCGGTAGCAGCGGCGCGAATGTTCTGGAGGGCGCCGGCGGCACCGATATCCTGAATGGACGGGGCGGCGCAGACCGGCTCGACGGCGGGGCCGGGATCGACTGGGTGACCTATCAGGACGAAACCCAGGGCGCCGTGGTCGATCTCGCCACCGGGGCCGCGTCCGGCGCGGCGGCCGGGGACACCTATATCAGCATCGAGAACATCCGCGGCTCCGAGTTCAACGACGTGCTCACCGGCGATGCCGGCCCCAACACCATCTCGGGCTTCGGCGGAAGCGACCTGCTGAGCGGCGGGGCCGGCAATGACGGGCTCGCCGGCGGTGACGGCGACGACGTCCTGAATGGCGAGGCCGGCGCGGACGTCCTCAACGGCGGGGCCGGGCGCGACTGGGCGTCCTATCGTACCGACACCACGGCCGCCGTGGTCAATCTGGCCACCGGGGCCACCTCCGGAGCGGCGGCCGGGGACACGTATATCGGCATCGAGAACCTCGGCGGCTCGAACTTCGACGACCACCTCACCGGCGATTCCGGCGACAACACCATCACCGGCTTCGACGGAAATGACCTGCTGGATGGCGGGGCCGGCGCCGATGGGTTCGACGCCGGCAACGGCGACGATGTCATGATCGGCGGGGCGGGCGCGGACCAGCTCAACGGCGGGGCCGGCTCCGACTGGGCGTCGTATGAGACCGACACCCAGGGCGCCCTCGTCCATCTGGCCACCGGGGCCACCTTCGGCGCCGCGGCCGGGGACACGTATATCAGCATCGAGAACGTCGCCGGCTCCAATTTCGACGACCTGCTCACGGGAGATGCCGGCGCCAACATCATCGCGGGCAATGCCGGAAACGACATTCTCACCGGGGGCGACGGCAGCGATATCCTGCGCGGAGGAGCCGGTGGCGACACCCTCGACGGCGGCAACGATATCGATGCCATCGACTACTCGGGCAGCACCGCCGGCGTGGCCGTCAACCTCGGGGGCGGCACCGCTTCGGGCGGCGACGCCCAGGGCGACAGCTTCACCAATATCGAGAACGTCACCGGCAGTAGCCTGGATGATATCCTGACCGGCGATGCGGCGGTGAACCAGCTGACCGGCGGCGACGGCAACGACACCCTCGAGGGGGCCGGGGGCGCGGATCATCTGGTCGGCGGCAACGGCACCGATGCGGTCGTCTACAGCCTCAGCGGCGTCGGCGTGAGCGTCAATCTCGCGACCGGCGCGACCAGCGGCGGCGACGCCGCGGGCGACACCTTCGACAGCATCGAGAACCTGATCGGCTCCGCCCTGAACGACACCTTGACCGGCAATGCCGGAGCGAACCTGATCATCGGCGCCCTCGGCAACGATTTCATCGATGGCGGTGCCGGCAACGACACTCTCTTCGGCGGCGATACCGACGACACCCTGATGGGTGGGGCCGGCGCGGACCGGCTCGACGGCGGCACCGGGACCGACTGGGCGTCCTATCAGGCCGAGGCCTCGGGCGTCGGAGTCAACCTGGCCACGGGGAACGCGTCCGGCGCAGCGGCCGGGGACACGTATGTCAGCATCGAAAACGTCGCCGGCTCCAACTTCGACGACCAGCTCACCGGCGATGCCGGCGCCAATACACTCGCGGGCAACGGCGACGGCGACACGCTGGACGGCGGCGCCGGCACCGACATCCTCAACGGCGGCGATGGCGACGACGCGCTTCGCGGCGGGGCCGGGGCCGATGTGCTCGACGGCGGCGCCGGCCGCGACACCGCCGGCTATTACACCAGCGCCGCCGGGGTGACGGTCGATCTGGCTGCCGGCACCGGGGTGGGCGGCGACGCCCAGGGCGACACCTATGCCGGCATCGAGGACCTCGCCGGCAGCAACACCGGCAATGATGTGCTCACCGGCGACGCCGGTTCGAACACCCTGGCCGGCTGGGGCGGCGACGACCTGCTTCGCGGCGGGGCCGGCCAGGACCGGCTCGACGGCGGCGCCGGCATCGACACCGTCAGCTACGACACCGGCACGGTCGCGGTGACGATCAACCTGGCGGCCGGCACCGGAGCGGGCGGCGATGCCGTGGGCGACAGCTATGTCAGCATCGAGAACGCCATCGGATCGGCCGCGGACGACCAGATCACCGGCGACGCCCTGGCCAACGCGCTGAACGGCTGGGCCGGCCGGGACGTGCTGACCGGCGGGGCCGGGGCCGACCGCTTCGTCTTCACCGACATCGCCCACAGCGTCGTCGGGGCGAATGCCGACCGGATCACCGATTTCAGCCGCGCCCAGGGCGACCTGGTCGACCTGTCGGCGATCGACGCCAACACCGGCGTCGCCGGCGACCAGGCCTTCACCTTCATCGGAGCTGGCCTGTTCACCGGCGTCGCCGGCCAGCTGCGCGCCGCAAACACCAGCCCCGGGGTCACCACCATCGCCGGCGACGTCAATGGCGACGGCGTCTCCGATTTCCACATCCAGCTCACCGGCAACCTGGCCCTCGTCGCCGCCGACTTCGTGCTGTAGCGCAGCCGTCGTATCGGTCGCATCCCTGTCCACACCAGCCTTGCGGCCGGTAACGGCGCAGCAGCGCCGATGCCGGCCGCAGGACGGCGTCTCAGGGTTGAAATACTCATCGGCCATCGGTCACAAAGCCTATATTTTTATATAAATCTAAATCAACTAGTGTGAGCGAAGCCGATTGACCTATCCGGATTCTATGATAGGAATCACACGACTATTACCTTGAAAGAATATCTCCACCCACGTCATCTAATCGATCCGACGTAACTGCTGACATATCGATCCTGTATTGCGGGCTCCTGCAGCCGGGCGCACGGCCTGTGCGCATGCCCCAACCGGGAGAGAGGTGTCGGAGCGCTCTGGCGCGGTCTCGGCGGATGTCTCATCGAGGCCGCAACCGGCCGCCGGGGGCGCGGCAGCCTGCAGCTGTGATCACCGCGCCCGGATGCGGCGCCGCAACCAATGAAAAGGGGAAGCGCGATGGCAGTCATCAACGGTACGCCAGGGAACGATAGCCTGACGGGAACGAGCAGCGCCGATACCATCAACGGCTTGGCGGGCGACGACAATCTGCATGGTCTCGGCGGGGCCGACGTGCTGAATGGCGGGGACGGCCTCCACGATTCGATCACCTATTTCGGCTCGGCGGCCGCCGTCTCGGTGAATCTCGGCACCGGCTTTGCCAGCGGCGGCGACGCCGCCGGCGACAGCTGGACCGGCATCGAGGATCTGTTCGGCAGCAACTTCAACGACACGCTCGTCGGCAACGCCGGCGCCAATCTGCTCTGGGGCTTGAGCGGCGACGATGTCCTTGACGGCGGCTTGGGCGTGGACCATCTCGTCGGCGACGTCGGCAACGACAACCTCATCGGCGGGGCGGGCGCGGACCTCCTGGAAGGCGGGGCCGGCGGGGACACGGCGAGCTACTTCACCTCCGGGGCCGCGGTTGTCGTGAATCTGAACGCGGGCACCGCCACCGGCGGCGACGCGCAAGGGGATACCTTCACCGGCATCGAAAACCTGATCGGCAGCGCCTTCGACGACGCCCTCGCCACCGGCCCGTTGGCGGGCGCCATTTCCGGCGCCGGCGGCAATGACACCATCTTCGGTGCAGGCGGCAATGATCTCCTCGGCGGCGATGCGGGCGATGACATCATTCACGGTGCGGTGGGCAATGACAGCCTGACTGGCGGGGATGGCAACGACAACCTTTTCGGCGAGGCGGGCGCGGACGCCCTGAATGGCGGCGCCGGCTCGGATATCGCGAACTACTCCAACTCCGCGGCCGCGGTCGCTGTGAACCTGACGGCCGGCGCCGGCGCCGGAGGCGATGCGCAAGGGGATACCTTCGCCAGCATCGAGAACCTGATCGGCAGCGCCTTCAACGACTCCCTCGCCGCCGGCCCGTCGGCCGCAGCCATCTCCGGCAATGGCGGCGACGACACCATCTTTGGTGCCGCCGGCAATGATGTCCTCGAGGGCAATGCCGGCGACGACACCATTTTCGGCTCTGCGGGCAGTGACCGGCTGCTCGGCCAGGACGGCAACGACGACCTCCTCGGCGAGGCGGGCGCGGACATTCTGGACGGCGGCGCCGGCTTCGACACGGCGAGCTACTCCACCTCCGCGGCCGCGGTGGCCGTGAATCTGACTGCGAGCACCGCCTCCGGCGGCGATGCGCAAGGGGACACCTTCATCAGCATCGAGAACCTGATCGGCAGCGCGTTCAACGACATCCTCATCGCCGGCCCCGCGGCCGCAGCGATCTCGGGCGGCGGCGGCGATGACCAGATCTATGGCAGCAGCGCCAACGATGCCCTCGAGGGCAATGCGGGCAACGATACCCTCCGGGGCGATCTGGGAAATGACACGCTGCGTGGCCAGGATGGCGACGACAACCTCCTCGGCGGGGCTGGCGCAGATGTGCTGGACGGCGGCGCCGGCTCGGACACCGCGAACTACACCCTCTCGGGAGCCGCGGTGAACGTGAATCTGAGCACCGGCGTCGCCACCGGAGGCGACGCGCAAGGGGATACCCTCACGAGCATCGAGAACCTCATCGGCAGCGCGTTCAACGACACCCTCGCCGCCGGCCTCTCGGGCTCAGCCATCTCCGGTGGTGCGGGCGATGACACTCTCATCGGCGGCGCAGGTGCGGATGCCCTGAACGGCGGCGCCGGCACCGACACCGCCAGCTATGAGGGCTCGTCGGCCGCCGTGGTGGTGGACCTGCTGGCCGGCTCTGCCTCTGGCGGCAACGCTCAAGGCGACGTCCTCACTCTTATCGAGAACCTGCGCGGATCGAGCTTCAACGACCAGCTGACCGGCGATGGCGGCAGCAACAAGCTCGAAGGCCGTGACGGCGCCGATTCCCTGAAGGGGGGCGCCGGCGACGACCTGCTCGTCGGCGGGGCGGGGGCCGACCAGCTGGACGGCGGCACCGGCACCGACACCGTCAGCTATGAGGATGCCACGGCCGGCGTGGCGGCCGACCTGGCCAGCGGCGGAACCGGCG
>JGI25160J50197_1001663_pt1 | contig 10861 bp, 9 predicted proteins | sample AraplaMF_Cvi_mMS_FD_50197 | JGI IMG/M metagenome (IMG submission 50197)
AAGCTCGCGATGCGCGCCTTCGGGCTCAACTTCCCCAATCCGATCGGCATGGCCGCGGGCTTCGACAAGAGCGCCGAGGTGCCGGACGCGCTGCTGCGGCTGGGTTTCGGCTTCGTCGAGATCGGCTCGGTGACGCCGAAGCCGCANAGCGGCAATCCGCGGCCGCGGCTGTTTCGTCTGGAGCGCGACGAGGCCGTCATCAACCGCATGGGCTTCAACAATGACGGCGCCGAAATCGCGTTGCGGCGGCTGGCCGCGCGCGCGCAGCACGGCGGTATCGTCGGCGTCAATGTCGGCGCCAACAAGGATTCGCCGGACCGCGTCGCCGATTACGTCAAGCTGATCGAGACCTTTGCGCCGGTCGCGAGCTATTTCACCGTCAACGTCTCCTCGCCGAACACGCCGGGCCTGCGCAATCTGCAGGAAGGCGCCCTGCTCGACGAGCTCCTCGCGCGGGTGATCGACGCCCGCGAGCGTGTCAGGCAGAAGGCCGGNGACACGCCGGTGCTGCTCAAGATCGCGCCGGANNTGAGCCTCGCCCAGCTCGACGANGTCGTGCAGGTGGCGCGCTCGCGCCGGGTCGACGGCATGATCGTGTCGAACACGACGATCGCGCGGCCGAGCACGCTGCGGGAGGCGATGCGCGCCAAGGAGCAAGGCGGCCTGTCAGGCCGGCCGCTGTTCCGCCTGTCGACGCGGATGGTCGCGGAGACCTATGTGCGCGTCGAGGGCGCGTTCCCGCTGATCGGCGTCGGCGGCGTGGATTCNGGCGGTGCCGCGCTCACCAAGATCCGCGCCGGCGCGAGCCTGATCCAGCTCTACTCGTCGCTGGTCTACAAGGGCCTCGGCCTCGTCGACGAGATCAAGCGCGACCTCACCTCGACGCTGCTCCGCACCGGACGTGATTCCCTCTCCGAGATCGTCGGCGCCGACGCCGCGACGCTGACGGCGGAAGACTGGCCGGGGATGTAAGGCGGTCTCCCGTAGCCCGCATGGAGCGCAGCGCAATCCGGGATTCGATCCGCAACTGTGAGGGCCCCGGATTACGCTGCGCTCCATCCGGGCTACGATTCTTCTACGCTTTCGAAAACGTCGCCCTGAACTGCGCCGGATACCTCGCGGCCTGCAAGCCGCCGCGCGAGAGGTAGGAGGCCAGCAGCGCGCACCACAGTCCGGCATTGCCGAGCGATTGCAGCGCCCACCAGGCGACGAAGAAGATGGCGAGCGACACCAGCATCAGATTGCGCATCTCGCGCGCCCAGGTCGCGCCGATATAAATGCCGTCGAAGCCGAAAGCGAACACGCCGGGGATCGGCGCGAGCACGACGAACGGCAGGAATTCGCGCGCGGCACGGCGGACCTCGTCACTCGCCGTCATGACATCGATCAAGGCGGGCCCGAACAGCGCGAACAGTCCCGACACNACGAGCGCGAAGCCGAGGCCCCATAGCAGCACCAGCCGGGTCGAATCCGCAAAGCCCTTTGCGTCGCGCGCGCCNACGGCGCGNCCGCAGAGCTGCTGCGCGGCGTTGGCGAGACCGTCGAGGAAGAAGGCGCTGACCAGCAGGAAATTGTTGAGCACGGAGTTCGCNGCCAGCGTGACGTCGCCGGCCTGCGCNCCCTTGGCNGTGAAGAACAGGAATACGGCTATCAGCGCCGCCGTGCGGATCAGGATGTCGGTGTTCACCGCCAGCAACCGCAACAGCTTGTCGCGGTCGAGCAGGGTCGCATACGGCACGGCGAAGCCGCCATCGGCATAATGCCGGCAGACGATCACGCCGAGGGCGAAGCCGACAGCTTCCGACACCAGCGCGGCGACCGCGGCCCCGGCAATGCCGGCGTCGTAGACCAGCACGAGCAGGATCGTCGCCACCATGTTGACGAGGTTGATAACGACCTGAAGCAGCAAGGCCGAGTTGGCGCGGGCCCGGCCGATCAGCCAGCCGAGGATGACGTAATTGGCGAGCGCGAACGGCGACGACCAGATCCGGATCTTGAAGTAGGTCTTCGCGGCCCCCGTCACACCCTCGCTGCCGCCCATCAGGTCGAACAGCACGGCGGCCAGCGGCAGTTGCAGCACGATCAGCGCGGCGCCGATCAGGCCGGCGACGATGAAGCCGCGCGCCAGGATCGCGCTCGGCTCGCGCGTGTCGCCCGCGCCCAGCGATTGCGCGGTGAAGGCNAGCGTGCTCATGCGCAGGAAGCCGAACAGCCAGAACAGGCAATCGAAGATCACCGAGGCCATCGCNACGCCGCCGAGCAGCGCGGCATCGTCGAGACGGCCGATCGCCGTGGTCGAGACGATGCCGATCAGCGGCGTGGTCAGGTTCGCGACCATCGCCGGCCCGGCGATGGCGAACACTTGACGGGTGCCGACTTTGGGATGGACGGGCGCGTGCATGGTCAGATGCGTGTATCCGACCAGTGCGTCGAATGCACCATCGCGGCCGGCATGGCGTGCTTGCGCCGGCCGCGCATTTCCGTGGGCTTTAGCGGCCGCGCGGCGTGCCGAACAGTCGCGAGAGCAGCCAGATCGGGATCACGATGACTGCGCCGAGCAGGAAGTAGCGCCACAGCCAGTTGATGGTGTCGAAGCCGAGATCCCACAGGCGCTGGAACAACAGGCGGATGCTGATGAGGATGTTCCAGGGATCGAAGCCGATGGCGGCGAGCACGACGCCGACCAGGATCGAGAGCATGACCAGGCGAAATGCGACCGCCAGCGGCGAGCCGCCGAGAAAGCGGTTCAGCCCGTCACTCCGGCCGGCCGGCAAATCTCTGACGTCTTGGACCATCTCAAACTCCTCAGCGGATTCGACCCATTATAGGCCACGGCGAGGCAAATGGGGAACCCGCAACTGGGCGTCAATCGGGTTACGGGAGTTTAATTCGAGCGAGTGTGTGTCGCTTGTGCGAGCTGGGGCTGCGGGCTCCTGAACCTCTCCCGCCTGCGGGAGAGGTCGGCGCGCAGCGACGGGAGAGGGCTCTCTCCTGTTGGGGACTCCCACTGCTGAGACAGCCCTCTCCCCAACCCTCTCCCGCAAGCGGGAGAGGGGGCGCTTTACCTTCGTGGATGGTTCATGCTTCCACCACCTCCGCCTTCAGCATCCGCTCCAGCGTTTCCAGCCGGTCGGCCTCGCGCGGCGGCTTGTCCCAGCGCAGGCGGCTGATGCGGGGGAAGCGCATGGCGACGCCGGATTTGTGGCGCGGCGAGCGCTGCAGGCCCTCGAACGCCACTTCCAGCACCAACCCCTTGTCGGCCTCGTGCACAACGTGGCGGACGGGGCCGAACTTTTCCGTGGTGTTGCGGCGGACGAAGCGGTCGATCTGCAGCAGCTCCTCGTCGGTGAAGCCGAAATAGGCTTTTCCGACTGGCACCAGCTCGTCACCGCCCTCGCCCGCGGTCCAGACGCCGAATGTATAGTCGGAATAATAGGACGAGCGCTTGCCGTGGCCGCGCTGCGCGTACATCAGCACGGCGTCGATGATGTGCGGATCGCGTTTCCACTTCCACCACTGGCCCTTGGGACGCCCGGGCAGATAGGGCGCATCGCGCCGCTTCAGCATCACGCCTTCGACGGCATCCGCATCCTCGCCGGCACCTGCGCTGGCAGGATCGGCGCGCCCGGCGGTCAGTNCATCCCANCTCGCGAAGGGCACGGTGGGCGACAGATCGANGCGNGGATCGCCGAGCTTCCCGATGAAGGTTTCCAGCCGCTCGCGCCGCTCCGCGAACGGTAGCTCGCGCAGATCGTTCTCGTCGTCGCCGAGCAGATCGTAGGCGCGCAGATGAATCGGAAACTCCTTGATCAGCTTGGGCGAGACGACCTTGCGGTTGAGCCGCTGCTGCAGGACGTTGAAGCTTTGCACCCGCCCCTCACGCAGGATCAGAAGCTCGCCGTCGATCGCGCCCGGCAAACGCAGCGACGACACCAGATCGGGAAAACTCCCGGTGATATCCTCGCCGGTGCGCGAATAGAGCCGCGCGGTGATATGGCCGTGCTCGTCGCGGCCGGCGACCGCCTGCACGCGGATGCCATCCCATTTCCACTCGGCGATGTAGTCGGCCGGATCGAGCGCAGCGAAATCGCTGTCCTCGATCGCATGCGCCAGCATCACGGGCCGGAACGGCGCGGGATCGCGATTGACCGGCTTGTCGCCGCGGCCCTCCAGCCAGGCAAACAGGTCGAGATAGGGCGGCGCAAGGCCGGGCCACATCAGCTCGACGTCATGCGGATCCTTGTCGCCGAGCGCGGCCGCCGCGGTCTTCGCGAGCCGTGCCGAGATGCCGATACGAAGCGCGCCAGTGACGAGCTTCAGCAGCGCCCAGCGCCCGGTCTCGTCGAGCTCGTCGAGCCAGCGTTCGAGCTGCTTCGGCAGCTCGGTCTTGCCGAGCGTGCGCAGCGTGGTGACGACTTCGGTGAGGGTGGGCGGCGGCGGGTTGTTGTGAGCGGCGAGCTCGGCCTTCGGCCACATCAGCGCCACCGTTTCCGAGAGATCGCCGACGTAATCGTAACTCAGCCCGAACAGCACCGGATCGGTACGCGACGCAATGAGNTCGCGGATCAGCGCCGGCTTGGCGTGCTTGAAGCTGAGCGCGCCCGTGAGTGCGGCCAGCGCATAGCCGCGGTCGGGATCGCCGACCTCGCGGAAATAGCCGGTGAGCAGCCGCAGCTTGTTGTTGCGGCCGGGCTCGTAGGCAAGACGGTCGAGCAGTTCGGCGAAGCGGTTCATGCCTCGGCCTCGTCTGAAGACGGCGCCTCGCTCTCCTCCTCGTCGCCATAGCCTACGAGATCGAGTGGACGCGCCTGCAGGCCTTTGCTTTGGCACCAATGCACCAGCGCGTCTTCCTGGCCGTGCGTGACCCAGATTTCGCCGGCGCCGGTCGCGGCGATGGTGGCGGTGAGGCCGTCCCAATCGGCGTGGTCGGAAATCACCAGCGGCAGCTCGATGCCACGCTGCCGCGCCCGGGCACGCACCCGCATCCATCCTGATGCGAACGCCGTGACGGGATCGGGAAAGCGCCGCGTCCAGAGATCGGAGGTCGCCGATGGCGGGGCCAGCGTGATGGTGCCGGCCAGCGCCGCCTTCTTCACGCCTTTCGCCGGCCTGAGCTCGCCGAGGTCGATGCCCCGGCTCTGATAGTAATCGGTGATCTTCTCCATCGCGCCATGCAGATAGATCGGCGCGTCATAGCCCGCCTGCCGCAGCAGCTTGATCACGCGCTGCGCCTTGCCGAGCGAATAGGCGCCGACCAGATGTGCGCGCTCCGGAAACAGCGCAACGGAGGCGAGCAGCTTCTTGACCTCATCGGCAGCATCGCCATGCCGGAACACCGGCAGCCCGAACGTCGCCTCGGTGATGAAGACGTCGCATTGCACCAGCTCGAATGGCGTGCAGGTCGGGTCAGGCGCGTCCTTGTAGTCGCCGGAGGCGACGATGCAAATATCCTCGCAGGTCACCGCGACCTGCGCCGAGCCCAGCACATGGCCGGCCGGGTGAAACTTCACCTTGACGTCGCCGAGCCGGATCTGCTCGCCATAGTTGATCGCTTGCGTCGATCCGGCGAAATTCTCGCCATAGCGCAGCCGCATCATGTCCAGCGTTTCCTGCGTCGCCAGCACCGCGCCGTGGCCGGGGCGGGCATGGTCGGAATGGCCGTGGGTAATCACGGCCCGCTCGACAGGACGGACGGGGTCGATATGGAAGCCGCCGGGCTTGCAGCACAGGCCGCTCGCAACAGGCAGCAGGATGTCTTGCGGACGCATCGAGTTCATATAGGAAGGAGCCGCTCCAAATTAAGCCGTCATGCGCGGGCTTGACCCGCGCATCCATCCTCCTAAAGAGTTCCTTTTTCGATGGATTGCCGGGCCTATGCCGCGCCGGAGGGGCTTCGGCCCCGCAGGCGGGTCAAGCCCGGCAATGACAAGTGGTTCCTCAATGCCCCTTCGCCTGTTCCAATCCTCCGGCGATCTCATCGCCGACCGCCGCTTCGAATTCGCCCGCGACCTCCAGCTCAAGGGCGACCTGCCCGCCGCCGCGGACCTGATCGAGCAGGCGATCGAGCTCGCACCGAACTTCACCTCGGCCTGGTTCACGCTCGGCGAGATCCGCGAGGAGCTCGGCGAGCGTGACAAGGCCATTGCCGCCTTCAGGAAGGCGCGCGAGTCCGACCCGGACGACCAGCACGGCGCCGGCTTGCGTTTGATACGGCTGGGCGACGAGCAACTCTCGGAGATGCCGAAGGCCTATGTGCAAGCGTTGTTCGATCAATATGCGCCGCATTTCGAGGATGTGCTGGTCAACGATCTCGACTACCGCGCGCCGTCCCTGATCTTCAAGGCGGTGATCGCCGCACGCGTCGCCGCCAGGAAGCCGGCTCTGTTCAAGCGCGCCATCGATCTCGGCTGCGGCACCGGCCTTGCGGCAGGCGCCTTCGCCAAGCAGGTCGATCATTTCACCGGCATCGATCTCTCGACCGGCATGATCAAGGAGGCGCGTGCGACGGGTCTATACGCCGAGCTCGAAGTCGCCGACATGATCGATGGCTTACGCGGCAAGCCCAATGCAAGCGCGAACCTGATCGTGGCGGCGGACGCGTTCGTGTATCTGTCGGATCTCGCGCCGGTGCTGACGGAAGCAAGGCGTGTGCTTGCATCAGGAGGCGTGCTTGCTTTCACGCTCGAGACCCACGATGGCAACGGCATCATTCTCGGCGAAGGCCTGCGCTATGCCCATGCAGCGGAATATGTGCGGAGCGCGCTCGTCAGGGCCGGGCTGAAGCTCCTGACATTGCAGCCGGCGTCGCCGCGCATCGAGAACAACGAGCCGGTGCGCGGCCTCGTGGTCGTTGCCGAGAAAACTTGAGTCTAGNCGCTAGCGCCCAGACATTTCAGCGTCATTGCGTCGCAAAGCGATGACTTCCCACTTGCGAGCCCTGCGGCCCTGCCAGCACAATGCGCGCATTAGGGAGAAAACAAAAATGACCAGGAATCCATCGCGGCGCGATTTCAGCGCCGCCGCGCTTGCCACCATCGCCGCATCGACCTTGCCCGCGCCTTACGTCTGGGCTGCGGAGAAGAAATACGATGCGGGCGCGAGCGACACCGAGATCAAGATCGGGCAGACCGTGCCGCATTCCGGCCCCGGCTCGCTCTACGGCGTGTTGGGTCGCATCGGTGAAGCCTATTTCCAGATGCTGAACGAGAAGGGCGGCATCAACGGGCGCAAGGTCAAATTCCTCACCATGGACGACGCCTACAGCGCGCCGAAATGCGTCGAGGCGACACGACGCCTGGTCGAGCAGGAAGAGGTGCTCGCGCTGTATGGCTCGCTCGGCACCGCGCCACAGACCGCCGTGCACAAATACCTGAATTCCAAAGGCGTGCCGCAGCTGCTGCTCAACACCGGCGCGTCGAAGTGGAACAATCCGAAAGAGTTCAAATGGACGATGGCGGGCCTGCCGCTCTATCCGACCGAGGCGCGCATCCTGGCGCGCCACGTCGTGAGCGTGAAGCCGAACGCCAAGGTCGGCATCCTCTATCAGAACGACGATTTCGGCCGTGACTTCCTCGGTCCGTTCAAGAAGGTGCTGGCCGATGCCGGCGGCACCGCCCAGGTGATCATGGAGCAGACCTATGATCTGACCGAGCCGACCGTCGATTCCCAGCTCATCAATCTCTCGAAGTCGGGCGCTGACGTCTTCTACAACATCACCACCGGCAAGGCGACGTCACAATCGATCCGAAAGGTCGTCGAACTCGGCTGGAAACCGCTGCAGCTTCTTTCCGCCGGCTCCACTGGCCGCTCGATCCTCAATGCCGCCGGCCTCGAGAACGCCGCCGGCATCGTCGCCATCCGCTACAACAAGGAGGTTGGCCTGCCGAAATGGGAGAAGGATCCCGACGTGATGGCATTCGAGGAGCTGCGCAAGAAGTACACGCCGGCGATCGACCAGGACAACACCATCGCCTTCGCCGGCTACGGCCAGGCCGTGACCATGGGCGAGATCCTGCGCCGCTGCGGCGACGAGCTCACCCGCGCCAACGTGCTGAAGCAGGCCTCGAACCTTAAAGGCTTCCACTCCCCCTATTTCCTCGACGGCGTCACCTACGACTACACGCCCGAGGACTACACGCCGATGAAGACGCTTTTCATCTCCACCTTCACCGGCAAGGATTGGGACATCTCCGACAAGCCGATGTCGGAGTAGACGAGCGCACACGCCGCAGCGCTATTCTGCGATCGCCAACCGATACGCCGCTTGCGCATTCACACCAAAAGCCTTGGCCCGCACCTGCGGGCCGAGCCTCGTCAGGCAGGCCTCCAGCGCGGTCTTGATCTCGCCATAGCTTCCCGCAAGCAGGCACACCGGCCAGTCCGAGCCGAAGATCAGCCTGTCCTCGCCAAAACATTCTGCGGCGTGCGCGACGAACGGAAACAGCCGCTCCGCATCCCAGTCGTTCCAGACCGCCTCGGTGGCAAGCCCGGAAATCTTGCACCAGACATTGCCGCAAGCGCCGAGCGCCGCGATGCGATCGGCCCACGCCTCGCTTCCACCATCGGCGATCGGCGGCTTGGCGGCGTGGTCGAGCACGAAACGCGCCTGCGGGAAGGCCTGCGCCGTTGCGATGGCGGCGGGCAGCTCGCGGGCGCGGACAAGGAAATCATAGGCAAGATCGTGCGCGAACACTGCGGTGAGGCCGCGCTGAACGTCCTCGCGCAACAGCCACTCGGGATCGCCTTCATCGTGCACCTGGTGGCGAATGCCGACCAGCTTGCCGCCGCCGGGCGAAGCGCGAAGCCGATCGAGCGTGTCGCCAAGCGCGCCATCCGTCAGGTCGGCCCAGCCGACCACGCCGACGACGAAGGGATTTTCGTGAGCAACGCGCAGGAATTGCTCGGTCTCCTCCAGCGCGGAGCGGCATTGCACCACGATGCTGGCGTCGATGCCGTTCGCCTTCAGCAGCGGTGCAAGATCGTCAGGACCGAAGGCGCGGCGGATTTGCGTCAGCTCGTCCGCTGCCATCCAGGGATAATCGGCACGCGCCGGGTCCCAGAAATGCTGGTGGGCGTCGATGATCATGCCTTACACCCCTCCCGGCAGCGGCGCGCGGGCATCGACGAGATTTCGCGCCCGCAGCTCCTGCCAGAAGGCAGCCGGCACCGTCGTCTCCGACATCGCGATGTTGTCGGAAACTTCCGCGGCGTTGCGTGCGCCCATCACGGCGACCGTGACGGCCGGATGCGCCATGCAGAACTGCAGTGCGGCGGCCTTCAGCTCGGTGCCATGCTTGCGGCAGAGCGCGGCGAGATCAAGCGCCCGTGCAACNAGCGACGCATCGGCATCCTGATAATTGAACTTCGCGCCCGTNTGGGGATTGGCCAATATGCCGCTGTTGTAGATGCCGCCGAGCAAAATGCCGATGTTCTTCGACATGCAAACCGGAAACAGCGCGTCCAGCGCGCCCTGGTCGAGCAGCGTGTAACGGCCGGCGAGCAGGAAGCAGTCGACCGGGACGGCCTCGGCGAAACGCGTCAACGTCTCCGACTGGTTCATGCCGGCGCCGATCGCCTTGACCGTGTCGTCTTCGCGCAGCCGCTGGAGCGCGCGGAAGGCACCGGCGACGGCGTCGTCATAATGATCGTCGGGATCGTGCACGAGCAGGACGTCGATACGGTCGAGCCCGAGCCTTCCCAGGCTCTCCTCCACCGATCGCATCACGCCGTCGTAACTGAAATCGAACACCGGCCGCTCACGCGGCGTGCCCTTGTAGTGCTCGTCCTCTGCGGCGCCGTCATCCGGTGCGCGCAGCAGACGACCGACCTTGGTCGAGATGACGTAGGAGTCGCGCTTCTGCTGCCGCAGGAACGCACCGAGCCGCCGCTCTGCGAGGCCGAAGCCGTAGAGCGGCGCGGTATCGAAGAAGCGCACCCCGAGCGACCAGGCGCGCGCGACCGTCGCCTCCGCATCGGCNTCGCTGACGGGGGCGAACAATCCGCCAAGCGGGGCGGAACCGAGCCCGATNGANGTGACGTCGAGCGANCCGANCCGCGANCGTTTCATTCCCATTGCCTTCCAGCAGTCTTCCATTCCAGCGCTCCAAATCATCTCTTCCGCTTGCGGAATCCGCAAGCGGGAGAGATTCGCAGGAACGCGGGGCTGGCGGCGCTCCTACTTCAACATCTGCGCGACGTTGTCCTTGGACACGAGGTCGAGGCCGGTATAGACGATCTCCGGCACCTTCTCGCCCTTCTTGATGGCGAGCAGCGTGTCCATCGCCTTCTCGCCCATCTCGAACGGACGCTGGCCGACCAGCGCATTGGCATAGCCGTCGCGCAGCAGCTCGAGCTGCATCTTCAGCGTGTCGGCGACGACCAGCGTGAACTTGCCGGAATCGATGTCCTTCTTGGACCGAGAGGCGAAGGCCTTGAAACCTTCGGGCGCGAACATCGGCCAGCCGCCGATCGGCACGATGGCGGCGAGGTCAGGCGTTGCGGTGCGCATATCCGTCATCTGCTGGACCGCGAGCGCGGGATCGTCGTTGCAGAAGGTCGGAGAGCCCGCGACCTCGGTCCATTCTCGGCAAGGTTCTTCGCGCCCGGGCCGCCGGAGACCATGGCGTATTTGCCGCCGTCGGGCCGCATCTTCAGCAATTCCTTGCCGAGCGCGACGCCGAACTCCTTGTTGTTGGTGCCGATATAGGCGATGCGCTTGGAGCCCGGCGCATCGGCATCGAAGGTGATGACGGGGATGCCGGCCGCGCTCGCCGCCTCGATCGACTTGGTCATGGCCGCGACGTCGGCAACCGAGATCGCGAGGCCGTCGACCTTCTGGGTGACGAAGTCCTGGATGATCTGG
>JGI25160J50197_1001670_pt1 | contig 10835 bp, 7 predicted proteins | sample AraplaMF_Cvi_mMS_FD_50197 | JGI IMG/M metagenome (IMG submission 50197)
CTACAAAGCCCAGCTTTTCCGTGGTGGTAGCTTTAATGGATACCTCATCCACCGTAAGGTGCAGAATGCCGGCTATGGCCTCCCGCATCTGTGGTACATAAGGTTTTATTTTGGGCGCCTGCAGGCACAGGGTGCTGTCTATATTCACCACCTGGTAGCCCTTTTCTGCAATCAGCTCCGCGCAGCGGGCCAGCAGCAGCTTGCTGTCAATATTTTTGTAAGTATTGTCCGTGTCGGGGAAGTGTACGCCAATATCCCCCAGGCTCAGGGCGCCCAGCATGGCATCGCAAATAGCGTGCAGCAGCACATCTGCATCGCTGTGGCCCAGCGCGCCTTTATGGTGCGGCACCAATACGCCGCCCAGCCAAAAGTCGCGCCCTTCTGTAAGTTGATGGAAATCTATGCCTTGTCCTATACGTATCTTAGCCATGAATAGTTATTACCAGTTACTGGCGCTGCCACTATCTCCCTCGTTCCTGGTAAGGTCAAAGGTCAGGGTAAAGCGCAGGGTGTTGGAAAGCGGGTTCCGTTGAATACCGGTACCAGAAGGCACCAGGTAAGAGAAGTTCAGGCCAAATACATCGTACTTAATACCTATACCTGCTGTGAAATATTTACGGTTGCCTTTGTATTTATTCTCATTATAGTAACCGGCGCGTACGGCAAACGTGTTGTTATACCAGTACTCTGCACCTAAGGAGAACATCAGCTCTTTCAGCTCTTCGCTGAAGCCGCCCGGCGCATCGCCAAAAGAGGTAAAAATAGATTCTACCACACCTTTATCGCGGTAAGCGCCGCTGCTGTCCGGGGTGGGTACCAGCAGCTTATTGATATCCAGGGCAAAGGTTACTTTATTGTATTCATCCAGGCCCAGGGTGTAAGCAGTACCTAAACCCAGGTTGGTAGGAATAAAGTCTTTGTATTGGGCAGATTGGGTGTACGATATTTTAGTACCTACGTTCGTAATGGCCAGGCCCACATTCCAGGTGTTCACACGGCCGTCATCCTTCTCATAATCTTTAGTGTAAAAGAGCGATACATCGCCGGCAAATGCTTTACCGGGGCGTATTACACGGCCATTGATATCGCCATTGGCCAGGTTGGAATAAATATAACGGAGGGCAACGCCTACAGAAAAGTTATCGGATAATTTACGGGCATAACCGGCATCAAAAGCCAGCTCACGCGGACGGTAATCGTAGGTGGGCGTACCGGTGATATCCGTAAAATTGATGGTACCTAAAGAAAAGTAACGCAGGGAAGCGCCTACAGCCTCCAGGTCATTCAGCTTATAGTAACCGCTCAGGTTAGCCAGGAACACATCGTTCACCAGCTCTTTTAACCAGGGGGTATAGGTAACGGATACGGATGAATTAGCGGTGGCAAAAGGCAGCTTGGACAGGTTCCAGTAATTGGAGTTAGCGTCCGGTGAAAGGGCTACACCTACATCGCCCATTGCGCCGCTTCTTGCGTCAGGGGAGATCCGTAGGAACGGTACGGCGGTATTAATAGTATTGGTACGGCCGTCGATGTCACCAGTGCCGATCTGGGCTGAGGTTTTTAAACTGATGATTGTGCAGTATACGAACACAAGGCTCAATGTTACCTTACGGATCATGTAATTTCTATATTTGAAACGAGGTGTAAAAATAATGCCTAATTTATAATAATCAAGAAAATGGGGCCGGCCAGGGATGCTGAAATTAATGTTTTTTTGCATAGGTTTTAGAATAAGATCAGTTTTCCTCCTGAAATTTTAGTTTTTAGTTTAGTGCTGACAGTCAACCTGTAAAAGTAAATTCCAGGTGGAAGTTTAGCTCCGGAGTCGGCAGTACCATTCCAAAGCATGCCATCATAACGGTTACCGGTTGCATTTATTGTTTGCCGCTTCGTTTTTACCAGCTGCCCGGACACGGTAAAAACCTGCAAGGTAACATCTAATTCCTGCCCCTGCTGGTTATGTGTAAAAAAGAATCTTGTTTCTGTGGTGAACGGGTTAGGATAGTTCCCTACTTCGGGTATGTCCAGGGTACTGGCGCCTGCCACCACAAACTGTAAAGCAACCGTGGTGGAGTTATTATGCGTATCCCATGCCTTTATGGTAAGGGTATGCGGCCCTTCGGCCAGATTATAGAACGGAAAGCGGATGGCGCCACCCCGGTAATCGTTCAGCTTAGCAGTATAAAAGTCGTTCAGCACAAAATACTGGCTGGCCGTATCCAGCACCGCAACCATATCGTGGCCAATACCGTAACCGGAGGTATTAATACCGCTGCTGTCATACAGGTTTACCAGCAGCACCGGGTTAGGCCCTGTAATACCGCCGTTGCGGAATAATTCGGTATCTAAAAAAGCCTGTACCTGTGGCCCGGTAGTATCCAGCGGGGCGTTGGCCGCCGTACCGCCTACCTGGTAGCCATCAAAATACCCGCCTGCATCTGCCTGCTCATTAGCCGCATAATAGCTGATCTTACCGGCGCCGGGTTTATAATCAATATCCTTGGGTACAATGAAGGTAAAGCTGAACTGCCCGTTCTGGATGCTTTGCTGCCCGCGGAACAGCACCTGCTGCTGCAGGGTATAATCCGCCGGCTCGCTGCCCGCATCATTCCCGCGGGTGCGCAGGGTTACGGGTTTATCATACACCGCTACATTCAGCTGGCCGTTAAAGCTGGTCAGGGGCTGCCCCTGCTCATCTTCCAGGTGGCCTTTTACTACATATTTTCCCAGGGCTTTAAGGGTGTCTGTTACCTGCGTAACATCCTGCCCGTTAATGGAATCGGTAACTACATGGTATTTAGGGAAGGCCAGCGTTAGCGCCGGATCGCCCAGCAGCTGGAACTTGCGGTTATTGGCTACATCACTGTAATTGGTATAGGTGAGGTTCTTACCCCGCATAGCCGCTTCTCCCAGGCTGGGCATATGCCCATTGGCCAAAGGCGTAAAGGCCATTTGCAGGTAGTTAGTGTTCATAACCCGGTTTGAGTAGGCAAATACGGCCCGTGTAGTGGTCATGAGCGCAATGGCGCCACCTGTGGGCTGCAGCACCAGCTGCTCGCCCAGGGAGTTATAGGCCGGGTTATCAAAAGGCGCAAAATCGCAGGTAGCGGTGATCATCAGCGGCAGGTGCTGCGCATTATTCCAGGTTTTAATGGAGCTGCCATCTACCACCACTTCCTCGGCCAGGCGGGAGTAGCTGCCATGGCCTGTATAGTTCCATACCAGGTTGCCGGTACTCATCTGGCGCTGTATCTCACTGTTCACAGCCGGGTAGCGGCTGCCGCCTGCAGAAGGTACTTTGGGATAGGCATCCAGGTATATCTTATCCGGAATACCCTGGCGCCAGGTTTGGGCGGCCATCCCGCTTACTTCCTCTGCATCCTGCAGGTGCAGGTTATCGTCCCCGTCATCTGCCACAAAAGTGAGGTGGTTGCGCCAGGGGCCAAAGTTCGCCGGGTTATGGTAACCTATTATCTTATCCACCACCTGCTGGGCCTGGGCTTCTGTTTGCACAGGCAGGCGGCCAATGGCAATATCCAGCAGGTTACGTGTATTAATGTCCGTTATATTGTCCGCATCATCCAAAAAACCAAAGAAATCATCAGATGGGTAGGAGTTTATAAAATCCAGCGAGGCATCGCTTTCCCAGGTGGGCACCAGGTTGGTATTAGCGTTTATGCGGTGGCGGTAGTCAAAAGAAGCATCGCCAAACAGCAATAAATAACGCGGTCTTTTGCCATTGCCCCCGGCACGGTCGTAGAACATTTTCACAAAGTCACGTATAGCCGTGGGGTCGGGTGTGCCGGAAGCAAATTCATTATAAATATCCGGCACCAGGGCTACCTGTACCTGCAGCTGATCATGGGCGGTATGGTAAGCCGCCAGCCGGTCAGCCGCTGCTTTAAAGGCCGGTATGGTAATAATGAGCATATCTGCTGCTGCGCTGCCGTGCAGGTCCTGGTTAGGCACGGTACCTGCAAAGGCCGGCTGCGGCAGCTGGGCGGGGTCAAAGGCTACATATTCCCGCAGGGTGGCGGCATCCCGCACAAACTGCAGCTGATTGCCGCTGCGCTGCACAGGTATAGCCACTGGTGCACCGGCATTGGTAAGCTCCCATATTGCGGTGCCGGCGCCTGCATTGTTCAGGGTAAAACGCCCGGTAGCGCCGGGGGCTACGCTTACTGCATCCCGGAAAAACAGTGGCCCCTGGGCCGGCAGGGTAAGCGGGCAGCGGGCCTGCAGCTCCACATAATCCAGCCAGCCCTGGTCGCCGTTACCGGCAATGTATTGCAGGCCCACCTGCGGCTGGGCGCTGTTTACATTCACATTAAAAGCGCCATATGCGGCAGTGGCAAAGGCTTCAAATATATTTCCGCTCACCGGGTTTAAATTCAGGCTGCCGGCAGCGGCCTGGTTCACCGTAATATCAAAACGGCTGCCGCTGCTGCGGGCAGCAGCCCGGGCGCGTACCTGTACCTGGGCGGTAGCTGCCGGTAAGGTAAAATCTATACTGCGGTTAAGTGTGCCGCCGGGGGCATTATTAAACACCGGGCCCCACCACTGTTTGCCGCTGCTTACCAGGTTAATGCTATCTTTTTCATAAAAAGCGCGGTAGTCAAAAGCCGTAATATCCACCGTGGGTACGGGTGGCGTGGCATTATCCGTGGCAATACGGCGGCCGTTACCGCCAATGCTCAGGAAATACCAGGCCGTATCACTATATAAATTATACTGGTGGGTAAAGGTGCGGGCGGCCGGGTTATAAACCCAGCCATGCGGGCCGGGGGCATAGAACAGCACATAGTCGTTCCCGTTCAACAGGCCATCGCCCCCGTCTGATACTTCCAGGGACAGCTCGGGCAGGTCATCCGCCCGGAGCAGGCTGTTATTTTCCGGTAGCAGCTGTCCCCCGCTTCCAAAAATGCGTATGTTACTGGAGGATAGGGATTGTGTATTGATACCCATGCTATTAAGCTGGGATACCGGGATCTTATAAATACCGGGCTGGGTAACCGCCAGCTTGTACCAGGTACCGGCGGCTAAAACGGAATGGGGAGCATAGGTACGCTGCGCATGTGCCGGCAACCAGGCACTACACAACAGCAAAAGCAGCAGGCGATACAGCTTCATAAGGGTTTTATTACTGGATACGGAGGCCGTATGTCCCGTAAATTTAATAAACCGGCGACACAAAGTGCAAATAACCCCTTGACAGACAAACCGGTTTGTAGTAAATTTAAGGGCCAAACCATTACAAATTAATTTTTTTCACTATAAAATAAAATATACTAAATTTGCGTTTACCTATAAAACCAATACTAAAAGCTGAATCTCATGCATAGATTAACCTCTCTGTCTTTGCTCTTAGGCACCAGTGTAATGCTGGCCACAACCGCCTGTAATAAGGATGGCGGAGGGCTGTTTGGCAAGAAAAAAGAAAAATCCTCCGCAACCGGCTGGAACTATAATGACCAGAAAATGGGTGGTTTCAGTGTGGCTAAAAGTAAGGACCAGCAAACCGGTCCGGGCCTGGTGTTTGTGCAGGGTGGTACTTTTGCCATGGGCGCTACCGAACAGGATGTGATGATGGACTGGAACAACATTCCCCGTCGTATCACGGTTTCCTCCTTCTACATTGATGAATCTGAAGTATCCAACGTACACTACCGCGAATACCTGTTCTGGTTACAGCGTATGTATGGCGAATCCTTCCCGCAGGTATACCGCCAGGCATTACCGGATACCCTGGTATGGCGTAGTGAGCTGGCTTACAACGAGCCGCTGGTGGAATACTACTTCCGCCACCCTGCTTACAACGATTACCCGGTGGTAGGCGTAACCTGGAAACAGGCTACTGATTATGCCAAATGGCGCTCTAACCGTGTGAACGAAAAGCTGCTGATGGATAAAGGCCTGCTTTCCAAAGGTGATGTAAGCAACCAGGCTGATGACAATACTTTTGATACGAAAGCATATACCGCCGGCCTGTACGAAGGTACTCCGGGTAAAATGTCAAAAAGTGTAAAAGACCAGTTCAAAAATGCCGACGGCTCACCCCGTACCGCGCAGTTTGAAGACGGTATTATGCTGCCGGCCTACCGCCTGCCCACAGAAGCAGAATGGGAATACGCCGCACTGGGTTATATAGGTCAGAACCCTTCTCCTTCCAAGAAAGAAGGTAAACGTGGTGAAGAGTTGATCATGAACAAACAGATCTACTCCTGGGGCACCAACACCAGCGGTTTAAGGGATATCCGCCGCGGTAACTGGCAGGGCCAGTTCCTGGCGAACTTTAAACGCGGTTCCGGTGATAACATGGGTATGGCAGGTGGTCTGAATGACCGTGCTTCCATNCCCGGCCCTATCCGCTCTTTCTTCCCGAACAACTTTGGTATCTATAACATGTCCGGTAACGTAAGCGAATGGGTACTGGACGTTTACAGACCGCTGAACCCGATCGATGGGGATGACTTCAACTACTTCCGTGGTAACAAATTCCAGACTACCTACATGAACGGTGAAAATGAGCCGGAAAAAGATAGCCTGGGTGCGCTGAAAATGCGTGATGTAACCGACGAAGAAAGCGCTAACCGTTTGAACTACCAGAAAGGTGATGTGATCAACTACCTGGATGGTGATACCTTATCACAGGTACAATACGGTTACGGTGTAACCTCCCTGGTGAACGATAAATCCCGCGTAGTAAAAGGTGGTAGCTGGAACGACCGCGCCTACTGGCTGTCGCCCGGTACCCGCCGCTACATGCAGGAAGATATGGCTACCAATACCGTTGGTTTCCGTTGCGCAATGGACCGCGTAGGTAGCCCTGAAGGTAACAAGTTTAAAACTGGTCAGCTGTTCAAGAAACAAAGACAGAAGAGATAAGCTTGAGGCTGAAAGCACAAAGCATAAAGCAAAAAGCATAAAGCAAAAGCCCGGTAGTGATACCGGGCTTTTGTATTTTATAGCTGTTATGTTTGATCTAACTCCTCAAGCTTTATGCTTTGTGCTTTACGCTTTCTGCTTTACGCACCCTCCCATGCCTGAAGTATCTCCTCCGTATGGTTCTTACTAACCGGCTTGTTAATGATCTTGTCTATGATCCCTTTTTCATTGATCAGGAAAGTGGTGCGGTGCGTGCCGTCAAAGATGCGGCCCATGAATTTCTTTTCGCCAAACACGCCGTAAGCCTGCACGATCTTCAGGTCCTCATCCGGCAGCAAAGGAAAAGGCAGGTCGTATTTCTTTGCAAATTTCTGGTGGCTCTTTTCACTGTCAATGCTGATGCCTACTACAGCGTAGCCCTTTGCTAACAGCGTGCCGTAATTATCCCGCAGGTTGCAGGCCTGCACTGTGCAGGTGGGCGTCATATCGTGCGGATAAAAATAAAGGATCACCTTTTTGCCTTTTAAACCGGCCAGGGAAACGGTATTACCGTTCTGGTCCACGCCTTTGAATGCCGGTGCTTTATCGCCTTCTTTTAAATGATGCGTTGCTATAGCCATTGCTGTTGGTTACCTTTTAAATGTAAGTGTATGGGTGCCTGTGTTACCTGCTATATCCGTTACGGTTAGCTTTAAGGTATGCGCGCCGGAAGTGCAATGCTCATCAAAAGTATAGGTAAGCACATTACTCTTACGGGATAGCATCAGCCAGTGCCCGTCCAGCTCTGCGCGATAGCTTTGAATGCCGCTGTTATCGTTCATGCTGAAAGCCAGCTTAGCTGCTTTGGAAAGGTTAGCGCCGTTTTTAACAGCGCCCAGCACTGCAATCTTTGGCGCAGTGGTATCTACTTCCAGGTGAAAATCACCAAAGTCGCGGAAGCGGCCTTTGTACCAGCCATTTTCCAGTGTGGTGCCGGATACGCTTTCGCCCATGCCGCTGCGTACCATCACTATCTTATGCTGCAGCTCCAGCGGCACCATTTTATTGGCTTTCAGGCGCAGGTCAAATTCATCATGAATGGGTATCAACGGCGTATGCAGGTGGTAAATGTTAGACCATGCTTTAGGGTTCATGCTGGGAATTTCCGTATAGCGGAAACAGATGCGGTCGTACAGCGCCGCTTCATCCAAAAAGAACTCTACCCAGTTATTCTCAAAAATATTGCGGCTTTCCGGGAACATGGTATTGGCACAGGGCGGGTCGGGTGGCGCATCGCCGGACTGCTGAAGGTCAAACTTCACGGTGCTGCTGTTGCCATAGGCATCTTTCACCAGCAGCTTTATGTGATGCGGGGCGCCGTCAGAAAGGTCAATGGTGCCATCGCCCTTTATATCGTGATAAATATTCAGCTTATTACCGGGCAAGGAAAATACCAGCTGCAGAAAAGGCCCGCCGCCTTTTTTCACTTTATAGTCGATATGCGCATTCAGGTAACGGGTTTCTTCATAGCCAATATCATCCAGCTGAAAGCCTTCATTGGGTATATCGTTATCAAACAGCATTACTTCGTAGATGCCATTGGGATTGGTGGAATTGCTCTGCCGGTCCAGCGCATTCAGGCCAATGCCGGCCTGCGAGGCTCTTACCTTAATGAGCGGCGTGGTAGTTACATATTCCCCGTTCACTTTTTTCACCCCTACCATCACCGGCTGCTGCTCGTAAATGCTTTTATCCATATTGTACACGGCTATGCGGTATACTTCCGGGGCGCGGGTATCCGGCACATCAAAGCCGAACAATAAGGGGTTCAGCGGTTTTTCCGTTTGTGTATTGCGGATCTCAAAATGCAGGTGGGGACCTGCGGAGCCGCCGGTATTACCGCTCCAGGCCACAAAGTCGCCCTTCTTCACCGGGAACATGTTGGGCGGTATGCGTATATCCATGGCCCAGCTCTCCTGCTCATAGGCCTTTTGTTTTACATACTGCTCCAGTGCCGGGAAAAAGCGGTTCAGATGCCCGTATACTGTCGTGTACCCGTTAGGGTGAGTAATGTATAAGCCATTCCCATAGCCCGTGTGCGATACGCTGATGCGGCTCACATACCCGTCTGCAGCAGCATGCACAGGCAGGTTCTCCCGTTGCTGGGTTTTAATATCCATACCGGAATGAAAGTGGTTGGGCCGCAGCTCCCCGAAATTGCCGGCCAGCACAATAGGAACATTCAGCGGGTTACGGAAATATCCCTGCGGATAATTTTTTCCGGGTAAGTATTGCGCGCTTAAAAGTTGGGGGAATAAACAGCAAAAGCCTATTAATTTCCTGATCATGAGTGCAAATGTAAGGGTCAGGAAAATATGCAGTATAAAAAAATACCCCGCGGATTTTTCCTGCGGCGGGTACAGGTATTCAGCTACGAAGCCCCAAAAATACTCCCTAACATACTCTGAACTTATTTTTTTACTTTAGTACCCGCAATATAAAACCATGTCCATCCAGGTATCTGAACTTAGTAAAACATACGGTGAACAAAAGGCGGTTGATAACATTTCTTTTTCCCTTAACAAAGGAGAGATTGTAGGTTTCCTGGGACCTAACGGGGCCGGCAAATCCACCACCATGAAAATGATAACCGGCTACCTGCCCCCTAGCGGCGGGCAAGCCCTGGTAAGCGGGTTTGATGTAAGCAAAGCCCCGCTGGAAGTGCGCAAGCGCGTAGGTTACCTGCCGGAAGCCAATCCCCTTTACTTTGATATGTATGTGAAGGAGTTCCTCAGCTTTATTGCAAACGTGCACCAGCTGGGCCATGCAGCGGCGGAGCGCATCCGTACCGTAATAGCGCTCACCGGCCTGGAACCGGAAAGCAAGAAGAAGATAGGCGCCCTTTCCAAAGGATATAAACAACGGGTAGGCCTGGCCCAGGCCCTGCTGCACGATCCTGAAGTGCTGATCCTGGATGAGCCTACCTCCGGCCTGGATCCCAACCAGCTGGCGGATATACGGCAGGTGATCAAAAACCTGGGCAGCAACAAAACCGTTATACTCAGCACCCATATTATGCAGGAGGTGGAAGCTATGTGCAGCCGGGTGATCATTATTAATAAAGGGCAGCTGATTGCGGACGATACCCTGCAAAACCTGCAGCAGCGCCAGGCCGGCAACGGTTATATACAGGTAACTTTTGGGGAGCCGGTAGAGGCGGCCGCCCTGGAACAGCTGCCGGAAGTAACGCGGGTGGTAGGCAGCGAGGGCAATACCTGGCAGCTTTTTACCGGTAATGTAGAGGCAGTACGTAAAAACCTGCTGCAATTTGCTTTGATAAATAACCGGAACATCCTTTCTTTGCAGAGCAATTCACAAAGCCTGGAAGCCATCTTCCGGCAGCTAACGAATTGATAACGGTCCACAGACCATAGTCCACGGTCCATAGAATATACACGTGTTAGCAGCCTTGCGAAAAAGGCAATGGACTATGGACCATGGACAATTGACTTCTTCAAATCCTAAAACACTAATAGTAAAACCATGAGTACCATTTCAGAGATCCATGCCAGGCAAATTTTAGACAGCCGTGGTAATCCTACCGTAGAAGTAGACATCACTACAGAAGATGGTCATTTTGGCCGTGCTGCCGTACCTTCCGGCGCTTCTACCGGTAAGCACGAAGCCGTAGAACTGCGTGATAACGATAAAAAAACTTACGTAGGTAAAGGCGTATTACAGGCTGTTAAAAATGTGAATGAGATCATTGCGGAAGAACTGGCCGGATGGGATGTAAATGACCAGGCAGGCATCGACAAAATGCTGATCGATCTGGATGGCACCCCCAATAAAGCCAAGCTGGGTGCTAATGCTACCCTGGCTGTAAGCATGGCCGTAGCCAAAGCTGCTGCTGAAGAAAGCAACCTGCCCCTGTACCGCTACCTGGGCGGCGTAAACGCAACTACCCTGCC
>JGI25160J50197_1001678_pt1 | contig 10795 bp, 12 predicted proteins | sample AraplaMF_Cvi_mMS_FD_50197 | JGI IMG/M metagenome (IMG submission 50197)
GCCCCCACACGCCTGGAGACCCGGGACGGTACGACCGACTCCACCGAACGCCCGGCCCACGCGGCCCCTCGTGAGACCGCACCCGGCACCCACTCCGTGGAGCGAAGGCATGAGCATTGAGGCAGAGATCATCCGAGAGGCGAGCCGGGCTCCTGCCCCTGCCCCGTTACTTACGGCGCGTCCACGATCTGGTGACGGAGATGGTCGTAGGCCCAGGCGGCGAGGGTGGTCGGGGTGGTGGTCCGGACGGTGCGGGGCTGTTCGGGCACGAAGTTCTCGCGCAGGCCGGTCGACATTCCGAGCATGGCCTCGACCGCTTCGTCGGTCATCCCGGCCTGGCGGAGCTGGGTGCGCATGGCGTCGTCAGTGATCCGTTCGACGCCGATCCGCCGGCCGGTGGCGGCGGTGAGGATTGCGGCGACCTGTCGCCAGGTCAGGTCGGCGGGTCCGTGCACTGCTTGTACGCAGCGGCCGGACCAGGCGGGAGAAAGCAGGCGGGTGGCGGCGACCTCGGCGATGTCGCGAGGTGCCACCCAGGCCATGGGCTGGTCGAGCGGGAGGATCACCTGGAGGGTGCCGGCGCGCAGGGCGTCGCGTTGAAGTTCGAGGTTGGTGAAGAAGTAGCCGCAGCGGAGGTGGGTGACGTCGACGCCCATGGCATCCAGAGCAGTTTCGGTGTGTGCCAGGCCGTCGATGTCGCCGGCACCGTGACGTTTCTCGGCGCCGACGCTGCTTTGGAAGACGACCCGGCCGATCCCGTTGTCGGTGACGGCGCGGACGACGCTGCTGGTGGCGCGGGCGTAGGCGGCGAGGGGATCCTCGCCGGGGGCGGGCGGGTCCACCCAGAACAGTGCGTCAATATCTTCGGTGGCGGCCACCACCGCGTCGGCGTCGTGCTGGTCGACCTGCACTGCATCCACCTCGTCCTGTACCTCGGGAGCCAGCCGGGCCGGCTCGCGCAGCAAGACGCGCGGGCGGACCCCGGCGCGGACCAGCGTGGCAACGACATGGCGGCCGACGTTGCCGGTCGGGGTGGTGACAGCGATGCGCATGGCTTCCTCTCATTCGGCGACTCCGCATGCAGGCTAGGAGGAGAGGCGGCCTGAACCCGTCCGCCTCTCCTGGAAGGCTGAGGCCGTGGACCTTGACCTGACGACCAGGACCTTGACCTTGCTGACCCTGCTGAAGTCGGGGGGTGAGTGGACGGCCGCCGACCTGGCCGAACGGCTCGGCGCGAGCGTCCGCACCGTACGACGCGACGCCCAGCGGCTGCGCCGGCTCGGGTACACCGTCGAGGCCCGTCCCGGGCCGGGCAGCGCCTACCGGCTGAGCCCCGGAGTCAAGGTCCCGCCGCTGCTGTTCACCGCTGACGAGGTCACCGCCCTGGTGGCCGGGCTGCATCTGATCCGCGCCTGGCTCCCTGAAGACCCGGTCGCATCGAGCGCCTTGCTCAAGCTCGACCAGGTCCTGCCCCGCCCGCTGCGCCGCCGCGCGGCCGCCACCGACCTCGCGACCGAGGTGCTCCAGCAGCCCGGCGCCGTGGTCGCGGCAGCAACCGTCGGCGTGATCGCCGACGCGGTGGCCGAGGGCGGCAGGCTTCGGTTCCGCTACGTCGACCAGCACGGCCGGCCGTCCAGCCGCCTGGTCGAGCCGTACCGCCACATCCTGCGTGCCGGCCAGTGGTACCTCGTGGCCTTCGACGCCGACCGGGACGACTGGCGCACCTTCCGTCTCGACCGGATCACCGAAATCACTCTGGTGCCGGGTACCTACCAGCCCCACGAATTCCCCGATGCGTCCATCGAACACTGGCTGACCACCGACTTCGGCCGCGCGACTGCACGCTCCTCCCGCTCCGCCGACGGGCCCGCCCGGTGACCTCGGCGTTCGCGGGCGAGCCACCCAGCTATGAACGTCTGTCGAGGTCAGAGTGCGCGAGGACGAGCAGGTGAGGTCCGGATCCACGCGCTGAGCGGGCGCGTTCGCGTAGCCACCCCGCCCCGGCTACCGCTCCGCCGCCGGGATGAGACCGGGGGCGACCTTGTAGGACATGGCCTCCAGCAGCGGCTTGCGCTGGGTGTTGTGGAAGGCCGCGATGCGCCACCGGCCGTCGTTCTCGCGGATCAGGGTGTACGTCTGGACCTTGCTGAGCTTGCGGGGGAGCCGGCCCTTGTAGGTGTCGCCCCGGCCGTTGACGACCGCCACATCCGGTCCGTAGAAGCGGATGTCGAGGATCTCGTCGGCGAGTTGGGTGTCCTTGAGGAACTTCGCGAAGAGCGTGCGATGGCTCTCCACGATGTCCCGGCGGCCTTGGTAGAAGGTGCCGACGTAGGTGGTGTAGGTGGCGTCCTGGGTGAACAGCGCGCCGTACGCCTCGGCGTCGTGGCGGCCCCAGGCGGCGATGAGGTCGGCCACTACTGCCTTGACCGCCGCGATGTCCTGCTCCTGCTGACCCTGCATGGCGTATCACTCCCTCACTCATTAGAATCATGCAGATACTGAATGAAGGCAGTATCTGCATGCGTGCAGATAAATTTAGCGAGGTGATTCCGGCGATGGCAAGCCCGGCAAGTGGCGAGGACGAGCACGTGATCTTCCGTCAGTACCTGGACGCGGTGGGCCTACAGGGCCTGGCCAGCGCGGAAGCCGCAGGGCTGCATACCTCGGAGTGGTACGCCCTGAGCCTTATCGCCTTCCACGNCGGTCTCGCCTCAGGCGAACTCGCCGCCAGGACCGGACTCACGACCGGTGCCACCACCCGCCTCATCGACCGCCTCGAAAAGGCCGGCTTCGCCCGCCGGGCCGCCGACGCGCACGACCGCAGGCGCGTGATCGTCGAGCCGGTGCCGGACGCGCTGGGGCGCATCGAAGAAGTGGTCGGCCCCGCCCGCCGCCACCTCGCCGAGGTGCTTGCGCACTACACCCCCGAGCAACGGGCCCTCCTCTTCGACTACTTCGCCCGCGCCGCACCCGCCTTCCGCGCGGCCACCGAGGAGATCCGGGCGGGCACCACCGCCCGACGAAGCCGGGAACGGAACGCGCGACCCTCGCGGAAATGAGTGCTCTTGCACCGCCCGGGCCGGCGCTGCTCCCGCCGTCCAGTGGCGGCCGACGCGGTCGAGGCGTAAGGGGCATGGCCACCGGATCCTGTCTCGACGACGGCCGGTATGGCCCGCGCGGTTACGCCTGCAACGGCTCCGTCTTCCAGAAGTGGAACGTGCACAAGTGGGCGGACAACGCCCAGGCAGTCGGTCGGGCGCGCAGCTTACGGCCGGTGTCCCCACGCGGAGATCATCGGGGCGGTGACCCTTGCGCCGTCGCGGAGTCAGTCCTTGCCCTCCGCCATGACCCGCACCGTACGGAGCCGGGTATCGACAGCGTCGGGAAGGTTCATGCCCGCCTCGATCCCTGAGCGCAGGTAGTGCAGCACGCGTTCGTTGAGGAGTTCGCCCGGCAGTACGGCCGGGATGCCGGGCGGGTAGGGCNTGATCATCTCGGCGGCCACGCGACCCACGGCCTCCTGCACNGGAACGTCTTCCACGGGCCCGAAGAAGGCATCGCGCGGCAGGCAGGTCTGCTGGAGCCGCAGGGTCGCCGGGGGAGGGACGTCGACCGGGGGACCGGGGGGCAGGTCCGGCCCGGCGGCGGACACCGCCCTCAGCGCCTCCAGGAGCACGGTTGCCGTCTCTTGATCGTCAGCGTGGGTGAGCTGGGTGTTGATGCGGCGGTGGTCGGCCAGATGCACATCGACATGCCGGTGCTCGCGAAGCCAGTCGGCCACCCGGTACCCCGTGGTGTGGAGGCCGGTGACGTCCACGACGACAGGAAGCGGATCGAAGTCGTCTGCCAGACCAGGACCGCAGAAGTCCGCACCGTCGTGAACGTGGAAGCCGTCGATCTCCTCGATGGCCCCGCGCACCTGAGTCGCCAGCTGGAGGGCCCTCTCCAACAGGTCATGGCCGTGCTGGGCCATCTGTCGGCGCCAGCCGTCGAGGCCGGCGTAGATCAGCACGGACGGGCTGGTGGTACCGAGCAGATCGGCCCGGGTCTTGAGCAGGGCCGGGTCGATCAGGTCGCCCTGTAGGTGGAAGACGGAACCCTGCTCCAGGCCGCTCCCCATTTTGTGGATGCTGGTGACACAGACATCCGCACCCGCGTCCATGGCCCACGTCGGCAGCTCGGGGTGGAAGGGCAGGTGCGCCCCCAGGCTTCATCAACGATGAGCGGGCTCCGCCGGCGGTGGCAGGTGTCCGCGAGGGCGCGGAGGTCCGCGCAGGTGCCGTACGGGGTGGGGCTGGTGACCAGTGCCCCCTTCGCATCCGGGTGGGCGGCGAAGGCCGCCTCGAAATCCTCGGCGGACGGCGGATGCGCCAAGTGCCGGTCGGCGTCCCACCTGGGGTCCACCCATACGGGGTGGATGCCGGAGAGGATCAGGCCGGCGACCACGGACTTGTGCGCGTCCCGGCCGATCAGCAGCTTTTCGTGGGGACGTGCGACGGAGAGCATGGCGGCCTTCACCGACAGGGAACTCCCACAGGTCGAGAAGAAGGTGTGGGAGGCGTGCACGGCATCGGCCATCAGCTTCTCGGCGCGTTCGAGGATCCTCCCGCCGGTACGTCGGTCGTCCAGGCCGCCAGAGGCCAGGACATCCCCGTAGAACACCGCGTCGCCCAGCACGTCACGGACCCGCGGATCGGCACCTCGTGCCTGCTTGTGACCAGGAGGGCTGAACGACACATGCTTCGAGGAGTGATACCGGGCGAGAGCTTCCAGCACGGGCGCGTGACGGTGGTCAAGGGGCATAGCGGACGATTTCCCGACTCTCACACGGCTAATCACCTCGCATTCGCCCGGCGGGGCGCAGCTTCAGGGTCTGAGCGGCCGCCGGGGAGCCGGGTGCCCGTGTGCTACCCCAATTGCCGGGCCCAATCGATGAGTTGGTGGTCATCCAAGCCGGTGCCCAGCCAGTCGTGGTCGAGGTCGGCTCCCGGCAGGGACGGTACGACCGCGACGTGGAGCCCGGCGGCACGGGCCGCGGAGATGCCGGTGGCCGAGTCCTCGAAGGCGACGGAGCGCTGTGGCGCCGCACCGAGTGCCTCGCATGCCATGAGATAGAGGTCCGGTGCGGGCTTGGGGGAAGCCACCTCGTCGGCGGCGAACGAGTGGGTGAAGTGAGCGGCGAGGCCGGCCGATTCCAGTGCCGTGTCCAGCAGTTCCCGGGGGCTGTTGCTGGCGACGGCTATGGGCACGGCCGCCCGGCAGGCGCGTACCAGCTCCGCTGCGCCGGGGAGGGCGGCGGCGCCCCCGGCCAGCTCCGTGCGGACCCTTTCGAGGAGCTCGGCGGCGAGGTCGGCACCGGCTCCGGGCCGCCCGAAGTAGTCCGCCATGGCCTCTGCCGCGGCCTCCACGGTACGGCCGATGACCAGCGCTTTCTGTTCGGGGCCGAAGGAGTGGCCGTGCGCGGCGAAAATGGCCGTTTCCGCGACGGTCCAGCAGACCTCGGTGTTGACCAGCAGGCCGTCGCAGTCGAAGACCACGGCCTCCACGCTGGTGGGGAGCGAGCGCATGCAGGTGTCCTTTCACTTCGGGGGAGTGGTTGCCCGTTCAGAGGGTGGGGGCGGGCCGGTCAGCGGTTCATGCGCATACCGGCCTCGTGAACTGATCGTTGGTGTTCCGGAAAGCACCGAGACGCCGAACCGCGGTCGTTCGCCTGCGGTCGCCTCGGACGGTGTCTCACTCCCCGAGTGCGAGCCGGACCCCGAAGGCGGCGATGACCGTACCGGTGACGCGGTCGAGCCAGCGGCGCGCCGTGGGCTGTTGCAGGCGGTCCCGGAGCACGTGCCCGAGGGCGATCAGTACGCCGGCCCATAGGACGGCCAGCAGGATGTGGATGCCGGTCAGGAGCACGCCCGCGGCGAGGTGCGAGGTGTCGGCAGGGAGGAACTGCGGGAGCATCGCGACGTAGAAGGCGCCCATCTTCGGGTTGAGAAGGTTGGTCGTGAGCCCTTGCCGCCAGCCGCCGGGCAGCGAGTCACCGGAGCCTGCTCCCGAGGGGACTTCGGCCCTGTTCCCGGGTGTCTCCGGGGCCTCGTCCGCCGAGCGGCGCCAGGTGGACCGGAGCAGCCTGCCGCCCATCCACACCAGGTACGCGGCCCCGGCCCAGCGGAGGATCTCGTATGCGAGGTGGGACGCGGTGAGCAGCGCGGTCACACCGAGCGAGGTGAGCGTGCCCCAGATCAGGGTGCCGCTCTGGATGCCGAGAACCACGCCCCAGGCACGCCGGCGGTGCCCGAGCGCGGCAGTGCGCAGGACGAGGGCGGTGTCCAGCCCGGGAGTGAGGGTGAGGAGTCCCACCATCAAAGAGAAGGTCCACAAGGCGTCGATGGCGATCATGGGCGCTCACGATACGTCCGGGAGTTATGGAACAGCTACTTTTCTGCCCGGTATCGGGCAGGGTTTGCGCTTTTCGGCTGTCTGGTGCGTGGAAAGTGGCCCGATCGCCGTCTGTGGGCGTCTCCTCGTCGGCCTTGAGTGTCCGGTGAGGCCGGCTCGTCCCGGCGGGGCGAGGGCGGCTGCTCCGGCGGTCGTCCGTGGCACCCGCATCGCGTACGGCCAACTCCCGCGCGCAGTACGTGCGTCAGCGGGACTGGGTGCAGCGCGGCCAGCCGCATGGACGAAGATAGGTGTACCGGAAACGCACCCGAGAGGTCCCCCCATGCCCCACATAACCGTCGATTACTCCGCGCAGCTGGACGGCGTCTTCGACCGTCAGGCGTTCGTGGGGGAGCTGCATCCGATGGTGCTTGAGGGCTCCGGCTCGACGGGTGTGTGCAAGACCTTCTTCCGGCGGGCGACGGAGGTATACGTCGGCCAGGGAGGGGGTGGGCGGGTGGCGTTCCTGCATGTGGACATCGGGCTGCTGCCGGGGCGTCCGGATGAGGCCAAGGCACGGCTGTCGGAGGATGTGCTGGCTCTGCTCGGCAAACACCTGCCGGCGGATGACGGGTGCGAGGTGGTGGCGTCCGCGGAGGTGCGAGACTTGGCCGGCTCGTACCGCTTGAACCACTCGCCGCGCTAGAGACGCCTCCGCCTCCACCCCACGAACGTAAGTGGTGGAAAAGGTGCGATTCCACTGCTGCGCGACCCCTTGACGCGGCCCTGGGGGCCTCTCATACTCGGGGCCAAATCGATTTGGCCAAATCGATTTGGCTCCCCGTCCAGGGCCGGATCGTGGCCGGAACCGGAACGAGCTGGAACGGAGCTCGAACGTGTCCAGATCCCGCCCCACGCCTGCCCCCACCACCCCGACCCCCGGGGGAGCGCCTGTCCCGGACAGGACTCCTCACCCGGTGGACGAAGCCCGCCCCCTGGGCAAGATCGTCCTCTTCGGCCTCCAGCATGTGCTGGTCATGGCCGCGACCCCCATCTCGGCGGTCTTCCTGATGAGCGCGACGCTGGGGCTGAGTCCCGGCGTCACCGTCGATCTGCTGTCCGCGGCCTTCCTGGCCTCCGGAGTCGGATCGCTGATCCAGTCACTGGGCCCGTGGAAGTTCGGCCCGAAGCTGCCGTTCGTGATGCTGCCCGGCGGTGCCCCGCTCGTGCTCTTCCTGGCGATCGCGGCGCAGCACGGCCTGCGGACGGCGACCGGCGCGGTGCTGCTCACCGCCGTGTTCACCTTCGTCGTCCTCCCCCTCTTCTCCCGTCTGCTGCGGTTCTTCCCGCCCCTGGTCATCGGCACGATGATCGTGATCGTCGGCATCAACCTGGTGAAGGTCGGTGCGCTGCTGGTCACCGGACGCCCCGGCGAACCCGGTTTCGCCGCCCCGTCGCACCTCGCCCTCGCCTTCGCGACGATCGGCTTCACGGTGGCGTTCTACTGGCTCTGCACCGGAGTGCTGCGCCAACTGGCGGTGCTGCTGGGCCTGATCGCCGGCACGGTACTGGCTCTGCTGCTCTTCGGCCTGGACGGCGGTCGTATCGCCGAGGGCGGCCTCGTCGGCGTCCCGCATCTCCTTCCCTTCGGCACTCCGCAGTTCAATCTGCTGGCCGCCCTCCCCCTCATGCTGTACAGCCTGGCCTCCATGGCCGAGGCGACCGGGCAGACCGTCATCAACGCGGAGGCGGTGGGCAAGGACATCGAGCCGCGGACGGCCGTCCCCCGGACGGTGCGGGGCGATGCGGCGACCTCGCTCCTCGGCGGACTGTTCGGGCTGCCGTTGATGGTGACCAGCGGCGAGAACATCGGCATCGTCCGCGTCACAGGCGTACGCAGTCGGTTCGTGACGGCCGCCGCCGGGCTCGTCCTCATCGCGCTCGGCTTCCTGGCGCCCGTCACCCGTGCCATCAGCGTGATTCCCTCCGCCGTCATCGGGGGCACCGCCCTCGTGGTGTTCGCCGTCATCACGGTGCTGGGCGTCCAGATGCTCGGGCGGGCCGAACTCGACCGGCACACCCACACGTTCATCTGCGCGGTCGCACTGGCCCTCGGCCTGCTGCCCATCCTCGTACCCGGCGTCTACAGCGGCTTCCCGTCGACCGTACGGATCCTGTTGGAGAGCGGTGTCGGGGTGGGCGCCCTGGTCGCGGCCGTCCTCAACGTCCTTTTCCACCACCTGCGTCCACGCCGCAACGACGCGCCCGATGTCGACGCGTCCGATGTCGACGCGCCCGACGTCGATGCATCCGGCGTCGATGCACCAGACATCGGCACACCGGACGTCGGCACGCCGGACGTCGAGGCACCCGGCGTCCGCCGGCAGAGCGCGTCGTCGTCGTAAGTGCCGCGGTCCGTAAGCGGGCTTGTTCGTACGTGCCCTTGTTCGCCGGCTGCCTGGCACCGGGGTCGGCGCGGCCCCGGAGCTGCGGGAACACACCCGTCGCTCACCCCCGGCCCCCCGTCGGCCGCTTCCCGAAAAGAGAGTTGATGACCGACCTGACCCCGGACCACGTCAGCGCCGACACGCTGCTTCTGGTCCCCGATGTGACGCTGACCCCTGACGGCCCCCAGGAAGGGTACGGAGTGGTGGTGGCCCACGGGACGTTCGTGGGCGTCGGCCCCGCGGAACGCCTGGCGCGGACCCACTCGCAGCTGACTCCCGTACGGCTGCCGGGACATGTGCTGATGCCCGGTTTCGTCGACGCCCACCACCACCTCACCCAGAGCTTCGGCGCGGCGCTCGCCTTCGGCGAACCGTCGGAGATCTTCCGCCGGGTGTGGGTGCCCCTGGAGGCCGCGCTGGACGAGGAGTCCGCCTTCGTGGCGACGAAGCTCGCCGCGCTGGAGTCGCTGCGCGGCGGCTTCACCACGGTTGCCGACGCCGGCACCCGCGCGTCGGTGGACGTGGACGTGGTGGCATCAGCGGCCCGGGAGGCCGGCATCCGCTGTGTCCTCGGGCTGGTCTGCAACGACGCCGACGACGAGGGGGACGCAGCAGGAGCCGTGCTCGCCAAGGCGGAGAAGCACCTCGCCCGCTACGACGGCGACGCTCTGATCCACCCGTCACTCGCCGTCTCCGTCCCGGAGGCCGCAACGCCCGGCACCCTGCGGGACACCGCCCGGCTGGCCGCCGCCGCGCAGGCCGTCGTACAGATCCATGTGAACGAACATCTCGTGGGAGTGGAGCGGTCGCTGGTCCGCTTCGGCCTGCGGCCGCTGGAATATCTGCACCACGTGGGCGCCCTCGGGCCGCAACTGGTCGCCGCCCACGCGACCCTCCTCACGCCTGCCGAAGTCGGTCTGCTCGCCGACACCGGGGCGGCGGTGAGCTACAACCCCGTGGCGAGCGCCTGGAAGGGCAACGCGGTCGCCCCGGCCACCACACTGGCCGCGCGCGGCATACGGTTCGGCCTGGGCACGGACGGCACGCGCGGCGACGCGTTCCGCCTGGTCGAGGCGGCGGAGTTCGCACAGCGTCTGATGTACGGGCTGGCCACCGGGGACTCCTCGTGCGGTGCCGGGTGGACCTGGCCGGAGCACGGTGCGGCGGGCGGCGCGGACGCGCTCGGACTGGGCACCCGTACGGGCCGGATCGCCGAAGGTGCCGCCGCCGACTTCCTGCTGGTCGACGTGACCGGCCCCGAGATGCACCCCTCCTGGGACCTGCCGTGGGAACTGGTCCGACGCGGCAACCGCGACCAGATCACCGCGGTGTTCGTGGCGGGCCGGCTGCGACTGTGGCGCGGCTGGCCACCGGACTGGGACGGCCCCGCCCTGGTCCGGCGCGCCGCCGAGCTGGGTCCCGAGGTGGTGCGGCGCGCGTCGGTGGTGCGGGCCCACCCGACCTCGGAGGCCGCGCGGACGCGGGCCGCGGCACCAGGGCCGCCCGGGGGCGCGCCGGTACGAGGTGTGCCGCGAGTGGCGGCCGATGCCCCCGGGTTCCGGAGTGCCGCGCGATGAGCGGCGAGACGCTCGCCGTCCTGGCGGTGGTGGTGGCCGCGGCCGCGTTCGTACAGGGCGCCAGCGGGCTGGGATTCGCCTTGATCGTGGCCCCTGTCGCGGGGCTCCTGGACTCCGGGTTGCTCCCGGTGTTCGTCCTCGCCTCCATGATCCCGCTGAACCTGTACGTGGCCTGGCGCGAACGGCTCAGCCTCGACCTGCGCGGCGCGGGCTGGATCACCGCGGCACGCCTGGCGGCCACCCCGGGCGGTCTGCTCCTGCTCTGGCTGACCCCGGACCGCAGCCTCGGCCTGGTCGTGGGCGCGGCGACGGTAATGGCGGCGCTGGTGAGCCTCGCCGCGCCCGCGTTCACGCCGGGGCGGGGCGCGTACGTCGGTGCCGGAGTCGTCACCGGCCTCA
>JGI25160J50197_1001681_pt1 | contig 10778 bp, 9 predicted proteins | sample AraplaMF_Cvi_mMS_FD_50197 | JGI IMG/M metagenome (IMG submission 50197)
CGCGCCCGGCGCACCGGCGACGTCGTGACGGTGATCATCTCGATGCAGGACAAGGCCAAGCTCGACAACAAGACCGGCCGTTCGCGCGATTCGCAGGTCAAGTTCGGACTAGACTGGCTGATGGACGTCGCCGGTTGGAACGACAAGGGATCGGCGAACGCCAACCTCAGCACCAACACCCAGATCAAGGGCAACGGCCAGATCGATCGCACCGAGGATATCAAGCTCTCGATCGCCGCCATCGTCACCGACGTGTTGCCGAACGGCAATATCATGATCAGCGGCTCGCAGGAGTTTCGCGTCAACACGGAGATGCGCGTGCTCAATGTCGGCGGCATCGTGCGTCCGCGCGATATCTCGCGCACCAACACGATCTCCTACGAGAAGATCGCCGAGGCCCGCGTGTCCTATGGCGGTCGCGGAAATCTGTCCGACGTGCAACAGCCTGGATGGGGACATCGGATCTATGACGCCGTGGCACCATTCTGAAGTCCGCGCCGGTCTGGCGGCGCCGCGAGGGCAGGGGACGTGATGCGCCTGATTGCGGCCATCATAGTGCTGACCCTTGTCGCGATCGGTGCGGGGGCGCTGGCCGGCCTGCATTTATTCGCGGCGGCCGAGCGCGTCGCCGACGCNAAGAAAACCGCCACGCCGCCGCCGCTCGCCTCGAGCTACGCCGGCAGCGCGCGGCTCAGGAAGCTGTCTCCGATCGTGACCAATCTGGCCGCGCCGGCCAACAACTGGGCCCGCGTCGAAGCCTCGATGGTGACCGAGAGCATGAGCGACGAGGATGCCGGCATCCTCGCCGCCCACATCAGCGAGGACATCGTCACCTATCTGCGGTCGGCGACGGTGACGCAATTCGAGGGATCGCGCGGGCTTCAGCATCTGCGCGACGACCTGACCGAGCGCGCCAGTATCCGCTCGTCGGGCAAGGTGCGCGAATTGATCATTGAGACCCTGGTGATTCAGTGAGAGTGAAAGCCCTGCTGCTCGCGTTGGTTCTGGTCGTGCTGCCCGAAATGGCGCTCGCCCAGATTCCGGACCTCAACTCGCTGCTGCCGCCCGGAAACGGCTCGACCAGCGGCCGCATCATCCAGCTGATGGCGCTGATCACGGTGCTGTCGGTGGCGCCAGGACTGCTCATCATGGTGACGAGCTTCACGCGATTTGCGGTGGCGCTGTCGTTCCTGCGCGCCGGTCTCGGCCTGCAGACCACGCCGGCCAATTTGGTGCTGATCAGCCTCGCCCTCTTCATGACCTTCTACGTGATGGCGCCGACCTTCGATCGCGCATGGGAGACCGGCGTCCAGCCGCTGATGAAGAACGAGATCTCGGAAGAGCAGGCCTATCTGAAGATCACCGATCCGTTCCGCGAGTTCATGCTGGCCCATGTCCGCGACAAGGATCTGCAGACCTTCGAGTCGCTCGCCGCGGAGAGCTTTCGCAAGAAGTTCGACGACAAGCGCGTCGATTTGCGCGTCATCATCCCGGCCTTCATGATCTCCGAGCTGAGGCGTTCGTTCGAGATCGGATTTCTCATCATCCTGCCGTTCCTGGTGATCGACATGATCGTGGCGACGCTGACGATGTCGATGGGCATGATGATGATGCCGCCGACGATCCTGGCGCTGCCGTTCAAGATGCTGTTCTTCGTGCTGATCGACGGCTGGAATCTGCTCGCCTCCGGACTGGTGCGCTCGTTCTCGTGAGCGGCGGCGATCGCCTGGCGCCCCGTCATGGTTAGCGAAAAGTACCGCGCTATGGTTAGCGTTGGGTAATATTAACCATCTGATATTGCTATGGAATTCAAGCCGATCTTAATCCGGAGGCAAGATTCGGCGTGTTAGCAATGCGGCACGGCGGGTTGGACCCCACCCCTATCAGTCCAAAGGCATGATGCCGCCCCTCCGTACCGGTGCAAGTCCGGTATGTCCCCTGATGAAAATGTAACGCGTACATAAAGGGACATTCGCAATGTCAAGCCTGCTCACGAACTCGTCCGCCATGACCGCGCTCCAGACCTTGCGGTCTGTCAGCTCGCAACTCTCCACCACGCAGAGCCGGATCTCCACCGGCCAGCGCGTGGCCACGGCCGCCGACAACGCCGCCTACTGGTCGATCGCCACGTCGATGCGCGCCGACAACGCCGCACTCTCCGCCGTCTCCGACTCGCTCGGTCTGTCGGCTGCGACCGTCGATACCGAGTACACCGCTCTGAACAAGGTCCTCGGCGACAGCAACTCCGGTTTGACCAAGCTCCAGTCGCTGCTGGTCGAAGCCAAGACCGCCGGTATCGACCGCAGCAAGATCCAGTCGGAAATCACCCAGATTCAGCAGGACATGAAGAACGTCGCCAGCGCGGCGACCTTCAACGGCGTCAACTGGCTGAGCACCAACGCCTCCACGCCGGCGACCGTCAATCTCGTGTCCTCGTTCTCGCGCGTCGGCTCCACGCCGACCACCAGCTCGATCACCGTGACCGTCGCCAACTACTCGCTCTACACGTCGAGCACGGGTGGTATCCTCGACACGGTGGCCGGCAGCGCGTCGGTCGACAGCCTCAACATCGGTTCGCTGACCGACTCGACGGCTGACCAGGCCATCCTCGATGGTTACATCGCCAAGGTCACCGCAGCGATCGGCTCGGTCTCTTCGGGCGCCGCCAACCTCGGCGCCATCAAGAACCGCATCTCGAACAACTCGGAGTTCGTGAAGTCGCTGATGGACTCGGTCGATCGTGGTATCGGCCAGCTCGTTGACGCCGACATGAACCAGGAGTCCACCCGCCTGGCAGCCCTCCAGGTCCAGCAGCAGCTCGGCGTTCAGGCGCTCTCGATCGCCAACAACAACAGCCAGAGCATCCTGTCGCTGTTCCGCTAAGCCTTTAGACGATCTCGGGAGGGCCGCGCTTCTCGCGAAGCGCGGCCCTTTCGNTTGCCTGACGCGCGCGCCGTGATTTCGGCGGCCCNGTTGCAGTGGGGTCACAGCGCCACAAGCCCCGCACAAGCTTCGCTGGCTATCCTCGCCGCTACGACNGGTTGGGCCCACGCGCATTTCCGCAGCCCAAAGGCATGACGCCGCCCTGTCGTACCGGTGCAAGTCCGGTATGTCCCCATTCAATCTGCTTTNAAAGGGACATCAAAGATGGCTTCCAGCCTGCTTACCAACTCCGCTGCAATGACNGCGCTCCAGACNCTCCGGAATGTCAGCGCCAGCCTGCAGACGACCGAAAACCGNATCTCCACCGGCCAGCGCGTCTCGACCGCTTCGGACAACTCGGCCTATTGGTCGATCGCGACCTCGATGCGCGCCGACAACGCCGCGCTCTCTGCCGTCTCCGACTCGCTCGGTCTGTCGGCCGCGACCGTCGACACCGAATACACCGCCCTGAACAAGGTCATCGGCGACCAGAACTCCGGCCTGACCAAGCTCCAGGCGCTGCTGGTCGAAGCCAAGACCGCCGGTATCGACCGCACCAAGATCCAGGCCGAAATCACCCAGATCCAGCAGGACATGAAGAACGTCGCCAGTGCGGCGACCTTCAACGGCGTCAACTGGCTGAGCACGAACGCCTCGACCCCTGCGACCGTCAACCTGGTATCGTCGTTCTCGCGCGTCGGCGGCACGCCGACGATCAGCACCATCACGGTGACCGTCGCCAACTACTCGCTCTACACCGCGACCACGGGTGGTATCCTCGACACGGTGGCCGGCAGCGCTTCGGTCGACAGCCTCAACATCGGTGCGCTGACCGACTCGACGGCCGACCAGACCATTCTCGACGGTTACATCTCGAAGGTCACCGCCGCGATCAACACGGTCAGTCAGTCCGCCGCCAACCTCGGCGCCATCAAGAACCGCATCTCGAACAACTCGGAGTTCGTGAAGTCGCTGATGGACTCGGTGGATCGTGGTATCGGCCAACTCGTCGACGCCGACATGAACGCGGAATCGACCCGCCTCCAGGCGCTGCAGACCCAGCAGCAGCTCGGCGTTCAGGCACTCTCGATCGCCAACCAGAACAGCCAGAGCATCCTGTCGCTGTTCCGCGGCTAAGCGGCGCTTTCGAAACGACCGTGCTCCCTTGAGGGAGCACGGTCCCCGCCGTGACCGCCTAACTTGACGGCACGACGTACCCGCAATCGATCTCCCGACGTCGAATTTTGGTGCGACACGCCGCGGCCGATCGCGCGGCCATGCGTCCCGGCGTGCGTTGCCGCCGACAGGATTGCGTCGCAAGAGCTTTGTGGATCAGTTCTCCTTGTAAAATTGCAACGCCTCGCCGGCGAACTGACACATTCGTGTCCTCGCGCAACCTTCAGACAAGGTTGGCAGCGGAGTGTCCCGTACGTTCGCATTGGTACGAGGTCATATGCTCAGTCGTGCGCAGGTACAGCAACTGCTCAACAATCTGCTGGAGCTTGGGCCGCGACGCCTGATGGCCCTGGGCCTGATCGGCTTTGCCGTTCTCGTGACCGTCGTCGGCGGCGCGTATTATCTGAGCCGGCCTGAATTCGAGACGCTCTATACGGGCCTCACCCGCGAGGACGTGACGCGCATGGGCGCGGCGCTGCGCGAGCAGAACATCACCTTCGACGTCAATACGGCCGGCGACGCGCTCTCGGTGCGCCCGAGCCAGACCATGCAGGCGCGAATGCTGCTCGCCGAGAAGGGGCTGCCGACCAGCGCCAATTCCGGCTACGAGCTGTTCGACAAGATCGGATCGCTCGGCCTGACCTCNTTCATGCAGGAGGTCACCAAGCTCCGGGCGCTGGAAGGCGAGATCGCGCGCACGGTNCAATTGATGAAGGGCGTCAAGGCGGCGCGGGTGCATATCGTGCTGCCGGTGCGCGGCTCGTTCCGCGCGACGCAGCAACCGCCGTCCGCCTCGGTCNTGCTGCGCACGGACGGCGCGATCGAGGCACGCACGGCGCAGTCGATCCGTCATCTCGTTGCCGCCGCCATTCCCGGCATGAGCCGCGACAAGGTGACGGTGCTGGATGCCGACGGCTCCATGCTGCTCGCCGAAGAGGACGAGGCCAGCGCCGCCCCGACCAAGATGGCGAGCCTGCAGAAGACGGTCGGCGGCATGGTGCAGGAGAACATCCGCAAGGCGCTGACGCCGTATCTGGGTCTCGACAATTTCGAGGTCAGCGTCTCGCCGCAGCTCTCCACCGACAAGAAGCAGATCAACGAGACCGTGTACGATCCCGAGAGCCGCGCCGAGCGTTCGGTGCGGAACGTGCGCGAGAAGGAATCGTCGCAGAACGCCGATCGTTCGACGCCGACGACGGTGCAGCAGAACCTTCCCGATCAGCAGGTCAACGCCGGCGGCGGCAAGAACTCCAGCGAGGACAAGACTCGCCGCGAGGACGTCACCAATTTCGAGGTCTCGTCCAAGACCACGACGACGGTGAGCGACGGCTATTCGGTGAAGAAGCTCTTCATCGCCGTGCTGGTCAATCGTGCGCGGCTGGTCGCCGATCTCGGCGACAAGACCAACCAGGCCATCGTCGACAGCAAGCTCGCCGAGATCAGCCAGCTGGCGGCGACCGCCGGCGGACTGGACAAGACGCGCGGCGACCAGATCCAGGTGACGGCCGTCGACTTCATCGAGGGCTCGCGCGAGCTGGCGCCGGTGCCCCCGATCAGCTTCGTCGAGATGATCAACAAGCAGCTCGGCAGCGTCATCAACGCGGTGACGATTCTGGCCGTCGCCTCGATGCTGGTCTGGTTCGGATTGAGGCCCGCGGTCAACGGCATTCTCACCCATCGCGCGCAGCAGGAACAGGCGGAGGCCGCCGAGGTCGCCGAACTCGAAGCCGCCGCCGCCCTCGCGTTGCCGGATAGCGAGGAGGCCGAGCTCAATCTCGTCGAAGACCTCGAAGGCAAGATGCAGCGAACGCCCCAGAAGCGACTGGAGCAGATCGTCCGGCTCGACCAGGCGCAGGCCGCAGCGATCCTTAAAGACTGGATGCGACGCGAGGAGGCGGCATGAACGCGGCAATCGGAAAATTCCTGACGCAGTTCGACGCGAACGGCCGGGCCAAATTACCGCCGCCCCCGCCGCCCAGGATCCAGGACGTGCGGCCGAAGGAGGTCATGCGCGAGCCTGCTCCGCAGGCCGAAACGCATTCGCAACCGCTGCCTCAGTCGTCGTCTCCGGCCCCGAAGGCGGAAGCGCCGCCGGCCAATCTTCTGGACGATGCCTACCGTCGCGGCCATGCGGCCGGCGTCGCGGACGGCGACGCCAGGCTTGCCGAGGAACGCGTCCGCAGCGCGATCCGGCTCGGCGAGGAGCGCGCCAAATGGTCCGAGCAGCAGGCGATCGCGATTGTCGGCGGCTTCGAGACGGCTTGCCGCGAGATCGAGACCAACATCGCAAGCTCGGTGGCGCGGATATTACTGCCGTTCCTCACCGAGGCGGTCCGCGACAAGGCGATCGGATCGCTGGTGGAGCAGGTTGCGGCGCTGACCGGCAATTCGCCGGTGCCGGTGTTCAAGGTCACCGGACCGAGCGAGCTGCTCGACCTCGTGAAGGCGCAGCTCGCGGCTTCGAAGCGAACCGGGATCGAGTACGAGGCGGCCGATACCCTGGAGGTTCGCGTCGTGGCCGACCAGACCGTGATCGAGACGCAGATCACGGCCTGGAGCGAACGCCTGCGGGAAGCGCGCCGGTAACCCGCCATGGAAGAGGTCAAGCAGGAGCTCGTGATCGTACGCCGGCGCAGTGCCTTCGCCGAGGAGGCGCATCACGGCGGCGTCTGGAAGATCGCCTATGCGGATTTCATGACCGCGATGATGGCGTTCTTCCTGGTCATGTGGCTGCTCAATGCGCTCAACCAGGATCAGAAGCAGGTCGTCGCGAGCTATTTCAATCCGATTCAGCTGGCGGAAAATGCCCCCGCGCCGAAGGGCCTGAAGAATCTCTCCAAGAAGGAGCCGACGTCGTTCGAAGGTCAGGACGGCAAGCGTCAGCCGGCCGGCTCGAACGAAGAACGACGCGGTGACTCGCCGACGGCCGAGAAGCCGGCCTCCTATGAGGAGAAGGTCCTGTTCCGCGATCCCTATGCGACGCTCGCCGAGATCGCGAACAGCGCGAACCAGTCCTCGGGACAGCGCCGCGCCGGCGCGCTGACATCCGCCGAAGAGGATGGCTTCAAGGGCGGCGACGCCTACCGCGATCCCTTCGACCCCGGCTATTGGAAGCTCGCGCCGCAAGCGTCCAAGGATGCCGACCGTATGATCGAGAGCGAGTCCAGGCCGAATGCCTCCGCGCGCGACGGCGCGCCGGGCACGAGCCAGGGCGAGTCGCAGCCGCGTCGTGCCAAGGCCGACGATGCCGGCGGAAGCCCGGCGCCGAACGCGGATGCGCCGTCGGCAAACCTGTCGCCGCTGCTGCCGCCGGGGGCCGCACCGGCGCAAACCCCGCGCGAGGGCAGCGCCCAAACCACCGTTCAAGCCAACGCCGCCGCGCAGGCGCGTGCCGGCGATACGACGAAGGAGTCCGAGCCGCGCGATGCGGCGCAAACCCAGCAGCCGACCGTCAAGCAGCTTCAAGCCGCCGTCGCGGAGGCGCTGTCCGACATCAAGGCGGGTGCCGGGCCGGCGGCCGAGGTGCGCCAGGTCGAGGAGGGCCTGCTGATCAGCCTGACCGACGATGCGAGCTTTGGCATGTTCGCGGTCGGCTCGGCCGAGCCGCGGCCCGAGCTGATCCGCGTGATCGACAAGATCGGGCCGCTGCTGACAAAGCGCCAGGGCATGATCGTCGTCCGCGGCCATACCGACAATCGGCCGTATCGCTCGGAGACTTACGACAATTGGCGGCTGTCGACCGCACGTGCGCAGATGGCCTATTACATGCTGGTTCGCTCCGGCGTCGACGCCTTGCGGATCGAGCATGTCGAAGGCTATGCCGACCGCCGGCCGAAGCTTCCGAACGATCCCGCTGCCGCGCAGAATCGCCGGATCGAGATCCTGATCCGCGAGAAGCGCCCTTGATCAAGCCGTTCCTCCGCGCCGCATTGCTGCTCCTGCCGTTCACGGCAGCGAACGCGCTTGCAGAGCCCGCGCGCCAGTCGGGCGAGCCCTATGAGCTCGTCCGCGGGTTGCAGGCGGTGCAGGACGGAATCGCCAACGGCGACACCGCCGCGCATGGCAGCCACATCACGCTGATCCGGCAGATCGGCGAGAGATTTCTCGCCGCCGATCCGGGCGTGTGGAGCAATGCGCAACAGCCAGGCTGCGGTCATCTACCTGCTCAGCGGCGGCGCGCCGCAAATCGTCCGCAAGCTGCCGCGCGACAAGATGAACATCGACGAGCGGCTGTTCAACGGCGCGCTTGCCTATGTCGAGGGTCGTCAGGAAGAAGCGCGGGAGCTGCTCAAGGACGTCAAGCCGCGGACGCTGTCCTCCGGCCTCGGCGGCCAGGTCGCGCTGGTTCAGGGCGCGCTGTTCGCCCGTGCCGAGGCTTCGCTCGCGATCGAACGTCTTGACGACGCCCGCCTGCTCCTGCCCGGCACGCTGGTGGAGGAGGCGGCCTTGCGGCGCGAGATCCTGCTGGTGGGGCAGGCGGAGGATTTCGACAAGTTCGAGTTCCTGACGCTGGCCTATATCCGCCATTACCGCAACTCGATCTATGCCGGCGATTTCTGGCAGCGCTTCTCCACGGGCCTGGCGCAATCGAGTCTCGCGCTCGACGAGCGTCGCTTCGCGCGGATCGCAGCGCTGCTCGAGCAGATCGAGCGCGCGGGCCGCCTCAAGCTCTATCTGGTGATCGCGCGCGCGGCGATGCTGCGCGGACAGCTGGCCGTGACGCGGCTTGCCGGCGAGCGGGCGCTGACGCTCAGCGCCGACGCCTCGGCGGATCGCGAGCGGGCGCATTTCTTCCGCGGCGTCGCGCGGGCGCTCACCGACGAATATGACGGCGGTCTTGCCGAGCTGAAGGCACTCGACCAATCGAAGCTGCCCGAGCGGGACGTCCCGCTTCTGAATGCCACGCTGCAGCTTGCGCTCGATGTTCGCAAGCCGCTTCCGGGCGGATCCGCTACCGCTGCCGACAAGCCTCCGGCAACGCCGGCGCGTCTCGATCTGGCGTCATCGACCGTGACGCTGGCACGCGCGCATAAGCAGCTCGGTGAACTCGAACTCTTGACCAGGGACCGCCGTCCATGACCAAGCTCAGTGGAACCTCCGGACAGATCTTCTCGGGCCTCGCCGAGAGCCTCAACATCCGCGGGACGTCGCGGTCGGCGAAAAGCGCCGGGGGCAAATCGCAGGGTGCCTCGTCGTTCAACGATTTGCTCCACACCGTCTCGAACCTCGCCAAGCGGGCACTGAACGACGAGGGCAGCGACACCACCGCGAAGGCCGGAACGCTGCGCGCGCATCTGGCCCACCCGGCGGGCAAGGACAAGTCGAAGGACGAGACGGACGAGCTTGGCGAGGCGATCGACGGGCTCAAGCCTGGCGACCAGACGACCGACAAATCCTTGGAGACGCAAGGTCCGGCCGGCCATGACCCCAAGCCGGACGTCTCCAACCGGGCGAACGTTGCCGCGATCGCAGGACAGGATCTCATTGCCGCATCGGCTGTAAAGCCGCCCATGCAGTCGCAGTCGGGTGACAAGAAAGACGCGCGCGAGGAGCGCTCAGCCGGCGCGCGGCGCGAAGGTCCGGCCGCAGGCATGGCGAAGCCGACGACGGCGGATTCCGCGCCATCCGCTGCGGTTCCGACCGGCGCGCGTGCGCAAGGCGGGGCTTCGCAAGCCGCGGCCGCACAGCCAGGCAGCGATGCCTCCGCCAAAGCCATGCCCGCGGCATCGGGCTTCGAGGCCGTCACGGCCAATGTCGAACGCGCCGCCAAGGTCTCGGCGCGTGACGTATTGCCCGAGACGACCAGGGTCACCGTGGTCCAGCAGGAGACGCATCTGCCTCCGGCGCAGTTCAACGCCCCGCAACAGGTCGCCAATGCGGTCGTCGCCGAGCTGAAGGACTCTGCGGGCCCGGCAGCGTCCGCAGCGCCCGATCTGTCGGCATCCCAGACCGATGCGCCCGATCAGCCGCTCAAGATTCTAACCATCAATCTCGAGCCGGCCGCGCTCGGCAACGTCACCGTGCGGCTTCGCCTCGTCGGCACCGAAGTGTCCGTCCACCTCGCGGCCGCGCGCAAGGACACCAGCCAGATGCTGGATCAGCAGCGCGACCAGATCCGCGATCTCATGCAGTCGGCGGGCTATGTCGCCGACGTCGCGCCCGTGCAACACGGCTCGCTGGACGGATTCCAGAGCGGCTCCGGCCAGTCGCAGCCGCAGCTCTCGGGCCAGCAACAGCCTTCGTCGCAGTCGCAAGGTACGTTCGGCGGCGCAGGCACGTCGTCGGGGCAGTCCGACGGCGGCGCGAAGCAGGCCCGCCAGGAGCGCCAGCCCAGCCAGGAGACGAGTCATGACCAGGACGTGGCACCGCATCTTCGTCGCGGCCCTGTTTATCTGTGACGCGGGCGCCGCAGCCGCGGCCACCGACGGCGCGCGCCCCTGCGAGCGCGAGATGGCGCGCGCGGCCCGGCAGCACGGGATTCCGCTCGGCATTCTCTATGCGGTCGGTCTCACCGAGACCGGGCGTCGCGGCGCGCTGCATCCTTACGCCCTCGGCGCCGACGGCCAGACCGTGTTCGCCAGGGACGTGGACGATGCGATCGCAAATTTCCAGGCCATGCGCGGCAAGGGCATCAAGCTGATCGATCTCGGTTGCATGCAGATCAACCATTACTATCACGG
>JGI25160J50197_1001691_pt1 | contig 10740 bp, 9 predicted proteins | sample AraplaMF_Cvi_mMS_FD_50197 | JGI IMG/M metagenome (IMG submission 50197)
GCGTGCGGCTTGATCGAGCCTGGCTTCGCCAGAACCTGACCACGCTGAACGTCTTCACGCTTGGTGCCGCGCAGCAGCAGACCAACGTTGTCGCCTGCCTGACCCTGGTCCAGCAGCTTGCGGAACATTTCCACGCCGGTGCAGGTGGTCTTGACGGTGTCAACGATACCAACGATTTCGATTTCTTCGCCGACCTTGATCACGCCGCGCTCGACACGACCGGTCACCACGGTACCGCGGCCGGAGATCGAGAACACGTCTTCCACTGGCATCAGGAAGGTGCCGTCAACAGCGCGCTCTGGGGTTGGGATGTAGGAATCCAGTGCATCGGCCAGACGCATGATGCAGTCTTCGCCCATTTCGCCAGCAGCGCCTTCCAGGGCCATACGTGCCGAACCCTTGATGATTGGCAGGTCGTCGCCTGGGAATTCGTACTTGGACAGCAGCTCGCGCACTTCCATTTCGACCAGTTCCAGCAGTTCTGCGTCGTCAACCAGGTCGCACTTGTTCAGGAACACGATGATGTATGGAACGCCAACCTGACGTGCCAGCAGGATGTGCTCGCGGGTCTGTGGCATTGGGCCGTCAGCTGCGGAGCAAACCAGGATCGCGCCGTCCATCTGCGCAGCACCGGTAATCATGTTCTTGATGTAGTCGGCGTGGCCTGGGCAGTCAACGTGAGCGTAGTGACGGGTTGCGGTCTCGTACTCAACGTGGGCGGTGTTAATGGTAATGCCGCGTGCTTTTTCTTCTGGAGCAGCGTCGATCTGGTCGTAAGCTTTCGCTTCGCCGCCGAATTTCTTCGACAGAACGGTTGCGATTGCAGCGGTCAGGGTGGTTTTGCCGTGGTCAACGTGACCGATGGTGCCAACGTTCACGTGCGGTTTAGTCCGCTCGAACTTTTCTTTTGCCATTTTAATTCTTCCTCAGAACTTTAGATTTAAGGTCATTCCGGACGGGAGGATCTCCCCCGCCCGGGTAATTATTTATTTTACTTCGCTTTAGCGGTGACGATTGCGTCGATCACGTGCTTAGGAGCTTCAGAGTAATGCTTGAACTCCATGGTGTAGGTCGCGCGGCCCTGGGTCGCGGAACGCAGGATGGTCGAGTAGCCGAACATCTCCGACAGAGGTACCTCTGCCTTGATGATCTTGCCGCCGCCGCCTGGGATCTCGTCCATGCCCTGCACCATACCGCGGCGGGACGACAGGTCGCCCATCACGGTACCGGCGTAGTCTTCCGGAGTCTCGACTTCAACAGCCATCATTGGCTCCAGGATCACTGGGCTGGCGCGACGGCACGCTTCCTTGAACGCCATCGAACCGGCCATGCGGAATGCATTTTCGTTCGAGTCAACGTCGTGGTAGGAACCGAAGGTCAGGGTGACTTTGACGTCAACCACTGGGTAGCCTGCCAGAACACCGTTGTTCAGGGTTTCGCGCACGCCTTTTTCCACCGCAGGGATGAATTCGCGAGGAATCACACCGCCCTTGATCGCGTCGACGAATTCGAAGCCCTTGCCTTGTTCCTGTGGTTCCAGGGTAACAACAGCGTGACCGTACTGACCGCGGCCGCCGGACTGCTTGACGAACTTGCCTTCNACNTCGGACACCGACTTGCGCACGGTTTCGCGGTATGCAACCTGTGGCTTGCCAACGGTTGCTTCCACGCCGAATTCGCGCTTCATACGGTCAACGATAATTTCCAGGTGCAGCTCGCCCATACCACCGATGATGGTCTGGCCGGATTCTTCGTCGGTCTTGACGCGGAACGAAGGGTCTTCCTGTGCCAGGCGGTTCAGGGCCAGGCCCATCTTTTCCTGGTCAGCCTTGGTCTTAGGCTCAACTGCCTGCTGGATCACTGGCTCTGGGAACACCATCTTTTCCAGGGTGATGATCGAGGATGGATCGCACAGGGTTTCGCCGGTGGTCACGTCCTTCAGGCCCACNGCAGCGGCGATGTCGCCGGCGCGGACTTCCTTGATCTCTTCACGCTGGTTAGCGTGCATCTGCAGAATACGGCCCAGACGNTCTTTACGCTGCTTNACCGAGTTGTACACGGTGTCGCCTGCGTTCACCACGCCGGAGTAGACGCGGAAGAAGGCCAGCTGGCCCACGAACGGGTCGGTCATGATCTTGAATGCCAGGGCAGCGAACTTCTCTTCGTCCGAAGCCTTNCGGGTNGCTGGCTGTTCGTCTTCGTCGGTACCGGCAACGTCAGCGATGTCCACTGGCGATGGCAGGTATTCGATCACGGCGTCCAGCATGGCCTGCACGCCCTTGTTCTTGAAGGCGGTGCCGCACATCATCGGAACGATTTCCGAAGCGATGGTACGCTGGCGCAGNGCTTGCTTGATCTCTTCTTCGGACAGCTCGCCTTCTTCCAGGTACTTGTTCATCAGGTCTTCCGACGCTTCAGCAGCGGCTTCAACCATCTTCTCGCGCCACTCGGTCGCGGAATCCTGCAGTTCTGCAGGGATGTCAACGTAGTCGAACTTCATGCCCTGGGACGCGTCGTCCCAGATGATGGCCTTCATCTTGACCANGTCGATCACGCCCTTGAAGTTGTCTTCAGCGCCGATCGGGATCTGGATCAGGATTGGGTTGGCCTTCAGGCGCGAACGCATCTGCTCGTAGACCTTGAAGAAGTTGGCGCCGGTACGGTCCATCTTGTTCACGAAGGCCAGACGAGGGACCTTGTACTTGTTAGCCTGGCGCCATACGGTTTCAGACTGTGGCTGCACGCCGCCCACTGCGCAGTAAACCATGCAAGCGCCGTCCAGAACGCGCATCGAACGCTCCACCTCGATGGTGAAGTCAACGTGCCCTGGGGTGTCGATGATGTTGATGTGGTGTGGCTTGAAGTTGTTGGCCATACCATTCCAGAAGCAGGTGGTCGCTGCCGAGGTAATGGTAATGCCGCGCTCTTGTTCCTGCTCCATCCAGTCCATGGTGGCGGCGCCGTCGTGCACTTCACCAATCTTGTGGTTCACGCCGGTGTAGAACAGCACGCGCTCGGTAGTGGTGGTCTTACCGGCGTCGATGTGAGCGGAGATACCGATATTACGGTAGCGCTCAATGGGGGTCTTGCGGGCCATAATTGATCCTAAATCTTTGAATGGACAAAACCGAGCAGCATTTTTTCGAGAAAAATGTGCCCGGCTTGAACTAGGCCGGCCAATACTGGCCGGCCAAACGTATTAGAAGCGGAAGTGCGAGAACGCTTTGTTCGCTTCAGCCATACGGTGGACTTCGTCACGGCGCTTCATTGCACCGCCACGGCCTTCCGCGGCTTCCATCAGCTCACCGCCCAGGCGCTGTGGCATGGACTTTTCGGAGCGCTTGTTAGCGGCTTCACGCAGCCAACGCATGGACAGGGCCAGGCGGCGCACTGGGCGCACTTCGACCGGCACCTGGTAGTTCGCGCCGCCAACACGGCGGGACTTCACTTCAACCAGTGGCTTGGCGTTGTTGATCGCTGCGGTGAACACTTCCAGCGGGTCCTTGCCGGACTTCGATTGGATGTGGTCGAAGGCACCGTAGATGATGTTTTCTGCAACCGACTTCTTGCCGGACAGCATCAGAACGTTTACGAATTTAGCGACTTCGGTGCTACCGAATTTTGGATCCGGCAGAATTTCGCGCTTGGGTACTTCACGACGACGTGGCATGTCATTTCCTTTTCTTCAGTTGAGTGCCTCGGGCACTCGCGGAGGCCATCATAGCCTTCCACTTACTCGGTCTCGCGACCGCCTCAACTCAGTTAAATTGCAAATTACTTCTTAGCGGCCTTGGCACGCTTCGCACCGTACTTGGAACGAGCTTGCTTACGGTCTTTAACGCCCTGGGTATCCAGAGAGCCACGGACCATGTGGTAACGCACACCTGGCAAGTCTTTTACACGACCGCCGCGCAGCAGAACAACGCTGTGTTCCTGCAGGTTGTGGCCTTCACCGCCGATGTACGANATCACTTCGAAACCGTTGGTCAGACGCACTTTTGCAACTTTACGCAGTGCCGAGTTAGGCTTCTTAGGAGTGGTGGTGTACACACGGGTGCACACGCCACGCTTTTGCGGGCAGTTTTCAAGTGCCGGCGATTTGCTCTTCACGACCAGCTTGGTACGTGGTTGGCGAATCAATTGGTTGATGGTTGGCATCGTTTTAAATCCAACAAAATTACAGCATTGACAACCCGGGCAGCCTTGCCCGGGGGCTAAAACGGTATCTCTTAGCGTGCGCTGAACGTCGCTCAAACAAACGCGTATACGATGCGCAGACTAAATTGAGAACTCGCGAGTATATACCTGGTTAACAGCTCAGTCAACCGGAATGCTGAATAAAGTGGCAGTATTTGGACGCCCCACGGCCCGCTATTGGCAGCATAATAGCGATCATTTTGTACTTTCCTGTAAGCAATGCTGCCGCGCCCTTCACACCTGTTCATCCTGTTTAGCTANCTGGCGCTCTCCGCGGTGCCTTTCCTGCCATTGCTGCTGGGAAAACCGGTCGAGCAGCCCTGGCAACTGCTGGGGATCGANTGCGTCGCNTGGGTGACGGTGTGGGCGCTGTTCAAGCGTCCGGCGTATTTCCACTGGCTGCTGATCCCGGCCTTCCTGGCGCTGCCTACCGAGATTTATCTGTTCGTATTCTACGGCCAGGGCATCTCCACCCACCATCTTGGCATCCTGGCCGAAACCAGCCCGCAGGAGGCACTGGAATTCCTCGGCCGCAAAGTGTGGACCATGCTGGCGGTGATGGTGGGGGTGGCGGCGTGGTGGGTACTGACCTTCCGTGCCGCGCGCCAGACGCGCGGAATGGACTGGCATGGCGGATCGCGCTGGCTGGCGCTGTTCACGCTGGTGTTGCTGGCCGCCGTGACCGCCTGGGGCTATGAATTCGGCATCGAGGCGGCGCCTGCGGCGCGCCCGGCGGCCAGTGCGGTAGCGGCTGGCGATAGCGGTAGCGACAACGATAGTGACAGCACATCCGGCGACGATAGTTCGTCCGCGAGCGCCTCGGCCCGTGCCGCAGTCGCCGGCGCGCACACGCTGCGCCTGCCCGGCCCGGCCCTGCCCTACTGGGCGCGCCTGCCGTTCGATCCGGACGCCTTTATCGAATCCTGGCCCTTCGGCCTGGGCGCGCGCGGCTATGATTTCTACAAGGAGCGGCGCTACCTGTCCGAGCTGAATGAACGCAGCGCCAGCTTCGAGTTCGGCGCGCGCCAGGTCGACGGCGGCACGCAGCCGGANATCGTGGTGATGGTGCTGGGCGAATCTTCGCGCTACGACCGCTGGAGCCTGAACGGCTACAAGCGCGAAACCAATCCTTTGCTGGCCAAGGAAAGCAACCTGGTGCCGCTGTCGGACGTGATCACGTCGGTATCGGCGACGCGCCTGTCGGTGCCGGTGATCATTTCCCGCAAGCCGGCCACGCAAAGCCTGAAAGANGGTTTCAGCGAAAAGTCCTTCCTGACGGCTTACAAGGAAGCTGGCTTCAAGACCTGGTGGCTGTCGAACCAGATCTCGTTCGGCCAGTACGACACCCCGGTGTCGGTGTTTGCCAGGGAAGCGGACGTGATCCAGTTCCTCAACCTGGGCGGCTTCACCAACCATTCCAACTACGACGACGTGCTGTTCGAGCCGCTCAAGCGCGCGCTGGCCGACCCGGCGCCGAAAAAGCTGATCGTGCTGCATTCGCTGGGCAGCCACTGGAACTACAGCCAGCGCCACCCGGAGGAATTCGACAAATGGCAGCCGTCGCTGTTCGGCGTCGACAAGCCGGCCTACACCGACCTGAAGATCAAGCAGCAACTCAATAACAGCTACGACAACTCGATCCTNTACACCGACTGGTTCCTGGCGCAGGTGATCGGCGACCTGAAAGGCACGGGCCAANTGGCGTCGATGCTGTACGTCGCCGACCATGGCCAGACGCTGTACGACGGCACCTGCCGCCTGGCCTTCCATGGACACAACACGGACTATGAATTCCATGTGCCGGCCTTCATGTGGTTCTCGGACCAGTACCTCGATCGCTACCCGGACAAGGTGAGCGCCTTGCTGCGCAACCGCAAGGCCAAGCTGGCCACGGAAAACATCTTCCACACCATGCTGGACGTGGCGAACATCCGCTACCCGGACGACAAGCCGGCCTGGAGTTTCGTCAACAAGGACTTCCAGGTGCACAAGCGGGTGGTGGACAGCTACGGTTGGACCAACTACGACAACGCGAAATTCAAGGGCGACTGCCGCGAAGTCATCGACAAGGGCAAGCCTCAGNCGCAGGACAAGTAGGCCTATGCCGGCTTGTGCACCATCAGCCAGTACACGGCAAGCATGGCGATAAAGGCCGGATAGCCAAGCAATTCCCAGCGGCGCGCATAGCGCCAATATTGTGCGGGCAGCGCAGTCTTGGCGGCATGCGCCGCCAGCGCCAGTTTGCCCATCCTGACCTGGTACCACACCACCGGCAGCCAGCAGACGCCTGCCAAGGCATACAGCGCCAGCGAAGCCCTGATCCAGAACGCGTCCAGCGGATAGCCTGCGAGATGGATCATCCATGCGCCGGACAAGGGCTGCACGATGACGGCCGGCGTGGTGAACCACCAGTCGGCGCGCACCACCAGCCGCGAGACCACGGCAATCGCTTCCACCGATCGCGATCGGTTGGCGAAGAACAGATAGAACGCCGTGCCGAAGCCGGTGCCGACCAGCAGCACCGAGGACAGGATGTGAATGGTCTTGACGGTCAGGTAGTCCACGTTTTTTCCTCTGCAGACAAGATGAACAGGATGGCCAGGATNGGCAGGTTCTTCAGCAACGGGCCGAAGGGATGCCACAGGTATTCCGGCAGGCAGGCCGCAATCACCGCGCTGTAGCCGAGTATCAGCACGCCCTCTGCCAGCCAGAGCATGCGGCGCGGACGGACGATGCAGGCGATGCCGAGCAAGGTGTCCAGCGCTGCNGCACCGTACAGCGCAGCGAAGGCCGGCACGCCTTCAAGGCCNACGCGGGCCAGCAGCGCCAGGCTGTCCGCGCGCGGGTAGATGAAGGCGCTCACGATGGCAGTCGCCAGCCAGACCGCGGCCAGGGTCCAGCGCAGCAAGGCGCTGCGCCAACCGGCAAGCGCGCGCAGGCGAAACAATTCGCGTTCGGCAGGCGCGATGAAATCGGCGATGCCGCGCGGCGCATGGCCCAATAACGTGCGTACCGCGGCCACGCTGGCCGTGCAGCTTTCCGGCAGTGCGCTGCCGGCACGCAGCATGCGCCAAGTTTCCGGCGTCAGGAGCGTGCCGCAGAATTGTCCGGCCCAGGCCGCGCAAGCCATGATCGCTGTGGGAATATGCAGCATTGGCGCCAGGGGAATGTCCATGGCGCTGCGGTAGGCTGCCAGCATGCCGTCGTAGCTGACAACATCGCGTCCCGCGATATCGAGCACGCGGCGCGCCGGCGTTGCGGGTTCGAGGCAGGCCGCAGCGGCTTCCGCCAGGTCGTTGATGTGGATGGGCTGGAAGCGCGCNTTGCCNAGGGACGGTGCGGCAATCACCGGCAAGCTGGCGGCGCGGCAGAACATCGCTGCCGACCCGCCGCCGGGGCCGAACACCAGCGATGGGCGCAGGATGATCCACTCCAGCGGGAGCGCCATCAGCGCTTCGTCGGCCGCGCGCTTGCTGGTGAAATAGACGGCGTTGNCACNGTCCGCGCCGAGCGCAGAGATTTGTACGACGCGTCGTACGCCGGCTTCGGCGCAGGCCGCAAACAAGGCNGCCGGAGCGCGGGCGTGCAGCGCCTCGAAGCTTGCCTCGCGGCTTTCACGAATGATGCCAACTGCGTTCACCACGGCATCCACGCCGCGCAGCCGCGCCGGCCAGTCGNNCGGCTGCAGCTCGGTNCAGTAGTCGATTGCCACATCGCCGGCCCGCTCCGGATGGCGCACGCCGCGCAGGACTTCGTGCCCGGCCGCCGCCAGCCGCAAGCAAATGGCGCGGCCGATAAAGCCTGAAGCGCCGCAAACAAGGACTTTCATTTTGCGGCCTTGGGAATCGACTTTGCGATGCTCCATGCCATCACAGCGACAGCAGCCACGATGCCCGCCGTGGTCATGATCAATGTAGTCCGGAGTACGCTGGCAAGGTTGGCGTCGCGCGCGTCGCTGTGGCCAAACCACAGGGCCAGCAGCACCGGGAAGGCAGTAATCAGGACCGTGGTTACCCGCACCCAGAAGTCGGAGCGCTCGGCCGTGCCGCACAGGTCGACCAGCAGCCGGCGCAACACGTCGCGCAAATAACGACTTACTGCCAGGCCAGCNAGCAGCGGTACGGCGATTTCGTATGTGATCAACATTGATAAATCTCCTTAAACAGTAATTTCTGTAAAAACAGAAATTTTGATNCCAAAAAAACGGGCATTGCTGCCCGCTCCCTATCTTGCCGGGGTCATTGCTTGCCGCGGATGGCCCGGCTGATTTTTGCGCTGACACCCAGGGTCTTCATCAGCGTTTCCGGCTTGTAGCGCAACAGTTCATCGGACAGCGTCGCCATCACTTCGATGAACTTCANTGTTTCTTCGATCCGTTCACGCGTGCCCTCGTCTTCATCGGCCATCGCAGGGTTGGCGAGGCATTCCGACAGTGCGGCGGCCGTAGGATCGATCTCGCGCTGGCGGCGCCCGGCAACGATCAGCTTGAACAATTCCCACACGTCGGTCGAGGTTTCGAAATGGTCGCGGCGGTCGCCTTTCAGGTGCACNACTTTCACCAGGTTCCAGGACTGCAGCTCTTTCAGGCTGTTGCTGACGTTGGAGCGCGCCACCCCTAGCGTGTTCTGGATTTCTTCAGCATCCATGGGACGCGCGGCCAGGTACAGCAACGCATGGATTTGCGCCACGGTGCGGTTGACGCCCCAGCGCGAGCCCATCTCGCCCCAGTGCAATACAAATCGTTCGGCTATCGGTTTCAGTTCCATGCCTGTCATTCTATGCTTACACTAATTTCTGTCAAGACAGAAATCATAAATTTGCATGGATNGCAATTCACGCCCACAATGCATNGCAAATAATCATTGGGGACGGCAATGCAGACTACGAAGCGGCTCGCCAGCATCGACATGCTGCGCGGCCTGGTGATTGTCTTGATGGCGCTTGACCACACGCGCGACTTTTTCGGCGCCGCACTGTTCGATCCGGAAGACCTGGCCAAGACCACGCCCCTATGGTTCGCCACGCGCTGGATCACGCACCTGTGCGCGTCGACTTTCGTGCTGCTGGCCGGCACGTCCGCCTACCTGCGCGGGACCAAAAGCGGCATTCCTTCGCTGTCGCGCTACCTCGTGACGCGCGGCTTGCTCTTGCTGGTGCTGGAAGCGACCTGGATCAGTTTCAGCTGGCAGTTCGGCTATAACGTCACCATCCTGCAGGTGCTGTGGGCGCTGGGCATGGGCATGATTTTCCTTGCCGGGCTGGCGTGGCTGCCCTTGCCCGCCATCGCGGNCATTGCTGCATTGCTGATCCTGCCGCATAACCTGCTCGATGCGATCCACTCCAACCATCCACTATGGCTGGCCTGGCATCAGCAAGGCTTCTGGCCGGTGGCCGGCAATTACGGCGTGTTTCTCGCTTACCCATTGATGCCATGGCTTGGGCTGATCGCAGCCGGCTATGCCTTGGGGCCCGTGTTCCAGTGGGAAGCGGCACGCCGGCAGCGCTTCCTGCTGCTTGCCGGCGCCGTGCTGCTGCTGGTCTTCGTGGTTCTGCGCAGCGGGAATTTCTACGGGGATCCCGATCCATGGTCGCCGCAGGGACGCGGCTTCGTGTGGGACTTCATTTCCTTCATCCGCGTGCACAAGTACCCGCCATCGCTGCTCTACCTGTGCGTGACCGTCGGCATTGCGCTGCCTGTACTGGCATGGTTCGAACGCCTGCGGCCGGTGCCGATGCTGATTCTGTTCGGCGGCACGCCGATGTTCTTCTACGTGATCCACATCGCCATGATCCATTTCCTCTCCGGACCGTACTTCATGCTGCGCTACGGCGCGACGCCGCAAGGCGGTCCGGGTGGATTCACCCTGCCCAAAGGCTACGAGCCTTCCTTGGTCGTGGTCTACGCCGCTTGGATCGGCGTCATCGCGATCATGTACGGCTTGACCAGGCTTTGGCTTCGCCGCAAGACTCCTGGCCCGGCAGCCGTCCAAACTCATCCCGGATAGCGTTCGATGCGCCAAAGGAAAGCAGGAGTTTGCTAGCCTCGTNGCTCCAGGCACAATGCAGCGGCGTCGTACCCATATCGCCAGTACAGTTTGCGCTCAGCCCCGCTTGCAAGAGCGCCTCCATCGTTACGAGATCGTTGAGCTGGGCAGCAATGTGCAGCAANGTATCCCCATTTCTGTCNACAAAGGATAGGGGATCAATGGGGGAGCAACTTTCGTCGCATCGCAGGTAATCATACTGCTCCGCAATTTTCTGCAGCGGCGCCGGTGGACCTATCTCGTTTTGGCGATTTGTCTTAACCGTTCTAAATCGTGCTTTTTTATTCTTATTCGTGCTTTTTCGTTCCCGAATTGGAGAGTGGGCGCATCGAAATTCGTTTGCGAGCTTCCATTCTGTTTCGGCTGGCAATAACACCCAGATAGTTTTCCAGGCATTGCGGCAGCTTTCGTGAACTCCATTCACAAACTGCGAGGGCGAACAAATTCGTCCTTCATACATGATCCTGCAGCCTTGAACATGGGCGATAAGATGCGCCCC
>JGI25160J50197_1001702_pt1 | contig 10674 bp, 11 predicted proteins | sample AraplaMF_Cvi_mMS_FD_50197 | JGI IMG/M metagenome (IMG submission 50197)
CACTGGTATTCGGACGGCGCTGTCGCGACGCAGCGACTTTCCCGGGCTGCGGCCGTGAGGGAGCAAGCCCACGGCTCCGCTATGGCTTCGCGGCAGCCGCGCATTTGGCGCGCTCGACCTTCAGCAGCTCTCTCATCTTGGAAAAGTACGTCGCATCGAGCGCCGCCGGCATGTCGTTGCAGATATAGGGCAGGTGCGGCCTGACTTCCTCGGTGAAGCTCAGCCGCCACTCCGGCTCGTCGTAGACGCCGAGGATCTCGTCATAGGCGAACAGCATGTGCGCGACAAAATTCTTGTAGCGCACCCATTCCTCGGGTTCCAAACGCAGTCTCGGCAGGTCCGGCTCGACCATGTTGGGATAGCGCAGCTGGGATTCGCTGTAGGACATGTAGACCTGTCGCGCGGTCGCGATTCGCGCCGTCGCACGGATGCTCCAGACCTGATAGGCAACGAAAACGAGCGCGACCGCCGCTACCACGGCCGACACGATCTGCGCCGTGTTACCGTGGACCATGGCAAAGGGGACTTTGAGCGGCTCGGGTTTGGTGGCTTGCTCGCTCATGAGGGGTCCTCTCCAAGGTCGTTAGGCTGCATCTTGTGAGTCGGATACTGACCTTGGATCGTTAGCAAAGCTTGATGCCGGCTGGACGCAGCAGGAAGACCAGCGCACTTGTTCTCTTGGAGGGAGGGGAGACCGTTGGATCTGCTGCTGGCCATGCCTGACCTTGGACCCAAAAGGTCCGCGAGGCTTCCTTCGCATGGCCAAAGCTCACGCTATGCGATCGAGGACGCTGGTTCGGCACCGCCAGCAGCCCTCAAGGCGGCTAAGCCAGGAGCCGCTGGTACCTTCTCACGGCATGTCTGACCGTGTTGGCCTTGACCGCCTTGGAGGCCTCTGGCCGGGCTCAGCTGGTTGTCGCCCGCAATGCCGGTTGATTTATTGGCGTCACGGGCGAGTGGTCATGGCAATAAGGATAGCGCAAGCCAAAAGCGCACCGGCCGCGATCACCGACGAGCTTCCGCATATTTCGTTGATGTGGGAAGTTTGTTGCCGCGCACCAGCTTCGAGGCACGCGGCAACGCTCGGCTTCAGGGCGTGAACACGAAGCCCGGTTTAATTGCGACGTCTGCCGGAATGGGCTGCAGATCAGAAAACAGGTCCGGATAGGTATTCATCACGCTAAGGATGAATTTGGGCTCGATGTGCTTGTTCACATCGAACACCGACTTGATCACGCCAAGCCGTTGCAGCGTGTCCTGCGCCTTCCACAGCGCGCGATAGTTGTGGGCAGAAATGCGGCGGTCGACCTGCTGAATGTTGTACTGCATCGCGGTCTCCGCCACGTCGAGCTTCAACCCCGGAATCCAGCGCGTACCGATCGCGGCGGCCTGCTTGGGATTCTTGCGCATCCACTGGTCGGCCTCCGACACGGCTGCCAGGAATTTCTCGACCGTCGGCCCGTTCTTCTCCACCCAGGGCCGCAGCGCGACATTGAAGCCGAGATAGGAGATGACATCGCCGCCGCGGACGACCTCGACGGCGCCCGGCACATCCTTCATGGCAATCACCGGTGCCGGGTCCCAGCACACAAATGCGTCCACACCCTTGGCGAGCAACGCCACGCTCATCTCCGGCGGCGGCGTATTGATCAGCGTTACGTCGGTCGGCGCGAGGCCAGCCTTATCGAGCAGGCCCAGAATGTAGAGATGGTTGATCGTGCCGAATGAAGTGGCGATTTTTTTGCCTTTGAGACTTTTCAAATCGCCTTTGGCGATCCCGGAGTCACCATTGGCAATGAGCGCGAGCGTGGCATCGGACCCGAGCTTTGTGGCGCTTCCACTGAAATTACCGAGGAAAACCAGGTCCATGTTGCGTAGAATGGCGCCGATGGCTGGCACGCCAGCTTGCACCATGTCGGTTTCACCTGCTTGCAAGGCATTGAGCGCATCAACGCCGGTTGCGTAGGGGCGGGCGATCGTCACGTCGAGCCCATATTTTTCGAAGAAGCCGCGCTCTAGCGCAATCGGCAGCGCCAGCATGTCTACAGCTGCCACCATGCCGACCTTGAGTTTAATGGGATCCTTGGCCTGCGCCATTGCCAGTGACGGCAGCAGCAACAAGGCGCAGAGCAGCATCGCAAGTCGTCGCATCTGGGTCATCCCCCCGGTTGAAGCGGCTCGACGCGCGTCACCCAGTAAGGCCGGGCGACGGTCGTCAAGTCCGCGCGTTTCACTCCTCGAACTTCAACGGATTTTTCTTGTGTTCCGGATACCCGGCCGTACGTCTGCATCAGCTGAACGTGGAAACGTTCAGGTTCGAACGGCAGCACGACGAGGATATTCACCTTCTCCGAGCTGCCGGCGAAGTTCGCGATCTTTTGCGGTGCGGCGATCGTCAGCCAAAGCTGCCAGGCCAAATAGCCAGCCGCCACCGCGATGAGGATATGCGCCTTTCGCGATCGAAGGGCATCTTTCCACATGGCTCAGGCCGACCGCACGAGTTGAAGAACGCGTCCCGACAATTCCTTGAATCGCGCATCGTCGTTGAGCGCGTCCCATGATCGCGGCCGCGGCAAGTCCACGTCGATTTCCTCGAGCACACGACCCTTCGACAGCGCGACCACGCGGTTGGCGAGAAAGACGGCTTCGGCGACGTCATGCGTGATGAAGATGACCGTCGGCCGCTTCTCCTGCCAGATCCGGGTCAGTTCTTCCTGCAGCGTCATGCGGGTCTGGGCGTCGACGCTCGCGAACGGCTCATCCATCAGCAGCACGTCCGGCTCGTTCGCCAGGGCACGCACCACGCCGACACGCTGCTGCATGCCGCCCGACAATTCGTTGGGATAGCGCCCGGCCGCCTCCGTCAGCTTTGCGAGTGCCAGAAACTCATGCGCGATCTTCTCGCGCTCGACCTTGCGGACGCCGCGCATCTTCGGACCGAAGGCGACATTCTCAAGAACGGTTCGCCACGGGAATAGGGCAAACGATTGGACCACGCCGCGGTCGGGGCCCGGCCCCTTGACCGGACGGCCGCCAACCAGGATCTCCCCGCCCGTGTGCGGAATGAAGCCCGCGATCATGTTGAGGATCGTCGTCTTGCCGCATCCCGACGGTCCGACGATGCAGACGAACTCTCCCTGTTCCACCTTCAACGACACATCATGCACTGCGGTGACGTTGGTGCCGGCATAGGGGTCGAAATACGTCTTCGACAGATTGCGGATAGTCAGATCCTTCATCGCGTCACCAGCCCCCACCGTTGTCCCGTGGCGCGTTCGATAGGTGCCAGTATCCAGCTATCGACGATGTACCAGAGAATTCCCAGAATGATCATGCCGAGCAGGATCTCGACCACCGACCCGGATCGGCGCGCGTCGAACATGAGAAATCCGATGCCGCTGGTGCCGACGATGATTTCGGTTGCGATCAGCGCGCGCCAGCCATAGCCGAGCCCGTTGCGCAGGCCGGTGACGATGTTGGGCAGCGCCCCCGGCAATACCACCTCCCACAAAATGCGAAGGCGCGAGGCACCGAGGCTTTGGGCAGCGCGATGCAACGTGATGGGGATCGAGCGCACGCCCAGCACCGTGTTCAAGACCACCGGGAAGATGACCGTGTAGACGATGACGACGGTAATGGTCGTGAGGCCATAGCCGAACCAGATCACCAGGATCGGCAGCCATGCAATATCGCCAATGGCCTGAAAAAACAGCAGCAGCGGCCACAGCGCCGTGCGCGCGCGCTGGCTGAGGCCCACCAAAATTCCGAGAGGGATGCCAAGGGCGATGCCCCAGAACGTGCCCACGGCCAAGCGTACGATGCTGTCCTGCAGATACGCCGGCAGGATTCCCGTATAAACCAGCGATCCGAACGAGCGCACGACTTCCACCGGTCCCGGCAGGAACGCGCGGGGAAATATTTGCAGCTCCGTGACGATCCACCAGGCCACAATCAACGGAATGAAAGGCGCGATGGAAGCGATCGACGGCCAGCGCGCCGTCAGGCGCACGCAGTGGCTCCAGAACTTGAGAAGGAACTGCTTCATGCGCGCTGCACCATGCCCCAGCGTTCGATGGTGGCACGCTCGATGGGCGCCAGGACCAGCCGGTCGAGCAGGAGCCAAAGCACGCCAATGACGACCATGCCAAGCACGATCACTTCGGTGCGGTAGAAGTCGCGGGCCACAAACAGCATGTAGCCAAGGCCAACGTTGGTCGCGATCATCTCGGCTGCGATCAGCCCGCGCCAGGCAAAGCCCAACCCGGTACGTATGCCAGTGACGATGTTAGGAAGCGCACCCGGCAGGAGCACTTCGGTCAACATTGCCCATCGTCCCGCACCGAGCGATGCGGCCGCATTGCGAACGTGAATGGGAATGGTCGATACGCCGAGCAGGGTATTGTAGGTTACGATAAAAAAGACGGCATTGAAGATGACGAAGGTGATGGCGCCGAAGCCGTAACCAAACCAAAGCGTCGCAATTGGAATCCAGGCGATGCCGGCCAGCACCGAGAAAAACCTGAACAAGGGTGTCAGGAAGCTGGAGACAATCGGGCTCACGCCCATAGCGATTCCCAAGGGGATGGCGACCAATAGTGCGAGTACCGTGCCAACGGCGACGCGCAACAGACTTGCACTGATGTGTCGAATAAGAGTGCCATCTTCTATTCCCTCAATTCCGGCCTGGAGCACAGAGGAGAGGTGAGGAAACAGCCGGGGATTGACGTCGAAGTACGGGATGAAAACGGCCCATANANTGAGGAGCACCACAAAGGGAGCGCAGAACCAGAATGACGATGAGAGCTTGTGCAGCATCACGCTTGCCTCCGGCTGCCGTTTGCCCTGGCATCCCGTCGAACGGCGCCTACACGCTTTTTAGACAATTGGGAGTGGGTCAATCCAAGAACTCGCTCCATCGCCTTGCGAGCCTTGTTTGGATCACCTTCATCGATGGCACGCGCCGTGGCTGCGTGGTTGGGAATGTTGTCCTCGAACCAGCCAGCAACGCTATCAACGGCGACAACAAACACTGCGCTCAGGATCGTGTCGATCGCGCCGCGAAACCCCTGCANTACCGGATTGTGCGTCGCGTCCAGAATAGCGAGATGAAAAGCCTTGTCCGCGGCCGTTGCCGCAGTCTGATTGTCCGATGCTTCCATGGCCATCAGGGCTGCATTGATCCGCTGGCGATCCTGCCTGGTGGCGCGGGTCGCCGCGAGCGCAGCAGCGGCGGGCTCGATGATTGAGCGCACCTCCTGAATGGCGAGCAGCAGCTCACGGTCGGGTTGGTCCTCGCCGACCAGCCAGTTCAACACATCGCGATCGAGCAGACTCCAATCGCGCCGCGGCAACACGTGAGTGCCGTGGCGCGGNCGNACGCTNACNAGTCCTTTCCCTGANAGCATTTTGATCGCTTCACGGATGACGCCGCGGCCGACACCGAAACGGGCTTCGAGTTCGTTTTCAGGCGGCAATACCGCGCCAGCAGGGATGATCTCCTGGGCGATCTCACGGCCGAGTGTCGTCAGAACCGCGTGGATGCGGCCTGGCTTCAAACGCTTCTCGGCGGATTTGATGCGCTTGGCGCTCAACGATTGTTCACTCCCGGCCGCGAGCTCTGAGGCCCTGCTGGCATATCGAAGCCATACACCGATTTTGTTGCCGTCGCAATCATCCGATGTTAAATATCCGATGAATAAGAAATTTCGGCAGCGCAGCAAATGCGTCTTCNATTGGGAGGAGACAACCGTGTCGACCATTGGCTATCTGACAACGACGATCTTCGATTTCGGCGCCATCAAGAGCTTACGGACTGAGTTGGAAGCTCTCGGAATTCGTCGGCCGCTGGTTGTCACTGATGCCGGCGTACAGGCTGCCGGCATAGCCGCGCAGGTGCTGTCCCATCTCGAACCGATAACCGTTTCGGTATTCGCCGGCACTCCGCCGAATCCGACAGAGGAAGCCGTGCTCGAAGGCGTTGTCGCCTATCGCGACGGCGGTTGCGACGGCGTCATTGCACTCGGCGGCGGTTCGCCCATCGACCTTGCCAAGGGCGTAGCTTTGGCTGCAACCCACGAAGGGCCATTGGAGCACTATGCGGCAATCCGTGGCGGTGTCGGCAAGATCACTGCGAATGTCGCGCCTGTGATCGCCATCCCGACGACTGCGGGGACTGGTAGCGAGGTCGGCCGCGGCGCTTTGATCAACCTGACCAATGGCTCGAAGCTGGCGTTGATCAGTCCCCATTTGATACCCAAAAGGGCGATCTGCGATCCTGAACTCACGTTCGGACTGCCGCCTGTGTTGACGGCGGCAACTGGCATCGACGCGCTGACGCATTGCATCGAGACGTTTCTGTCGCCGTTGGTCAACCCGCCGGCGGAAGCGATCGCACTCGACGGTGCACAGCGTGCATGGCACTTCATCAAACGCGCTGTGACTGATGGCGCCGACCGCGAGGCGCGTTGGGAGATGATGATGGCGGCGCTCGAAGGTGGGCTCACGTTCCAGAAGGGGCTCGGCGCTGTGCACTCGCTTTCTCATGCCGCCGGCGCGTTACGCTCGCCGACACTGCATCATGGCATGCTGAACGGCGTATTCCTGCCGCACATTCTGCGCTTCAATGCGCAAAGCGTCGGGAACAAATACGAGAAGCTCAGCGAGATATTTTGCATTTCGCGCGAAACCGACCTCGCCACTGCGGTGTTCGATCTCGTCCAGTCGTTAAAGCTACCAGTAACGCTCGGCCAGATGGGTTTTGAGGCTCGGCATATTCCTCAAACGGTCGTCCGAGCTTTGGCCGACCACTCGAATGCCACGGCGCCGCGAAAAGCGTCTGCGGAAGAATTTGAGAGTTTGCTGCGTGCAGCTCTCTGAGAGTCCGTCCAGGCTGAGAGGGAGCCAACTCTGCCCATGGCCGGAGCGGACATGGGCGACCTCTTGAAGCGCCCGTGGTCAAGGCGAAGCCCCTCCCACCAACCTGTTCCCGACTAGCCATCCTTCGCGAACGCCGCTTCCATCGCCTTGCGTGTCCCAATCGTTTCGTTGTTGGGATCGAACTCAACGTCGCTCCAGCGCACGATCTCGCCATGGGCGACGTCATGCTTCAGCTTGAGCCGATGCGCGAGGCCGATCGGCAGCGCGCTGGCCTTGAGACTCGCCGCTGCCGGGACCAGCTTGCCCCACACCGTGTAGCCGCCTTCGCCATCCAGCATCTCGCCGGCGCGCAGATGGCGCTTGGCGACGGCCGCGACGTCGCCGCGGAAGCCGTATGGCTGGCCGGTCGGCTCGCCGCGCAGCGCGGCCGACAGCACCGAGATGTTCAGCTCGAGCCCGATCAGATGATAGGGCTTGTACATCGCGGCATAACGTCCGCTGCCGTCGGTCTTCAGGCCGTATTGCCGGAAACAGTCGGCGGCATAATCGTTGGGTGCCTCCAGCACCACATAAACGCCCCAGCGCAGATCGCGAAACACCGGCCTTCCGTCGCGCTCGAGCGAGGAGACAACCTCGACCACGCCTGATCGCTCCAGCACGCCGCCATGCGAGCGCGGCCGCATGATATGCGGCAAATCGTCCACCCCGCAGGGCGGAAACAGCAAGCCGTTCGCGGGCACGTCGAGGGCGCAGGCATTGGCGATTGCAGCCATCTCGATCGCCGATTTGGTGCCGTCGAGGAAGGAGTTGAACATCTGCGGATTCATGCCGGCGGACTGGGCCTCGCCCGCGGTGAGGCCGTAATGCTGCCAGACGCCATCGGGCGTCACNTCGTGATAGGCCGGCAGATATTTCGTGCCCTTGCCGGCGGCGACGACGCGGAAGCCGGTGGCGCGGGCCCAGTCGACCATCTCGGCGGTCAGCGCCGGCTGGTCGCCATAGGCGAGCGAATAGACCACGCCGGCCTTGCGCGCTTCCTCGGCGAGCAGTGGACCTGCCAGCACGTCGGCCTCGACATTCACCATCACGATATGCTTGCCCGCCGCGATCGCGGCGCGCGCATGCCTGATGCCGACGGCGGGATTTCCGGTCGCCTCCACCACCACGTCGATCGCGCCGCCGGCAATGGCGCGCGCGCCGTCATCGGTGAAGACGGTCGCGGCGATCCGCTCAGCATCCCAGCCGACGGTGCGGCAGGCCTCGCGGGCGCGATCGCGGTCGATGTCGACGATGACAGGCACCTCCAGTCCCGGCGTGTGCGGCACCTGCGCCAGAAACATCGAGCCGAACTTGCCGGCGCCGATCAGCGCGACACGAACGGGCTTGCCGGCGGACGCGCGGACCTGGAGGAGGCGGAAGAGGTTCATGGAATTGTCCTGCTGAACTATCGTGTCCCGGACGCGGTGCAGCCTAGGCGATGCGTAGCATCGTCCGGCAGCGCTGCTCCGCAGAGCCGGGACCCACAGAAAAGGATGCGTGTAACATGGGCCCCGGCTCTGCAGCGCATCACTGCGTGCTGCGCTGCGTCCGGGGCACGAGAGTATCCTTACTCCGCCGCCTGCCTCGGTGCACGGGCAAGCCGCAGCAGCGCATCATCGTCCACGGTCTTGATCGGCGCGAAATCGCGGTGCGCGATGTAGTCCGGCCGCGTGGGATTGCGGATGTGGTTCGAAACCGCGTTCAGCGTCAGGTACACGATCTTGCGCGGGAAGGGCGTGATGTTGCCGGCCGAGCCGTGCACGAGATTGCCGTGGAACATCAGCATGCCGCCGGGCTTGCCGGTCGGCGCCACGATGCCGCCCTGCGCGACCAGCCGCGTCACGGTGGTCTCGTCCAGCGTCCACAGCGGATAGGAGGTGGTGGCGAGGTCGTGCGAGGCTTCGAGATCGCCGGCATTCTGGCTGCGCGGCACCAGCATCAGGGGGCCGTTGATCGGCATCACCTCGTCGAGGAAGATCGCGATGTTCATGGCGCGCGGCTCGGGCATGCCGTCGTCGCGCTTCCAGGTGCCGTAATCCTGGTGCCATTGCCAGACGTCGCCGGTGAAGGCCGATTTCGCGTTGATCTTGAACTGATGCATGTAGACGGGTTCACCGAACAGCTGCTCGACCGGGTCGATCATGCGCGGATGGGCGCCCAGGAGGCCGAACGCCTCGTTGTAGAGATGTGCGGCGAACGCCGTGCGCGGCGCGCCGCTCTTCTCGCGCCAGACCTCGGGGCGGTTGGCGTCATAGATGCCGACCGCCTCGTGCGCCAGCAGATCGACTTCCTCCTGGGTGAACAGCTCGGGCAAAAACAGCCAGCCCTCGCGGTGAAAGAACTCCAATTGCTCCTGAGACAGTTTCATGGGTCGTCCTCCTTGGTTGTTTATTGTTTTCGTATTTTCTCTGCCGTCATGGCCGGGCTTGACCCGGCCATCCACGTCTTTCGTTCCACGTCCAGAAGAACGTGGATGCCCGGGGTCAAGCCCGGCCATGACGGCGCGAGGCGCAAATGATTACGCCGCCGCCTCGTCCGTCGCCCTCAATCTCTCTTCCGTCATCCGTCCCGCGGTCTGCGCATGCGCCCGCGCGGCGGCTTCGGCCGCCTTCGCGTCGCCCGCGAGAACGTATCCGGCAATGCCGGCATGCTCCGCCCAGGCGCTGCCGCGATAGTCGAGCTCCGACAGCACCGTCGCCATCGAACGCCGCATATGCGGCCATTGCGGCGCAATGGTCTCCTCGATCACGGGATTGCCGGCGAGCTGATAGATCGCGCGGTGAAAATCGACGTCGAGCACGATCAGCTCTGCAAGTGTCGTGTTGCGGTCGATGCGGCGGCCCGCGGCGAGTGCCGCTTCCAGCCGCGCGCGGCCGGCCGCGTCGTATCCCGCGCGCTCAGCCGCGAGCCGGGCGGCCAGCGCGTCGATCGCACCGCGGACCTCGTAGAGTTGGCGGATGCGCGCGGGATCGAGCTGGGTGACCTCGAAGCCGCGCTTGCCGCTCTCGGCGACCAGGCCCTGGCGGTGGAGCAGGTGCAGCGCATGCGAGACAGGCTGGCGCGAGACGCCGAGCTTGTCGGCCAGCTCGTTCTGCCGGATGCGTTGGCCGGGTTGAAGCGTGCGGTCGGAGATCGCCTCCAGGATCCGGGCATAGACCTGATCGATCAGGTTCGGGAGCGGGTCGAGGGGGATCACGCTGCAGCTCCTGCGAGGGAATACGGAATTCCGTATTCGAAGGTATTGCAGGAAGGGAAAGGCGTCAAGATAGCCCATTTTCAGACCTGATAAGCCATTGATTTCATTGGCCTGGTCTACTGTGCATGGGGTTGTTTTCGCAAAAAATGGTTCGGAGGTGAGGATCCAGGATCCGGGCATAGACCTGATCGATCAGGTTCGGGAGCGGGTCGAGGGGGATCACGCTGCAGCTCCTGCGAGGGAATACGGAATTCCGTATTCGAACGTATTGTAGGAAGGGGAAGGCGTCAAGGTAGCCCATTTTCAGACCTGATAAGCCATTGATTTCATTGGCCTGGTCTACTGTGCATGGGGTTGTTTTCGCGAAAAATGGTTCGGAGGTGAGGACCTAATCCGCCAGAAACACGTTCACTCGCTCGCCGAACTCCAGCGGGGCCTGCTCGAACATCCAGTGCCCGGCGTTCGGAATCACCGCCGTCTTGCTGCCCGTGATGTGCTCGGCCAGCACGCGCCACATCACCGACAGGCTGCCGGTGGTGGTGCCGCCGCCGATCAGCAGCGTC
>JGI25160J50197_1001704_pt1 | contig 10670 bp, 8 predicted proteins | sample AraplaMF_Cvi_mMS_FD_50197 | JGI IMG/M metagenome (IMG submission 50197)
CCGTCAGGACATCCTCGCCTCCGCCGACCCCGTCGGCACGATCGCCTACCGGTNGGGGCGTCTCCCACCTCGGCCGCTTCGCGAGCGCGTATCGCGACCGCTTCGCCGAACTCCCCTCCGACACCGCAGCCCGAAGGTAACCCCAGNCTCCTGCGGAACGCAGGAAACCCGTGGGCGNCGCCTCCCTCCCTCTTACGCAAGCCCTCCGTCAGTTGACGGATGTAACACCGCGCCGGGCCCCGTACTTTGACACCGCCGCAGCAGGGGCCACAGCCAGGGATGGGGCGCTTCCTCCCCTGTCCGGGCGGCGTTGCCACGGCAAGAGGGCCGGGTACGCGAACCCGCCTCACAGGCAAGAACTGCCCAAGGAGAACCGAATAACCATGATCACCGAGCCGACCCCCCACGGGTCAGTGCGGCGGACGATGGCCGCATTTGCCGCGGTCGCCTTCGCCACCCTCGCCACGTCAGTCTCTCCGCTCACGGCCGGAACGGCCCACGCGGAAACCCCCGCCATGACCGGCCTGTCCCTGTCGCCGCGCCTGCCCCAGGGCGACGGTCTTGCGCCGTCCTTGGACCTGGCGAAGGACTCGCCGGACTACGGGACCGAAATGGTCATCAACAAGTCGCCGATAGCGAATTGGAGCATCCTTCCCAACAGGGACGGGAGTTTCCTGATCCGCAACGACAAGACGCAGAAGTGCGTCGACTTCAACACCGACAACGGCCACCTCGTCGAGCCGCGCTACTGCGACCAGAAAAACACCAAGCAGAATTGGTATCTGCAGCCCTCGGGCGGTGGTGACGGCTACTACCTGATCCGGAACGTCAACACCGATCAGTGCATGGATGTGTTCGGGGGAAGCAGCAACAACGGCACCACCGTGGGTATCCACGGCTGCAACGGTGACAGCAATCAGGAATGGATCATCGGCCCGACGCCCAGCCCGGATTACACCGGCCCCACCCTCTCGGACCTGGCCACCGCGTACGCCCTGAAGCAGTGCAGCAACAGCGTCGGCGCCGTCAAGTCGTGCGATTACGAGGTCACCGGCGACAGCGTGGCTTCCGTGGGGAACCTGAAGCGGGTCAGCTCCAACGTGTGGAACAACAGCACCGACCCCGGGGACCGGACCATCACCTGGACGCAGACCACGTCCCAGACCAATACGGTGGGCACCTCCCTCACCGTCACCAGCGAGGTCGGGGTCAACGTCGAAATCGTCACGGCCAAGGTCAGTACCGCGCTCTCCGCACGCTACGAGCACTCCTGGACCCAGACCGACGCCGTGAGCGACGCGAACAAGATATCTGTGAAGCCGGGCAACTACAGCTGGGCGATGCGAGGCCAGCTGATGAAGACAGTGACGGGTAAGTGGACGTTCACCAATGATCTCGGTGACACCTGGTCCGGCGACGGCACCGCCACGGTCCCCGCCAAGGACGGCACCGACAGCCTCAGCAGCAACCTGGTGCTGTGCACGAGCGACAGCCCCGCTCAGGAGTGCGTCAACAACCGGTGACCGGTGCAGGCACTCCCCTCGTGATCCGAGTGCACTCCGCCCTGTGATCTGACGGCACGCCGTCGGACCGTTCCCCGGCCTCCGCGAACGGAGCCGGGGAACGGTCCGTCGAGCGCCGAGGGGTCAGTCCTGCGAAGGTGACCGCCCGGACTTCTGCCGACGGGTCACCTCCGCGGCGATTTCGACCCGTGAGGTCATCGCCAGCTTTCTGAGGATGCTGGACACATGGGTGCTGACGGTGCTTCGGGCGATGGACAGCCGAGCCGCGATCTCGGGATTGGAACACCCTTCGGCCACATGCGCCGCAACCAGGCGTTCGGTATGGGTGAGTGCTTCCCAGCCGTCGCGACATCCGGTTCGGGTCCTGTGTGAGCCCCGGCGAACGGCGACCGCACGCAGCCGGGACGTCGCCTGGGCCACGTCCCAGACCGCGCCCATCTGCGCGAACGTGTCCAGCGCCTGATCGAGCAGGACGCGGGCGTCGTCCAGCCGCCCTCCACGGGCCAGCAGTTCCGCCGCATCGGTAAGTGCGTGTGCCTCATTGAGTGGCCGCGGAGCGTTGCGGTAGCAGCGGACCGCCTCCATGAGCAGATCCGGGTCCCCGCTCAGCAGACCTTGACAGCGGTAGGCGTCACCGAGGTGGTAGAGGCCGCCGCTGTGGTCGGCGCGCCGTTGCGCGGCGGCGGCGTATCGCTGTGCGTTCGTATGGTCCCCCTGGGCCAGCGCGAGGCGGACCAGATCAGGTGTCAGAAAGCTGAGGATCAGCTGGCCCGGCAGATGGCCGACGCCGCTGTCGAACGCCTCGACAAGTCGCGAGTAGGCGCGCTGGGCGTCGCCCTGCGCTTCGTCCAGAAGGACGCCGGCGCACAACGGCAGATACTCGTAGAAGGCAGCGACCGTCGAGTTGTCGTCCTCGGACAGCAGAGCGGTCAGATGCGCTTCGGCGAGGGGACGACTGCCTCTGTGCACGGCGATCAACGCCGCCAGCGCCCGCAGCGCCCGGCTCAGCGCGTCCTGGCCACCGCAGTCGAGACCTGATGCGATCTCCGCCAGCGCATCGTCCCAGCGCCCCGTGTGAAACGCGAGGAGCGCGCAGGACAGGTGGTACCAGGGCAGAAACATCCCTCCGGTGTGCTCCGCCGGGATGCGAATGGCGGCGAGGGTCCGCTGGGCGTCGTGCCCGAGATCGAGATCGACGTAGTAGTTCACCAGGGCGAGTTGCAGCCCCATCCACTGCGCCGGGTGCATCGTGTCCGGCGTGAGGCGGGACGCCTGCCGTGCGAGTTCCACCGCTTCGGCGTCCGGCGTTTCGAGGAATCGTTTGGCTGCCAGTACGTGCAGGGCGCCGGCCAGGGCGTGACTGTCGCCGGCCTTGTCGGCGGCCCGCCGGGCACGAGAGGCGACCGCGCCGGCTTCGGTGAGGTCGCCCAGCGCGAAAAGACATACCGCGCCGAACGCCTGGAGCCGGACCGCCTCGATCGCCGGTACGTCCGGGCTCCGGCATCCGGCCCGCGCCTCCGCCAGTGCCAGGTCGGGCCGGCCACGGGCGAACGCGGCCTGGATGACGATCCAGCGCATCAGACTTTCCCACCCGGGGTCAGGCGCCTTGGCCAGGGCGCAGCGGGCACTTTCCTCCGCCTCGGCGAGGAGACCGCAGGAAAGCTGCGCAAGGGCGTGGTGCAGACGGAGGTTGGCGTACCCGGCATCCATGGGGTCGCCGAGTTCCAGCGCCGTGGTGAGCAGCCGCAGCGCCATGGCGGGTGCCCGCGTGGTGAGCCGTGCCGCGGATCCTTCCAGCCACGTGATCAGGAAGTCCGGGCTCGGCAGCCCGTTGAGGAGGTGCTCGGCAACGCGTTCGGGAGCTGCCCCGGCCTCGGCCAGACACTGCGCTGCTCTCATGTGCAGCATGGCCCGGACCGACCCCGGCACGGCGTCGTACAAGGCGTGCCGGATGAGCTCGTGCCGGAAGCGCAGGCGTTGGCCGGTGTCCCTCAGCACCCCGGATGCCTCGGCCTCCGCCATGACGGCCAGCAGGTCGCGTAGGGGAAGGTCCACCACCGCTGCGAGTTCGGCGGTGGTGCAGCCGGCGCCCAGTACGGAGGCGACGCGCAGCATCTGCAGCACGTCATCACGCAGGTAGCGAAGCCGGTGCGTCACCAGCGCGGTCAGCGACGGCAGCGAACAGCCGGCGGCGATGTCCGCCGTGGCCTCACCGGTCTCGATGGCGTGCTCACGTCTCAGCGCGGCGATCAACTCGGTGAGGTACAACGGGTTGCCGGCGGCTCCCTCGGCCATGCGGCGCAGTCGCGGACCGGCCGGCCGGCCGCACAGGTCCGCCAGCAGAGCCACCACGGCCTTCGTATCGAGGGGAGCCAGCTCCAGCAGGATGCGGTTTCCGGCGATCGGGCTCCGTGACAGCTGGTCGACTTCCCCGACTCCGGACACGGGCCGGTGAGCACCCACCACCAGAAGCGGCAACTGATGCACCGAACACACCAGTTTGTGCAGCACAGCCACGCTTGCCGAGTCCGCCCACTGGAGGTCGTCGAGGAACAGCGCCAGCGGCCCCTGTGCGCACAAGTCCTCGACCAGCCCGATCATCGCCTCGATCGTCGCGGCGTACGCCCCGGCCGTCTCACCCTTGGCACCCGGCAGACCGTAACGGGCATCGCCACGCAGCACCTCGGCGACCCGGGCCCGCCGGGCATCCGAAGGAGATTCCTCCAGCCGCAAGCAGCTGGAAATGAAGGCGAACGGACATGCCTGTTCCCGCTCCTGGGCACTCCCCCGCAGCACCCGCAGGCTCCTGCGCTCTGCGGCCGCCGCAGCCTGCTCCAGCACCGCGGTCTTCCCGAGACCGGCCTCACCCACGACGAACGCGGCCTGCCCCTCGCCCGCGAGCGTGGACTCCACCAGCCTGGACAGCTCCGCCAACTCAGCCGCACGCCCGACAAGACAACCTTCGAATGAAGCCACCACTTCGCCCCCAAGCCATGCAATATCAGGTGTTTCATAACACATGCCTTGGTTATGCGTAGCGAGTGACCGCCACTCGGACAAAAGCCGCTCGTCGATCAAGGCAGCCGTGGAAGCCGGGTACATGCGGAACCCGGGTACATGCGGTCCAGTACACGACCGTCGCCATGTCGCCCCGCCCGTCGGCCGGCGAACTGACATGACGACAGGTCCAACACATTGCCGACGTCGTATGAAGCAACTCCGGTCGACGTCCTCGACCCCGCATACGTCATCGATGAGGACGACGACGGGGTGTGATAGCCGTCCGCCCTGCCGGGCGCCGCCGCCCTCGTCGTGCCCGCCGCTCTCGATCTCGTCGACCTGCACACGCACGGCCAGGTTCTACCAGTACGCCCCGGTTGGGGCGGCGGACACCGTCGCGAGTGCCTGCCAGATGTCATTGGTGCAGTCGACGCCGTGCGGAGTCTCCTCAAGCAGAGGACACTGCAGGCGAGTTCGAGCAGACCGTGATGCAAGGTCGGCGCGTTTCTCGTAGCGAGTCCGGAAGGCCACCGGATGCCGAGCGCGATCGCAAGGCGGAGGAGGGAGTCGACGCGGAGGGGGTGGGGTCTCCCCTGCTCGAGCGAAGTCGAGAGCTTGGGGAAGAGTGACGAAAACATGGATGGGTCCCCCCGTAGCTTTTTGCGTCAGGAACAGGTACGGGCCGGTGGCCCCTGAGAGGTTCCGGTCCCAGGGAACGACTGACCTTCGTGTGCGCCACAGAAGCCGTGAGGTTCGGCGCGCGTGCCCTTTCGCGAACGGAGTAAGGATGCGCGCCGGGTACCCCCATGCGATAAAGGGAATATGGCGGATGCGCTGAAGAACGCCGATGTCGAAGTCAAGATCAGCATGTTTGGCGAGGCGGCCGATTCCGCGTGCCGGACGCTCGGGCTGGAAGCCGACGACGGCAAGGGCCTCACGATTTACTTCTGGGACAAACCGTGGACAGGCGGCAACGACATCCGTCTTCCCCTGTCGGAGGCGGGAGTTGTCATCCGGCTACGGAAGGCCGCGAAGGGCGATGCGGACGACCTGACCGTGAAACTACGGCCGTGCGTCCTGGACGCACTGCCTGCCGACTGGCAGGCAAGTCGTGACGGGAAGGACTGGGAGTTCAAGATCGAGGAGGACTGGACCGGCCGCAACCGCGCCTGGGCAGCCTCGCTGAAGGTGGAAGACGACTTCGACCGGCCCACCACCGAAGACGGGGACGGGGACAGGGACTCGCGTCGGCCCCGGCTGACCCGGGACCAACAAGAGCTGCTGGCGAGCGTCGAGATCACCGACGACGACCTGGATGACCTCGTGCCACTTGGCCCGGTCCAGGCCATCAAGTGGAAGCCCTCCCGTCGCGACCTGATCCACCCGCTCACCGCGGAATTCTGGAGCGTCGGCCCTGACCTGCGTCTCTTGGAGCTGTCGCTCCGGGCGCATCCCGCGGAAGCCTCCAGCGCACAGGACCTGCTGGAACGGACCCTCCTCGACCTGGGCCTCCAGCCTCCCTCGCCTCAGACGTCCAAGACCCGCAGCGTCCTCACCGCCCTCGCCCGCGCGCACCTGGAGGTGTGATATGTCCGAGAATGATGCAGCCACCACTCCTGCCCGCCGAGGCTGCGGCACGATGCCGGTGCACCATCTACTGATGGCCGAGGACCCGGCATACGCCGCGAACCGGGTCCAGATCGAGAACCAAGCCTTCGCCTACGAGACCGGCACCGAGGCAACGGAACGTGTCGGCTTGACCCGCATCCCGGTCGTGGTGCACGTGGTGTTCCACACCGCCGCACAGAACATCGGCGAGGACCAGGTCACCAGCCAGATCGACGTGCTGAACCAGGACTTCCGGGCTCTCAATCCGGACATCGACAAGGTTCCGGAGGTCTGGAAACCGCTCGTGGCCGACAGCCGCATCGAGTTCCACCTCGCCACGCACGATCCGCAAGGACAGCCCACTGACGGCATCACCCGCACACAGACGCAGGCCACGAAATTCAACATACGGACCAACGCCGTCAAACACTCGTCGAGCGGCGGCCACGACGCATGGCCTGACGACCGCTACCTCAACCTCTGGGTATGTCCGCGCATCTTCGACCCCAACGACCCCAACGAGATACTCGGCTATGCCCAGTTCCCGGGTGGTCCCGCGGAGACGGACGGGGTGGTCATCGGCCACCAGTTCTTCGGTACGACCGGCACCGCCTCCGCCCCCTTCAACGGTGGGCGCACGACTACCCACGAGGTGGGCCACTGGCTCAACCTGCTGCACATCTGGGGCGACGACGACAACGGCTGCAACGGCAGCGACCTCGTCATGGACACCCCGAACTCCGGCGGTCCCAACTTCCGAGCCCCGAACTTCCCTCGGCTGTCATGCAGCAATGGGCCGGACGGCGACATGTTCGTCAACTACATGGACTACACGGACGACAAGTCCATGTTCATGTTCACTCGGGGCCAGGTAGCCCGTATGGAGGCCACCCTCGACAGCGCCCGGTCGTCCTTCAACGGTGCCTGACGGGTGAGCAGTTCAGACCAGTCAGCAGCCCGTCTCATTACTGAGGAAAGGGTGCTCGCCAGGGCCGACACACCCAAGGGAACCGAGGTCAGGCAGCATTTGCACGGTTCTGAGTGCCAGCCCCTGGCAGCGCGGCTCGAACGAGAGCAACGGAACCATGTGTGGCAACGCCCCCTGGAGTCTGCCGGATGCTCCTGGACGGTCGCTACGACCTATGCCATGTGGTACCCAGAGCGGCGCCCAGTACGAGTACGGGGGCGTCGTCCGGGCCGTCGACCCGATGTTGCAGGGTCTTCTCACTCACCGGGCCAAGCTACCGACTCTCTGACAAGATCCTGACACCCGGGTCAGGAAGAGCCGCCGGACCGTGACCGCCGACCGCGCCCGAAGCGGGACGGATCGACTGAAGCATGGTCGGTGTGGACTCGATGTCGTGCCGGGCCCATCAGCACGCGGCCGGCGCCCGCGAGGCCAGGCCGCCGTCTCCGAGCCCCAGGCGGTACATNTGGGTGCTGTCGGGGATATGAGTCTCGTTCTTCCCCAGGTCCGCGCCGNGAGTGGGCCATGCGACGTCCTCACACAGCAAGTTGTGCGCAGAGCACATCACGGGCGCCCGCAAGTCACTCGCGTCGGCTCCGTAAAGTGTGGGCCATGTCGGCGGAATCCCCCCTGATCAAGAGCATGCGCACCGCTGTTGCGGCGTCGCCCGATGACGTACCCCTACGGTTGCACCTCGCCGAGTTGCTGCTGGGCGCGGGGCATGGTGACGCCGCGGTGGGGGAGGTTGCTGCGGCGTTGCGGCACGCGCCCGGCGATGTCCAGGCACGCGAGTTGATGGTCCGGGCCCTGGCACATACTCCGGCAAGCACCCCCGGCGAAGCCGCGCTTCCCCCGCCGCCACAAGCTCCGGTGCCCGCCCAGCCTCCCGCCCCCGCCGCCGTGCCGCCGCAGGACTCGGTGCTCGGGCCGCCTCCCGCCCCCGCTTCGAGCCCGGGCTTCGACTGGAAGGCGGCCCAGGATCAGGTCGGTGATGCCGTGCCGCCCCGGTTCGTTGAGGCACCACTCGCCGTCGACGGCGGCGGCGACCCCGGAGACGCCGCTGCCTGGGACGTGGAACGCCCGGGGTCCGTCCGCCTCGCTGACGTGGGCGGCATGCAGGAGGTCAAGGAGCGGCTGGAGGCGGCCTTTCTGGCGCCGTTGCGCAATCCGGAGCTGCGCCGTCTCTACGGCAAGAGTCTGCGAGGGGGGCTGCTGCTGTACGGGCCGCCCGGCTGCGGTAAGACCTTCATCGCGCGGGCCGTCGCCGGTGAGCTCGGGGCGAACTTCCTGTCCGTGTCGGTCAACGATGTGCTCGACATGTGGATCGGCAACTCCGAGCGCAACATGCACGAGCTCTTCCAAACTGCCCGCCGACAGGCCCCGTGCGTGATCTTCCTGGACGAACTGGATGCGCTCGGCGGCAAGCGCAGCCGCACCCAGAGCAGCGGTATGCGCAACACGGTCAACCAATTGCTGACCGAGCTGGACGGAGTCGAAGCGGCGGCGAACGAGGGCGTGTTCGTACTGGCCGCCACCAACGTGCCCTGGGACGTGGACATCGCTCTGCGCCGTCCCGGCCGGCTGGACCGGACCTTGCTGGTGCTGCCGCCCGACGGGCCGGCCCGGGAGGCGATCCTCCGCTATCACCTGCGTGAGCGGCCCATCGAGAACGTCGACCTCGGCAAGCTCGTCAAGGCCACCGACGGCCTGTCCGGCGCCGATCTGGCCCATGTGTGCGAGGCCGCGGCCGAGCACGCGCTGCTGGACTCGGCCCGTACCGGGACCGTACGCCTGATCGGGATGAAGGACCTGCTGGCCGCGGCGGGACAGATCGCGCCCTCGACGGAGCCGTGGTTCGCGTCTGCCCGCAACGTGGCGATGTACGCGAATGACGGCGGGATGTACGACGACCTGGTGGCCTATCTGAAGAAGAAGCGGAAACTGTGACCACACTGCACCCAGCTGTCGAACAGGCCCTGGCTCTCGTCGATTTCAAACGCTACGACCAGGCCCGTGCCTTGTTGTCGCAGCACCTCGTCGGAGACCCCGGTGACACACGCGCCTGGATCGAGCTCGGCTACTGCCACCTGAAAATGCAGCAGCCGGAACAAGCCCTGGAGGCGGCCGACGAGGCCCTCAAAATCGCCCCCGAGGACTTCTACGTACTCATCCTGCGCGCCAAGGCACTGACCAGCGGGCCCAACAGCTCATGGCGCGCGGCCGAGCCCGTGCTGCGCGAAGCGGTGCGAGCCGACCCGCAGCACTGGTACGGCTACACGATGCTCGCCGACGCCGTGTGCCGCATGTCGATGGTCCGTTACTTCCAGGCGAACGGCTCCAGGAAGCCCGAGCCCCACGAGGTCGACCTTGTCTACCGCGAGGCGGCCGACCTGGCCTCGGAGGCGCTGCGGCTGGGCCCCGAAGAGGTTTACGCCCACGAAATCGCCCACCAGATCGCCACCTTCTCGGGCGACATCGCCCGCGCCGACCAGCTCGAACGCGCCATCCTCCGACTCGACCCCACCCACACCGAAGCCCTGGCCGCGCAGACCCGCAGGGCCGCCGAGGCCCCGGGCGTCAAGGCCCCCCGCGCCGCCGACCTCTACGCCACCGGGCTGGCCTCCGCACCGGACTCCACCGAGCTGCAGCGCGGTCTCGACCAGGCCACGTACCGCATGCTGCGCGGCGTGCGGTGGCTTGCTCTGCTCTGCGTCTGCCTCTCCGGGGCGGGGATGGACCTGTTCGCCGTCGAGGGCGAGGTGCAGCGGGAGTTGCCGCTGCCACTCGGCCAGCGCCTGTGGGACCTCGTGCCGATGACCGCCATCTGGCTCGTCGGCGCCCTCCTGCGCTTCCGGCGGCGGCGCGCCGGCGTCCGGCTCAACGTGCAGTCACTGATACGCCGCCGCCGGTGGGCCCGCATCGTGGTGACCCAGGCCGCCTGGGCCATGCTGTGCGCCCTGCTGATCACCCAAGTCCCGTGGGACGAGCGGACGTTGCCGCAGGTGCTGCTCTGGGCAGGAATCGCGCCGACATTCGCCACGATCTGGTTCGACCGGAACGAGACCCGGTGAAGAACGGCCCGAGCCGTATGGGCAGCGCCCCCGGCGGGGACGCGAGGGACACGACAGCCGGTGCGGGACGAATCCTGGGGGTGCGGGTCATGTTGCGTCACCAGAACTGAGCGCGGGGCCGGTGCGCGTCGTCATGTCGTGCCTTGCCGGGGTGGCTGCCTATTCGGTCCTCCAGCTGAGAGGAGTTTGGCTCAATGGGGTGGTGGTGTGCCGCAGGGGTGATCGCAGGCACCCCGTGAGGTCGCCCGCGCACATTCCAACCACGCCTGGCGAATGGCACGTTGGCGCCACTTCGGTGTACGAGTTCGCCCCGCCGGAATCGATCACCGAGCCGTGTCGCCGGCGCCGCGCCACACGTGGGTAACAAGCGGCGGTCGGGGTGCGATTCGCCCCGTGTCACGCCCCTAGGATGAACGGCGTACGGCCAACACGACTTGACGGTGGCGGACGGACAGAACAACGGGGGAGACAATGACCAGCCCGACCCAGGCCCCAGAACGG
>JGI25160J50197_1001707_pt1 | contig 10661 bp, 9 predicted proteins | sample AraplaMF_Cvi_mMS_FD_50197 | JGI IMG/M metagenome (IMG submission 50197)
CAGGTCCGCCTCGCCAAGCGCCCCGAGGGCACGGCCACCCGCGAGAACTGGAAGTTCACCACCGAGCCCGTCGGCGAACCGGCCGAGGGCGGCGTGCTCGTCAAGACGCTGTCGCTGTCGCTCGACCCCGCCATGCGCGGCTGGCTCAACGACGCCAAGAGCTACATCCCGCCCGTGGGCATCGACGAAGTGATGCGCGCCGGCGGCGTCGGCCGCGTCATCGCCTCGAAGAACCCGCAGTTCGCCGTGGGCGACACCGTCTACGGCACGCTGGGCGTGCAGGAATACATCCTCATTCCCGAAGACCAGATCAAGCGCAACGGCCTGGTGAAGATCGACCTGCGCGTGGGCACCATCACCCAGTGGCTCAACGTGCTGGGGATGCCCGGCATGACCGGCTACTTCGGCCTGATGGACGTGGGCATGCCCAAGCCAGGCGAGACAGTGGTGGTTTCGGGCGCGGCCGGCGCCGTCGGCCAGACGGTGGGCCAGCTGGCCAGGATCAAGGGCTGCCGCGTGGTCGGCATCGCCGGCGGCCAGGCCAAGTGCGACTGGGTGGTGAAGGAACTCGGCTTCGACGCCTGCATCGACTACAAGGCCGGCGCCGCCGCGGTGCGCGAGGGCCTGAAGACGCACTGCCCGAAGGGCGTGGACATCTACTTCGACAACGTCGGCGGCGAGATCCTCGACATGGTGCTGGCGCGGCTCGCGCGCAAGGCCCGCATCATCATCTGTGGCGCCATCAGCCAGTACAACAACGCCAACAGCATGCCCTCGGCTGGCCCTAAGAACTACCTGAGCCTGCTGGTGAATCGTGCCCGCATGGAAGGCATCGTGGTGTTCGACTACGCCGACAGGTACCACATCGCCATCGCCGAGATGGCCGGTTACCTGAAAGATGGGCGCATGAAGAGCAAGGAAGACGTTGTGAAGGGGCTCGATACCTTCCCCGAGTCGCTCAACAAGCTCTTCGCGGGCGAGAACTTCGGCAAGCTGGTGCTGCAGGTCGCCGAAGACTAGGCGCGGGGCGGGCCGCCGGAGGGACGCCGCGGCTCAGCCCAGGTCGGGACGCATCGGGATGTCGCCCAGCGCGTCGTCCTCGCGCAGGCCGCGCGCGGCCTTCAGCAACTCGATCGACAGGCCGTCGCCATGGCCCGCGAAGCCCCGGGCGATGCCCTCGAGCACCGTCGACAGGCCGGCTTCGCCGTCGCTGCGCGCATCCATGCTGATGTTGAGCACCCGGGCCGCCATCTGGCGGTAGGTGACGGCGCCCGCGCCCTCCAGCGCGGCCACCAGATCGAGGTACAGCGCCAGGTTCAGGTCGAACACCAGCTTTGGCGTGATCTCGAAATCCCTGTTCTTGTCGTCCATGTGGGTTGGCTCCTTTTTCCTGAGCCTCCACTCTAGCCAGAAAAGATGAAGGCGCGCCGTCGGATACAGCCTGATTCAGCACGCAGGCATCACCGTGATCACCGCGATCAGCGTGCGCGCGTGCCCATGATCGCCGCCGAGATGATCAGCCAGGCCGCCAGCGCGATGGTCCAGGTCAGCGGCCGGCCCGTCACCAGCAGCAGCAGCGCCGTCGAGCCCAGCGGNGTGATGTAGCTCAGGATGCCGATCTGTCGCGCGTCGCCGCGCTTGAGCGCCATGTCCCACACGAAGAAGGCCGCGCCCAGCGGGCCGAGGCCGCACAGCGCGAGCAGCAGCCAGTCACGGGCCGTCAGCGACACCGAGGGCTCCAGCACCGCATGGCAGGCCAGCGCGAGCGCCCCCGAAACCAGCCCGAAGAGGCCGATCGCCGAGGTCGGGAAGGCCGGCACGCGCTTCGTCCACAGCGAATAGCTCGCCCAGACGAAGGCCGAGGCCAGCGCCGGCACGAAGCCCCAGTACCCCGCGGCGGAAGCGGCGCCGCCCCCGCCCGCGCCCAGGATCGCCGCCGCCGCGCCGCCAAAACCCAGCAGCCCCGCCACCAGATGCAGCGGCCGCAGCGACACGCCCGGCAGCAGCACCGGCGCCAGCACCACCATCAGCAGCGGCCAGAGGTAATTGACCAGGTTGGCCTCGACCGGCGGCGCGTAGCGCAGCGCGATGAACAGCAGGAAGTGATAGCCGAAGAGCCCGTAGATGCCCAGCGCCAGCGTGCGCGGCGGCACTTTCCAGGCNGNGCGGTCGCGCAGCACCAGCGGCCAGCTCGGCACGCTGCCGATGATGAGCGCGAGGCCNGTGAGCAGAAAAGGCGGCAGGTGCGACAGGGCNGTGCCCAGCGAGGCGAGCGTGGTCCACAGGGCGATGGCGATCAGTGCGTAGGCGGTCGATGGCATGGATGGCGAGGCTACGCGATGCGGTCGTCGCGCAATGACGGTCCGTCGTCGAGAAACGACGGTCTTTCGATCAGGAAAAGGGACTCAGCGCCGCAAGGCGGCCGTAAGGGCGGAAGGCGAGCGGTAGCCCGTGCGCCGCGCTGTCTCCGCCACGCTCATGCCGCCCAGCCTCAGCTCGCGCGCATGCGCCAACCGCAGCGAGCGCAGCCATTGCATCGCGCCCATGCCCTGCTCGTCGCGGCAGCGCTGCGCGAACTGGCTGGGGCTCAGGCAGGCGACCTGGGCCAGGTCGGCCACGCTCAAGGGCTCGTGCCAGCGGGCACGGGCCCAGTCGGCGAGCAAGGACCAGTCGATGCGGCGGCGCGACGCCGACGACGATGCCGGTGCGGGGCTCCAGGCCTCCAGGAGCAGCGCCGGCCCGTGCTGCAAGGCCAGGGCCGAGGTTCGCGGCTGCTTCATGCATTGCGCCAGGTAACGCGCCAACGCGTGCAGTTGCGCCGAATCGGGNGGCGCGCGTTCGGCGCAGCGGGCCCATGCCGGCTGCGTGGTGTCGAGCACCAGGCACACCGCGCCATGCCTGCGCGCGCTGAAATCGTGCCGGTCGCCCGGTGCGACCACCTGCGCTTCGCCCGCGGCGATGCCGGCGCCCCGGCCTTCCACCTCGATATCGAGCACGCCGTCGAGNCCGATCAGCACCTGGAAATGGTCGTGCGCATGGCTGCCGTGCGAGTGGCCGTAGTCGCGCAGGGCGAGTTCATGGCNAGGCGGCAGGGATGAACCGAAAACAGGCATGGGCAGTCGAGGATTGTCCGCGCAGCTCCCGCAATGCCACAAGCGGCATCAGCTTCCGTCGGCGTCCCGCAGCGCCTGAGCGTTGACCCGCACGGCCTCGACCACACGCCCCTGGCCTGTCGCCAGCGGCTGCGTGCGGCCCTCGGCCCGCACCCTGTCTCCGACCTTCAGCGCCAGCTTCGCATGGCCGTCGGGCTTCATGTGGATGAAGTCGCCGGTGTCCAGCACCACGCCGTTGGCCTCTCCGTGGCGCGCGTAGTTGAAGCGCACCACGGTGCCTTCGATGCGTTCTTCGGCCCGCGCATGCCGGGGCGGTTCGCCGTCGACCGAGGCCAGCCGCTCGAAGCGGTAAACCGTGTGTTCGCTCTCCGCCTTGGGCGAGGGGCCTGCTTCGATGCCCTCGATCACCAGCGCCTGGCCCACCTTCAGGCCCCCGAAGGCGCGCGCGGCGTCTTCGTCGTGGCGGTCGAACACGAACTGCGTGGGCACGCCGTCGGTGTCGATCAGCACGCCCTCGATGCTGCCCCTGGGGCTGTAGATCAGTTGCTGGAAGCGGCCTTCGACGGACCAGACGTCGAGGGTGCCGTGGGATTCATGATGACTTGGCATGGAATGTCCTTTCGAGATCGGTTGTTGAAAGGGCGATCAGCCGAGCCGCAGCAGCAGCGCCGAGGCCGCGCACACCAGCAGGAAGGGAATGCTGATGCGGTGGAACTCGCGCAGCCCNTTCGGCAGCTTCGCCAGCCGCAGCGCGATCAGGTTGGCCAGCGAGCCCAGCACGCAGCCGAAGCCGCCCACGCTCACCCCGGCCGCGAGCGCCGGCAGGTCGCGCACGTGGCCATCCAGCAGGATGGCCGCCGGCACGTTGCTGATGAACTGCGAGGTCACGATGGCCGCGAGGTAGGCGCGCCAGCCCTCGGTGATCGGCCAGTGGCCCAGCAGCGCCACCACCGCGGGCAGCTCCGCGAGCTGCCGCAGGTCCACGAACATCAGCGCGATGATCGCCAGCAGCGCCCAGTCGATGCCGCGCAGCACGCGCGGATACGCCACCAGGAACACGCCGAACACCACGCCCAGCCCGGCCAGCAGCCAGTGCCGGTCCAGCGCGACCACGAAGCCGACGAACAACACCCCCGACAGCGCCAGCATGCGCGGCTGCACTGGCGCGGCTTCGGCCTCGGGCTTGAGCTCGATGGGTGTGCGCGGCACCAGCAGCCACACCGCGACGAAGAGCCAGAACAGCATCACCGCCACCGTCGGCCCCATCATTCCCATGAAGGCGACGAAGCCCTCGCCCGAGCGATGCCACAGATAAAGGTTCTGCGGATTGCCGATCGGCGTGAGGGCAGAGCCCGCGTTCACCGCCAGCGCCTGCAGCACCACCAGCCGCGCCAGCGGCAGGTGCGCCTGCGTGGCGAGCACGCGCGTCAGCGGCACCAGCAGGAACAGGCTCACGTCGTTGGTGACCAGCGCCGAGAGAAAGGCCGCGCTGGCCGTCAGCAGCATCGCCAGGCTGCGCTGGTCGTGCGTGCGCGCCAGCAGGCGCTGCGCGGCGGCCTGCAGCATGCCGCTGCGCTCCACGCCCTGCGTGATGGCCAGCAGCCCGGCGAGCGCGCCCACGGTCTGCCAGTCGACCAGCCGCAGCCAGTCCATCGGCGCGCGCGGGCGCAGGAAGGCGAACAGCACTGCGACGGCGACCAGCACCCACAGCAGGCCGTTGCCGCCGCCTTCGTGCGGCGAGGAAGCGTCGGAATCGGAAGTCGCGGAAGAAGGCGCGGACACGGAATCTTTGGTCATGGAGCGGAAGTGGTCGGTGCGCGGGCGGCAAGCGCGTCCGGCATCGAACGCGGACGATAGCGGGTTTCGGGCATCGCGAAGGCAAAGAGAGCGAGCCCGGCCAGCGCGACGGCCGCCAGCATCACGAAGGCCGCGTCGTAGCCGGCCAGGTGCGCGACCGCACCGGCTGCNAGATTGCTCAGCGCCGCNCCCAGCCCCACGCAGGCNGCGCCGATGCCCAGCGCGAAGTTGAAATGGCCGCTGCCGCGCGTGATGTCGCCGATCATCAAGGTCAGCATCACGCCGAAGATGCCCGCGCCAATGCCGTCCAGCACCTGAAGCGACAGCAGCGCGGCGGGGCTGTCGGCCAGCAGGTAGAGCAGCCCTCGCACCGGCAGCACCGCGAAGCCGACCAGGAAGATGGGCTTGCGCGCCAGCCGCGGCGCCCAGCGGCCGACCGCCAGGGCGATCGGAACGGTGACCAGCTGCGTGACGATCACGCCGCCCGACAGCCACAGCGTNGCCGAGGTGCCGGCCTGCGTGCCGACCTTCTGCGCCACGAGCGTGAGCATGGCGGCATTGGCCAGGTGGAACAGGAAGGCGCAGGCCAGCAGCACAAGCAGGCGGCAGTCGTACCAGCGTGCGGACGGCGCGGCATCGGGCTCGTGGCCGGTGTCGGCGCCGCGCGCCAGGAGCGGATCGACGTCGCGCTGGCGGATCAGCATGGCCGCCGCCATGGTCGGCAGCGCCATCGCCACCGCGTAGAAGAACATGGCGTGCGGGCCGAACGTGTGGCCCACCCAGCCGGTGCCCAGTGCCCACAGCACCGTGCCGCCCGCGGTGATCGCGGCGTTGCGGCCGATGCGGGCATCCAGCCCGGCGCGGCCGACCATGCCGAGGCTGATGGCCGCGATGGCGGGCGCCACCAGCGTGCCCGCCGCGCCGATGAGCGACTGGCCCGCCAGGATCACACCGTAGCCCGGCCAGTTCGCCATGACCACGAGGCATGCCGCGATGAGCGCGATGGCCCCCGCGATCCAGCGCGGCTTGTGCCGCACGCTGTCGATCAGCGCGCCGGCCGGCGCCTGCACCACCAGCCCCACCAGCGCCGAGACGAACATCACGGTGCCGATGCGCTGCGGGTCCCAGGCCAGCGTGCCGGCCATGAAGACGATCAGGAACGGGCCGACGCCGCCCTGGATGTCTGGCGCAAGGAAGGCCAGCGCGTCCAGCGAGCGCAGGCTGCGGCGGGAGGGAGCTGAGGATGGGGCGGTCATCGCAGGGGCTCGCCGATCAGAACGCCGGCACCGGCGGACGCGGCGCCACCGGGCCACGTCCGGGCCCCCGGTGCGGGCCCTCGAACACTTCGCGCGCCGTGGACGCGGTCGGGCCCATGCTCGTGGCCTCCAGCGCCGTGCCCTGCGCACCGCGCGTGCCCCAGCCGCGCGCGTAAAGCTGCGCGCCGGGCTGCAGCTGCGCGCCGTACATGGCGCCGATGTGCGGCGGGAAGCGCACGATGGTCCTGTCGGCCAGCAGCGCGCCGTGCACGTCGCCGAGGTCGTTGTACAGAAGGCGCTCGATGCGCCCGTCCGCCGTCATGGCGCTCAGCGCGGCCGGATCGTGGGCGCGTCGCGGCGGGAACATGCCGGGAACAGGCGGCTCGTCGATCACGCTGCGGCCGTTGGCGCTGAGCGACTGCATGCGCACCACCGGCACCTGCGGCGCGCGCCAGCCACGGACCTGCACGGTGTCGCCGGGCCTGAGCGCCTGCATCACCGCGGCCGAAAGGTGCGGCGGGAACGCGACCTGCGTTCCGTCGGCCAGCAGCAGGCCGTCGGCCTCGCCGTTCGGGTTGAGCAGCCATTGCTGCACGCGGCCGGAGGCGACGGTGTCCGCCTCCGGTGCAACGGCAACGGGCGGCGGCGGCGGAAGATGGGCGAAGGCCGGAGTGAAAGCGGTGCTGCCCGCGAGCAGGCAGACGGCGGTGGCGATGGACGCGATGCGGTGTGTCATGGTGACTCCTTGTGGATGAATGCCCCANGGACATCTCACACAACGTGCCAACCCGCATTTCCTTTGAAATCAACGACTTGCGCGTGCCGAACGGCGGCAGTCGTCCGGTACCGGGACAGGAGGCGTCCGCTTTGCGGACACCCCCGGACGCCTTATCGCTTCNTCGCCTTATCTACTNCTCGATGCCGTACTGCGCCAGCTTCCGGTACAGCAGCTGGCGGTGAATGCCCAGCCGCCGCGCGGCCTCGGTGCGGTTGCCCTGCGTCTGCGCGAGCGCGTGCTCGATGAGCAGCCGTTCGAGCCGTTCCACCGCGCCGGGCAGGTCTCCCTCCAGCCACTCGGCCGGCAGCATCCCGACGGACGGTGCCGATNGCGCGGGCCGCGCCTCGCCCATCGCCAGCCCCAGGTCGGCGCTGCCGATCACGCGATGCCGCACCAGCGCCTGGCAGCGCTCCATCACGTTGCGCAGCTCCCGCACGTTGCCGGGCCAGGGCCGGCTCAGCAGCAACTGCGCGGCCTCCGCGGAGAGCGCCTTGGGCGCATCGGGCAGTGCCGCGCGCCGCAGGAAGTGCTCGGCCAGCGGGATCACGTCGGCCAGCCTCTCGCGCAGCGGCGGCAGGCGTATCGACAGCACGTCGAGCCGGTACATCAGGTCTTCGCGAAAGCGTCCCTCGCCGACCGCCGCAGCCAGGTCGCGGTGGGTGGCTGCGACGATGCGCACGTCGACCTTCACCGGCTTGTGGCTGCCCAGCGGCGTGACCTCGCCTTCCTGCAGCACGCGCAGGATCTTCGCCTGCACCGAAAGCGCCATGTCGCCGATCTCGTCGAGCAGCAGCACGCCGCCGTCGGCCGCGCGAAAGCATCCCGCGCGCTCGCCGGTCGCACCCGTGAACGCGCCGCGCACATGGCCGAAGAGCTCGCTTTCGAGCAGCTCCTTCGGAATGGCCGCGCAGTTGACCGCCACGAAGGGCTTGTCCGCGCGCGACGAATACCGGTGCAGCGCGCGCGCCACCATTTCCTTGCCGGTGCCCGTCTCGCCCAGCACGAGCACGGGCGCCTGGCTGGCCGATGCGAGGCCGATGCGCTTCTGCACCTCGCGCATCGCCTGGCTCAGGCCGACGAGGTCGCCGTCGTCGTCTTCCGCCACGGCGGTCGCCGCCGCCACGCCTTGTTGCTGCTGTTGCAGGACGCGCCCGAGCACCTCGCGCACGGCCTCGCGGCTGATCGGCTTGGTGATGTGGTCGAAGGCGCCGAGCCGCATCGCCTCGATGGTGTTGCCCGCGCTCGCGAAGGCGGTGAGCACGATCACCGGCGGCACGCGCGCGAGCCGGGCGTGCATCGCCTCCAGCGTCTGCAGGCCGTCCATGCCGGGCATGCGGTGGTCGAGGAACACNGCGTCGAAGCGCGTGCGCGCCATCGCATCGAGCGCCTCGGNGCCGCTCGCGACGTTCTGCGCCTCGTGGCCCAGGCCCTGCAGCGTCTCGGCCAGCGTGTCGCGGAAAGCGTCGTCGTCGTCGACGATCAGGAAGCGCGCCATGGAAGCTCCAGTTCGAATCGCGTGCCGGGTTCGAGCGCCGCATGGCGCAGGTCGCCGCCGTGTGCCAGCGCCACTTCGCGCGCCAGGGCGAGGCCCAGGCCGGTGCCATCGGCGCGGCCCGTGGCGAAGGGCTCGAAGAGGCTGGCCTGCAAGGCTTCGGGCACGCCGCCGCCGTCGTCGTCCACCCGGATGAAGAGCGTGCGCGCCTCGTTCGCCGAGGCCGAGAGCGTGACGNGCCCGCCGCGCGGCGCATGGCGCACCGCGTTGTCGAGCAGGTTGTCGACAGCGCGCGCCAGATGCACGGGGTCGAACACGGCCTGCGGCGGCTCGTCGTGCTGCAGCACCAGGCGTACGTCCGCCGCGCCGGCCNTGCCGCTCACGCTCGCGATGCGTTCTTCAAGCCAGCGATGCAGGTCGACCTGCACCGGCGCNAGCGTCACCGGCTGCACCAGCGCCAGCAGGCTCTGCACCAGGCCGTCGAGCCGGTCGATCTGCCCGACGATCACGCGCAGCGCGTCGCCCTGCTTCCCGGGCGTGGCGGCCAGCGCGTTCTCGGCCTTCAGCCGCATGGTGGCGATGGGGTTGCGGATCTCATGCGCGATGCCCCCGGTCATGCGGCCCAGCGCGGCCAGGCGCTGGTCGCGGCTGCGCTGCTGGGCNGCTTCGCGAAGGCGCGCGCGTGCTTCCTCGAAACGCACACGATAGTGATTGAAGCCGTCGACGATGCGGTCGAGCTCGCGCACGCCGGTGCGGGGCAGCTCGGGCATGGCGCCGCCGTCGGCATCGCTGCGGGCCAGCCGGTCTTCCAGCCGCTGCACGTGGCGCAACCCGCGCAGCAGGATGAAGCCCAGCCACAGGCCCGAAGCCAGCACCAGCAACAGCAGCACACCAAGGCCGGTGCGCAGGCTGTCCTGCGCGGCCAGCGCGCCGCCGGTGGTGCGGGTCATGGTCCAGGCTGCGAGGTCGTTGCCCGGCGCCGCCAGCGGGCAGGCCGCGACGATCAGCGCCTCGCGGCTGCCGCGCACCACATCGGTCTGCAGCTGCTGCGTGCGGGCGGCCAGCTGCGCCACCTCGGCGATCAGCGGCTGCTCGGCCGCGGGCACGTCGCGCTTGACGCCGCCGCCTTCATAGGTGGGGTAGGCATAAGCCAGGTGGCCGCCGCCGGCCTGCCACACGCCNCCCTCGACATGCGGCGCCTCGATCAGCACCAGCTGCAGCAGCACCTGCAGCAGGTCGACCTGCGGCCGGGCAGGGGCAAGCGAGGAGGACGACGGCGTGGCCGACTTGGCATAGCGCGCCGCGATCGCCCGGCAGGACTGCTCGGTGGCGGCGCGCGCCGCCGACACCTGCACGCCCGCGCTGCTGCGGTAGAGCGTGAGCATCACCACCGCCAGCGCGGCGCACATGGCGAACAGCAGCATCCAGAAAAAGATCAGTTGACCACGCAGGGATTTCATGCGCCGCGATCTTGCCCTGTCTTCGTGTCACGGCGCGCCTGTCCCGGCGCTGTCAACGGCCGGCGAGCTCACGCAGCTCGCGCTTGAGCACCTTGCCGATCGCGCTGCGCGGCAGCTCGTCGATGAAGGCCAGGCGCGCCAGGCGCTGTGTCTTGCCGAGCTGGGCGTTGGTCCATTGCAGCAGCTCGTCCTCGCTGGTGGCGTCGCCCTCGCGGCGAACCACGAAGGCGGCGGGCGTCTCGCCCCATTGCTCGGAGGGCACGCCCACCACCGCCACGTCGGCCACCGCCGCATGGCCGCGCAGCACGGCCTCCAGGTCGCTCGGGTAGATGTTGAAGCCGCCGCTGATGATCATGTCCTTCTTGCGGTCGAACAGCGTGAGGAAGCCGTCGGCGTCGAAGCGGCCCACGTCGCCGGTGCGGATGAAGCGCTTGCCGGTGGCGTCGAACCACTCGGCCTCGCGCGTCTTCGCGGGCTGGCGGTGGTAGCCGGTCATCATGCCGGCCGAGTGGCCTACCACCTCGCCGGCCACCTCGGTGTTGCCGCTCGGAAGCTCGTTGCCGTCCTCGTCGATCAGGCGGATGTCGCTGCCCTCGGCGGGCCGGCCCACCGTATGCAGCTTGGTCGGATTCAGGTGCGCCTCCAGGATGCAGGTGCCGCCGCCCTCGGTCATGCCGTAGAACTCGACCAGCCCGCCGGGCCAGCGCTTGAGCACGTCGGCCTTCAGCGCGGCGCCGAAGGGTGCGCTGGTGCTGAACTTGTGCC
>JGI25160J50197_1001708_pt1 | contig 10653 bp, 9 predicted proteins | sample AraplaMF_Cvi_mMS_FD_50197 | JGI IMG/M metagenome (IMG submission 50197)
GCCGCTTTCTTTTGCCTACTTTTCTTTGCGGCGGCAAAGAAAAGTAGGTGCCGCCCCGCACAGGGGCGACGCGTGAAGCACGCTAACAAAACGCGGATGCCCGCAGAGCAGTAAACCAGGCGAACCATCCAGCGTCGCAGACAACCAAAAGCAGGTGCCGCCCCGCACAGGGGCGACGCATGAAGCACGCTAACAAAACGCGGATGCCCGCAGAGCAGTAAACCAGGCGAACCATCCAGCGTCGCAGACAAAAAAAATCAGAACACCTTCACCGGCACATTCACCACAAGCCGGTATTCCATATTATCCGGGTCCGAGTAATGCGCTGTCGACTTGTGATACATCGCGATAAACGTGATCTTCGTATCCTTGAACCGTCCGCTCTGCAGCGTGTAGCTCGGAATAAACCCGATCTCATGATGCGTGCCATGCACATACTCGCCATTCCGCGTGTAAGGCCCGATCGCATTCGACGCGGCGCCAGCCGACGCATCCGCTCCCCAGCCCGTCACGCCCCACAGCATCGCCTTGAAGCCAGGCAAGCCGGCATACTTGCCATCGAACGTATACCGCAACTGGAACGACTTTTCATGCGGCGCGTTGTAGTCGACGTCCATCGAGTTCACGAGATAGATACCGTTGGTCTCGTTCACATAATCGAAGAACTGGTCGCCGAGAATCTGCTGATAGCCGAGCAACACCTGATGCGGACCATGTTGCGCCGACAGCGACAGGCTATACGCATTGTTGTTGATGTGCCCTTGCAGCGCCGAACCCGTCTGATGCGTCGAGTAGATGTTCGCGAGTCCAGCCCACTTGACCGTGTTCACATCGCCGATCGAATGTGAGATCGCCGCGTAGAACTGATTCCACACGTCTTCCGCCTGATCCGCGTACAGCGTGACCGTGCCGTTGGGCGAATAGTCCCAGTTGCCGCCGAAGTAGGACAGGCGCTTGATCGTCGTGCCGCCGTACGACGACGTCAGGTCGATCAGGTTCGTGTGGCCGCGCGCGTCGACCTTCGTGAAGCTACCGGCCTGCATCGTGACGTTATGGATGTCGTTGCTCACTGCCGATACGCCGAGGAACGTCGGCGGCAACGCGCGGTTGTCGTGCGGTTCCATGAACGGATTGTTGTCGACGATCTGCAAACCATACTTGACGACCGTCTCGGAGATGCGCCCCTTGATGTCGTACATGCCCGGATATGCCCATGCGAGCTGGTCCGAACCGCCGCCGCCCTTCGCTACGTGCACCATGTTGCCCGCGCCGTTGCCGCCGTCGAGCTTGAGTGCGGCGAACAGCGATGCATCGAAGCCGAGACCGACGGGCCCTTGCGTGTAGCCGGATTCGAAGTTCGCCTGCATGCCCTGAACCCACGCGTGACGGTGCGGGCCGCCTTCGTTGTCGAACTGGTCGGCGTAATTGCGGAACAGCAGGTTCAGATGGCTGTCGGCGATCAGGCCTTTGCTCTTCGCCTGGCTCGACAACGGCGCGGGCGGCGTCGCAACCTGGTCGGCTTCTGCATTCACGAGCGCGTTGTTGGTTTCGGGCTGCACCTCCGCGACGTTCGGCGTGTGTTTCAGCTTCGGTTTGACTGGTGCGGCGGGTGCCGCGGGCGCAGCCTGCGCCACGGCCGCGCTGGCGGCGGCGGGCGCGGCTGCGTCGTCGGCGAATGCGGCGGTGGCGATCGTCAGTGCCGGCAGGCCCACTGCCAGCAAGGCGAACTTCGATGCTCCTGATGTGGATCGTTGGGTTGTCATTGCAATTCCATTTTTTCTAGTTGATGAAACAGTGGCGCGGCGGTCGGCCGTGCCACGCTTTCTCGCCCGTTCCCGCCGTCGCGCGAACGAACGCCTCCCTCGGCGCAGCGGCTAGCTGCGTCGTGGAAAAAGGTTTGTGTGAAGCTAAAGGGTTGTCAGGTCATGACAGCGCGTATGCAGGCGACCTGGGTATGACCGATGCCCGTTGCGCTCGTAACGGGCCGCTCGTGCGCGCACGCGTCGATCGCATCCGGGCAGCGCGTGCGGAACGCGCAGCCCGAAGGCGGCTTGAGCGGCGACGGAATCTCGCCGCGCAACAGCACATGCTTGCGCGCACGCTCGGCGACCGGGTCGGGCAGCGGCACGGCCGACAGCAGCGCCCGCGTGTACGGATGCTGCGGCTCGCGATACACGTCGCGCTTGTCGCCGAACTCCATCACGCGACCCAGGTACATCACGAGCACGCGCTGGCTGATCGCCTTCACGACGGCCAGATCGTGCGCGACGAACAGCAGCGACAGCGACAGTTCGCGTTGCAGATCGCGCAGCAGATTGACGATCTGCGCCTGGATCGACACATCGAGCGCGGAGACCGGCTCGTCGCAGATCACGAGTTGCGGCTCGCCGATCAACGCGCGCGCAATGCCCACGCGCTGGCACTGGCCGCCCGAGAATTCGTGCGGATAGCGGCGCAGATGATGATTGCTCAAGCCGACGCGTTCGAGCATCGTCCGCACGCGAACGCGTATCTCCTCGCGGCCGAGTTGCGGCTGATGCGTCTTGAGCGGCTCCGCGACGATCTGTTCGATCGTCATGCGCGGATCGAGCGACGCGAGCGGGTCCTGAAAAATCATCTGCACGTCGCGGCGGATCTGCGTCGTATCGCGGGACGTGCCCTTCACCGACTCGTGTCCTTTCCATTGCACACTGCCCGACGTCACGGGCGTCAGGCCAATGATCGCGCGCGCGAGCGTCGATTTTCCGCATCCCGATTCTCCGACGAGGCCCACCGTCTCGCCACGACGCACATCAAACGACACGCCGTCGACGGCGCGCAGCGTCGCCTTCTTCGACCACGGATAGCCGCCCTGCGCGATGCTGAAGTGCACGCTGAGGTTGTCGACCTTGAGTAGGGTTTCCTGGGCGCTCATAGCACCTCCGCGATAGCCTGGACAGGACGATGGCACGCGCGCAGCGCATGCACTTCGCCTTCGATCGGTTCGAGCGACGGACGCGTCGCACGGCATCGCTCTTCGGCGAACGTGCAGCGCGGCGCGAACGCGCAGCCTTGCGTCGCCATGCCCGGCAACGGCGGATTGCCCGGAATGGTTTGCAACGGCTGATCGTCGTCGTCGGTAAGACGCGGCAGCGCGTTCAGCAGCCCGATCGTGTACGGATGCGTCGGCGCGGCGAACAGTTGCTGCGCGGGCGCCTGCTCGACCGTTTGCCCTGCGTACATCACCATCACGTCGTCGCACAGGCCGGCGACCACACCCATGTCGTGCGTGATCAGGATGATCGCGGTGCCGCGCTCGCGGTTCAGTTCACGCAGCAGTTCGATGATCTGTGCCTGCACGGTGACGTCGAGGGCCGTGGTCGGTTCGTCGGCGACCAGGATTTCGGGTTCCGACAACAGCGCCATCGCGATCATCACGCGCTGGCGCATGCCGCCCGAGAACTCGTGCGGATACATGCCGATACGGCGCGCCGCATCGGGAATGCGCACGCGTTCAAGCGTTTCGATCGCGCGCTGCTTCGCCTCTCGGCGCGACAGCTTGCGATGCAGTTGCAGCGTCTCCGTCATCTGCCGTTCGATCGTGAGGAACGGATTGAGCGATGTCATCGGGTCCTGGAAGATCATGCCGATGCGGTCGCCGCGAATGCGGTTGAGCGCGGCGTCGTTCATCGTCAGCAGGTTCGCGCCGTTGTAGAGCGCTTCGCCGCTGACCTTGCCGTTCTTCGCGAGCAGGCCGAGCAGCGCCATCACGGTCTGGCTTTTGCCCGAACCCGATTCGCCCACGATGCCGAGCGTCTTGCCTTTTTCGAGCGAGAACGACACGCGTTGCACGGCGTCGACGGGCGCGCCGTCGCGACGCGAGAAGCGCACGCTCAGGTCCTTGACTTCGAGTAATGCCTTGTTCTGTGCCATCTCAGCGGTCCTTCGGATCGAGTGCATCGCGCAGGCCGTCGCCGACGAAGCTCACGGCATAAAGTGTCGCGCACAGCATGAGGGCCGGGCACAGCAGCAGCCACGGCGTCGATTCGAGCTTCTGCGCGCCGTCCTGGATCAGCACGCCCCAGCTCGTCATCGGTTCCTGCACGCCGAGGCCGAGAAACGACAGCACCGATTCCGTCAGCACGATGCCCGGCACCGTGACCGTCGCGTAGACGACCACCACGCCGATCAGATTCGGCACGATGTGTCGCGTGATGATCGAGCGCGAATCGACGCCGATCGCTTTGGCTGCGTCGATGAACTCGCGCGAGCGCAATGACAACGTTTGCCCGCGCACCACACGCGCCATGTCGAGCCACGAAAACGCGCTGATCGTCAGCACGACCAGATAGAACGCGCGGCCGAACAGCGTCATCATCAGGATCGCGATCAGCATGTAGGGAATCGCGTACATCATGTCGACGATGCGCATCATCACGGCATCGACACGTCCGCCCAGATAACCGGCCGTTGCGCCCCACGCGACGCCGATCAGTCCCGACACGAGCGTGCCGAGCAGACCGACTTCGAGCGACACGCGCCCGCCGACCAGCGTGCGCACCAGCAGATCGCGGCCGAGTTCGTCGGTGCCGAACCAGTGCATGTTCTGCCATGTGGGCGCGAGGCTGATCGAGGACCAGTCGCTGTCGATCGCATTGTTCGGCGACAGCAGCGGCCCGACGAAGCACGCGAGCATGATGACGACCAGCAACAGCAGCGCGACGAACGCCGCGCGATTGCGCACGAAGCGGCGCGCGGCCGTCGCGAGCGGACTGCGCGACGGCGGCGCGTCGACGACGGTCAATGAAACAGGTGGCATTCTCATCGGTGTCAGTAGCGGATACGCGGATCGAGCCATGCGTACGCAAGGTCGACGAGCAGGTTGAACAGGACGGCGACGGCTGTCGTCAGCACGACGAGGCCGAGCACCAGCGTGTAGTCGCGGTTGATCGCGCCGTTGACGACGAGCTGGCCGATACCGGGCAGCGCGAACACCGATTCGGTGACGACCGCCGCCGTGATCGACGAAATGCACACCGAGCCGAGCAGCGACACGACAGGCATCAGCGCAGGCTTCATTGCGTGGCGCAGGACGATCGTGCGCGCGGGCAGGCCCTTCGCCCGCGCGGTGCGGATGAAGTTGCCCGACAGCACTTCGATCATGCTGCCGCGCATCACACGCGCGATCAGCGCCACGTTGATGATCGTCAGAAGTGCGATGGGCAGCACGCGATAACGCCACTCGCCTTCTCCCCAGCCGCCCGCGGGCAGCCAGCCATGGCCGTCCGCAGTCTTCAGCAGAATGGCGAACACCCACACCAGCAACGGGCCGAGCACGAACGGCGGCACGACGTTGCCGATATTGCCGAGCACCATCACCGCGTGATCGATCACGCTGTCGCGACGCACGGCGGCAACCGTGCCGAGCGTGACGCCGATCACGACGGCGATGGGCACCGACACGCCGCCGACGCCGAGACTCACGGGCAGCGCCTTCATCACGAGATCGGTGACGGACCAGTCGGTGTAGCGGAACGACAGACCGAGGTCGCCGTGCAGCAATGCCCACAGATAATGCAGATACTGCTTCCACAGCGGCTCGTCGAGGTGGTAGCGCGCGTTCAGATTCGCGAGCGTGGCCTCCGACAGATGCTTCTCGGTATCGAACGGACCGCCGGGCGTGAGATGCAGCAGCAGATAGCATGCGGTGATCACGGCGAGTATCGTCGGGATCGCCCACAGCGTGCGGCGCAACGTGTATGCAAGCATGGGTGCCTTTCCTGTGCTTTCGCTGCCGTTTAGTGCTTGAGCAAGTACATGTCTTGCGACGCGCGCATGTCGAGATAGTTGGTCGACGTATAGCCGCCAACATACGGCTTCACCAGACGCGCCGCCGAGTACTGGAACAGCGGGATCATCGGATAGTCGTTCATCGCGAGGTCATGCGCCTGCGAGAGCAGGGCGGTGCGCTGCTTGTCGTCCGTCTGCTGGTTGGCCTGATCGATCAGCGCGTCGACCTTCGGGTTGCAGTAGTGCTGGTCGTTCTGCACGCTGCCGCAGCGGATCAGATCGAAATACGACATGGCGTCGTTGTAGTCGACGAACCAGCCGTCGCGCGACGCCTGCACCTTGCCGTCATGACGCTGCTTGAGCAGCACCTTGTACTCGACGTTCTCGAGTTTCGCGGTGACGCCCAGCTTGGTGCGCCATTCCGACGTGACGAAGAGGGCAACCTTCTTGTGCAGATCGTTCGTGTTGTACGTGAAGGTGAACGTGAGCGGCTTCGCATCCGAGTAGCCGGCTTCCTTCAGCAAATTGCGCGCGTATTCGACACGCTTGGCCATCGGCCACGATGCCCATTCCGGCTTGAAGACGGCGGCGCCTTCCGTGCCCTTCGAGATCAGACCGTACATCGGCAGTTCGCCGCTCGACGTGAGCTTCGACGTCAGCAGCTCGCGATCGACCACCATCGACAGCGCCTGGCGCACGCGCTTGTCCTTGAAGACGGGGTCGTCGTTATTGAGGCTGTAGTAATACGTTGCGATCTGCAGGCCCTTCTGCAACTGCGGGCCGAACTGCTTGTCGACCTGGTTGAAGATGCCCGACGGAATCGTGTACGTGTAATCGAACTGGCCGGCCTGGTACATGCGCATTGCCGTTTCGTCGCTTTCGATCGGCAGATACGTGACCTTCGAGATCGCGACCTTCGGTGCGTTCCAGTAGTTGCCGTTCTTGTTGATGACGAGGCGGTTGTTCGGCTGCCAGTCGGTCAGCGCAAACGCGCCGTTGCCGACGAAGTTCGCCGGGCGCGTCCAGTCATTGCCGAACTTCGTCACGACGGCTTTATCGACGGGGGCCATCGTCGCCATCGCTGTCAGTTGCGGGAAGAAGGCGGCGGGCACGTCGGTCTTCACTTCGAGCGTGTACGGATCGACGGCGCGCGCGCCGAGGCTCGTCACGGGCGCCTTGCCCGCAATGATTTCCTTCCCGTTCTTCACGAACTCGACGAGCACCGTGTACTTCGAACCCGTCTTCGGATCGACGACGCGTTGCCATGCATACACGAAGTCCGCTGCCGTGACGGGCTGGCCGTTGCTCCACTTCGCATCGTGACGCAGCTTGAAGACCCACGTGTCGGGCGCGGTGCGCGTCCACGACTGCGCGACGCCGGGCACGATCGCGCCCGTTGCGTCGATGCGCGTCAAGCCTTCGAACAGGTCGAGGCCGATCGTGTTGCCCGTCCACGATTCGATGTGAGCGGGGTCGAGCGATTCGGTTTCGGCGGGAACCTGACGGGTCAGTTCCTGGCTCGCGGCGAGCGTGGCGCCCGACGGGACCGTGACGGCCGATGCGTTGTGCTGAAACGTGAGGACGAGCGCGGCCAGCGCCGTCGTGTAAACGAACGGTGTTTTCATGGTTGGATTCGCAGAAAAAGTCGGGAGAGAAACGCAAGCGGCGCGGACGCCACTAACGGTTATCCGCGTGATGAAGGCCGAGGTGGCCCTTGTTCGGTGTACAGCATGCAGGATTCCTTACAATTATTATTACAGGCATCCTACAGCGGAATGTCATGCGCCCCGACTTGCGGAAGCGCTTCCAACCAGGATCGAATGCCTGCCTTCTAAAACAACCTCGGCGTACCTACCCACACGACGACCGATTCCTTGCGGGCCGTGTTGGCCCAGCTATGCGGTACCGTCGATTCGTAATGCGCGCTGTCTCCGGCGCGCAGCACGAAGGTCTTGCCTTCCAGCGTCAACGACACTTGCCCTTCGATGACATAGATGAACTCTTCACCGGCATGTGTCGTGACTTCGGAACGCTTTTGCCCGGGTGGCATCCTCACAAGGATGGCTTCCAACTGACGGCCCCCCGACAGATTGGTCATCCGGGCAAACAGATTCGCCGAGTCTGCAAAACCAAAAAACTTCAGCTCGTTTGCTCGACACACCGAGCGCTCTTCGCTTGGTGTGTCGACGAAATACTGCACCTTCACTCCCAACGCATTCGCAATACCTGCCAGCGACGTGATGGACGGCGACGCGAGACCGCGCTCGACTTGGGACAGGAACGGCTTGGAAATGCCTGCTGCTGTCGCTGTTTCGTCGAGCGTACGCTTCAGCCTTTGCCTCAGCGCGCGGATCTTGCTCCCCAGTGCAAGTGCCGTGTCTTTCTCAAGTGTCGTGACCATAACAAAACCAAATTAGTCCGTCAAAATTAGTTTGATATAAGCAAATGTTGTTTGATGACGTGTTGCTCTTTCCCGGCAAGCCTTGCGCAACTTGACAACTCTTTCATGCCGTTCACGCAGATCCGATCTTTTCGAGAAAGCACTCTATGTTGCCAGATCGCAAAGAGCACTTATCGGATTTGCGTTAGAAGAGCAGTAATGCATTGAGAAGGATCGTGCAGGGGCGCCGCGCATGTCAGTGAATTCCCGAAGCGACAAGTCGCGTTTCGATGCGCACAATCGCAACCTCGCGCGGGTTGGCCCGGCCGGGCTGATCCGCCTGCACTCCCGTTTGCAGCGATCCTGCGGCGGCGTTTTGATCGGTACGTCCTGACCGGACTGCCACCGACGAATGAAGGTGAACATCCATGTCGATTTCTTTCGCAGTCTTTCCACATTCATCCCGCATATCCAGCACGCGTATTTCGATGCAGCCGCCAAAGCGGTCCGCTCGCGCGATGCTTTATCATTGAGCCTTTCGTCACGCGCTGTTCGCGTTGACGGCCTCCCGCTGAAGTCCTGGTTGTTCCGTTTTCGACGCGGACCGCGCTGTCCGTTGCTCGTATCGCACTGAACTGTGTCTCGATGGCGCTTTGCGCATCGGCCACGGCAAGTCATCGACGATCTCCAGTTTTTCCAGCTTCGCCCCGTGGCATGCGTCCGCTCGACCGACGCGTGCGCGCGCGGCTGCTATCGCGTAAATAAGAGGAAAGCATGAAATCACCCGTATCCCAGACCCGGTCGTTTTCGACGGTCTTTCTCATCGAGATGTGGGAGCGCTTCGGCTACTACGGCATGGCGGCGCTGCTCGTGCTGTTCATGATTGACCGGCTCGGCTTCGACGACAGCCGCGCGACGCTCACATGGGGCGCGTTCGCGGCGCTCGTGTATGCGTCGCCGTCGATCGGCGGCTGGATCGGCGACAAGATTCTCGGTGCGCGCCGCTCGATGATTTTCGGCGCGCTGGTGCTCGCGGCCGGCTACCTGATGCTCTCGCTGCCGAACGACAGCCTCGAGTTCATGTATGCGTCTCTGGGCGTGATCGTGGTCGGCAATGGGCTGTTCAAGTCGAACGCCGCGAATCTCGTGCGCCGCATTTACGAAGGCGACGATGGGCGTATCGACAGCGCGTTCACGATTTATTACATGGCGGTGAACATCGGCTCGACGGTGTCGATGCTGGCGACGCCGTGGATCAAGGATCACTGGGGCTGGCACACGGCGTTTGCCGTTTGCTGCGGCGGCATGTTGATCGCCGTCGTCAACTACTTCCTGATGTTCCGCACGTTGTCGCACGTCGGCTCCGCGCCGGATGCCGAGCCGATCCGCTGGAAGCGCGTGCTGGCTGTGGCGATCGGCGGGATCGCGCTCGGCACGGCGACGACGTTCGTGCTGCAGCACAAGGCGATTGCTGTCGCATGCGTGTACACGGCGGGCGTCGCGATTCTGGCGATTTTCGCGTACATGCTGATCAGCTGCGAGCGGTCGGAGCGTTCGGGCTTGCTGGCTGCGCTGATTCTGACGCTGCAGGTGATTCTGTTCTTCGTGTTCTATCAGCAGATGTCGACGTCGCTGACGCTGTTTGCGCTGCGCAACGTCGACCCGACGTTCACGCTGTTTGGCTCGCATCTGTTTACCTGGAGTGCCGCGCAGTTCCAGGCGCTGAATCCGATCTGGATCATGATGTTGAGTCCGCTGCTCGCGGTGCTGTATACGAAGCTTGCTAACAACGGTAAGGATGTGCCCGTTGCGGCGAAGTATGCGTTTGGTTTTGCTGTGGTGGCGGGGGGATTTTTCGTCTATGCGTGGAGCGGCAGTTTCGCGGTGAATGGGCGGGTGTCGTCGTGGTGGATGGTTGGGGGTTATGGTTTGTACTCGCTCGGCGAGCTGCTGGTGAGCGGCCTCGGGCTTGCGATGATTGCGCGCTATGTGCCGGCGCGGATGAGCGGTTTTATGATGGGCGCTTATTTTGTGGCGACGGGCGTGTCGCAGTATCTGGGTAGTGTTGTTGCCAATCTGGCGAAGATGCCTGCGGGGGATCTTGATCCTTTGGTCTCTTTACCGCTGTATACGAAGCTCTTTGCTGAGCTTGGGTGGTTGGCTGCTGTTGGGGCTGTGGTTGCTATCTTGCTGCTGCCGCTGATGGGGCGGCTTTCGCGGGCGCATCAGCAGTGTGCTGGGCAAGCGGGCAGCGGTGAGGGTGTGGCGGCCTCAGTGCAGTAAGGTTTTCTTTTGCCCCTTCGGGGCGGAGTGGTTCTTCAAGGCGTGCCGTTTTTGGGTGCGCCTTTTTGTTTTGGTGTTGGTGTTTTGGTTTTGGTGTTTTGGTTTGCTCGTGTTTTCGCCGGCATCCGCGTTTTGTTAGCGTGCTTCAGGCGTCGCCCCTGTGCGGGGCGGCACCTACTTTTCTTTGCCGCCGCAAAGAAAAGTAGGCAAAAGAAAGCGGC
>JGI25160J50197_1001711_pt1 | contig 10645 bp, 8 predicted proteins | sample AraplaMF_Cvi_mMS_FD_50197 | JGI IMG/M metagenome (IMG submission 50197)
CTCGGCCTTGATGCGCGACCTCGACCACGCCGTCAGCCTGATCGATGCCACCATCGCGGCGGTCAAGGTGCCGGTGACGCTGAAAATGCGGCTCGGCTGGGACGACCAGACCCGCAACGCGCCGGAGCTGGCCCGGCGCGCGGAAGCCGCCGGCGTCAAGCTGGTGACGGTCCACGGCCGCACCCGCAGCCAGTTCTACAAGGGCGAGGCCGATTGGGATGCGATCCGCGCCGTGCGCGAGGCGGTCTCGATTCCGCTCGTCGTCAATGGCGACATCACGACTTACGAGAAGGCGCTCGCGGCGCTCGAGGCTTCCGGCGCCGACGCCGTGATGATCGGCCGCGGCGCGAACGGCCAGCCCTGGCTGCCCGGTCAGATCGGCCGCCGCCTGAAGGGCGGGGCTCAGGAGGCCGTGCCCTTGCTCGAAACGCAGCTGTATTATGTCCGCACGCTCTATGAGGGCGTCTGCGCGCTCTATGGTCTCCGCGTCGGCCTCAGGCATGCCCGCAAGCATCTCGGCTGGGCCCTCGATGTCGCGGCGCAGGCGAGCCGCGCGCCGGCCGAGAAACTGAAATCCTGGCGCCAGACCATCCTCACCTCGGAGGATCCGGGCCGCGTCCACCAATCACTGCAAGACGCCTTCGACGACTTCGCATGGAGCGCTGCTGCATGAGCTCAGCTGCTGACCTTCGTCGGCCGGTTCCGTCCGACAGCGACGCGATCCTGGATGCCTTGCCCAATCCCGTGCTCATGATCGGGCCGGACGGCAAGATCGTCGCCGCCAACATCGCGACCGAAGCCTTCTTCGACATTTCGACGCAGTTTTTGAAGCGGCAGTCGCTGAAAGAGCTGGTGCCGTTCGGCAGTCCCTTGCTGGCGCTGATCGACCAGGTTCGCTCGTCGAACGCGCCGGTCAACGAATACAAGGTCGATCTCGGCACGCCGCGCATGGGCGGCGACCGCCAGGTCGATCTTCACGTCGCGCCGCTGACCGAGCGGCCCGGCCATATCGTGGTGATGCTGCAGGAGCGCTCCATCGCCGACAAGATGGACCGCCAGCTCACCCATCGCAGCGCGGCTCGCTCGGTGATCGCGCTGGCCGCGATGCTGGCGCACGAGATCAAGAACCCGCTCTCCGGCATACGCGGCGCGGCGCAACTGCTGGAGCAGCAGGCCTCGTCCGAGGACCGCATGCTGACGCGCCTGATCTGCGACGAGGCCGACCGCATCGTGACGCTGGTCGACCGCATGGAGGTGTTCGGCGATGAGCGCCCCGTCGTGCGCGGCCCCGTCAACATCCATTCGGTGCTCGACCACGTGAAGCGGCTGGCGCAGTCCGGCTTTGCCCGCAACATCCGCTTCGTCGAGGATTACGATCCCTCGCTGCCNCCGGTGCTGGCGAATCAGGACCAGCTNATCCAGGTGTTCCTCAATCTGGTGAAGAACGCCGCCGAAGCGCTGATCGACGTTCCCGACGGCGAGATCCAGCTCACCACCGCTTTCCGCCCCGGCGTGCGCCTGTCAGTCCCCGGTCAAAAATCCCGGGTATCCCTGCCGCTCGAATTCTGCGTGAGGGACAATGGACCAGGCGTGCCGGACGATCTTCTGCCCAACCTGTTCGATCCCTTCGTGACGACCAAGCAGACCGGCTCGGGCCTCGGTCTCGCGCTGGTCGCCAAGATCATCGGCGATCACGGGGGCATCATCGAATGCGAATCTCAGCCGCGCAAAACCACCTTTCGCGTGCTGATGCCGATGTATTCCACATCGGTGAAACATGCCGATCACGGCAGTCGCGACGGCTCTGCCGGGAAGTCGTCGGCTGCATCTCAGGGGGCAAAATGAGGATTAACAATGCCCGCAGGTAGCATTCTCGTCGCTGATGACGACACCGCCATCCGCACGGTTCTCAACCAGGCACTTTCCCGGGCCGGGTATGAAGTGAGGCTGACCGGCAATGCCGCGACGCTGTGGCGCTGGGTCAGCCAGGGGGAGGGCGATCTCGTCATCACCGACGTGGTGATGCCGGATGAAAACGCCTTCGACCTGTTGCCGCGGATCAAGAAGATGCGGCCGAACCTGCCAGTCATCGTCATGAGCGCGCAAAACACCTTCATGACGGCGATCCGCGCCTCCGAGCGCGGGGCTTACGAATATCTGCCGAAGCCGTTCGACCTCAAGGAGCTGATCGCCATCGTCGGCCGCGCGCTCGCCGAGCCGAAGGAGCGCGTCTCGACGCCGGACGAGGACGCCGAGATGGAGGCGATCCCGCTGGTCGGCCGNTCGCCGGCGATGCAGGAAATCTACCGCGTGCTGGCGCGGCTGATGCAGACCGATCTCACCGTGATGATCACNGGCGAGTCCGGCACCGGCAAGGAGCTGGTGGCGCGCGCGCTGCACGATTACGGCAAGCGACGCAACGGCCCGTTCGTCGCGGTCAACATGGCGGCGATCCCGCGCGACCTCATCGAATCCGAGTTGTTCGGCCATGAGCGCGGCGCCTTCACCGGTGCCAACACCCGCGCCTCCGGCCGGTTCGAGCAGGCCGAGGGCGGCACGCTGTTCCTCGACGAGATCGGCGACATGCCGATGGAGGCGCAGACCCGTCTCTTGCGNGTGCTGCAGCAGGGCGAATACACCACCGTCGGCGGCCGCACCCCGATCAAGACCGANGTGCGCATCGTCGCGGCGTCCAACAAGGATCTGCGCGTCCTGATCCAGCAGGGGCTGTTCCGGGAAGACCTGTTCTTCCGCCTCAACGTGGTGCCGCTGCGGCTGCCGCCGCTGCGCGAGCGCATCGAGGATTTGCCGGATCTCATCCGTCACTTCTTCGCGCTGGCCGAGAAGGACGGCCTGCCGCCCAAGAAGCTCGACGTGCTGGCGCTGGAGCGGCTGAAGCAGCATCGCTGGCCGGGCAACGTGCGCGAACTGGAAAACCTCGCCCGGCGCCTCGCCGCGCTCTATCCGCAGGATGTGATCACGGCCTCCGTCATCGACGGCGAGCTCGCGCCGCCCTCGGTCAGCCCGGGTGCAGCGGTCCAGCAGGGCGTCGACAATCTCGGCGGCGCCGTGGAGGCCTATCTGTCGTCTCACTTCCAGGGCTTCCCGAACGGCGTGCCGCCGCCGGGCCTCTACCACCGCATCCTCAAGGAGATCGAGGTGCCGCTGCTCACGGCCGCGCTCGCCGCCACCCGCGGCAACCAGATCCGTGCCGCCGACCTGCTCGGCCTCAACCGCAACACGCTGCGCAAGAAGATCCGGGATCTCGACATCCAGGTCTATCGCAGCGGGGGATAGTTCGTCCGCGACCAACGCTTGTCAGGCTTGCGCGGCGGTGGCCCGGCTCCCCCTACCAAAGCGGAGCCGAGCCTGTCCGGATCGCGCTGACCGTCTCGGCTGGCGCGGTGAGCAAAAGTCGGGGCGGGGGCGGAATGTTCCGGTGCTCACACAAGGGTGAGGCATTCTGCCGCCCGCGACTACGCCTCATTACTTCACCAGGCGCTCGGCCGACGGCACCAAGCGCGCGACCTGCGCCGTCGGGTCCTGCATAACGGGACCATTGACCAGCAGATCGGAAGCCACGATCAGCAGCAGAACGGCGGAAGCCATCATCGCGAGGAAGAACCTGTCCATGCTGGGTCAAGCCGGACCGGCTGCAAACCGTTCCCGCAGGTGAGTTTTCTCCAAGCTAAGAGTCACAATCCGCCTGTGGATGCGCGGGTCCATCGCGGCGGAGACGCCGCGGAATTGTCGCAATTTGGCAACAATGTGGTACGAATACATCAGTATCCGCCGATCGCGGACCCCTTTCAGCATCGCCATTGCCGGAATGACCAGCGCAGACACCTCGGCCGCACACTTTGACACGGCACCAGCGGAAGAGCCCCGGCGTTGGTCGGCGCGGCGCTGGCTGGCACCCTTTGCCGTGGTGCTGGCGCTGCTCTCGGCCTTCCTGACCTTCCTGGTCCTGACCGGCCTGACCACGATCGACCCGACGCCGGCGGTGGTCCGCTCGATCTACCTGATCAACGCGGCCACGATCCTGCTGCTGGTCGGAATCATCATTCGCGAGCTCTGGCAGCTAATCCTGGCGCGGCGGCGGGGCAGGGCCGCGGCGCGGCTCCATGTCCAGATCGTCAGCCTGTTCTCGATCGTGGCGGTGCTGCCGGCGGTGCTGGTCGCCGTGGTCGCCAACGTCACCATCGAACGCGGCCTCGACCGGTTGTTCTCCGGCCCGACCAAGGAGGTGATCCAGAATTCGCTGACGATCGCGCGGGCCTATATGCAGGACCATGCGCAGCTGATCCGCGGCGACATTATCGGCATGGCCAACGACATCGCGCATGCCCGGCCGCTCTACGATCAGGATCGCCGCTCGTTCCGGGAGATGCTGAGCGCCAGCGCCGCGTCCCGCAACCTGCCGGGCGCGATGATCATCGACAAGAACACCAACATCCTGGAATCCGCCGACACGGGGATGCGGCTCGCCTATTCTCCGCCCGCGTCCGACTTCCTCAGCAACGTCAACGAATCCGAGCCCGAGATCGCGATCCTCCCCGATGCGAGCTTCGTCGCCGCGGTGATCCGNCTGCGCGCCTTCAGCGACACNTTCCTCTANGTCGCCCGTCCGCTCGATCCGAACGTCGTCAATCAGCTCAAGCAGACCGAGGTCAGCGTCGCCGAATACGCCCAGATCGAGTCGCGCCGGCTCGGCATCCAGGTGGCCTTCGCGCTGATGTTCGCCGTGATCGCGCTGACCATCCTGATGGCCTCGGTGCTGATCGGCCTCAACTTCGCCAATTCGCTGGTCTCGCCGATCCGGCGGCTGATGAACGCGGCCCACACGGTCTCGACCGGCGACCTCCATGTCCAGGTGCCCGTGCACCAGTCGGAGGGCGATCTCGCCCAGCTGGGTGAGACCTTCAACAAGATGACGCAGGAGTTGCGCAGCCAGCGCGATGAGCTCGTCAACGCCAGCGACCTGATCGACAGCCGCCGCCGCTTCATCGAAGCGGTACTGTCCTCCGCAAGCGCCGGCATCATCGGCGTCGATGCATCAGGCAGCGTCGGCATTTTGAACCGCTCGGCCGAGAAGCTGATCGGGCACTCCGAGGCGGAGACGCTCGGTCATCCGCTCTCCGACGTGCTGCCGGAACTCGACGAGACGATGGCGGCGGCGCGGGAAGGGAGCCAGCGTCTGGTGCAGGGCCAGATCACGATCACCCGCGACGGCACCGAGCGCAATCTCTCGGTCCGCGTCAGCGCCGAGAAGAACCAGCCGCACGACAGCTACATCATCACGCTCGACGACATCACCGAGCTGGTCTCGGCGCAGCGTACCTCCGCCTGGGGCGACGTGGCGCGCCGCATCGCCCACGAGATCAAGAACCCGCTGACGCCGATCCAGCTTTCGGCCGAGCGTATTCGCCGCAAGTTCGGCAAGGACATACCGAGGCCAAGGACAAGCAGATCTTCGAGCAGTGCACCGACACCATCGTGCGCCAGGTCGACGACATCCGCCGCATGGTCGACGAGTTCTCGCGCTTTGCACGGATGCCGAAACCGGTGATGGAGGGCGAGGACGTCGCCGACGCGGTGCGGCAGGCGGTGTTCCTGATGAAGGTTGCCCATCCCGAGATCGATATCGAGGCCGAGTTCAAGGACGATCCGCTCCGTGCCCAGTTCGACCGGCGGCTGATCTCGCAGGCGGTCACCAACATCGTCAAGAACGCCACCGAGGCGATCGAGCAGGTGCCCGTGGAGGAACTCGGCAAAGGCCGTATCGACGTCGTGGTGTCGCGNCAGGGCGAGGACGTGCTGATCGACGTCATCGACAACGGCATCGGCCTGCCNAAGGTCGCGCGCTCGCGGCTGCTCGANCCCTATGTGACGACGCGCGCCAAGGGCACCGGTCTCGGCCTTGCCATCGTCGGCCGCGTGCTGGAAGACCATGGCGGACGCATCGAGCTGAAGGATGCTTCCGACTTCCGCGCGGGCCAGCGCGGCGCCTGGATGCGGATGCGCTTTGCGATCTCCGGCCAACCCGCGAAGTCCGAGGGAGCCGAGCAGGCCCCGGCGGGAGCCAAACAGGCCCCGGCGGGAGCTGAACAGGCCCCGGCGGTCGCGGTCAAGGACGCGCCCGGCGCGCAGGCCGGCGCTCCTGTCAAGGCCTTAACGCAGGAAACGAAGGACTTGGCGCAGGAAACAAATAAGCCGGCGGCCGAAACCAAAGAGGCCGCCGAAAAGACCAATGATTCAACGAAAATCGAAGCCTCAACAGGCAGCTGACCAGACAGGCGCGACACATGGCTAGTGAAATTCTGATTGTCGATGACGAAGCCGATATTCGCGATCTCGTTGCGGGCATTCTCGAGGACGAGGGTTTTGTGACGCGGACCGCACGCGACAGTGACTCCGCGCTGGCCGAAATCAGCAATCGCAGGCCGCATCTGGTGTTCCTCGACATCTGGCTGCAGGGCTCGAAGCTCGACGGCTTGCAGTTGCTGGAGCAGGTCAAGAAGGATAATGCCGACCTGCCGGTCGTGATGATCTCCGGCCACGGCAACATCGAGACCGCGGTCGCCGCGATCAAGCGCGGCGCCTACGACTTCATCGAAAAGCCGTTCAAGGCCGACCGGCTGATCCTGGTCGCGACCAGAGCGCTGGAGAACTCGCGGCTCAAGCGGGAGGTGAAGGAGCTGAAGCAGCTCGCGCCGAGCGCAAGCCAGCTGGTCGGCCGCTCGCCGAGCATGAACCAGCTGCGTCAGACCATCGAGCGCGCGGCCAAGGCCAACAGCCGCATCCTGATCGTCGGTCCCGCCGGCGCCGGCAAGGAATTGACGGCGCGCACGCTGCATACGGCCTCGGGCCGGGCCGACGGTCCCTTCGTCGTCATCAACGCAGCCGCGATCACGCCCGACCGCATGGAGCACGAGCTGTTCGGCGTGGAGCAGTCCAACGGCGAGCAGGCGCGCAAGGCCGGCGCGCTCGAGGAAGCCCATGGCGGCACGCTGTTTATCGACGAGATCGCGGACATGCCGCGCGAGACCCAGAACAAGATCCTGCGCGTGCTGGTGGAGCAGTCGTTCCAGCGCGTCGGCGGCACCGCCAAGATGCAGGTCGACGTCCGCATCATCTCCTCGACCGCGCGCAATCTCGAAGAGGAGATCGCGGCCGGCCATTTCCGCGAGGATCTCTATCATCGGCTGTCGGTGGTGCCGATCCGCGTGCCGGCACTGTCGGAGCGGCGCGAGGACATCCCGGAATTGATCGACTATTTCATGGAGCAGATCTCGGCCGGCAGCGGCCTGCCCAAGCGGCAGATCGGGCAGGACGCGATGGCTGTGCTGCAGTCGCATGTCTGGCCGGGCAATGTGCGCCAGCTCCGCAACAACGTTGAGAGAGTCATGATTCTCGCCGCCGGTGGACCGGAGGTCATCATCACGGCCGACATGTTGCCGCAGGACGTCGGCTCCATGGTGCCGGCGATGCCGACCAGCAACAATGGCGAGCACATCATGGGCCTGCCGCTGCGCGAGGCCCGCGAAGTGTTCGAACGCGACTATTTGATTGCCCAGATCAGCCGTTTTTCAGGAAATATCTCTCGCACGGCGGAGTTCGTTGGCATGGAACGGTCGGCACTGCATCGAAAGTTGAAAGCGCTCGGTGTCGGCTGATCCGTCTTCGTGCCACACGGGGCACCGGTTCGCGGCGGGAAAACGCCATCAAAACAAGATCCTAACGCCGTGACGTCACCTGATGAACAAAGCGAGAAAAATGATCGATTTCCGTAGTTTTTCGGGGCAATACGGCGCCCGCTGCCGCGTCAAGCGGCTTGCCTAATAAGTCCACCTGTCCTCTAATCGCACAGCTGTTCCTTCCGAGGGGGATCTCATGAGGAACGGCAACCGGGAGAGGCCCCGAATGTCACAAAGAGGGCCGCAACCGGCGCAATAAAAAGAAACTCAAAGCGAGAAAAAAACAATGGCGGCAGACCGCGCACAAAACCTGCAGGACACCTTCCTCAACCACGTTCGTAAAACCAAGACGCCACTGACGATCTTTCTGGTCAACGGAGTGAAGCTCCAGGGCATCGTGACCTGGTTCGACAATTTCTGTTTGCTGCTCCGGCGCGACGGTCATTCGCAGCTCGTCTACAAGCATGCGATCTCGACCATCATGCCGGGTGCGCCGATCCAGTTGTTCGAAGGCGGTGAGGATCAGCCGGCTTGAGAGTGATCTGATTGGAACCCCGGAATTTCGACGGGGATGCCGACCGTCCGCGGTCGGCAGGGGCAAAGCAGACGGGGCGGGTGCTTGTCATCGGCCCCTATTTGCGGGTGCGCGCAGGCGGTGCCGACGCGCAATCGGAGAGTCACATCCAGCGCAACGCCGAGGCCCGGCTCGATGAAGCCGCCGGCCTCGCGCGCGCGATCGATCTCGTCATTGCCGATGCGATCATCGCGCCGATCAGCCAGATCCGCCCCGCGACCTATATCGGCAAGGGCAAGGTCGAAGAGATCGCCGCGCTGGCCAAGAGCCTCGATGTCGAGCTCGTGGTGATGGATTGCGCGCTGGCACCGATCCAGCAGCGCAATCTCGAGAAGGAATTGCAGGCCAAGGTGCTCGACCGCACCGGGCTCATCCTGGAGATCTTCGGCCGCCGTGCCAAGACCAAGGAAGGCTCGCTCCAGGTCGAGCTCGCGCATCTCAACTACCAGCGCTCGCGGCTGGTGCGCTCATGGACCCATCTGGAGCGCCAGCGCGGCGGCTTCGGCTTCATGGGCGGTCCCGGCGAAACCCAGATCGAAGCGGACCGACGCCTGATCCAGGAGCGCATCTCCAAGCTCGAAGGCGAGCTCAAGAAAGTACAGGCGACGCGGCGGCTGCATCGTGCCGGCCGCCAGCGCGTGCCCTATCGCGTCGTCGCGCTGGTCGGCTACACCAATGCCGGCAAGTCGACGCTGTTCAACCGCCTGACGCGTGCCGACGTGCAGGCGGCGGATATGCTTTTCGCGACACTCGATCCGACCTTGCGCGCCCTCAACCTGCCGCATGGCGGCAAGGCGATGCTGTCGGACACCGTCGGCTTCATCTCCAACCTGCCGACCCAGCTCGTCGCCGCCTTCCGGGCCACGCTGGAGGAGGTGCTCGAAGCCGACGTCATCCTGCATGTGCGCGACATCTCCCANGAAGATGCCGAGGCCCAGCAGAGCGACGTCGACGCCGTGCTGCGCCAGCTCGGCATCAACCCNGATGACTCAGGCCGCATCATNGAGGTCTGGAACAAGATCGACCGCTATGGTCCCGAGCAGCGNGAAGAGCTCCTGAACATCGCTGCGCGCCGGCCGGAGGATCATCCGGCGATGCTGGTCTCGGCCGTGTCAGGCGAGGGCGTCGACGCATTGCTCGCCGCGATCGAGGAGCGGCTCGCCGCCAAGCGCCACACGCTCGATCTCTCGATCGATGCCGCCGACGGCGCCGGCATCAGCTGGCTGCATCGCAATGCCGAGGTGCTGGCGAAGGAGCTGCATGACGGCCGCTTCGACATGACCGTGCGGGTGGACGAGACCAAGCGGGATATCGTGGTGAACCGGTTCGACGCGGTGCCGCACGTGGCTTAGACGTAACTGAGTTGAATCGACTGCATCCCCAAGTACGCTGTCGTCCCGGACAAGCGCAGCGCAGATCCGGGACCCATAACCCCCGGGGCGTGGTTTGGTGGGTGGTATCAGCAACGTCGCAACTCTGATAGATCACGCGGTATGGGTCCCTGCGTTCGCAGGGACGACAGCGGAGTCAGAGGCTTGCCGCCGCTTGCTGCCTCAGCTTGCGGTCTTCGCCTCATTCCACAGCGCGTCCATCTCCGTCAGTGACGCCTGCTCCAGCGTCCGGCCCTGCGTCTGCAGCGCCCGCTCAATGAACGCAAAGCGCCGCTCGAACTTCGCGTTGGTCGCGCGGAGTGCGGCTTCCGGATCCGCGTCGACATGACGGGCGAGGTTGACGAGCGCGAACATCAGGTCGCCGGTCTCCTCCGTCAACTCCTGCTTGTCGTTGCGGTCGAGCGCGGCCTCGATCTCGTCGGCTTCCTCGCGGATTTTTGCCAGCACCGCGCGCGGATCGTTCCAGTCGAAGCCGACGGTGGAGGCCTTACGCTGCAGCTCCATGGCCCGCGTCAGCGCAGGCTGACCGGCCTTCACGCCTGACAGCAGCGATTTGTGCGCCGGCGTTTCCTCCGGCGGCCGGCGCGCGGCGCGCTCGGCTTTCTCCTCCGCCTTGATGCGGTCCCAGACTTCCTTGACGTGATGCGAGGCGAGATTGCCGTCCTTGTCGGCGAAGACGTGGGGATGGCGTCGGATCATTTTCCGCGTGATGGCTTCGACGACATCGCCGAACGCGAAAGCGTTCTGCTCGGACGCCATCTGAGCGTGGAACACCACCTGGAGCAGGAGGTCGCCGAGCTCGTCCTTGAGATCATCGAGATCGCCGCGGTCGATGGCGTCGACCACCTCATAGGCTTCCTCGATCGTGTAGGGCGCAATCGTCGCGAAATCCTGCTCGAGGTCCCAGGGGCAGCCGGTCACCGGCGTGCGCAGCGCCGCCATGATCTCGATCAGGCGGGAAATGTCGCGGGAAGGGGTCATTG
>JGI25160J50197_1001728_pt1 | contig 10589 bp, 1 predicted proteins | sample AraplaMF_Cvi_mMS_FD_50197 | JGI IMG/M metagenome (IMG submission 50197)
GGCCAAATCGGGCGCCGGCAGCGCATGGCGATCCACCTTGCCGCTCGGCATCAAAGGCAGCCGCTCCAGCACCGCGATTCTCGGCGGCACCATGTAATCAGGCAAGACGGTCGACAGCGCCGTCCGCAGGGCTGCCTCCTCCAGATCGCCGGTGCCGCTGACGTAACCAACGAGCTGGCGGCCGGCTCCGACCTCTCGCGCCACCACGACCGCAGAGCGAACGCCTGGCCGCTCGAGCAGTCGCGCCTCGACCTCGCCGAGCTCGATGCGGAAGCCACGAATCTTGATCTGATGATCCGCGCGCCCGACATAGTCGATTGCACCATCGGAGCGCCAGCGTGCCAGATCTCCCGACCGATAGAGCCGCTCGCCGGCCTCGCCGAATGGATCTGGAATGAACCGCTCTGCCGTCAGCTTTTCTCGCCGCCAGTAGCCCCGCGACAAACCTGCCCCGCCTATGAACAGTTCGCCGGTTACGCCCGCCGGAACCATGTTCAGATCGGCGTCGAGGATGCGAATCGTCGTGCCGGGAATGGGGCGTCCGATCGGCACGCGCACCGCACCCTCGTCGCGGCAATTCCAGTAGGTGGCGTTGATCAGGGCTTCGGTCGGACCGTAGCGATTGTCGAACCGCACATCGGGAAACGCCGCAAGCACGCGCGTCATCAATTCGAGCGACAGCGCCTCGCCGCCGGCAAACAGGCGCTTGAGCGCAGTGCAGCGTGCTGCGCCGGGTCGGCCACGAAATGCTCGAGCATCTGTGGCACGAAATGCAGCGTGGTCACGTCATGGGCGATGACGGCGTCCACCAGACGACGCGGTTCGCGATGCACCCCCGGAGCTGCGATCGCAAGCCGCGCGCCGGTCGCAAGCGGCCACAAAATTTCCCACACCGAGACATCGAAGCTGAACGGCGTTTTGTGCAGCAAGGTCTCGCCGGGATCGAGGCGATATTCAGCCTGCATCCAGCCAAGCCGCGCCGCGAGCGCGCGATGTGAGCAAGCCACGCCTTTCGGCACGCCGGTCGACCCCGAGGTGTACATCACGTAGGCCAGGCTATCAGGATAGAGCGCCGCATCGGGATTGCCGGCGGGCTCGTCGATGAATGCGCCCTCTCCGTCGATGGTCCAAGCTTCAGTGCCCGCATCCGCGATCACCGGCGCCAGATGCGACAGCAGCCCTTCTTGGGTCAGCAACAGTGCTGTTCCGCTGTCGCGCAGCATGTGAAGGAGGCGATCGGACGGATAGTCGGGATCGAGCGGCAAATAGGCGCCGCCGGCCTTCAGCACGGCCAGGACTCCGACGACCAGCTCGACACTCCGCTCGAGCGCCAAGCCGACCAGGTGGTCTCGACCGATCCCGTGGTGTCGCAACCGCCATGCCAGACAATTGGCGCGCGCGTTCAGCTCGCCATAGCTGATCTGCCGGTCGCCAAAAATCACCGCGATGGAAGATGGCGAGGCCGCGGCGCGGGCTTCGATCTGCGCGACGATGCTTTCGCCAGACGCCGGCGCCACCTCGACGCTGCCACTCCAGCCGAGGATCTTCTGCGTCTCGTCATCATCGAGGCCGTCGAGCGCGCCAAGCGGCCGAGATTCGTCCGCCACGATCCCGGCCAGCAGCCGCGACAGCGAGGTTTGCAGATATCTTATCTGATTGTCATCGAAGCGACCGCGGTCGTAGCGAAAGCCCAGATTGATGCCGTCGGACTTGGCGAACACCGCCACCGTCAACGCATAATTGGTGATCGAGACCTGCTCGACCCGGCCGAACCGGCGTCCGCTTTCGCTCTCGCCCCGCAACGCCTGATCGATCGGGTAGTTCTCGAACACGAGGATATTGTCGAACAGCGCGCGCCCGGAGCGGCCGGCAAGACGCTGAATTTCATAGAGCGGCATCCAGCCGTGATCGCGCAAATCCATGTTGCGCGCCTGGAGGTCGCGCAGCCATGCCCCCACTTCGGTTTCCGGGTTTGCGTGATCAATGACGGGCAGCGTGTTGATGAACAGGCCGACCATGTCTTCGGCCCCGCTGATCTCGGCCGGCCGGCCCGATACCGTCGCGCCGAAACAGACCGCGGGCTGGCCGGTGTGACGGCGCAGCAGCTGCGCCCAGGCACCTTGCACCAGCGTGTTCAGCGTGACGCGCTCGCGCCTGCCAAACGCTTGCAGGCTTGCCGTCAGATCGGCAGTGAGAAGCAGATCCAGCGAGCCATGGCCGGATGCATCGTTGGTTGCCGGTCCTCCCAGCGTATCCGCGAGGAAACCGGGCTCCTCCAGTTTCGCTAGCGCGGAGCCCCAGAACGAGGCCGCCGCATCGCGGTCCTGCTTTTGCAGCCAGTCGATGTAGTCGCGATAGCGGCCCCTCACGACCGGCAAGCGCTCGCCACGTTCGTGTTGCAAGATCTCGGTCATCAGACGCGCCGCGCTCCAGCCGTCGAGCAGGATATGGTGGTGCGTCCAGATCAGCCAGTGGCGTGCGTCGTCGAGCCGGATCAATCGTACCCGCTGCAATGGCGCTTGCGACAAGTCGAATGCTCTGGCGCGCTCGGTTTGCGAGACGCCTGCCAGCGCGGCCCGGAGCTCTTCGTCGTCGATGGCGGCCGCCCGCGCGCGCCAGTCTTCTTCCTCGAATGGCAAATGCGCGGAGCGATAGACCACCTGCTGCGCCGCCCCCGACAGTTCGCGCCACGCAAATCCGGTTCGCAACACCGCGTGCCGCGCGCTGACCTCGTTCCAGGCTGCGCGCAGCCTGCCGGCATCGAGGCCGCGGACCTCCAGGCCGATCTGGTTGACGTAATTGCCGCTCTCGCCATCACGCAGAGCATGGAACAGCATGCCCTGCTGCATCGGGGACAGCGGATAGATATCCTCGATCTCACGGCAGTCGATCGCCGAAACCAGCACGTCGAGATCAGCCTGCTTCAAGTCCGACAACGCGAAGTCCGACGGCGTCACACCGCGGGCACCACCCGTGCAATGCTCGACGAGCTCGCGCAAGGCAGCAGCATAATGCTCCGCGAGACGCTCGATCGTTGCCCGCCGGTAACGCCTGCGGCCATAACTGAACGACAGCCGCAACTGTCCTTCGCCGACTTGGCCATTGATGCTCACCCAGCGGCCAAGCGGCGCGCTGTCGCTGCGCATCGGCCCGGAGCTCTCGGGCGCGAGCCGGAACGGTGCACTCTCGCCCATGCTGGAATCGAACTGGCCGAGATAGTTGAAGACGATGCGCGGCTCAGGACGCGCCTTTAGCGCGCCGCGCTGCGCCTCCGTGCCGAGATGGCGCAGGACGCCGTAACCCAGCCCGCGGTTGGGAACGGCGCGAAGCTCCTCCTTGACGGATTTGACTAGGGCAGCGTCGTCACCGGAGCCGCCTGGCAGGCGCACCGGAAAAGCCGTGGTGAACCAGCCAATGGTGCGGGACACGTCCATGCCTGCGAAGATGTCTTCGCGGCCATGCCCTTCGAGCTCGACCACGACATCCTCAACTCCACCCCAGCGCGAGACGGCTCGTGCAAGCGCTGCCAGCAGGAGATCATTGACCTGGGTGCGGTAGGCGGACGGCGCCTCCTTCAGAAGCCGCGACGTCAGACCCACATCGAAAGCCAGCAGGATTTCCTCGGCGTCCGCAACTCGGTCGATCCCACCATGATCATCGTCGCAGGGAAATTCGCCATGCGTTTCTCGTTCGAGCCAATAGCCGAACTCGGCCGCCAGCTCATCGGTACCGGCATAGGCCTGCAACCGCGCGCCCCAGGATGCATAGGGCGCGCTGCGCGCCAGCACGACCGAAGCCGCATCTTGGCGGAGCTGATCGTACGCCGTCGCAAAATCCTCGAGCAGCACCCGCCACGACACGCCATCGATGACGAGATGATGCACCACCACCAGAAGCCGCTGGCTGCCGTCCACAAGGTCCATACCGACGACGCGCAGCAGCGGTCCGGTCAGCGACAGGCTGGCCTGAGCCGAGGAGGCAACTTCCGTGACTTCGATGGCATCGCGCACGTCGCTGCGAATCCGCAGCAGCTTCGACGTTGGCGGCATTGCGCCATAGGTCGCGCGCCAGACGCCATCCATGTCCTCAAAGCGCAGGCGCAAGGCCGCGTGATGAGCTACGAGAGCGGCGACCGTGCGTTCGACAAGTTTCCAGTCGAGCCGTGGCTTCGGCACCAACAGAACGGCCTGGTTCCAATGATGGCGGTCCCCTGCGTCTTCACCGAAGAACCGCAACTGGATCGGCAGCAGCGGATGCTCGCGGCCCTCGATGTCGCCCTCAGGGGCGACATCTTCCGCCCTGCTTTCGCTCCGCGCCACCCGCGCTAGATCCTGCAAGGTCTGATGTCGGAAGACGTCACGTGGCTCGATCAGCAGGCCCGCCTGACGGGCGCGACCGACCAGTTGCAGCGAGATAATGGAATCGCCGCCAAGCTCGAAGAAATTGTCCTCGACACCGATGACAGGCTGGCCGAGCAGCTCGGACCAGATCGCGGCGAGCACCGTCTCTGCCGCGGAGTGTAGCGCCACATGCGCGGCGGTCGCCAGGGGTGTCTCGGGCGCCGGCAAGGCGTCGCGATCCACCTTGCCGTGCGCCGTGAGCGGCAGCCGCTCAAGCCTCACGATGCGGGCCGGCACCATGTAGTCCGGCAGCTCCTCCGAAAGTGCCGCGCGCATCACCGCTTCGTCGAAGGGGCCATCGCCGGCGATATAGCCGACAAGCTGACGACTGACGCCGACTTCGCGGGCAACGGCCACGGCCGACTGCACGCCGGCCTGCCGCATCAACCATGCCTCGATCTCGCCGAGCTCGATCCGGAAGCCGCGGATCTTCACCTGATGATCGGAGCGGCCGACATATTCGATCACGCCATCGGCGCGCCAGCGTGCCAGATCGCCGGTGCGATAGAGCCGCGCGCCCGGCACGCCAAAAGGATCGGGGACGAAGCCCGCGGCCGTCAGCTCGGCGCGCCGCCAGTAACCGCGCGCCAGTCCCTCGCCGCCGATGAACAGCTCGCCGGTCACGCCGACCGGGACGACGTTGAGATCACCGTCCAGAATGTGGGCCGAGCGGCGGCCGACCGGACGACCGATCGGCGCATAATTGCCCTCGATCTCCTCGCTGGCATCGACCTTCCAGACCAGCGGCGTCACCACCGTCTCGGTCGGCCCGTAGCCGTTGATCAATGTCCGCGGCTTGAGCGCGCGCTTGACCTTGTCGAAACCCGCCTTGGGCATCGCCTCACCGCCGAACGAATACAGCTCCACCGGCGGCGGATCGCCGCGCCACATCGCGAAGTCAGCGAGCTGTTGCAGGTAGGCGGGCGGGAATCCGGCGTTGGTGACGCGCTGGCGGCGCAGAACCTCGATGGTCTGCTCGGCCGACCACAGACCGGCATCGCGCATCACAAGCGCTGCGCCGCAGGTCAGCGCGGTCCAGAGCCGCTCATGGGCACCATCGAAGGTGAAGGACAGGAAGTGCAACTCACGTGAGTGCCGGTCCATGTCGTAGAGCCCAGCCGTCACCTCGCAATGCATCGCGAACGGACCATGCTCGACCGCGACGCCCTTGGGGATGCCGGTGGAACCAGAGGTATAGATCACATAGGCAAGGCCGGTCGCCGCCACCGCGATCTCCGGATCGCTCTCGCTCTCCCGCGCAAGGTCGATCGCATCGAGCGAAACGACCTCGATGCCGGACGGCGGCGGCGTCAGCGCCGAACCATCGGCGTCAACCAGCACGACACGCGCGCCGGCATCGCGCATCGTGCCGACCTGCCGCCTGGCCGGATGCTCGGGATCAAGCGGCAGATAGGCTGCGCCTGTCTTCAAGATCGCGAGCAGGGCAACAACGAGATACGGCGAGCGTCTTGCCGAGACGCCGACGAGGTCCGAGTGCCCGACGCCAAGGCCCATCAGGTGGTGCGCAAGGCGATTGGCGCGACGGTTGAGCTCGGCATAAGTGATTTCATCGTTGCCGAAGACCAGCGCCGGCGCATCCGGCGTTTCGGCGGCCAGCCGCGCAACCGTCCGATGCACCGGCATGAACGGTGCACATGTCGGTCCACCATCCGCGCCGTTCCATTGGCGTAGCCTCTCCAGCTCCAGCTCGGAGAGCAACGCCACGTCGGCGATCGATTGCGTTTCGTCAGCGACCATCGCCTTCAGGATCGTGATCCAATGCGTGGCAAGGCGTTCGATCGTCGCCGCCTCGAACAGCGCCGTCGCGTAAGTGAAGATGGCGCGGACTTCGCCGGACGGCCCCTCGTCCGTGTCGAGCGCGAGGTCGAATTTGACCGTATCGACGTCGGCGTCGATTTTCTCGATCCGGAGACCGGTCTGATCGGGCGGACCGCCCGACGCCCGACGGCGCTGGTGATTGTAGAGGACCTGGAAGAGCGGATTCTGGCTCAAGCTGCGCGTGGGCTGGAGGATCTCCAGCAGCCGCTCGAACGGAAGGTCCTGGTTCTCCTGTGCCTCGATCGTGGCCGAATGAACCGCCGCGATGAAGTCCGCGATCCGCGCGCGGCCGTCGACCTGCGTGCGAAGCACCTGGGTGTTGACGAACAAGCCGATCACGCCATGCGTTTCGTCACGGTGCCGATTGGCAACGGGCACGCCGATGTTGATGTCGGACTGACCCGTGTAACGGTAGAGCAGCAGCTTGAAGCTCGCCAGAATGACGACGAACAGCGTCGTCTGGTGCCGCCGCGCGAGCCCGCGCAAGCCATCGGCCAACGCCGGATCAAGCTGGATGCGGCGTGCCGAGCCGGCAAGGTTCGGGACCGCCGGCCGCGCCCGGTCGATCGGGAGCTGGAGCACGGCTGGATCGGCGAGACGCCGGGTCCAGTAGTCGACCTGCCGCACGCCATCGACCGCGCCCATCCAGAGCCGCTGCCATTCGGCGTAGTCGACGTAACCGATCTCCGGCTCCCGCAGGGCCGGTGTTTCACCGCAAGCAAATGCTGCGTACAGCGTCCAGAATTCATCGACCAGCACGCCCATCGACCAACCGTCGGTCACGATATGGTGCAGGCTGACGACGAGGAAGTGGTCGTCCTCGTTCAGTGTCAGCAACGCCGCGCGCATGAGCGGACCGGATTCAAGATCGAACGGCAGCGAGGCTTCCAGTCGCGCCAGCAAACGCGCCTGCCCTTCCCGGTCATCGCCATCGAGGGTCACGTGCCGCAATGCGATTGGTTGCGGATCGCGGACCAACTGTTCGGCTTGCTCTCCCTCCTGTCGAAATACCGTGCGAAGCACGCTGTGGCGGACGACGAGCGCATCGAACGCCTGTTGCAACGCGCATGGTTGCAGCTTGCCGCGCACACGTAGCGCCGCCGAGATGTTGTAGGCGGCACTGCCCGGATCCATCCGCCACAGGAACCAGAGGCGCGATTGCGCAAAGGACAGCGGCGCCCGCTTGCGCTCCTGGCGCACGATCGGCAGCATGGCGAGGTTGACGCCCTTCGCCGCGAGTTGCGAGAGGAACGCGTGCTGCTTGCCGGCATCGAGGCGCATCAGGCGCCGTGAAATGTCGTGCAGCTGCTGGTTTTGCGTGGTTGCCGTGTCACTCATCGGACAGTTCGACTTCCTTCAACATGTCGAGCATCGCGGCGATGTCGCCGCCCCGCTTGTCGGTCTCGCTCTCCAGGCCCAGCGCAGCCGCCATGGTTTCAACGGTCATCATTTCAAACAGACGGTTGAGCGGCAGGTCGTGGCCGAGATCGCGCTTGATGCGGCTGACGAGCTGGACCGCGATCAGGGAATCACCACCCAGCTCGAAGAAATTGTCGGTGATGCCGATGTTGGGCTGGCGCAGCAGATCGGCCCAGATCGCAGCGAGTGCCGCTTCCGCCGGCGTGCGCGGCGCGACATGCTCGATTGACGTCGCGAGTTGATCCGGCGCCGGCAGCGCCTTGCGGTCGATCTTGCCGTTCGGCGTCAGCGGCAGACGATCCAGCACGACGATCCGTGCCGGGACCATGTAATCCGGCAGCACCGAGGACAGCGCCGTCTTGAGCGCGGCTCCATCCAGCGCTTCGCCGCTGACATAGCCGACCAGCTGGCGGCCGGCCCCGGCCTCGTGCGCCACCACCACGGCCGCACTGACGCCTGCCTGCGCCTGCAGCCGCGCCTCGATCTCGCCGAGCTCGATGCGGAAGCCGCGGATCTTCACTTGGTGATCGGCACGGCCGATATAGTCGAGCACGCCGTCGGATCGCCACCGCGCCACGTCGCCGGTGCGATAAAGCCGCGCGCCCGGTGAACCAAACGGATCCGGAATGAAGCGCTCCGCCGTCAGTGCGCCGCGCCGCCAATAACCGCGGGCCAGCCCGGCGCCACCGATATAGAGCTCGCCGGCAACGCCGACCGGCGCCAGATTGAGACCGCCATCGAGAATGTGCAGCGCGGTGTTGCCGATCGGGCCGCCCAGCAGCGGACGATCGTCCGCTGCATCGAGCCGGTGGCGCGCCGACCACACCGTGGTCTCGGTCGGGCCGTACAGGTTCCAGACCTCGCCGGCCTGGGCCACCAGCCGCCGCGCCAGATCCGGCGGCAGCGCCTCGCCGCCGCACAGCACCCGGCAGCTTGCCGGCAATGGGCGACCTTCATGATCGAGCAGCATCCGCCAGGTCGATGGCGTCGCCTGGATCAGGGAGATGCCGTGCCTCTCCACGATCGCCTTGAGCCTGACAGGATCATGCGCGGCCGCACGATCCGCCAGCACCACGCAAGCGCCGATCGTCAGCGGCAGCCACAACTCCAGGACCGCGATGTCGAAGGACAGCGAGGTCAAACCAAGCACACGGTCGTCGGCTATCATGCCGGGCCGATCCGCCATGGTCGCCAGAAAGTTCGTCACGGCGTCATGGCGGACCATCACGCCCTTGGGCAGGCCGGTCGAGCCCGAGGTGTAGATCACATAGGCAAGGCTCTCGCCGTGGACGGCGACGGCGAGATCGCCGGCGTCCCCGCCCTCGCCGTCCTGACCATCGAGTAGCCAGGCCTCGGCCCCGGTCTCCGCCAACACTGTGGCGAACTGATCGCGCAATTCCTTCTGCGTCAGCACCAGCGCTGCGCCGCTGTCGCGCAGCATGTGCGCCAGCCGCTCCGGCGGGTAATCCGGATCGAGCGGCAGATAGGCCCCACCGGCCTTCAGCACGGCCAGCAGCGCGACCAGCATCTCGACGCCCCGGTCGAGCGCCAGCCCGACCACGATATCGGTCCCGACGCCGCGGTCCCGCAATCGCCGCGCCAGCCGGTTGGCACGCGCGTTGAGCGCGGCGTAACTCAGCTCCCTCTCGCCGAACACCAGCGCGATTGCTTCGGGTGACCTCCGCACCTGTGCTTCGAACTGCGCGACGATTCCATTGCACGGCTCATCTCGGCGCGTGTCGTTCGCCCGTGCGAGCAGGACGACATCCGCGGGATCGCGGGCCGCAATCATGCCGACCGGTCGATCGGCATCGATGCTCAGTGCTTCGATCAGCCGCACAAAGGCTCGCTGTAGCCGCGCGACCTGCGCCTCGTCGAAATGCCTACGCTGATAGTTGAAGACGAGGCGTAGATGCTCATCGACGCCGACGCTTGCGAACAGCGGATAATTGCTGGTCTCGACGATACGCGTCTTGCCGACCTGGATCCGCCGGTTCGTCCCGATCAGCGCATGGTCAACCGGGTAATTCTCGAATACCAGGATGCTATCAAATAACGGCAGTCCGGGACGCCCCGCCAGCCGCTGGATCTCATAGAGCGGCGTTGAGCCGAATTCGCGCAAGACCAGATTGCGATCCTGCAACGCGCGCAGCCATGCTCCGACTTTCTCCTGCGGGCTGACGCCGTCAATGACCGGCAACGTGTTGATGAACAGGCCGACCATCTCTTCAGCACCAGCGAGTTCAGGCGGCCTGCCCGACACGGTGACACCGAAGCAAACCGTTCCCTGCCCGGTATGCTGTCGCAGCAACTGCGCCCATGCCGCTTGCACCAGCGTGTTCATCGTGATCCGCTCACGCGCCGCAAATGCCTGCAACCGTGCGGTCAGGGCAGGATCCAACTCCAGCGCAAGCATACCGTGGCCGGACGATTGCGCGTCCGTCCGTTCGATCAAGCCTTTCGCCAAGAAACTCGGCTCGACCAGCCCAGCCGTCGCATCGCGCCAAAACGCCGCCGATGCTTCGCTGTCGCGGCTGTTCAGCCACGCGATGTAGTCGCGGTAACGGTGCTGCAATGCCGGCAGCGGCCCGTCGCCGTTATGCTGCATCACCTCGGCGATGAGCCGCGCCGAACTCCACCCGTCGAGCAGGATGTGATGATGCGTCCAGATCAGCCAATGCCGGTCTTCGCCGAGCCGGATCAGCCGGATCCGCTGCAAGGGCGGCCGTGACAGATCGAACCCGGCGGCCTGCTCCTGCCGCGAGACGTCGGCCAGCGCCGCGTCCAGTTGCGCCTGGTCCCAAGCCACACTTCGCGCCCGCCAATCATCCTCGATAAAGGGCACTTCGGCCCGCCGATAGACGACCTGTTGCGGCGCTCCGGACAGGTCTCGCCAGACAAATCCGGTCCGCAGCACCGCATGGCGATCAC
>JGI25160J50197_1001730_pt1 | contig 10587 bp, 10 predicted proteins | sample AraplaMF_Cvi_mMS_FD_50197 | JGI IMG/M metagenome (IMG submission 50197)
TGCCACGATCAGCGCCTCCGGCCGGTACATCGACAGGCGCACGCAAGCCGTTTCCAGCGCAGCGAACCAGGCCTGCGAGCTGGAACCCGGCGCCAGCGGGANNTTNACGTTGTAGCCAAGACCGGCGCCCGAACCTGTTTCGTCGGCATGGCCGCAAAAGTAGGGAAATACATGGCGCGGGTCGGCATGGATCGACAGGCAAAGCACGTCGGAGCGCTGGTAAAAAATACCCTGTGCCCCATTGCCGTGCTGGTAGTCGAGGTCGAGGATGGCAACCTTGGCCATCCCGTCATCCAGCAGGTGCTGGGCGGCCAGCGCGGCATTATTCAGGTAGCTGTAGCCGCCGCAAAAATCGGCGCCCGCGTGGTGGCCTTGCGGTTGCGTCAACACAAAGGTACCTCGTTCACCGACGCGCAAGGCATGCGCCGCATTNACCGCGCAGTCGGCGCCGCCTTTGGCCGCGCTCCAGGTACCGGCACCGATGCCGGTGACGGTATCCATCGAATACAGGCCAAGCCGGGCACGGAAATCTTCCGGCTCGATGTCGGTGCGCATGGTGCGTACGGCAAGCTGCTGCGGGACGACCACCGGGTAGCCGACGAATTCGTCCTGCGACTGCGACTCGCTCCATGCATTGCGCAGGAAAGCCAGGTAACGCGGGCTATGCGTACGTTCAAGCGCGGTAAGCGGCACGCTTTGCGGCGTCACGATCTGGCCCAGGCCGCGCCGTTCCAGTTCGGCTTGCACTGACTTGACCAGATTGTCGGTGCCGCCGAACTGCTGCACGTGCTGTTCGTTAAAGAAGGTGAGCAAGGGTCAGGTGCAATGGTTCGGGCACAGGTTGCTGGCTCGATAGGCTTTGACGTAATCGTCGAAGCTGCCGGTCTGGGTACGTTCCAGTTGCTCCTGCTCCGCGATGGAGACGCGCGCCATCTCGGTGAAGCGCGCAACGTCCTCCGCGCTTGGCGGATGGCTGCGGAAATAAGCTGCATGCTTCTCGCTCTGGTGCAGGCCGAAAGCCGTGAACGATTTGCCGTTCTCGCGCAGCGCCTGCAGCACCCGCGCCGATGGGGTGAGTTCCGGATCGTGCAGTTTGGCTGCCTGCGCCTCCAGGGCCGCCATGTGCTCGCGGCCGCCGTGTTCGCGGTCCAGCAATTCCGCCACCGGCTTGAAGCGCTCCACATGTCCAGGCCCCATTGCTTCAGCGTGACCTCTTCGCCATCGCGGGTCAGGGTCAGGCCAGGGCGACGACCTTCCTTCACCGTGCGCGCGAAATTACGCGCCAGCAGTTCGCCGTGCTCCGGCGTGATCAGCGGGCTTTCTTCCAGCGCGGCGAACAGCAGGAACACATCGAGGAAACGGCCGGTCTGCACGTTGATGCCGACCGGTTCGAACGGATCCACGTCCATGCAGCGCACTTCGATGTACTGCACGCCGCGGTTGCACAGCGCCTGGATCGGACGCTCGCCGGTATTGATCACGCGCTTCGGACGGATAGTCGAGTAATACTCGTTCTCGATCTGGATCACATTGGTCGACAGCTGGACCCATTCGCCGTCTACCTTGGTGCCGATCTTCGCATACGGCTCGTAAGGCTGGTTGACCGCCTTGGTCAGCGTGGCCACATAGGAATCCAGGCTGTTCTCGTGCGGGTGCAGGCCGGATTGCGCCTCGTTCTGGTAACCCAGGTCGCTCATGCGCAGGCTGGTCGCATANGGCAGGTACAGCGTATCGCCGGACAGCTTTTCCAGCTTGTGCGGGCGGCCGCGCAGGAANCCTTCNGCCAGCGCCGGNGAAGCGCCGAACAGGTACATCAGCAGCCAGCTGTAACGGCGGAAGTTGCGGATGGTCGCCAGGTAGGCCTCCGACTGGTAGGCCTTGGGCGTAATGTTGGAGGCACCTTCGTTTTCGGCCAGGATGCGCCACAGGCGCTCATCCAGCGAATAGTTGTAGTGGATGCCGGCGATGCACTGCATTGCCTTGCCATAGCGCAGGGCCAGGCCGCGGCGGTACACGTGCTTCAGCATGCCCAGGTTGGACTTGCCGTACCACGCGATTTCGATGTCTTCCTCGGCCGGCAGTTCGCACGGCATGGACTGGCTCCAGATCAGCTCATTNCCCAGCTTCGTGTAGCTGAAACGGTGGATGGCATCGAGTCGTTCCAGCGTGGCCGCGATGTCGTGTTCCGCCGGGGTGATGAACTCCAGCAGGGTCTCCGCATAGTCGGTGGTGATGTGCGGATGCGTCAGGGCCGAGCCCAGGGGCAGGGGATGGGGCGTGTGCGCCANGTGTCCATCGGGCTGGACACGCAAAGTTTCTCGCTCAATGCCGCGCAGGCCGCCGCCCAGCACTGCGCGGTGCTGATCGTCGGCCAATAAGGCCAGGCGGCGAGTCAATAGATTGGACAATTTGCTTCCTTTCCGATGCAGCAAATCAAATTGGTGCGAGATTAACCGAAAACCGAAAAGCGCGTACGATGGCCCCCAAAAACGGCCCGGAAGCCGCATGTTGCCGTATTTTACCCGGGGCGGCGGCCGCCGCTGACCCGTTCGATGCCGGCCAGGTCTTGCCAGCTTTGCACATCAGTGTAACCGGATGACAACAGCAGCGCGCGCACGGCGGCNGACTGGTCGTANCCATGTTCCATCAGCAGCCAGCTGCCTGGCGCCAGCCTGTCCGGCGCGCCCGCGATGATGGTGCGCAGGGCGCTCAGGCCATCTGCAAAATCGGTCAGCGCACCGCTAGGCTCGAAACGAAGATCGCCTTCCGACAGGTGGCTGTCGCCATTCGCGATATAAGGCGGGTTGGAGACGATCAGGTCGAACTGTTCACCCTCGACCGCCGCGTACCAGTCGCTGTGCACGAAACGCACCGCGGCGTTATTGCGCTGCGCATTGCGCGTGGCCACGGCCAGAGCCTCCTGGCTCACGTCCAGCGCAGTCACGCTGGCATCGGGCCGGCTGTGGGCGATGGCGACAGCGATGGCGCCGCTGCCGGTACCCATGTCCAGCGCCTTGCCGCACGGCGGAAGCCGCACCAGCGCCAGTTCCACCAGCAGTTCCGTATCGGGCCGCGGGATCAATACAGCCGGGGTGGTCTCGAAATCGAGGCCGAAGAACTCGCGCTGGCCAACGATATAGGCCACGGGTTCGCCATCATGGCGGCGCTGCAGCAGGGACGCCACGCGCGCCGCCTCCTCCGCGCTCAGGACGCGGTCGGATTGCGTAATCAGCGCNGTGCGGCTGAGACCCAGCGCATGGCAAACGAGGATGCGCTGGTCGACCGGATCGAGCAAAGGCTTGCGCTGCAAAGCGCCAAGCGTGATCCCGGCCGTCACCTGGTCTTTCATGCGCGCTTACGCAGCACCAGCCACGCGGTAACGATGGCCAGGATGCCGAACCAGATGCAGGACCACATCGGAATCACCAGGCCCAGGAATTTCTCGTTCGCATCCTGGCACAGGCCTTCAGCGTANAACAGCCAGGGCAGGTATTCCGAGGTCGGGATCTTGTTCAGCATGGTTTCCATTGGATCGATGCCGCAGGACAAGCCAGGGTGCGCCAGGACCCACAACTGCTTGATCGCCACGCCCATGCCACCCAGCGCGCCCAGCAAGCCAACNCCTGCCGCGATTTTNGGTTTGGAAGTAAAGGCGCCGATCAAAGCCGCCAGGCCGATNGCGATGAACAGGTAGCGCTGGATCACACACAGCGGGCAAGGCATCAGGTACAGCACATGCTGCAGATACATTGCCGCACCGATCATGCCAAAGCTCACAAAGGCGATCGCCAGCAGTACGTTACGGTTGCTCATCGTCATCAAGTTATCAGGGTTAAAAGTCCGCCCAATTCTCGCACAAAGCGCAGGCGCAATCCTTAAGCTGCCATTATTACGGCCGAGCCCGTGTCAACCTTGGGGCCTGACCCCAAGGTTGACACGGGCTNGGCTGTTAGTCACCGAGGGCGGCCAGTTGCTCGGCCTGGTGTTCGGTGGTCAGGGCGGTGGTCAGTTCGTTCAGGTCGCCGTCCATGATCATGTCCAGCTTGTACAGCGTGAGGTTGATGCGGTGGTCGGTCATGCGGCCTTGCGGGAAGTTGTAGGTGCGGATGCGCTCGCTGCGGTCGCCGGAGCCGATCAGGCTCTTGCGGGTGGCAGCTTCCTTCGATTGCTGTTCGCGCAGCTGAACGTCCTTGATGCGCGCGGCCAGCACCTTCATTGCCGAGGCCTTATTCTTGTGCTGCGAGCGGTCGTCCTGGCATTCCACCACGATGCCCGAGGGCAGGTGGGTGATGCGCACCGCCGAATCGGTCTTGTTGATGTGCTGNCCGCCGGCGCCGGAGGCACGGAAGGTGTCGATGCGCAGGTCGGCCGGGTTGATATGGACNTCTTCCACTTCGTCCGCTTCCGGCATCACGGCCACGGTGCAGGCCGAGGTGTGGATGCGGCCCTGGGTCTCGGTGGCCGGCACGCGCTGCACGCGGTGGCCGCCGGATTCAAACTTCAGCTTGGAATAGGCGCCGTTGCCGATGATGCGCGCGATCACTTCGCGGTAGCCGCCAAGGTCGCTCTCGGATGCCGACACAATCTCCACCTGCCAGCGCGAGCGCTCGGCAAANCGGGTGTACATGCGCAGCAGGTCGCCCGCAAACAGCGCCGATTCATCGCCGCCGGTNCCTGCGCGGATCTCGAGGAAGATATTGCGCTCGTCGTTTTCATCCTTCGGCAGCAGCATCTTTTGCAGGTCCAGCTCCAGCCCTTCCAGGCGCGCCTTGCCGGCCTCGATTTCTTCCTGCGCGAATTCCTTCATGTCCGGATCGGACAGCATCGCTTGCGCGTCGTCGATATCGCCCAGCACCTGCAGGTAATCCTTGTACAGCGCCACCAGCGGCTGCAGCTCGCTGTGCTCGCGCGTCATCTTGCGGTAGCTGTCCATATTCGACGTGGCGCCTTCGGACATCAGCAGTTCGTCCAGTTCGACCAGGCGGTTTGCCAGTTGGTCCAGCTTGGCCAGCATTGATGGTTTCATTCGGGTCCTATGCGGAAGGAAGCGCCAGGCGGCGCGGAAAAACGGGAGAGGGGCCGCGCATGCGGCAGCGGGAGGCGCCGCTAACGGCGGCCGCGGAATAATTGTGGCAGCAGTTCGGCCAGTTGGGCGCGCTCGTCGCCCTGTGCGCGGTGCAGCGCCTGCTGCGGTCCGTGCATGAATTTTGCGGTCAAGCCGCGCGACAGCGCTTCCAGCACCGCATCGACTGATTCGCCCTTGGCCAGCAGCTTGCGGGCGCGTTCCAGTTCCAGAAGGCGGATCGTTTCGCCGTTTTCCTGCAGGCCCTGGATCACCGGCACCACGGCGCGGTCGTCGATCCAGTGCATGAAGGATTGCACGCGGGTTTCGATAATGGCTTCGGCTTGTGCCACCGCGGCCTGGCGGTTCTCCATGCCGGTCTGCACCACCTTGCCCAGGTCATCCACGGTGTACAGGAAGACGTCGTTCAGGCGGCCCACTTCCGGCTCGATATCGCGCGGCACGGCCAGGTCGACCATGAACATCGGCTTGTGGCGGCGCGCCTTGATGGCGCGTTCCACCATGCCCAGCCCGATCAGCGGCAGCGACGAAGCGGTGCAGGAAATGACGATATCGTATTGCTGCAGCTGGTTGCCCAGTTCGGCCAGGCGCATGGCTTTGCCGTTGAAGCGGTGTGCCAGCGCCTCNCCGCGTTCCATGGTGCGGTTGGCTACCGTGATCGACTTCGGGTTCTGCGCCGCGAAGTGCGTGGCGCACAGNTCGATCATTTCGCCGGCGCCGATGAACAGCACGTTCTGCTCGGAGATNTTGTCGAAGATGCGCTGCGACAGGCGCACAGCCGCCGCGGCCATCGACACGCTGTGCGCGCCGATTTCGGTGGTGCTNCGNACTTCCTTGGCGACCGAGAAGCTGCGCTGGAACAGCTGGTGCAGGTAGGTGCCCAGGCCGCCCGCTTCGTCGGCNGTGCGGATCGCATCCTTGATCTGGCCCAGGATCTGGGTNTCGCCCAGCACCATNGAATCCAGGCCGGANGCGACGCGGAAGGTGTGGCGCACGGCATCNTGCTGCGGCAGCATGTACAGGTGCGGGCGCAGCTCGGAGTAATTCAGCTTGTGGAAATCGGCCAGGAATTGCGCNCCGGCGTCGAGCGGNTTGGCGGCATTGCTGGCGGCGTACAGCTCGGTACGGTTGCAGGTGGACAGGATGGCTGCTTCGTCGCCGCCTTTTGAATCGGCGCAGGCAAACCAGTTGCGCGCAGCGGCGACCGCCGTACCAAGCTGCTCAGGCGCGAACGCCAGCCGTTCGCGCAGCGCGACGGGTGCAGTGGTGTGGTTGAGGCCGACGGCGAGAAGTTGCATCTTGGTCCAGACGGAAGATTCCAGACGCCATTATACCTTGTGCNGGTTTCCCTCTCAGGAACCCAGCTTTTCCAGCCGGTAGCCGTAGCTGTACACCGGCACCAGGCGGAAGCCGTTTTCAGGCTTCAGCTGCAATTTATTGCGGACGCGGGAAACGTGGGTATCCATCGTGCGCGATGGAACTTCGGTTTCGCGGATCCANACCGCTTCATGGATATAGGCGCGCGANAGCGGCCGGCCAATGTTGCGGAAAAACAGCAGAGCCAGGTAGAACTCTTTGTGGGTGACGTCCAGTACTTGCCCATCCATCAACAAGCGGCCGGGGCGGGTTTCGAACACGTACTGGCCGAATTGCAATTGCTCNGCCCCGTTCTGGCTTGGATAGGCACGCCGCAATTGCGCCTGGACGCGCGCCACCAGCTCGGCACGGCGCAGCGGTTTGACCAGGTAATCTTCGGCGCCGGACAGCAGGCCGGCCACGATATCGTCTTCGCCGGAACTGGTGGTCAGGAACATCACCGGGCCGTTGTCCGGCAGTTTTTCGCGGGCCTTGCGAATCACCTCGGCAGGGTCCATATCGGTAACCTGCCAGTCGAGGATCAGCATGTCGACACTGTCCTTGCGCATATTGGCCAGCAAGTCCTTGGCCGTCTGGTAGCCATGGCAGGCATGACCAGCAGAAGTCAGGACCTGGCAGATCAGGTCCGCCTGGCTTCGGTCAGCATCAAGGACAACGATTCTCATGGTTCTTTACAGCAAAATGTTAAGAAGCAGTCACACGAATATAACAGAGATTTACAAGAAATAGTTACCAATTTGATCAAACATTGCCAAAAAGAACTATTCCGATGGGTGTCGTGTCAGGCTGTTCTCTCATCACACGGTACACTGCTTGGGCGGCTAGCACAATGGAGCGGATGTTCTTTTGCAAGCTGATTGGGGAGCGAAACCATGAAAAATGACTGGACTGTGTTGCCCTCCACCGAGGCGGACATCGATGAAGTGCGCGAGCGCTGCCGGCGCCTGGTGCGGCGTCGCGCGGCGGTGTCGGCCGGCGTCGCGGCGGTGCCGATCCCCGGTATCGACGTGGTGTCGGACCTGCGCCTGTTCACCCAGCTGATCGATGACGTGAACCACGAATTTGGCCTGTCGCCGGCCCAGATCGACCGCATGCAGCCGAAATTGAAACTAATTGCGTATGAGGCGGTGATCAGCCTTGGCGGGATGCTGGTTGGGAAAGTTGTCACGCGTGAACTGGTCGCGACGGTGCTGAAACGCAGCGCCGGCAAGATCGCGGCAAAACAGGCGGGCAAGCTGGTGCCTATTGCTGGTCAAATTGCATCAGCTACTATTGGTTTCTTTGCCTTTCGCCAGATTGGCTATCAGCACGTGGAGGCTTGCGCCAAGGTGGCCAGGCAGGTGCTGGCAGGGGNGGAAAACCGGTAAACCGGTGCCAGACCCACAGGGCCNGACACCGATATGCGGCTGTCTGACACTGGTTTGCCGGTTCAAGCGTCCGGCAGCACCACATTCACATCAAGAACTTCCAGGTTGCCCTGGCGATCGAGCGAGATTTTGATATCGTCCGCCGACACCTTGGTGTACTTCGAAATGACATCAACCAGTTCTTTGTGCAGCGCCGGCATGAAATCCGGACCGGCGCGGCCATTGCGCTCGCGCGCGATGATGATCTGCAAGCGCTCCTTCGCCGCAACCGCCGTCTTGGGCTTGTTCTGGAACAGGAAAGAAAGCAGGGCCATTATTTAGCTCCAAAGATACGCTTCAGGAAACCAGGCTTTTCATAGTCGGTAAACTTCAGCTCAACTTCTTCGCCCAGGAAGCGCGACACCACGTCGGTGTAGGCTTCGGCCACATCGGTTCCCGTGAAGTGGATTGCCGGGTTACCCTGGTTGGAAGCATGCAGCACTTGCTCCGACTCAGGGATGATGCCGATCAAAGGAATGCGCAGGATCTCTTGCACGTCTTCAAACGACAGCATCTCGCCCGCTTCTACGCGCTTCGGCGAGTAACGGGTGATCAGCAGGTGTTCCTTGACCGGTTCGCCGCCAGACTGCGCGCGGCGCGACTTGGCCTGGATGATGCCCAGGATGCGGTCGGAGTCACGCACCGACGACACTTCCGGGTTGGTCACGATCAGGGCTTCGTCGGCGAAGGTCAGCGCCATCAGCGCGCCGTGTTCAATACCGGCAGGCGAGTCGCAGACGATGAATTCGAAGTCCATCTTGATCAGCTCGGCCAGCACGGCTTCCACGCCGTCTTCNGTCAGGGCATCCTTGTCGCGGGTCTGGGACGCCGGCAGGATGTACAGGTTTTCGCAGTGCTTGTCCTTGATCAGGGCCTGGTTCAGGGTCGCTTCCTTNTGCACCACGTTGATCAGGTCATATACAACGCGTCGTTCGCAACCCATGATCAGGTCCAGGTTGCGCAGGCCGACGTCAAAATCGATGACGACGGTTTTGTGGCCGCGCATGGCGAGGCCGGTGGAGAAGCTGGCGCTGGAAGTCGTTTTGCCGACACCGCCCTTGCCGGACGTAACTACAATAATTCGTGCCACAAAGAATCCTTTACTGTTCTGTTATTTTGCGGAATTGACAGATTGTATATCCAGACTNTCGCCTTTTAGCCGGATTTGTACCGGTTTGCGAGCGTTTTCAGTCGGGAAACCATCTTCAAAAGTACGGTAAACACCTGCGATCGAGACCAGTTCCGGGCTCATCGACATAGCGAAAATACGGGCCGAAGCGTCGCCGGAGGCGCCAGCCAGGGCACGGCCGTTCAAAGTGTTGTAAACGTGAATACTGCCATCCGCGATGATCTCGGCGCCGTTGTTGACGACGGCCATCACGATCAGGTCGCCGCCGCGCGCGTAAATGCGCTGGCCGGCNCGGACCGGGGTGTCGATGATCATGGTACCGCTGAATGCTGGTGCCGCCGGCGTGGGTGCCGGGGCCGGCGCAGGGGCCGGAGCTGGCGCTGGCTTCGGAGCAGGAACCGGCGCCTCTTCGCGCTTGCCGCTGTCCAGTTGCAGGCCGTGTTGCTGGATTTCTTCCACCATGTCCGGCTTGGCGTTGCGNACGGCAACCGGGTTCAGGCGGTATTTTTTCAGGAGGGCGATCGTTGCCGCCCAGTCAATGCGTTCGCAGCCCGGCGCCAGGTCACCGACGTCGATGACCGCCAGGTCCCCCTCGAAGAAATCGGAAACGCCGCCAGTCATCTCATGCATGGCGGCGTCGAGGGCGACGAGGTCGCTCGTGTACATGATGGCGGACACGGCGACAACGGTGGAAATCTTGATTTCGATAGGCTTTTGAAGCTTGCTTTTCGGCATAACAATCGCAGAGTAACGGGCATGGCCCAGGCTGGGTGCATTGTACTTTGCTTAAGCTTGCTTGGGGAGNCTTGTCCAGTGTTTATGCGGGCTGCAGGTCAGGCACCGCCTAAAGTTGCCGTGATAAAATTTCAAGAAAAGCAAGCAAATACTTTCATGAATTCAAAGATCAAGATTGGCGATGTTATTTTCGAGGTTCCGGCAGGTAGTTCAGCCGCGGGACAATCCGAAGGTGTGCCGCCGCCGATCCAAGCCAGCAAGCCGGAAACGCCTGAGCCACTCGAAGAATCGCCATACGTTTATCGGCCGAATGACGCATTCCAGTCGGTTGTCGATGAAGCGCGCGCCATCGCCAGTATCAATTCCGGGCAGAAGTCATGGGTAATCAAGACCTGGTTCGTGCTGTTCGTGCTTGGGCCATTGTTTTATGCACAGTGTTTTGTGCTCGCATATGCCCAGTACCGGCAAGGCTGGTACTGGATCAGGACGATCGCCACACTGAATCTCCTGATCCTCCCGCTCTGGTCCCTGTATTACGGGATCTGGTTGCGGCGAATGAAAAAGGAGATCGGGCCAATCAAAATGATCGGCATGATTGCGCCAATCATCGCATGCGGGGCGATCCTCGCATTTGCACCAAATGGAGGGCCGCCCGCGCCAGAGTTGCCGCCGGACTCCGCCGGCATTGCCCAGGTGCGCGCGGAAGGGGCGGATTTAAACAAGCTCCATCGGGTGGAGTTCTTCCTGTTCCTACAGACAGAAGCAGACGCGCAGGGCGTTGCACAGCGCTTGGAATCGAGGGGATTCCAGGTTGCGGTGAGCTTTTCGGCAAATAGCAGCCTTCAATGGCAACTGGT
>JGI25160J50197_1001732_pt1 | contig 10584 bp, 10 predicted proteins | sample AraplaMF_Cvi_mMS_FD_50197 | JGI IMG/M metagenome (IMG submission 50197)
GTCACACCGATCGTGGCGATCTCACCGCTGATCCTGATCTACGCGCCGTCGACGCAGGTGGCGCTCCTGATCTGCGCCTTCCTCGTCGCCTTTTTCCCGATCCTGTCCAACATGGTCCAGGGTCTGAAGAGTGTCGATCATAATCTCATCAACCTCTTCGAACTCTACGGCGCCTCGCGCTGGCAGACGCTGATCTACCTGAAGATCCCGGCCGCCCAGCCCTATTTCATGACCGGGCTTCGCATCGGCGGCGGCCTAGCGCTGATTGCCGCCGTGGTTGCCGAATTCGCCGCAGGTTCGGCGGGTGCCGGTTCCGGCCTCGCNTTCCGTCTGCTGGAATCGCAATATCGCATGAACATTCCCCGCCTTTTTGCCGCGCTCTTCATGCTGTCNATGCTCGGCGTCGCGATCTTTGCCATTACCTCCTTCATTTCATGGCTCAGCCTGCATCGCTGGCATGAGAGCAGCCTGAAGCGGGAAAATTGATGACCTATTCCTTCATGTCCCCCCCGAATGCCGGCCGTTTCGTGCTCGCCAACGCAACGCTTCCGGCTGTCGCCATCAGCGGCTTTGCTGCCGTCGCCAATGAAGGCCTCGTCAAGGCGGATATCGTGATCGCCGACGGTCTCGTCTCGGCAATCCTGCCTCCCGGAACAGCGCCAGCCGAATTCGCCAAGTCCGACATGCGGGAAGGCATGGTGTGGCCTTGCTTTGCAGATATCCATACGCATCTGGACAAGGGCCATATCTGGCCGCGCAAGCCCAATCCCGACGGAACCTTCATGGGTGCGCTGGAGGCGGTCGGCCGGGACCGCGAGGCGAACTGGTCGGCGGCGGATGTGCGCAAGCGCATGGAATTTTCGCTGCGTTCAGCCTATGCGCACGGCACTGGGCTTATCCGCACGCATCTGGATTCGCTGGCACCCCAGCACCGTATCTCCTTCGAGGTCTTTGCCGAGATCCGGGAGGAATGGAAAGACAAGATTGCCTTGCAGGCGGTCGCTCTCTTCCCGCTGGACAACATGGTCGACGAGGCTTTTTTCGCTGATCTCGTTGCTGTCGTAAAGGACAAGGGTGGGCTGCTTGGCGGTGTCACCAAGATGGGACCAGCACTCGACTGGCAGCTCGATACGCTTTTGCGCGCCGCGGCGGAGAACGGCCTCGATGTCGATCTGCATGTCGACGAGACCGACGACCCTGGCGCAGAAACATTGAAGGCGATCGCCGAAGCCGTTCTGCGCAACCGGTTCGAAGGCAAGGTGACGGCAGGCCATTGCTGCTCGCTGGCGCGGCAGGATGACGATACCGCGCAACGGACGGTCGAACTGGTTCAAAAGGCCGGGGTTTCGGTCATCTCGCTGCCGATGTGCAACATGTACCTGCAGGATCGCTATCCCGGCCGCACGCCGCGCTGGCGCGGTGTCACGCTGTTCAAGGAACTGGCGGCTGCCGGTGTCGAGACGGCTGTCTCCTCCGACAATACACGCGATCCCTTCTACGCCTATGGCGATCTCGATCCGGTCGAAGTGTTTCGTGAGGCAGTGCGCATCCTGCATCTCGATCATCCGCTCGACACCGCGGCACGCGTCGTCACGACGTCACCGGCCAAGATTGCCGGCAGGCCGCAGATGAGCCGCATTGCCGTCGGCAGCCCCGCCGATCTCGTGCTCTTCAGCGCCAGGCGCTGGAGCGAATTCCTTTCCCGTCCGCAGTCTGACCGCGTCGTGCTTCGTCGCGGCAAGGTGATCGACCGCAGCCTGCCGGATTACCGTGAACTCGATAGCGTCGTTGGAGCCTGACATGGCCGATTATCAGAAGATCAAAAAGGAACTCGAAGGCATCGCCGTCGAAGACAATCCGGCGCTCGTGCGCCAGAAGAGCCGGGATTTCTATTGGTACTCGCCAATCCTGAAGGCGCAGCTCGACAATGTTTCCGCCGATCTCGTCGTCACGCCGAAGACCGAGGACGAGGTCATCCGGACGCTGAAGATCGCCTATGCCCACGACGTGCCGGTCACGCCGCGCGGCGCCGGCACCGGCAATTACGGCCAGGCCATGCCGCTTTCCGGCGGCATCGTGCTGAATCTTGCCGCCATGGACAAGATCAAGGAGATCCATCCCGGCCGCGTCGTCTGCGAACCCGGCATCGTGCTTGCCCAGCTCGACAAGCAGACCAAGGCCCATTCCGGCCAGGAGTTGCGCTTCCACCCCTCCACTGCCCAGACGGCGACGGTCGGCGGCTTCATCGCCGGCGGTTCGGGCGGCGTCGGCTCGATCACCTGGGGCGGCTTGCGCGACCTTGGCAACATCCTGCGCCTGCGCGTCGTCACCATGGAGGCCGAGCCACGTGTGCTCGATCTCACCGGCTGGGATCTCCAGAAAGTCAGCCACGCCTACGGCACGAACGGCATCATCACCGAGATCGAGATGCCGCTTGCGCCTGCCTATGACTGGGTCGATGTGCTGGTCGGCTATGACGACTTCATGGACGCGGTGCGCTTTTCCGACGCGCTGGCCAAATGCAACGGCATCCTCGTCAAAGAGATCGCGCCGATCGCGGCTCCCATTCCTTACGACTATTTCACCCGCCACAAGCCCTACATCCGTCAGGGCCAGTCGATCGTCGTGCTGATGATCGCGCCGCACTCCCTGGATGCCTTTCTTGCCTTCACCGCGGCGCAGAAGGGCGAGATCATGTTCCGCTCCGACACGGTGGAAAGCATGCGCGGCATTCCGCATGCCTATGAGCTGGCCTGGAACCACACGACATTGCGCGCCCTTAAGGTTGACCCGAACTTTACCTATCTGCAGGTGCAATATCCGGGACCGGACCATGTCGCCAAGGTGCGGAAGATGGTGGAGATCTTCGGCGACGAAGTGCCGGGTCATCTCGAATTCATCAAATTCGACGGTCAGATCCAGTGCTCCGGCCTGCCGCTAGTGCGCTATACCACCGAGGAGCGGCTGGAAGAGATCATCAAGATCCACCAGGACAATGGATGCCCGATCTTCAACCCGCACCGCTATACGCTTGAGGAAGGCGGCATGAAGCGCACCGACACGGTGCAGCTTGCCTTCAAGCAGGAAACCGATCCGAAAGGCCTGCTCAATCCCGGCAAGATGATTGCCTGGGAAAATCCCGATTTCGATTTCAACGCCGGCAAGAACTATCTCTTCCCCGGTCTCGCGGCCCTGATGGAGGCTTCATGAGGGTTCTCGTCCTCCACTCTCACCCGGTCGAGGAAAGTTACGGCAAGGCGCTCTACCGGCAGACCGTCGAGAGCCTTGAGAAGGCCGGGCATACGGTGGATGGCTGCGACCTTTACGAAGAGCAGTTCGATCCGGTGCTCTCACGCCGCGACCGGCTCGTCTATCACGACTATCCGGAAAATCTGAAACTGGTGGAATCGCATGTCGAGCGGCTGAAGGCGGCCGAGGGGCTGGTGATCTGCACCCCGATCTGGAATTTCGGCTTTCCGGCAATCCTGAAGGGATATTTCGACCGCGTATGGCTGCCGGGCGTTTCCTTCGAACTGGTCAATGGCAAGGTGGAATCGCGGCTGCGCCACATCCGCAAACTCGCCGCCGTCCTGACCTACGGCGCAACGCCCTTCCGCGCTTTCGCCGCCGGCAACCCGCCGAAGAAGATCGTCAAGAGAGTGCTGAGGGCGCAGATCAATCCGGTGAGGCCGGTGACCTTCCTCGCCCATTACGACATGAACAATTGCACGCCGGAGACGCGGGCAAAATTCCTCACCCGCGTCGGAGACGCGATGGAGCGCTTTTAAAAAATCTTCGCCGCCGTCACCTCGACCTCCACGAAGAATTCCGGCCGCGTAAAGCCGCCGACGACGATCAAGGTGGAAACCGGCTTCGGATCGAGGGTATAGCGATCCCGCACGGCCATATAGGCCGGAAAGTCTTCGCGCCGGGTGACGAACCCCGAAATGCGGATGACATCGGCAAAACTCATCTCCGCCTCTTCGAGGATCGCCTTGATCGCCTCGAAGCAGAGTTCCGCCTGCGCGGCCACGTCGCTCGGAACAGTATCGTCGAGACCGATACCTAACTGGCCCGAAGTGACCAACAGCGATGCGCCGGGCGGCACGAGCAGGCCGTGATTGTAATTCCCGAAAGGCCGGCGCACCGAGGCCGGATTGAAGGTCTTCTTCATCGATCGCTCTGAAATTTTCTCATAGGCCTGCAAATACCGCACCCTACAGGACGCGGCGGGATATGAGAATATCGCCACCGCCCATTATGTCTTGTGACAAGGCAGGATGAATGCCTTGAACGGATACTAGCCCTTGACAGCACCCGAGATCATCGAGCCGGAAATCTGCCGATACATGAGGAGGCCTAGAAAGGCTGGAGGCAGCGCGCCGAGGATCATCACGGCCGATGCCGTCCCCCATTGTACGCCGCCGCCGCTTGCCGCAAAAAAGAAGGAAGCGCCAACGGTCATCGGCACCGCCTTGTTTGTCGTCAGCATCAGACCGAAGAGGAACTCGTTCCAGGCGGTGATAAAGCCGAAGATGAAGGTCGTCACCAGTGCAGGACGCACGACCGGCCGAATGATGCGGATCATGATCTGAAACGAATTCGCGCCGTCCACCTTTGCCGCTTCGTCCAGTTCGAGCGGGACGTCGGAAATTGCATTGACGAGAATGACAAGCGCCAGCGGTGTGTTGACGATGGTCAGGATCAGGCCGAGACCGAGCTGGGTATCGAGCAAACCGAGCCATTGGTACATCATGTAGAGCGGGATGGCGAAAATGATCAGCGGCACGGCGCGCAGATTGACGATGATCGGCAGCAGCGTGTGCTTGCCCGCTTCGCTCCTGGCGATCGCATAGGCCGCGGGAAAGGCGAGCATGATAGCAAGCCCCGTGCCGATCAACGAAGCGACGGTGCTGTTCCAGAGGTAGGAATAGATATTGAAACGGTCCGTCTGCGTTAAAACCCGCAGGTAGTTTTCGAGAGTCGGCTGGCTGATCCACAAACCAGGATTGACCGACAGTTCGCGCGCGCTTTTGAACGACGTAACGAGTGTGACGATGATCGGAAAATTCATCGCAAGAGCTGCGGCTGCAAAAACAATCCAGCGGAGCGTGTTCATCATCGCTCACGTCCTCCTGCGGCCGGCCAGCCAGTTGAGGCTATAGAGCACGAGCAGCGAGGCAAGGAAGAGAACAACGGAAGCCGCCACCGCCTTGCCGATCGCACCCTCCTTGAAAAATGCCTGATAGATATAGATCGACAGCGACATGGTCGAGCCGCCCGCACCGCTGCCGGTCAACGCGTAGACGTTGTCGAAAACACGAAAGCCGTCGATGAAGCGAATGAAGAAGGCGATCATGAGCGTCGGCAGCATCAGCGGCAGCTCGATAAACCAAAGCAGCTTGATTGCCGACGCGCCGTCGAGGGCGGCCGCCTCGCGCACGTCGAGCGGCACGGCGACATAGGCCATGTAAAACAGCAGAAAGGCAAACGGCGTCCATTGCAGCGTTTCGACCACGGTCAGCGTCCAGAATGCGTGAGCGACGTCGAGGAAGGCCGGGCTGTCGCCGAACCACTCGAAGAGATAATAGGGCACCGGCCCGGCAAATTCGTGCAGCACCAGGCGATACATCAGTCCGATCATGGCCGGCGCCACCATGAGCGGCAGCATGAGGGGCGCCATAAGGACCGAGCGCTTTGACAGAAGAGGCGCCAGAAAAATCGCAAGAAACAGGCCGAGCAGGCATTCGATAAGCGCCGTCAAGATGCCGAAGCGCAGCGAAAAGAAAATGGCGCGCCAGAAATCCCGATCGGCAAGCACCGCCAGGTAATTGCCGAAGCCGCTCAGCGTCGGACTTCGCAGTGTCTGGAAATCGACCGTCGAGACGGAATAGATGATGTTGATGACTGCGGGAAATCCGAGGAACAGCAGCAGGAAACCCACGAGCGGCGTGAGATAGGCTCTTCCCTCGGCACGTCTTACTATGGCCATTTCGATCCGCCGGCTGGGGCCGGATGCCCTGCAAAAGACAGGGCGTCCGGCGAATATCACTTCTTCAGGAGGTCCTGCATGCCGTTCTTCATCTGCAATACGGTGCCATAACGCACGGGGCTTTCGGAATTCACCTGCTTCGAGAAGTAGAGAGCCGTTGCCGCCCAGTCGTCCCAGGTCCAGTTATCCGGGTCCTTCGGCTGCAATTCCTTGCCGAGATACTGCTTGGAGATTTCAGCATATTTCGCCTTTGCCGCATCGTCCTTCATCAGCGCATCGATCAGATCCTCGCGATAATACATGAAGTGCAGCGACAGATCTGTCGGCACTCCATATTGCTTGCCGTCGAACTGCATGGTCTTCAGCACGGATTCGCCAAACGTCTTTGCGGCATCGCTACCGAGGTCGACTGGCTCCATGTACGGTGCATAACGGCCGATCGAGTAGGTGGCAACGAGGTTGATGTCAAAGGCAGTCGACCCCGCTGCCATGTCGGCCTGCAGCTTGTCGTAGAAGCCCTCCCGGTTGAAGAATAAGAGTTCGACCTTGTCGGCGTCGCTGATGCCCGCAGTGGCGTTGTAGGCTTCGACGGTCGCACGAAGCGCCGTTTCTTCCGAACCACCCGGCCAGCCAAGAACGGTCACTGTCGCATTCGAGGTGCCCGGCAAAGCAACGCTTGCGAGAAGCAGGGCAAGGGCTGATAAGGACGTTCTGTTCAATGTCATCGTAGTTCCCTTTCTCTTATTGTTACGTCTGAATCCATGTTTTCTGGAATTATTCAGTCACGTCGCACTGCCAGGCTCGCCACGCCGACGATGCCGGCACGGCTGCCGAGCCTGGCGGGTACGAGAACGGGCGTCAGCCGGGCGTCGATACCCGCAAGGCAATCACGAATCCGGTCGAGGTAGCCCACTGCAAGGCCGATGCCGCCACCGATGACGATATGCTTGGGATCGAGCATCATTTGGATATCGCAGCAGAGCGTCGCTGCGCGGAATGCCGATTGCGAGATGATCGCCTCGGCCCAGGCCTCACCGCTGTTGGCATGCTCGAAAACCTCGGCGGCGGTCGCCTGATGCCCGGCCTTTGCAGCCTCGGCCGCTATCCAGCGGCCCGACGTCTGGTCTTCCAAAGGCGACTGCCCGGCGGACGGACCACGGATCAGCCCGAAATGACCGGCAAGCCCGGCAAGTGGGCGCCCGTTGACAATGATGCCGCCGCCGATGCCGGTCGAGATGGTGAGGAACACCAGATCGCCGCCATCGCCGGCACCAAACCTGTATTCTCCCCAGGCGGCCGCCTGCGCATCGTTGACGGCAAAAACCGGTTTACCGAAGGTCGCCGTCGCCTTATCGACCAGCGGATAGCGATCGGGAATGCCGAGCGTCGCCGGATTGAGCGCCGACCAGCATCCATCCTGAATGAAGCCCGTCACCGCGATGCCGACACGCGAATAGCGATCCGTCCATGATCGGATAGAGTCGGCGATCATGGCAAGCCAGGCATCGGGGCCCGTATCCCGCACCGTCGGCACCGTAATTTCAGCCAGCACTTCGCCGCCCCTGACCAGAGCCACCATCGTCTTCGTGCCGCCGATATCGATTGCAAGCGCCGTTTGGGTATCGTGGGCATCATAGGCCGCAGCGACGGCGTCGCGAAACCACGACGTCACGTGCTCGGTGCGCGTGATCGCCGAGCCTACGACGACGGCAAAAGCCCCGGCCTTGGCTGCGGCGGCAGCCTGCTCCACCGTGCGGATACGACCCTCGGCTATGACATAAGGCGTCAGCGTGTGCATGGCTGTGATCAGGCCGATATCCGGATCGACAGGCTCAGGCCCGCCGACATAGCCGGACAGCGTGGTGCCGACGAAATCGACGCCGGCCGCCAGGGCGTTGCGCGCATCTTCGAGGCTCGAACAGTCGGCCATCGTCAGCTTGCCCGTTGTCTTAATCGCCTGCACCAGCTTCTGGACGGAGACGGGACGCAGGCGATCCGTGGCGTCGAAGGCGACGATATCGGCGCCCGCATCGACCAGCGCTTCGGCATCGGCAACGAACGGCGTGATGCGCACCGGACTGTCATCGAGATCGCGTTTGACGATGCCGATGATCGGCACGTTCACGGCCGGACGAACGGCCTTCACATAGGCGATGGATTCGATCCGCAACGCTTTTGCGCCGGCATCGACGGCGGCCTTGGCGAACCCCGTCACGAATTCAGCCGTGTCCGTAGGACCGCCCGGAACCGGCTGGCAGGAAACGATAAGGCTCTTTTTGATGTCGTCGCGCTGCAATCGTGACACTCCATTTCGGCATCACGATAGTTAGAAAATACCAGATTACAACCAGTTTATAACTGGTATTATCGTCTCAGTTCGAAGACGAAGTCGTAAACGTCGCCCTTATAGCGGCTCTCGCAGTATTCGACGATCTGGCCGTCGCCGAGGAAACAACGGCGCTCTGTCATCAGCAACGGCGCTCCGGCATCGCAGTGGAGATGCTGCGCATCCTCCACCGAGGCCGCGCGTGAACGCATGCGCTGCACGGCGCGCTGCGGCAGGAAGCCCCGCGTTTCCAGCGTCTCGTAGAGAGAGTCGCCGACCATATTTGCCAAAGGTATGAAGCGAACCGGCACCGTTGAGGTCTCGACCGCAATGGGCACACCATCGGCGGTGCGGATACGCTTCATGCGCAGGATATTGCTATTTCCAGCAATGCCGAGCGCCATCATCTCGGTCGGAGACGGGCGGCTTATCTGCTTGGAAAGCCATATACATCCTGGAACGAGCCCCCGCGCGAGGATGTCTTCCGAAAAGCTGGTGAGCGTGGAAAGGGATTTTTCGACGCGCGATCCGACTTCCGTCTTGAAGCCGTGGCGGCGATTGAGGAAACCCTCTTCCTCGAGCAGCGCCAGCGCCTTGCGTATTGTCACCCGGGAAAGCGACAGCGTCTCGGCCAGAACACGCTCTCCGGGCAGAACGGCGCCGGCCTTAAGCGTATTCGAAAGGATCGCGGTTTCGATCGCCGCTTTCAGCCGCTTGTAGAGCGGCAGACCGGATGCTGACACCTGCAATTCCTTACCAATCGCTTCGATCAGTTCATCTGTCGCCATGATTTCTCCCGATACCGTCCGCGGCACATTCAGTTTTTTCTGTGGAATACGCCTGGATCTATACTGGTATTAGAATGAAAGGGCAATCGCCAGGCAGCGGACCAGTTCCGCGCTGCGATGCAAACTTGCCCATTTGACAGATATCCTACAAGTGGATATGTAGATTTCATCATATGGGCGAAACCAGAAGAAGACCGGGGTAAATGACATTGAAATCGATGAAGCCGCTGACGCGCGCCCCGCTGTTGCACGTATCGGTTCAGGAAAGCCTGCGCGCCTATATCGATGATAATGGCCTGGCGCCCGGAACCCTGCTTCCGGCCGAAGGAGAGCTCGCCACCCAGCTCGGCGTCAGCCGCAATTCGCTGAGGGAAGGCATCAAGGCGCTGGAATCGGTCGGCGTGCTGGAAACGCGGCGCGGCGTCGGCATCTTCGTCAAGGCCTTTTCCTTCGAGCCGCTTCTCGACAACCTCGCTTACGGCCTCGGCGGCGCCCTGCGGCAGATCGAGGAAGTCCTCGAAATCCGGCGCACCTTGGAAGTGGGGTTGATCGGCAAGACGATCGAGGTGATCGCAGAGGAGGACATCGCCGAACTGCGCGCCACCGTCAACCGCATGCGCGCCCATGCCGAGCGCGGTGAAACCTTTGCGACAGACGACCAGCTGTTCCACCGACTGCTGTTTCGCTGCCAGGACAATGAGACGCTCGTGCGGCTGATCGATGTCTTCTGGCTCGCCTTCTACAAGGCATCGGATTTCGTCAACCTTGAAAATACCGATCCGATGGCGACGTGGCGCGATCACGCCGCGATCGTCGATGCGATCGAGGCAAGGGATCTGGACGAGGCGCGCAGACGCCTGGATCGTCACTACGAGGGCATTGCCCGGGTGATTGCCAACAACAAGACAAGTTCAAACATGGGAGGAACACATGAAAAGACTGTCTAGATTATCCGTCATCGCGCTTGGCGCCATGCTGTCGACGGTTGCCGTGCCGGCTCTTGTCGCCTCGGGCGCTGCAACAGAGGCTCAGGCCGCCACCCTGTCCGGCGGTTTCGATGTCGGCCCCGGCGGCTTCCAGGGCAATTTCAATCCGCTTGCCGCGACCGCCGGCTTCACCTGGCTCAGTATCTACTACGAACCGCTGGTCACCTATGACGAGACGCTGCAGAAGGTGGTAGGCGCGCTGGCAAGCTCCTATGAAGTCAGCCCGGATCAGATGACCTATACGTTCAAGCTGGCCGATGCCAAATGGCATGACGGCAAGCCCTTCACCGCCAAGGACGCGAAGTTCACCATCGGCCTTGCGATGGATGTGAAATCCGGCTCGGTGCTCGCCGCCCGGCTGAAGGGCATATCGTCCGTCGAGGCGCCGGACGATCACACCGTCGTCATCAAGCTCAGCGCACCCAGCAGCAGTCTTCTCGACACGATGACCAAGGTGATGATGCTGCCCGAGCATGCGCTCTCCTCCATACC
>JGI25160J50197_1001744_pt1 | contig 10564 bp, 9 predicted proteins | sample AraplaMF_Cvi_mMS_FD_50197 | JGI IMG/M metagenome (IMG submission 50197)
TCTCCCCGTCCGGCGAGACCGCGTAGCCGAAGGCGGCGGAGCTGCCCCGCGCCATGGTGATGTGGCCGGTGTCCTCCGCCCCCGGGGCGCTGCGCGTGTAGCCGTAGAAGACGCTCTGCCCCGCGTAGACGGGCGCCACGCCGGGCGNGATCGACTGCCGGACGGTCGAGCTCAGCCCGTCCGCGCCGACGAGCAGATCACCGGTCGCGACGCTGCCGTCGGCGAATCGCGCGGTCACGTCGTCCGGACCGTTCTCGACGGACACCAGTCGCGCACCATGCGTCAGCCCGATTCCCCGACGCACGGCCTCGGCTTGCAGCGCGGCGCTCAACTCGCCCCGGCGCAGGCACCGGTACCGCAGCAGCGCGTCGTCGGCCTCGCCCAGCGGTACATGGGCCAGCTGGCTGCCCTGGGCGTCGAGCACCCGCATGGAGCGCAGCGGGAAACCGAGCGCCGTGACCACGTCCGAGGCATCGAGCTGCGCCAGTGCGCGCATCCCGTTGCTCGCCAGGGTCAGGAACGCCCCGATGTCCTCGGCTGTGTCGGGGTGCGCCTCGTGCACGGTGACGTCTAATCCCGCCTTGTGCAGGGCCAGCGCGGTTGCCGTACCGGCGATCCCGCCACCGATGACCAGAATGCGTGTCACGTATCAGTCCGCTCTTTTGTGTCGGTCCCGTCCGGTGTCCGGTCCCATGATGCACCCGGTCACACCGAAGTTTCCGGCCCATGTGGAAGCTGGGGACGGCCTGCTTCTCGTCCTTCTCGTCATTGTCGTAGACCCATGAGAGGGCTTTCCGGGAATGTGGCGAGGTGATGCACGGTGAAAAGTGAGCAGTCACTGCAATTGAGCGGTCGCCGCCCCTGGCGCTCGTCTTCGAGGGGCTGGATTACGTCACGGGCTCACTGCCGGATTCATCCGGGGCGCCGGGCGGGCCGGGGCTGATGAGGGCAAGGGTTGTGTCGAGAAGTGTGGAGGTCAGGGCGGGGAGTTGGTCGGGGGATTCGGACAGCAGAAACAGCCAGGCGAAGACGGGGCCGACCAGCAGGGCGTTGAGGGTGGCCGGGTCGGGGCGGGTGGTGAGTTCGCCGCGTGCGGTCGCGCGGTCCAGGATCTCCGTGAGGGTCCGGCGCTGGGCGCCGAGGTATTTCTCGTCGAACCGGTCACTCAGTGCGGGGTCGGCGTGGACGTCGGCCAGCAGGCCGGGGATCGTCCCCTGCGGCGGAAGGGCCATGCTGTCCGCGATCTCGGCGAGCACGGCGGCCAGGTCGGCGCGGAGCGATCCGCGGTCGGGTGCCACTGCCAGGAACTGATCCGGCAGCAGAACGTCAAAGATCATCTCTTGTTTGGTGGTGTGGCGCCGGTAGATCGCCGCCTTGCCCACGCCGGCTCGCGCGGCCACCCCGGCCATCGTGAGCCGTGTGTATCCCACTTCGGACAGCAGCTCTCGAACGGCCGAGGCGATGGCGTCGTCGACGCGGCTGTCTCGGGGGCGGCCCCCCTGGTTGCGAGCTTGCTCTCGTGCGGACATGGGTGCATCATACGGAACTGCGAGTATCGAAACCACTGGTTCCGTAACTAAGGGTTCCGTGTCTCTGGCGGCCGTGGCCTGGCGCGTCGTCCGCGATGGCGGCGTGGTCCACGCCGACCGCGCCGGATTCCGCAGCGGCCATCGATGACCGATAACAGACCGGAGGATTCAGATGATCAAAAGTGCCGGCTGGCTCCTGGTGTTCCTCGGAGCCGCGCACACGCTCCTCGCCTTGACGCTGGAGGGAGCGGCACGCTACGCCGGGGAGTGGTTCAGCGGGGCGCTGTGGCACGAAGACTTCTCCGATATGAGCCCGGCCAACAGCGCGCTCTGGCTGTCTCTGGAGAGCTTCGGGCCGCCGCTCATCGTGGTCGGTCTGATCGTCCTGTGGCTGGACCGGCGCGGCATCACTCCGCCGCCGTTCCTCGCGTGGACGCTGGGGATCTGGTGCGTGGTGGACGCCGTCATCCTCATCCTCACGCCCTGGCCGCTCTTCCTGCTCGCGAGCATCCTGCTGTGGGCCGGAGGCCGCCGCGCCGCCGGCCGCGCCGACTCTGCGCCGCACGCCGACGCGACGCGGACGCCGTAGGTGGGAGGCGCCCCGGCCCGTCGGCCGGGCGGGCAGTGTGGTCAGTCCGCTCTCTGGGAAAAGTCGGTGGCGGGCTCGGTGGCGTAACGGCTCATCACCTGGAGACTCGCCTGTGGGGACGGCGCCTGGTCGTCGGCCAACATCTCCGCCAGGTCTCGGAAGTACTGCATATAGAGATCCGGCGTGAGGATGCTCAGCATGACGGCCTGCTGGTCGGTCACGTTGGCGAAGGTGTGCGGGGCCCCGGGCGGGACCATCACGAACGTGCCCGCGGTCGCGTCGTGGTCCTTGTCGCCGACCGTGAACCGCACGCTGCCGGAGATGATGTAGAAGCCTTCGTCGTGCCGGGCGTGGCGGTGCTGGGGCGGTCCGGGCGTATGCGGCGCGAGGACGGACTCGGCGAGGCCGAGACGGTGCCCGGTGTTGCTGCCGTCTTCCAGGACCCGCATGCGCGTGGTGCCCAGGAGGATCGTCTCGCCGTCGCCCGGACCGACCACCGATACGGCGGGGTCGGGCATCGGCTCACTGGTCTTCGGTTCGTCAGTCATGCTCCGATTGCACTGCCGGGGCAAGGCGACAGTCCAAGACCTGTTCCGTGAAGCCGATACCGTACGGGTATCGTCGCACCATGGAGTTACGCACGCTGCGCTACTTCGTCGCGGTCGCCGAGGAACTTCACTTCGGCAGGGCCGCCGCCCGGCTGCACATGAGCCAGCCGCCACTGAGCCGGGCGATCAAACAGCTGGAAACCGAGGCCGGCGCCGCGCTGTTCGACCGGTCGTCCGCCGGTGTCACGCTGACGCCGGTGGGGGCGGTGCTGCTGGATGAGGCGCGCGCCCTTCTCGACCAGGCTGACCGGGTACGGGTACGCGTGGCCGCGGCGGCCGGCGCCGCGACCCTCACCGTCGGCATGCTGGGCGACAGCACCGACCCGGGCGCATCCCGGCTGGCCGGCGCCTACCACCGGCTGCACCCGCGCGTTGAGGTCCGCATCCGCGAGGCCGGCCTGACCGATCCCACCTGCGGGCTGCACGCCGGACTGGTTGACGTCGCCCTGACCCGCGGCCCCTTTGACGAGACCGGCCTGACCGTGCACGCGCTGCGCGCCGACCCGGTGGGCGCGCTGCTGCGCGCCGACGACCCGCTCGCCCGCCACGGCAGCGTGAAGCTGGCCGACCTGGCCGGGCGCCGCTGGTTCCGGTTCCCGGAGGGCACCGACCCCCGCTGGCAGTCGTACTGGAACGGCGGGGAACCTCGCGAGGGCCCGGTGGTGCGCGCCGTCCAGGAATGTCAGCAAGCCGTTCTCTGGAACGGCACGGTCGGCATGACCCTCCTGGATCACGAACCGGCCGCGGGGCTCACCGTGGTGCCGCTGATCGACATGCCGCCGAGCCGTGTGGTCGCGGCATGGAACGAGGGTGATACGAATCCACTGATCCGCTCGTTCGTCGACACCGCGATCGCCGCCTACCGCCACTGAGCTCCGCACCACCGGCACCGCACGGGCTCTTGTCGTGCCCGGTATGCCCTTCCGCACCCGGTGCCGCGGTGGGTGCGGGCGGTCAACTGCCGGTCTGCGGGGGCCGGGCCGGGACCCCTGCGCTTGGGGCTATTGCGTGTTTCGGTGTGCGTGCGGAATGGAATTTCCGCTTGCCTGCGCGTGGCGCGGTCATGTTCCCGTTCGCCGGAATTCCGCTGCCGGAACTGTCTGCACTGCCGCCTGCGCCTGGCAGATCGCCGGGAAGAGTGATACCCGAGGCGTAGGCCATCCGATAGATACGGAATTCGCTCCCCGTCGTGCGCGCCGCACTCTCAGTTGACTGCGCGGGGCGCGGGGAAGCCGCTCTATGGAGCCCTTGCGTTAACTCACGGAATATCGCAGAAGTTACCGGGAAGTCCGCGGAACCCATAGTGCGGAGCGGCGCTCTCCTTATGTGCCGAAGGGGGGAATTCTTCGGATCGCAAATCTTTGGGGAGTTCGGGAACAGGCCGACGCATCGGCCGCCCGGCGCAAGGAAGGAAGAAAAGATGTCACACAAGAGGAGACCGGCGGGCGAGACACCGGGACGGCACCGCGCGCTCCAGAGCGTTGCCCTCGTCGCCGCTGTCGGGGCGGCGGTATTCGGGATGGCCGCGCCGGCGTCCGCCGCCCGTGCCTGCGGACCGTGGGACCCCGGCGTGGAAAGCGAACAAGAGTGGTCCAGCCGCTGCCCCGCGGACGCCGAAAGGCTGCACCGGCCGCCGAGCACGGCCGAGATCTTCACCCAGATCGGGACCGATCTCCTCACGGCGCCGGGGATCGGGAAGGCTCCGGAACCCGTGCCCAAGGAGGCCCCGAAGCCCGGTGAGGAGCCGGCACGGCCGGCGGAACGGCCCGCGGACCACCCGGCCGAACCGCACCCCGACCCTGGTGAGGGTGCTTCCACCTCCGGAGCCGCGGAGCTGGCCAAGATTCCGTCGCCGACGCCGGGTTCGGACGCCATCATGGTTCCGTCCTCCCGGGAGAAGTGGGTGAGCGACTTCAAGCCTGCGGTGGAGAAGCTGAACCAGGAGCGCAATGTCCTCGACCCCGAGAACGCCCGGGTCAAGGCGTGGATCAACAAGGCGAAGGACGGCGCCGAGCAGCGCCGCACCACCTTCAAGCAGAAGGCCGATGACCTGATCCGCGCCCTGGCCGAAGAGGCCACCCCGGTCGCCGACGCCACCGAGAAGTTCCGTGAGCTCAAGCAGGCGTTCCCGCCGGACGTCCCCCAGGACAAGATTCCCGAGGACAAGAAGCTGGAGACCAGCCTGCCGACCGATGTGTTGACCGAGGTGCCCGAGTACATCAACGCCAAGCGGCTCTACGTCACCGGCTACGACAAGCTCAAGGCGGGCGGCAAGGACGAGGGCGGCCTCAAGCCCGACTACGAGGTCACGGACAGCACGACCGCCACCAAGGGCGACCACTTCGTGATCAAGTTGGGCAGCGACCGGGACGGCTTCGTCAGCCAGCTCGTGAACAAGGTCTCCGAGAAGGTCACCAAGTACCAGAGCACCGGGAAGGTGGTCGTCGTCGCGGACGCCACCCAGGTGCCCTGGGTGAAGAACGCCCGGTCCACCGACGACATCCAGGCCGCGGTCACCGCCGCCGCCGGCGACGCGAAGCTGAAGGACAAGCTGGAGGTCCTCTTCGTCGTCGGCCCCTCCGGAAACGTGTACCGCGCCGCTCCCCAGTCCTGAAGCGGCTCCACTTCGCAGAGCGGGGTAACGACGTGGTGGTGCCTCCCGGCCGGCCCGGCAGGCACCACCACACCGCTGTCCGCTCTCGGCTCGGACCGCCGGTCAGCGGGTCGCGCCGAGCCTCTCGATCCGGCCGGACCCACCGGTCACGAAGATGCGCAGGCACAACCCCCGGCGTGCGAGGGGCCGTTGATGTCCTGCACTGACCTGCGGGTCACCACGGCACCTCGCCCTCGTCGTCGAAGAAGCCGCCGGTCGGGCCGTCGTCGGGCAGGGTCGCGAGCTGGATCGCGATCGCCGCGCCCTGTTCCGGGGTGCGGAAGCCGCGAAAGCCGTTGAGGTCGGTCGCGCAGTAGCCGGGGCAGCCGGCGTTGATCAAGATGTTCGTGTCGCTGAGCTCCTTGGCGTACTGGACGGTGACGGCGTTCAGGAACGTCTTCGATGGTGCGTACGCGACGGAGACCGGGCCCGTGTCGGTGCCGGGGGTGGTCTGGCGGGTGAGGGATCCGACGCCGCTGGACATGTTCACGATCCGTGGTGACGACGAGCGGCGCAGCAACGGCAGCATCGCGTTGGTGACGCGGATGANGCCGATCACGTTGGTCTCCACGGCCGCCCGGACCGTCGTCACGTCGACCGTGGTCGGCAGCTGCGGCGCACTGCCGGTGATCCCGGCGTTGTTGACCAGCACGTCGAGACGTCCGGCGGTGTCCTCGATCAGCCCGGCGGCGCCGGCCACGCTCGCGTCGTCGGTCACGTCGAGCGGTACGCCGAACGCGTCGACGCCGGCCGCCCGCAGCTTCGCCACGGCGGTCTCGCGCCGCTCCGCGTCCCGGGCGCCGACCCCGACCCGCCAGCCCAAGGTGCCCAGACCGGCCGCGATCTCGTACCCAATGCCCTTGTTCGCGCCGGTCACCAGCGCGATTGTCTGTTCGCTCATACAGCTGATCCTGTCCGGGCCCGGCCGGAGCCGGCCAACACCGATTGGGTGGGCAGCGATACCTCATGGGTATCGATCCCGGTGGAAGACGTACCATGTCGGCGTGGAGACAAGGGAGTTGCGGTACTTCGTCGCCGTCGCTGAGGAGCTGCACTTCGGGAGGGCCGCGCAGCGGCTCGGCATCGCACAGCCCCCGCTGTCGCGGGCGATCAGCCAGCTCGAACGGCGCCTCGGAGCGGCGCTGCTGGAACGCTCCAGCCGCGCGGTCACCCTGACGGAGGCCGGGGCCGTGCTCCTGCGGGAGGCCCGGGCGGCGCTCGATGCGGTCGAGGCCGCCGAACGTCGCACCCGCCGCGCTGCGCTCGCCACGACCGGCCGGCCGGGCGTTGTCCTCGCCACGAAGGCCGGCGCGTCCAGCGAACTGCTGGCGCAGCTGCTCGCCGCCTACGCCGCCGAACCCGATGCGGTCACCGTCGATCTGCTCCTGTGCGGCATCGGCGAGCAGGAACGCATGCTGCGCGACGGCCGGGCCGACGTGGCTCTGCTGCACCTGCCGTTCGACACTACTGCCGGCTTCGACACCGAAGAGCTCTGCACGGAGGGGCAGGTGGTGATTCTGCCGGCCGGGCATCCTCTGGCCGGCCGGGCCCAGGTGCGCACGGCCGACGTCACCGAGCTGCCCGACCTGCCGATGCCGCGCTGGCCCGGCCGCGACGGCAGTTACCCGGACGGCCCCGGCCCGCAGGCCCGGGACCATGCGCAGTTGTTCCAGCTGATCGCGCTCGGCCGCGCTTGCTGGATCGCGCCGGAGTCGTGCCGAACCCAACTACGTGAGGATCTCGCCGCCGTACCGGTGCTGGATGCGCCGCCGGTCACGACGGTGATCGCCTGGCCGCCGCACAGCCGGTCCCGAGCCGTCGCGGGGCTCGTCCGGGCGGCGACACCCCGTTCGCACGTCACGGTTGTGTAATACAGCGATCCGGGCGTCAACGTGCCGGACGCTGACGGCATCTCACCTCGCAGCAACGACACATGAGGAGTTGAAGATGCTGCACAAGCGCTTACGCCTGATCGCCGTGCCGGTCGCGGCCGTCACCCTGCCCCTGAGTGTCGCCGGTTTCCAGGCCAGTGCGGCCGCCGCGCCGGCCCCGGGCGGTAAGGCCGCCACGGCGACGGCCCCGTGCCTGGCCGATGCCACCACGCTGCTCGGCGATCTCGACGGCGACGGGCGCCGGGACAAGATCAGCAATCCCGGCCTCACCGGTACCAAGGTGACGGTCCAGTGGGGGACCGCGAACGGCTCGTTCGGCCCCAAGCACGCCGTCAGCGCCCTTCTCGGCGCGAAGAAGGGGGAGGTCGCGACCGCCGCGGTCGCCGACTTCCAGCGGGACGGCAAACTGGACCTGGTCGTCAACCTCGTCACGCCCGCCGGCGGGGACGACCCCTCGACGGCGCGCGTCGCGGAATACCGCCCCGGGCCGCTCAAGCGGTCGAATCTGAGCTCCGCCAAGTCCCGGCACTCCGACATCGGCGACCACGGCGAGGCGCGGCAGCTGCGGATCGCCAACTACGGCGGCGACGCGTACCCGGACCTCGCGATCCTCAACAACTCCGGTGACGGAGGGCTGGACCGGGACGTGCGCCTGACGAATCCGCGCAGCGGTCCGGGGAAATATGACTACGAACTTCAGGTGAAGTACGGCGCGTTCGGCACCACGTCGGAGCCGCCGGCCATGCCCGGCGACGGCTGGAAGCACTTCTACAAGCCCTGCTCCTGACCACAACCGGCGCCCAGTCCTCCGGACTCCGGGCCGCTGACCGCAGGCCGCGCTGAGCCGCTCTCCTCGTTCATGCGGAGAAGCAGCTCGGGCTCACCCGGCAGTACTCGCTGTGCGAAGACCCGGCCGACCGGGAGTCCTGCCGCGTCGCCATATGCCACGAACACCTTACGGTTGTGTGCGGACCGTGATGGTGGCGTCCGCCCGTGCTACCGACTGAGTGCATCGCGACGCCGCAAGGGCCGCTGCACATCTGCGGGTGGTACCACGGGCGTACGACGTACTCACGGGTTCTTTGCAGCCTGCGAGCCTCTTCCGACACGGAGCGCTCCTGACCCGAGCGCTTGGGGGGTTGCACGATGGCCGAGCGCCGCTCGGGGCACCGGCTCGCCGCACTCGACGGACTGCGGCTGCTGGCCGCCCTGATGGTGGTCTTCTACCACTACGTCGCCCTCGCCCGGCCGTGGGGCCACGCCACCGACACGATCTTCCCCACCGCACACCAGCTGGCCCAGTACGGGTGGCTCGGGGTGGAGGTCTTCTTCCTGATCAGTGGCTTCGTCATCTGCCGGAGCGTATGGGGCCGCACGGTGGGTGAATTCGCCGTCTCCCGCCTCGCGCGGCTGTTCCCCGCCTATTGGGCCGGCATCCTGCTCACCGTGGTGGTCGTGAAGACCTGGCCGGAGGTCGCCTCGCTGCGCGGCTGGGACACGGTGATCACCAACCTGACCATGCTTCAGGGCGGGAACGACACCCCCGACGTCGACCCGGTGTACTGGACGCTCTTCGTGGAGCTCAAGTTCTACCTGATCATGGCTGTGGTCATGCTGTTCGGCGTCACCTATCGCAACTGCCTGATCCTGTGCGGGGTGTGGACCGCGGCCGCGGCCCTCGCACCGGTCCTGAAGACCCCCTTGATCACCGAGTTCGCGATGCCGCAGTACGCACCCTTCTTCATCGCGGGCATCGCCTTCTCCCTCATGTGCCGCCACCGGCCCAACGCGGTCCTGTGGGCGATCGTGATCCTGCAACTGCTGCTCGCGCAGCGCTATATCGACGACCGTCTGGCCGTCAATCTCGGCGCGGCCGCCGCCGACGCCCTGCCCACCTGGCCGGCCCGCATCGTCATCGTGGCCGCCTTCGCCCTCATCGGCGCCATCGCGCTCGGCGCCTGCGACCGGATCCAGGGGAAGTGGCTCACCACCGCGGGAGCGCTCACCTACCCGCTCTACCTCATCCACCTGAACATCGGCATGACCCTCATCCACCACTTCCGGGACCGCGTCCCCGCCCCGGCCCTGGTGGCCTCGGTGACCGCGCTCATGTTGGCCGTCGCCTGGCTCATCCACCGCCTCGTCGAACGCCCCCTCGGAAGGTGGCTCCGCACCGCCATGCGCCGGGGCATCGACGATGTCCGCCGGCATGTCCCACCGCACCGCCGGCCCGGCCGGCGTGCCGCGCCGCACCCGCTCACCGTGTCCGACACGGTGCAGAACGAGCGGACGACGCCACCCGCCCGCACCTTCGAGTCGGCATGAGCGGCGTCCGGGCCCGGTCCTCCGGCGCTCGGCCGGCACGCTGTCCGCGGCGGCCCGTCAGTCGAGGTACTCCACCTTGATCGGCGAGGTGTTGTTCTCCGGGTCCGGGTCCGGCGCCGGGTCGCTCGGATCGGCGGGCACGGAGATCGTCCCCTGGGCACCCGCCACCCGCTTGTCGATACGGACCCGCAGGATCGGACTGGTCATCTGCGGTGCGGGGCACTCCACCGGCCCGTTCCCGTCTTCGCTGTAGGTGCAGAAGAGGAGTTCGCTCGGATCCCCGTCGCGACGCCCCACCAGGCTGGTGCCCTCGGGCAGGGTCAGCCGGGTGGCACCCTGGTGGGCGGGGTCCGGGGTGAGCACCTCGACGTCGACCACCTGGCCCACCCTGCCCTTGATGGTGAGCCCCGGGGCTTGCCGATCATGGACCTGCGTGGTGACGAACTCCAGCCCTCCGGTGGCCATTTCGGCCTTCCAGTGCCCGGTCGTGGTGAACGTGCTGCCGCCGCCGTCGACGCGGCGGAGCCCGAGCAGCGGGCCGGTTCCCCGCGGGGCCGAGCCGGGCAGCAGCTCGGCATCCTGGGGGTCATGGGCCCGGTACACGGTGTACGAGATCCGCCCGCGCCGCGCCGTCTTGTCGGTCACGGCCCTGACCGGCCCGTCCGTCTCGTACGCCGCCCCGGCAGGCAGCGGCCCCGGAACCGCGCACACCGCCTTGGTGGGCACGGCGGCCTTGTCATAACGGCAGTTGCGGTACTTCTTGCGCAGCGTCGCCCGGTCCGCCGTCACCACCACGAGGAGGTCGTCGTCGATGTCGGTGTCCCCTCTGTTGCCGAAGGCGGGCTTCAGCCGTAACTCGGAGCCCGGCTTCACCTCGGTCCGCGACTCTTCCTGTCGTGCCGTCAGGACGGGTGCGCCGATGACGAGTTGCGTGGTGTGGCGGACGGTTGGTGCGCTGGTGCTGGTCA
>JGI25160J50197_1001754_pt1 | contig 10519 bp, 12 predicted proteins | sample AraplaMF_Cvi_mMS_FD_50197 | JGI IMG/M metagenome (IMG submission 50197)
GCGGTAAAACATTAACTAATGAAAAAGAATTTTCAACATCTTATTTCCACAGCGGTACCCTTACCGATCGAGAATATTGATACAGACCAGATCATCCCGGCACGCTTCCTGAAAGCCACCACCCGGGAAGGTTTTGGAGAGAACTTGTTCCGCGACTGGCGCTTTGATGCCCACAACCAGCCCAAGCCGGATTTTGTGCTGAACAATCCTTTATATAAAGGAGAGATCCTGGTGGCCGGTAAGAACTTTGGCTGCGGATCCTCCCGCGAGCATGCTGCCTGGTCGCTGGGCGATTATGGTTTTAAAGCAGTCGTAAGCAGCTTCTTTGCAGATATATTTAAGAACAATGCGCTGAACAATTTCATTTTACCTATCCAGGTAAGTGATGCGTTCCTGCAGAAAATATTCAAAGCCATTGAGGCCGATGCGCAGGCCAAGCTGGAAGTGGACCTCGAAGGGCAGTTCATTAAGATCGTTGCCATGGGTGAGCAGGAGGGTTTTGACATTAACCCGTACAAAAAGGCCTGCCTGATCAACGGGTATGATGATATTGACTATCTCCTGAGCCTGCGCAGCAATATTGAGGCGTATGAGGTCAGCAGGGAATTTAACTTTTGATACTAATCAAATGTCCTGCACCGTTATGGAGCAGGACATTTGCATATAATTACAAAACCAAATTTAATAACCTAACAAAACCACATGGGTGTCGCTAAAAAGATACTGGTAATTCCGGGAGATGGCATAGGACAGGAAGTAACCGCCTGGGGACAGAAAGTACTGTCTGCTATTGCAGAAAACTTCAAACACGAATTCACTTTTGAAGAAGGCATTATGGGCCATGTGGCTATAGAAGCCACCGGCAACCCGCTGCCCGACGAAACACTGGAAAAAGCCAGGAAAAGCGATGCCATCCTGTTTGGCGCTATCGGGCATGCTAAATACGATAACGACCCCACACTGAAGGTGCGCCCCGAACAGGGCCTGCTAAAGATCCGCAAGGAGCTGGGCCTGTATGCCAACCTGCGCCCCATAAAGCTGTTCGACGAGCTGCTGGAAGCATCCAGCATTAAGCCGGAAATACTGCGTGGCTCCGACATCCTGTTCTTCCGCGAGCTTACCGGCGATGTATACTTTGGTGAAAAGAACCGCACGGCAGACCGTAATACTGCTTCCGACCTGATGATCTATCACCGCTATGAAGTAGAGCGTATAGCCCGCAAAGCATATGAAGCTGCCCGCACCCGCCGCAATAAGGTATGTTCTGTAGATAAGGCAAACGTACTGGAAGCCAGCCGCCTGTGGCGCGAGGTAGTACAGGAAGTAGCCAAAGAATACCCGGATGTGGAAACAGAACATATGTTCATTGACAATGCCGCCATGCAGCTGATCAAAGACCCGAAACGGTTTGATGTGGTGGTGACCGGTAACCTGTTTGGTGATATACTGACGGATGAAGCCTCACAGATAGCCGGCTCCATGGGTATGCTGGCCTCTGCCTCTGTAGGCGACAGCACCGGATTCTATGAGCCCATACATGGTTCTGCACATGATATTGCCGGTAAAGGGCTTGCCAACCCGCTGGCCTCTATATTATCTGCAGCGCTGATGCTGGACATTTCTTTTGGATTAAAAACGGAATCCCAGCGCGTGATCAAAGCTGTAGAAGCTACGCTGCGCCAGGGCTACCGCACTATGGATATTGCCAATAAGCATACGGAAAATGCCCTGATCATGGGTACCGATGCAATGGGAGGAAAGGTGCTGGAGAACCTGAATTAAAATCTTGTTTACGTTTAAAACCTACATATAAAATGGATAAAAATCGTGTATACGTTTTCGATACTACCCTGCGGGATGGGGAACAGGTGCCAGGCTGCCAGTTAACTACCGTAGAAAAGATAGAAGTGGCGAAAGAGCTGGAGGCATTGGGTGTGGATGTTATTGAAGCAGGTTTTCCCATTTCAAGCCCGGGCGATTTCCAGAGCGTGGTAGAGATCTCCAAGGCCGTATCAGAGCCGGTGATCTGCGCGCTTACCCGTGCCAATACCATGGATATTGATGCCGCAGCAGACGCCCTGCGCTTTGCCAAACGCAAACGCATTCATACCGGTATCGGCTCATCTGATATGCACATTAAATATAAATTCAACAGCACCCGGGAAGATATATTGAAACGTGCAGTAGATGCGGTGAAGTACGCCCGCAAATTTGTGGACGATATTGAATTTTATGCGGAAGATGCCGGCCGTGCTGATAATGAATACCTGGCCCGCATGATAGAAGCGGTGATAGCTGCAGGCGCTACGGTTGTGAACATACCGGACACCAACGGCTACTGCCTGCCCGACCAGTACGGTGCCAAGATCAAGTACTTGATGGATCATGTATCCAACATAGATAAAGCCATTATTTCCGTACACTGCCACAACGATCTTGGTTTGGCTACTGCCAACACCATTGCCGGTGTAATGAACGGCGCCCGCCAGGTAGAGTGCACCATTAACGGTATCGGCGAACGCGCCGGTAATACTTCGCTGGAAGAAGTGGCCATGATCCTGAAAACGCATCATGCCCTGGGATACCATACCGGTATTAATTCCAAACAGATCTACGGCATCAGCAACCTGGTATCTACCATGATGCGTATGCCGGTGCAGCCGAACAAAGCCATCGTAGGCCGCAATGCTTTTGCGCACAGCTCCGGCATTCACCAGGATGGCGTGCTGAAACACCGTGAGAATTACGAGATCCTGAACCCGGAAGATGTGGGGCTGGCTACCAACTCCATTATCCTTACCGCGCGCAGTGGCCGCCATGCGTTAAAGCATCACCTGCAGCGCCTGGATTATAAGCTGGATAAGATAAACCTGGATGAAGTATACCAGCGCTTCCTTATTATGGCCGATCAGAAAAAAGAGATCAGCGATGCCGACTTACAACAGCTGATGGGCGATGGTGATGAAAAGAACTACAGTGATGACCAGGCTATTAAAGTAACCCTGCTGCAGGTGGTTTGCGGCGATCCGCTGCGCCCTATGGCTACCGTGAAGCTGAAGATCAATGGTACTGAGAAAGAGGCCAGCGCTGCCGGCAATGGCCCGGTAAATGCTACCATTAATGCCATTCATGAGATCATTAAAGATGATATTGACCTGGATGAATTTAGCATACAGGCTATGCACGGCGGTAGTGAAGATGTAAGCAAGGTAAATATGCGCGTTAAGCACAACGGGCAGTCGTACTACGGTTTCGGCTACTCTACAGATATTGTGAGCGCTTCTGTGAATGCGTATGTGGATGCGTTGAATAAGATCTATTAGAATGTAAAATCATAAATGTAAAATTTCAAATGTAAAAGGGAAATGCAGCGATGTAGGTATCCGCTGCATTTCCCTTTTACATTTAGCATTTAGAATTTTACATTTTATATTTTTACAACAACTCTGTTAAATGTTTATAATTCGATTTCACCGTATCCAGCACTTCATCCATACGCCCGCCCAGTATCAGCTTGCTCATGGATAAGGCATAGCCTTTTACCTGCTCCCATTCCACTTTAGGAGGCATGGCCAGCGCCGCGGGGTTGGTCATAATATTCACCAGCACCGGACCTTCATCGTCAATAGCGGTTTGCAGCGCACCTTTCACGCCTTCCGGCGAGTGTACCGTAATACCTTTGAAACCCATGGCCCTGGCTATTACACCAAAATCCGGGTTCACCATATCCGTTTCATTATCCGGCAAGCCCTGCACTTCCATTTCCAGCTTTACCATACCCAATGCGCGGTTGTTGAACACTATGAGCTTAATAGGCAGGTTATACTGGCGTATGGTGGCCAGGTCGCCCAGCAGCATGGATAAGCCGCCATCGCCACAAAGGGCAAATACCTGCCGCCCGGGATAGGTAAGCGCTGCGCCAATGGCCATAGGCATGGCATTAGCCATAGAGCCGTGGTTAAAAGAGCCCAGCATTTTGCGTTTGCCCGTAGCTGTTATATAGCGTGCGCCCCATACGCAGCACATACCGGTATCCATGGTGAAAATGGCATCGCCGGCAGCCAGCTCGTTCAGCGTAGCCGCTACATACTCAGGTTGTATATTATTATTGGTGCCGGTTTCTTTTACAAATTTCTGCAGGTGCTCCTTTACCTTATCATACAGCTCCAGCTGTACCTTTAAAAAGTGATCATCTGTTTTAGGTGTAAGAAGCGGCATCAGCGCCCGCAGGGTATCCTTTATGTTGCCGCACAGGCCCATTGCCAGCTTAGCGCGACGGCCCAGCCTTTCCGGCTTTTCATCGATCTGCACTATCTTGTTCTTTACCGGCATAAACGGCGTGTAGGGAAAGTCGGTGCCCAGCAGTAACACCACATCTGCTTCGTGCATGCTGTGGTAGGCCGAGGGGAGGCCCAGCAAACCGGTCATACCTACCTCATAGGGGTTGTTATACTGTATGCCCATTTTGCCGCGGAAAGAGTAACCTACCGGCGCCTGTAACATGCCGGCCAGCTCCACCACCTCTTTATGTGCGGCAGCTGCACCCACGCCGCAAAAGATAGTTACTTTGCTGCTTTCATTTAAAAGGCCGGCCAGGCTTTTCAGCTCATGGTCTGCAGGCCGCAGCACCGTATCGCTTCTATAATTCTGCATAGCGGTAATACTTTCTTCCGCTGCCATGGCCGATACATCGCCCGGCAACCCGAATACTGCTACCCCTTTATGGTGAATGGCATGCTGTATGGCGCTTTGCAGCATACGCGCAGCTTGTGCAGGGGTGCTGGCCACCTGGTTATAGCAGCTGCAATCGTCAAATAATTTGATGGTATTGGTACCCTGGAAATAATCTGTACCAAATTCCGGGGTATTAATGGTGGAGGCAATGGCTATAACAGGCACGCCCGTACGGTGTGCGTCGTATAAACCGTTTATCAGGTGCACATGACCCGGCCCGCAGCTGCCTGCACAGCAAGCCAGCCCTTCCAGCTCGGCTTCCGCAGCCGCCGCGTAAGCGCCCGCTTCCTCATGCCGTACATGGATCCATTTGATCTGGCCATTTCTTCTTACAGCATCATTCAGCTCATTTAAACTGTCTCCGGCCACAGCGTAGATCCTTTTTACGCCGTTTGCTATCAGCATGTCCACTACCTGGTCTGCTACTTTTCTCATGATTCCTTGGTTTTAAAATGAAAAGAATAAATATGGTTTTTCGAAATGGGGTAAATCTGAATGGTAAAGTTAATGTTTTACAGCCCGGTTCGCTAACCGCGACTTCTATAAGCTCAATTACAAATCTTGTTCCTGCTTTGTGCTGTTCTTATAAAAAAACCTTAAAAAAGGATGTTTATCGTATAGCTGATGGCTATAAAAATGCCGTTTATGCACCGTGTCCAATAGGTGTCTTCTTACAGAAATGACTTTACATATTAGGGGTTTATTTGAGTATTAATTAAATTACCAATATGAAAGACAAATCACAGGGAAGACCGTCCAAGTATGGAGACGAGGATAAGATAGCAATTGCCAGAGAATACCTGACAGGAGATCTGAGCTACGGTGAGTTAGCCAAGAAATATGGATTTGAGAATAAGGAAACAGTGCGCCACTTTGTAGACTGGTATAAACAACACTATCAAGTAGTTATTGCGGATCAGGCCAAGCCCCCAGAACACAGCCCCTGCTCACCAGTGGCACCAACCATGCCACAGAAGGCGGTTCAAGGCACTGATAAGAATAAGGACAAGGAATTAGAGCAGGCTCGTTTGAAGATAGCCGCTCTTGAATTACTGATAGCCAATGCCCAAAAGGAGTTGGGAATTGATCTGATAAAAAAGCTTGGCACCAAACAGTCGGGCAAATGAGAAGCTATTTCCCTACAGTGGGACTAGAGCGACTCTGTGGATTGTTTGGTAAGAGCAGGCAAGCTTTTTATGAACAAAACTGGCATATAGCCGATCAGCAACTGGAAGAAGGATTTGTTATAGAACAGGTTAAAGCGCTTCGACAGCTGCTGCCAGGGGTGGGCGGGGTAAAACTGCATAAGGTGCTTAAACAGCAATTACAAGATCATCATGTCATCATAGGCAGGGATCGCTTTTTTACCCTACTGCAGGACAATGATCTATTGGTCAGGCGCAGGCGTAAGTATGTGCGTACCACCAACTCCTGCCATCATTACCGCAAATGGCCGGATCTTACAGCAGGTCTGATGCTCAATGGTGCTGGCCAGCTTTGGGTCAGTGATATTACCTATCTAAGCACTGAAAATGGGTTTAATTATCTTTCCCTGGTCACAGATGCCTATTCCAGGAAGATTGTAGGGTATCATTTAAGTCAACAGCTAAAGGCCCAGGGACCTGTTATTGCCCTGAAAAAGGCCATGGCCTCCTTAACTAAACCCTCTNGATCCCTGATCCATCATTCTGACAGGGGCATCCAGTATTGTTGTCATGAGTATGTACAACTACTGCAATCCGGTAATATTAGCATCTCTATGACACAGTCTGGGAGTCCTTATGAAAATGCGATTGCAGAAAGGGTCAATGGAATTATTAAAACAGAATTAGGATTATCAGCCACGTTTAAAGGCTACCAGCAAGCCGTTGCTGCTGTCAGTAAAGCGGTTGATGCTTATAATCGTTTAAGACCACATATGAGCTGTAACTATTTGACTCCTAATGAAGCACATCTTAAAACCGGGCCTTTGAAAAAAAAATGGAGGCCCAAAAAGAAACCAAGTATTATTTTACAACTGTAAAGCAGTGACTGTTACTAATCATTCACCTGTAAAGTTAAAACTGTACCTAATGGCAAAGGGTAAAGCCAATACTGCTCTTTAACCATTTTAATTACCCCACTCTGTAAAGTTTTTTCAGTATAAGACAAGGTCTTGCATCCGGTTGCAAAGAATAGATAAGCTATATATAAGCCATATGTAAGCCATATCAAAGCCATATATGTCCTATCCCTTTTAAAAGATGGCTTATCTACGGCTTATCTACAAGTATACTACACCTTTAATATGTGGCATACATAAATCGTCCTGGAATAAGTTTACAGCAGCCGCTAATGATCCTGCTTTCGGTTTACATGCTTCAGCTGCCTGCTGATTAACAGGCATGAGGCTGCCATTGCGCAAGGGTAAGGTGCGCCAACAGAACAGTAAGCTTGGAAGGTTTATGGGTTAGCGGAAGGTGTCAAAACCCAGATCCAATAAAGGGTACTTTTGATAATCAGAGAGGTAAAAGTGCCACCATTCCGTTTCCAGGGCAGTAAAACCGTGCTGCTCCATAATGCGGCGTAACAGGGCACGGTTGGCCAATACAGCGGTATCTGCAGGCTGGTAGCTGTAATGCGCTTTTTCTGTAAAATCATCGTAGCCGGTAGGCATAGGAATGGTATCCCCGCTGGCTCTTTGTATGAGGGTAAGATCCACCGCCACACCCCGGTTATGCCCGCTGCCTTTGCGTGGGTCGGCCGCATAGCGGTCATCGGGTACAATGGTCCACATTTTTTCAGTAACGGCATAAGGCCGGTAAGCGTCAAATATTTTTAAGGCAAGTCCGCGGGCGCTTAGCTGCTGCTGCACGGCCTTTAAGGCTTTGGCAGCCGGCAGGCGTAATAAAACCCTGGGATGCGGGTATAATACCTGTTGTGTAAAGTTATGGGTAGTGGCATAACGCACATCCGTATGAATGCCGGGAATATAACGGGTCACATCTACCAGCTGCTGGTTACTGTCTGCCGCTGCCTGCTGCCGGTACAGGGCAGCGCTGTTCACTACCGGCAAACCATAATGGTTCAGGGGTATCTGCTGTGCAAATAAGCGGTGCCAGCCTGGTATCATTAACAGTAATAAGCTAATCCAGTTGTAGAAAAATACCCTCATCGTTATATGGTTTTCTTAAAATTAGTCAAGAAAGTATACATTACAGGTAAAAAACAATTGTAAACCCCCGCTGAAATTAGGTATTTTAGAACCCTTAAAAAACTAAGGGAAGATGAGTTTATTTCGGTTAGATAATAAGGTGGCGGTGGTAACCGGCGCCGGTAGCGGTATAGGCCAGGCTATTGCTAAATGTTTTGCAGAGCAGGGTGCTTTTGTGCACATTATAGAGCTGAATGAAGATGGTGGTAAAGGCACTGTAGCCGATATTATAGCTGCCGGCGGCAAAGCAAAGGCGCATGGCTGTAACGTAGCGCAGCAGGCCGATGTGATCAAAACCATCGACAGCATACAGGCCGGTGCAGGCCGTATAGATATACTGGTGAACTGTGCGGGCATTGCCCACATAGGTAAGCTGGAAACCACTGCCGAAGCGGATTTTGACCGGGTGTTCAGCGTAAATGTTAAAGGCACCTATAACTGTATGTATGCTGTTATCAAACACATGAAGCAGCAGGGCGGGGGCGTTATCCTGAACGTTGCCTCCATTGCCGCTACCGTGGGTATTCCCGACCGTTTTGCCTACTCCATGAGCAAAGGCGCTGTATTAACCATGACCCTTTCCGTAGCTAAAGATTATATACATGATAACATCCGCTGCAACTGCGTATCGCCTGCAAGGGTGCATACCCCGTTCGTAGATGGGTTCCTGCAAAAGAACTACCCGGATAATGTACAGGAGATGTTTGAGAAATTATCCAAAACACAGCCTATCGGCCGTATGGCCAAACCGGAAGAAGTAGGCTGGCTGGCGCTGTACCTGTGCTCTGAGCAGGCTGGTTTTATTACCGGCTGTGATTACCCCATAGATGGCGGTTTTATAAAATTGAATAACTGATAGCCCTTATATTGCAGGATATATCAATCACAGTATGCAACATTTCAGCAAAGTAATTTTAGTAACGGCGATCTCCACCAGCCTCTGGGCCTGCGGTGGCGCCGGCACACAATCCGGCAGCAGCCAGGATAGCACCGCCGCAGCATTTACACCGGCAAAACCTGCAGGCACCGTGCAGGTAACTTTTGAGCAGGATGCGGATACGCCGAAGGTAAAGATCCATTTTGCCATTGCCGATAAAACAATCGACAAATCTTTTGAGCTGCCGCTGGCGCAGGATATGGATTCAGAAGACCTGTACCGCACCGTATGGGACCAGCCCACCAGCTGTTACATTGGCGTGTTAAAAAATAACCGCGGCACCCGTTACTACCATGCCAGCCAGGGCGAAGACGGCGGACTGAAAATTTTCCAGGTAGGTACACCGCCGGAAGCCGTATGGCATTATGCAGAGGGTGAGCTGGGATTAGGTAAAGCCACCAATAAATCAAAGCTAACAGATCATTATAAAAAGAACGTAACCTCCGGTAAGATCATTGCTGATTTTATTGTGCGGCTGGAACCGGCTGCCAGCAAGGATTCCGTACAGCTGTATACAGAGTTTGGCGGTTTAAATGAAAGGAAAACATTGCAGGTACCCGGTGGTTATGCGCCTAAGATACAACCTACAGAAGATCCCGAGCACTGCATATTCGGTTTGCAGCGGGATGATGGATTTGATCCCGTGCTGGATATAAAAGTGGAGAACGCTAAGCTGATATTGAAAGAGCTGGGAAGAGTGCAGTAGTAGTCAATTACGAATTATTCAATTACGAATTACGAATTGTGATCTAAGCGATTTTTAGTTTGTAATGCTTAAACAGGAAAATATTTACAAATGAAACTGATACGATTCGGACAACCAGGTGAGGAGAAACCAGGGGTAGTTACAGCAGATGGCAGCTTTGATGTAAGCGCTTTCGGAGAAGATTACGGTGAAAGATTTTTTGAGACCAACGGGCTGGAACGCCTGGCGCAATGGTGGGCTGCCAATGGTGGAACAGCGCCCCGCGTACCGGATAATACGCGCCTGGGAGCACCCATACAGCGGCCTTCCAAGATCATTTGCATTGGCCTGAACTATGCCGATCATGCGAAGGAAAGCAATATGCAGATCCCCACGGAACCGATCGTGTTCTTCAAAAGTACGTCCTCACTGGTAGGCCCCAACGATAACCTGATCATTCCCAGGAACAGCAAAAAAACAGATTGGGAAGTGGAGCTGGCTGTAGTGATCGGCAAAAAAGCCACTTATGTGGAAGAAAAAGATGCGCTGGATTATGTAGCCGGTTATGCGCTGCATAATGATTATAGTGAGCGCGAGTTTCAGCTGGAACGCAACGGGCAGTGGGTAAAAGGCAAAAGCGCCGATACCTTTGCGCCGCTGGGCCCCTGGCTGGTTACCAAAGATGAAATAAAGGATGTAAATAACCTGGGCATCTGGTTAAGCCTCAACGGTAAAAAAGTGCAGAATGGCACTACTGCTAACCTGATCTTCAGCGTGCCTTTCCTGGTGTCTTACCTGAGCCAGTTTATGAGCCTGTTGCCGGGTGATGTGATCTCAACCGGTACGCCCGCAGGTGTGGGCCTGGGTATGAACCCGCAGGTATATATTAAGGAAGGCGATGTAATAGAGCTGGGCATTGATGGTTTGGGTACTTCCAAACAAACAGCTTTTGCCTGGAAATAATAATTAT
>JGI25160J50197_1001755_pt1 | contig 10513 bp, 8 predicted proteins | sample AraplaMF_Cvi_mMS_FD_50197 | JGI IMG/M metagenome (IMG submission 50197)
CCCTTGGCCGTACCGGTGCGGCTCTGGTCGGACATCATCATGCCCTCCACGGCGCCAAACACGGACACGTTGCGGCTGGTGCGATAGTCGAAGCCGAGGCCGGCCACAGCGCCGACGGTGCTGCGGCTGCCGGGCGTCACGAAGGACAGGTTCTGGCCGATCAGCACCGCATTGATGGTGGTGTCGCCGACGCGCTGGAGCGCGATCACGCCGCCATGGACGTTGGCCTTGAGCTCACCGCTGGCGAGGCTTGTCACCCGAGAGAGATCGACCTCCACCCGCTCCTCGAAGTCCTGCAGCGTGCGACCGCCGACCGAGAGCGACTGCGCCGAACCCGTCTCGCTATAGCCGTCGAACCGGCCCGCGGCATAGCGTAGCCGCGCCGTCGGCGTGAGCAGATAGCCGTTGCCGAGAGCGAGCTTGTAGCCGTACGCCACTTCCGGGCTGACGTACCAGCCGCCGAAGCTCGCCGTTGCCGTCTCCATGCCGCCGACCGCGGCGTTGTTCAGCACCAGGCGGCGAGATTTGTTGTCGGCGTAGCTCGCCGTTGCCGTCTCCATGCCGCCGACCGCGGCGTTGTTCAGCACCAGGCGGCGAGATTTGTTGTCGGCGTTGCCGCCCTGGAAGGTGAAGTCAAAGAACTGCGAGGCCCATTCGAACCGACTGTAGACGCCCGCGAATACGTAATTGGTGTCGACCGACTGCGAATTGAGATCGACCGAGAGACCGCCCTGCCCGCCGCCGAGGAAGGCGCCGACGAGCCAGTCCGGCCGCACCTTGCGATCGATGCCGATCGCCCCGCCCCAGGCCGTCGAGGTCGCGCGCAGGGTCGCCGCGGTCTCGTCCTGGATGCGCTGTCCGCCGAAGCTGTTGGCCCAAACCGTGATCGGCGCCGGATCGGTCCAGAGGCTGCGCGGCGCCTTGGCGAAGGGACCGGCCTGTGCCGTCTCCGGCGCGTAGGCCATCGCCATCATGTTGCTGCCGGCCGGACCGGCGCCACCGCTCAAGCGCCCTTGCACCAGCGAGGAGGCGCCGCCGGTGAAGTCCATCAACGTGCGGTCGGTCTGCGCCAGCGCGGTGGGATCGAGCGTGGCGAGCGTGCCGCCGGCGAAGACCGATGGACCGTTGAATCCGCCGCCCGAGATGTTGGTGTTGATGGTGCCGGTGAAGTTGACGAAGGTTGGAAGCTCGATGCTCGTCAGGGACGATACGCGGCTGCTCAGAGGAATGAAGTTGACGTTGACGACGTCGGCGCCGAAGCCGAAATCGACCACGCCGTTGATCTTCGATCCAGGTAGCAGCGTCAGCGTATCTGCCCTGTTGGAAAGCTGGATCGCAACCCCGCCGGCGCCGGTGATGGTGCCGGAGTTCGTGATGTTCGATCCATCGAGCGAGGTGATGCCAATCCTGCCGATGATCGTGCCGGAATTGTTGACAGTCGCCTGGGTCGTCAGGATGCCGTTGCCATTGGTCGTCGAGCCCTGAAGCAAGCCGGTATTCGTGACATTGGCAACATTGGCGTTGACGGCGGCGCTCCCTCCGATGATGGATCCGGAATTGTCGAGGTTCACCGTGACGCCGCTCATGCCGAAACCGAGCGTCGTCGCAATCCGGCCCGTGTTGGTCACGTTGACCGTGGTGGCGAAGATGACGGTCGAACCGCTGGTGATCGTGCCGCTGTTCAGCAGGTTAACCGCGCCGTTTCCGGCGTTGATGCCGGATTGGGTCCCGCTGATCGTACCGCTGTTGCGGACGGTCGCATCTCCCGCGTCCGCTACGATGGCAACGCCCGTGCCGCCGTCGGCATTGATCGTCCCGGCATTGTCGATGACGGCGGAGGTCGCGGCGAAAACCGCATTGGTTCCGGCAGTGACGGTGCCGGCTGCGCGGTTCGTCAGATTGATGCTTTTTGCCAATATCCCGGCNTCATGGCCGGCAATCGCACCGGAATTGTCGACAGTCGCCAGACGATCGGAGAAGATCGCGACGCCCGATGTTCGAGTCTGAGTGATCAGACCTGTGCTGAGGTTGGTGACGGTCGCATTGCCACTGGTGTCGATGGCTCTGTCCTCGCCCCTGATCGTGCCAGCATTGCCGAGAACGATTGTCGTCGGCGTAATGGCGTTGAAGCCCTCAATCGTCGCCCCCACCAGGTTATTGATCGTCATGTCGCCACCGGTAATACCAGCCGCATCCNATCCACTGATCGTGCCTGCGTTCGTGAAGACGCTGTTGCGGCCGACCTTAAAGCCAAAATCGTCTCCNCGGACGGTCACACCCNCGCGTATGTCATAGGAATTATTGTCGTCGTCGCTCGTACCGTAGCCCGTGCGGGCGCCCTGCTGGGTGTCCGTGTCGGTCGCGCACACCACCGTCGCATTGCTGACCGGCGCCGTCGGTGTACAGGCGCCGATGGCAGGCTGGCTCGCAAATATCGAGATGACCAAGGCGGCCGGAACCCAGAGCCGCAGCGAGCGCTTCGCCAAACGCCAGTGCGCAACGCCGTCCAAAACCGTCACAATCATTTCCAGTTCCTCGTCACCCGCGCGCCGTCGTCCGCCATCCCGCCCGATGGAGGCGGCGACTTGGATTCGCTGAACGCCANGGTAGAAAGGAGCGTCATTTCCGACTTGGACGAATACGACCGGAGCTCGGCTTGGAACGAACCGATGCNGCTTCNTGCCGCACTGATGCGTAATTGCGACACCGTGCTTCGAAAGAACTACGCCTGGTCCCAGCCGACCTTCTCGGCATTCTCCGCCCAGACACGGGAGCGATAGATCTCNTTGCCGCCGGCGTCTCTGACGCGAATCCAGGCGTCCCGGTCGCGCAGATCGTCACGCCAGACGAACAGGTGCTTCGCCATCTCGTCGGCAACGATGAACGTCGCCCCGGCCTGCTCGAAGATCATACCGCCAGGGTCAATCTTCACGATATTGCCGACCAGGAGGTCGAAAAAGAAACGGCGCATTCGATACTCCGGCTGCCGATGCCGCACGCAACGCGGTGGNCATGACTTCGCGATCAGGGATCGGCCAGATCCCTGCCCGNCGNTTGACATTGGTTTGAAATCAGTCGCGACAGCTACGGCATCTCNCCGCTCCTGACGTCGCTCGGCGTCGCGTTGTAGGTCCGCCGGAAGCAGCGGTTGAAATAAGAGAGATCGCCGAAGCCGACGTCGTAGGCGATCGAGCTCACCGTTCGCCCGGCGTGTCCGGGCTCCCGCAGCATGCGGTGCGCCCGCTTGACGCGCTGCTCGATCAGGAAGGAGGAGAACGTCTTGCCGTCCGCCTCGAACAGGCGCTGGAGATAACGCGGCGTGACGCCGAGTTCCTGGGCGACCGAGGCCACCGACAGATCCTGCCGCCAGCAATTGTTGGCGATGGAGACTTTCGCCTTCTGGAGCCGGGCTGCCTTGACGCCGCGCCGTCCGGCCAGCTCCCGCGTCTCACCGGTCGCGCCGAGGACGAGCGCCAGAAGATCATGCAGATGCGGAACCCCGAGCTTCCGGACTTCAGGTATCGCGAACGCATTCTCCCGCACCAGCGTCACCGCGTAATCGACCAGCAGCCTCAGTCCTGCGGAGCTTTCCGGCATGACGCGCATCATGGCATCATCGACGTCAACGATCATCGGCGCCAGCACGCGCCTCGGCACACGCAGCGAGAAGCCGATCCCCAGCCTCAGCCGCTCGAAAATCGTGACGTCCTCCGCGCTCGTCAGGACCGCTTCCCCTCCATGGAGCTGCAGATCGTGTCCTCGCTCGGATATCCCGAGAACGCCAGACCTGTTCACGATCAGGGCAAGACTGTCGTCACCGTCGGCCACCAGTTGCTTGGTACGAATGACGCGCGCTCCGCACAATCCCCCGATCAGCAACTGGGCTTCCGGCAGAACGTGGGACGTGAAGCTCGCCGCTGCCGGCTTTCCTTCCCTTGCCTCGACCTCTGCCCTCAGCACCCCGCGACAATAGAAATCGCGAAGCACCGAGATGCGGTCACCCTCGGGAATGTCGTTGGTCGAAACGTTCAGAACGGAAAAATCAACCATGCTGCTCACTGCAATCTCTCCAACCGACGAGCAGGCCGGCCATACGCTGTCGTTTCCTCACACGCGCGTTCGATGCCATCGCGGCATGTTGGTGCGGCGGGCGCTGCTCTTCTTTTCAGAAGCGCGATATACGGAAGTCTCGAATGGCTGGCGTCCTGCGTTCGGAGGACCAGTGGGCCCGGCCCATCACAATGGATTGAGCGCGGCGCGCTACATCCGGGCATTGGAAACGAATCACGCGGCGCCGTCATCGCCGTTCGTTCGCCGCGCAAAGGGCACGGCAAAGCCAGCGGCGATCTTCACGAGATCGGCTTGCCTGCCGGCGCCGGTCTTCTCGAACAGGCGGCCGAGATGCGTCTTCACCGTCGTCTCGGCGATGCCGAGTTTTGCGGCGATGTCGGGAACACCTCCGATCGCGACGATTGCCATGAGCACGCGCAATTCGGACGGCGTCAGCTTGAAGGCTGTTGCAATCGCATCGGGTGCGAGCAACGGCAGCATCGAAGCTCTTTGAACGAAGAGCACCGTGGCCGCGATGTCCCGCGGCAGGCTGCGATCCCGCTGCAGCGCAAGGGCATGGAGCAGATAGTGCTGCCCATCGGCAGACGTCGCAAGTTCGATCTGACGACGAGCAGCGGAATGTGTGCCCCGATCGAACTCGCACAGGTCGCGGAATATCTTGTCGACATGGGTGTTGCGGGCCACGATCCGGTCGCCGACCATCGCAAGCAGATCAGCGTCGGCGAACAACTGGCGGCATGCCGCGTTGGCATGGACGACCCGGCCGTCGGCGTCGAGCAGGCAGATCGCCGTGCTCAATCCGTCGAGGACGTCGGCAAGGTCGTCGACTGTATGGGAGCGTGCCCTGATGTGCCGACCCATGAGCTGCGATCGCTGGATGTGCGGAGCGAGCACCCGCATACGTTCGCGCATCGCCTCGTCGACGGCTCCGCGGGAGCGATGACGCAGCACCTGCAGGATCGTGGTGCGCGCGGCCGTCTTTTCGAGCGCGACCGTCGCGAGATCTATGGCTCCTTGCGGTTCCACCCACTCGCAATGGAAGCTCGTCTCGATGAACTCCGCATGGGACATGATGTCGGTCACGCCGATCGTCCGCTCGGGCGCGAGGGTGAGATGACGGTCGAGCAGAGGATCGAGTTCCACATACCGGTCGCGGTAAAGTTGACGGAAGCGGGCGTCGATTCCAAAATGCTGGTGAATCTCGATCGAAAGCCGCGCCGAATCCCTGGACAGGATCATCGCGGCGCACCCCCCGACGAACTGCGAAATCTGTTCCAACGCGCCGCCGCGCAACGCGGGGTCGATCGCCGCGTCGTAGATCTCGCCGATGAGAGACGAGAACCGACTTGCCTGATGGATCGTCATCGGACGGACGACGCCGTTTGCCGGCGGCCCGTCCGAGACGGGGTGCTCGCGATCCCGGAACTGACGGAGAAGACGGGCCGGTCTATTGCGGCCTTCGGCGAGAAAAAAACGTTGCCGCCGGATGCTGGAATCTCGAACATCGTCCTTGCGTAACGTCAACCGCTGGATGCGGCTTGGACGGTTTCGCCAAAGACTAGGATAAATGCGAACAGCGCGCGGACTCCGTGCGATGAGTCACGCGCAGGCTCGCTGCCACCCACTTCGTTGCCGAGATCCTGCCGGCTTCGCAGCCGGCAGCGGCAATTTATTTCCGATTCTCCTCGCAGAACTTCAACGCCGCCAGCGCTTCGCCGGCACGCGGGATTTGCATCTCGATACTGTCGTCGTCATCGTCCTCGAAATCGAGCGTCAGGCGCCTCGCCTTCGACAGGCGGTCCATCATCGACTGGTCGTACTCGAAGATGCCGCGCACGGTGGTCTTGTCCATGACCTCCCACTTCGCCTTCTTCATGATGTCGGTGTCGTCAGTGCCGACGTCGGCCCGGAGGATCTCGCCGACCTTTTCCCATTCCCAGCCGTCGTAGATCATCACGATCACGATCGCCTTGTCGGAATAGGTGATCACGATGACGTAGTCGCGGTTCTCGTCATCCTTGTCCTTGTAGCCACGGCTCGCATTGCAATGCGTGTCCTGCGTGCGCTTTTCGATGGTCCAATCGCCGACCTTGGACTGCTGCGCAAGTGCCGGCCCGGCGCCCGTGGCGCCCGCGGTCAGCAATGCGGCGAGAAGGAATCGTTTCATGTCAGCCTCCAGCGCGTTGCCGGGCTGAGATGACCACCTCCGCGGGAGGGCCGCAAGGCCCTACCTGAGCAGTATGACCCGGGCGGAACGGCGCCTGTGCCTATTGCCGCCGGGGCACGATCGCGATGGGGGTGAAGGTGTAGACCTCCTCGCCGCTCTGGTTGAACATGGTCCATTTCACCAGCGCGATACCCTGCGGCTTCGACTTCGAGGGCGTCAGGCTCATGACCTCCCCGACCAGATGCAGGCGGTCACCGGGCCGCACCGGCATCGTCCAGCGCAGGCCGTCGACGCCGGCGCCAATCAGCGGATGCGGGCCGAACGGGCGGGCCTGGATCGCGAGGTTCATGGCAATCGCGGCGGTGTGCCATCCCGATGCCGCAAGGCCCTTGAACAGGGTCGCCTTGGCCGCCTCGTGGTCGAGATGCATCGGCTGCGGATCGAACTCGGCGGCGAAGCGCTTGATGTCGGCTTCGGTCACCGTCACCTCCGGCGATTTGAACCGCATCCCGATGCTGAGATCGTCGAACCACTCGACCTGCGCCATGATTTTGCCCTGCAATTTAGTCGATCGCCCCCGCCGAAAGACGCGGCTGGCGACATTAACCAAGAATGAGACGTAGCTTGTCTGCAGCGCACAAACCAGCCCAGGGTTCCACGCGAAACCCCTTTCCCGGTGCGACGAAACACGCCTGAAACAGATGACGGTCTAAGTGGTTGTCAAAATAAATACAGGGACGGCCATCATGCAATTCCTCCTCGACCTGATCTACGACTATTCCTGCTGCCGCAACCTCGTCGCCCATTCGCTGCGGGAGGACGAGCAATGATCGAGCTGATCTCGGGCCTGCTCGCCCTTTGCAGCATTGGCGTCTTCGCGGCCCACGCGCTGGATGCCTACCGCACGACCCATTCCTGAGCACCGCGCGCTTTACCGTTCAGCCGTTAGAAAGGCCGCCGGTAGAACTGCTCAGAGTGCGCCGCGGGCGGAAACCGGTTGGCGAGCGCGAGCGCGCCTTTTTCGTCCGTCTCGATCGCGATCTTCTGGGCCAGCATGACGTCGCCCGGCACCAGGAAGCCCGACGGGACGAAGCACCATCCCATCGTGGCCCGGCCGTCGCCGTCGATTTCGTGGACGTTGGCGGCCGTGCCGTAGTGTATGCGATAGGTCTTGCCGGTGTCGCAACCGACGACGTCGAAATACCGATGCTCTTCGAATTGTGCGCGTTGTGCGGGCGAAAGCCATTCGAAGAGCAGCCGGCGGCCACGCGCATCCGGCGTGTTCTCGCCGAAGAAGCGCCGATAGAGTTCACGCAGCGCATGCAGACGCGCACGCGCCGGCGCGCGGAGCCAAACCGCCGAAATCATGAGCAGCTCAGATCAACCGCCGACCAGGCGGGGATAGAACAGCGTTTCCTGCGCGGTCGGGTCGAACGATTTGACGCGAGTGACTTCGCCGGGTCCGTTGCGGAGGGCGGCGGTGAAGCCGGCCCCTGTCAGCTCCCGAAAGCGCCGTTCGGCTCGCGCCAGCGCTTCGGCATTGCCAGGATCAAACTCGTGGCGCGTATCGCCAGTCTGGTCCATCACGATCTGGGTAGCCATGTTGAGTCTCCTCATGCCCAGCCCTGAATCTGATCAAAGCAAACCTCGTGCCGTCGGTTCCTGATAGCAACAACTTTCTCGTGCCGGCGTATCACGCCTTGCTGAGCAGGAATGTCTTCGAGCGAAGTGGACGGGGTTTCGTCAGCGCGACGCAGCCGACCCGCCGCCCTCGTCGATCTGCCGTCCCATCAGCGCGATCGCCTTCTGATAGACGCCCGCCGCGTTCCACGCCTCGATGGCGACGAAATTCGGCTCTCCCGGCTGGTATCCGGCTCCCGCGCGCCAACCATGAGCTTTGAGGAAATTCGCCGTCGAGTTCAGGGCATTGGCGGCAACTTCGAGATTGCCGGTGCCATAGGCCAGGATGTTCTTGGGCATGAACTGGGTCTGGCCGACCTCGCCGTGCATCGAGCCGCGGGTCGCCCCCGACAGGGTGCCGCGGTCGACCAGCTTCAGGGCGGCGTAGAGCTGGTCGGTGAAGAATTCGGGGCGGCGGCAGTCATANGCAAGGGTTGCAATNGACGACAGCATGTTCTGATTGCCGCGCTGGCTGCCAAATCCGGTCTCCATGCCCCAGATCGCGAGCAGCGGGCCGGGCGGGACGCCGTAGCGCTGCTGGATCGAGGCGAACAAGGCNGCCTGCGACTGCTTGAGCTGNCGCCCCTTGGCGACGATGGTGGTGGCGCCGCGCTTGGCGAGGAACTGGTCGAGTGTCAGCTGAAAGCTGCGCTGGCCGCGGTCGGCCGCGATGGTGGCGCTGGCGTAGTTGGTCTGCATCAAGGCCGCGAGCGCGGTCTGGCCGATGCCCTTGCCNTGCGCCTCCGCNCNGAACTCGCGCTTCCAGGCCTCGAAGCCGCCGGGACCGTTGCCGCAAGTGGCAGCCTCAGCGGCGGGCACCAGGCAACCGAGCAGTGCCATCGCCCCGAAAACCGCCCCGGCTACAGTCCTGCCCCTGATCATATTCGTGTATCCTCTCTGTCTGGCGCTCGCGGACCTTGGCGGCCACGGGATGCCGACCTTACCCGGACGAAGGCGCCGACTCCATGGCAGGATCATACGATAGTTCCAGCCCAGCCAGATTGCCTTCCCTCCGCCATTTGTCGAGCAGCCGCAGGAACGCCATCGGCCCGCGCCAATATTGGCTGTTTCTTGCCGCGATCGGATCGAACACGCCCTCGTTGTTGTAGTAGCCGGGCGTGCATTCGGCGAGATAGGTCTGCCGNCCGAGTGCGGCCTTGACNACCTCNTCGACCCAGGCGTCCTCGGCGGCGATGGTCGGCTCCANCGTTCGGGCTNTGCGCTTGCGCNCTTCGGCGATCACATAGGCGATGTGCTGCGANTGCTCGTCGATGATGTGCGGGAAGTTGGCGCTCTGGCCGGCCTGCACCGTGACGATCAGGAAGCAGTTCGGGAAGCCGCGGCTGTAGAAGCCGTGCATCGTCTTGACGCCGTCCTCCCAGCGCTGGGACAGGCTCATGCCGCCGCGGCCGTAGACCTCGAAGCCCATGCGGCGGGCATAGTCGGTGCCGACCTCGAAACCGCTGGCGTAGATCAGGCAGTCGAGCTCGTAGGCCTTGCCGCCGGCCACGACGGCATTCTCGGTGATGCGGTCGACGCCCTGTCCCTGGGTATCGACCAGATGAACGTTCGGGCGATTGAAGGTGTCGAGATATTCGTCGTGGAAACACGGCCGCTTGCAGAACGCCTTGTACCAGGGCTTGAGCGCGTCCGCGGTCGCGGTGTCCTGGACCACCGCNTCGACCCGGGCGCGGATTTCCTCCATCTTGCGGTAGTCGGCCTGCTCGATGACCTTCAGCGCCTCCTCCATCGAGGTCACCGGCTGCGGCTGNCGNCGCGGCGCCAGCAGGATCTCGCCGAGCAGGCCGGTCCAGCCGTCCTGCACCANGTCNCGTTCGAACGGCTCGCCTGANATCACCGCGGTGAAATTGTCCATGCGCTCGCGCTGCCAGCCNGGCTTGAGGCTCTGCGCCCAGTCCTGATCNGTCGACCGGTCGTCGCGCACGCCGATCGCGGACGGCGTGCGNTGGAAGACGTAGAGCTCCTTNGCCGAGCGGCCGAGATGCGGCACGCATTGCACGGCGGTGGCGCCGGTGCCGATGATGCCGACGCGCTTGTCGGCCAGTCCGCTCAGACCACCCTCCGCATTGCCGCCGGTGTAGCCATAGTCCCAACGGCTGGTATGAAAGCTGTGCCCCCTGAAGGTCTCGATGCCGGGGATGCCCGGCAGTTTCGGCCGGCTGAGCGGACCTCCGGCGAGAATGACGAAGCGCGCCCGGATCTGGTCGCCGCGATCGGTCTCGACCAGCCAGCGCGCCTCCTGCTCCTGCCATGTCATCCGCGAGATGACGGTCTGAANCAGCGCGCGATCGTAGAGGCCGAAATGGCGGCCGATGCGGCGGGAGTGCTCGTAGATCTCCGGCGCCCGGGCGTATTTGCGCACCGGCATGTAGCCGGTCTCTTCCAGCAGCGGCAGGTAGATGTAGCTCTCGGTATCGCAGGCCGCGCCGGGATAGCGATTCCAGTACCAGGTGCCGCCGAAGTCCGCAGCCTTTTCCACGATGCGGAAATCGTCGATGCCGGCGTCGCGCAAGCGCGCGCCGCAAAGCAGACCGCCGAAGCCGCCGCCGACGACGAGCACCTCAGTCTCTTCAA
>JGI25160J50197_1001769_pt1 | contig 10471 bp, 9 predicted proteins | sample AraplaMF_Cvi_mMS_FD_50197 | JGI IMG/M metagenome (IMG submission 50197)
GCGGTTCGCCGCGCGCGTTGCCGCGTCGGACTACGTCCTCCGCGCCCACGCGCAACGGCACGAGAAACCGACCACTGTCAGATTTAGTCTAGGCTATTGCAGATCATGCGAGGTCGAAAAGATCGAGCTGGCGGGGATCGGCTACCTGTGTAGCAACAGGCGGCTTTACAAACGGTGCTTCAGCGTTCGGTGCTGCTTCGATGCGGAAGAAGTCGGGATTAACGCCGGCGTTTTTCGCTGCAATGAGCCAGTCGGGCATGTCGCCGAGTCCGTTCCATTCGTGGCCTCGCGCGTCGCGATATAGCGGCGGGTGCGTCTTGTCGTGTTCGATTGAAGTAGACAATGCTTCAAGCGAAATGCCGAACTCTTCCATGCGACGGCGATGTGCAAGACGGTCAAAAGTGGACACCTCACATTCTCGTACAATCAAACACCTAGCGAAATGGCCAATGTCCATCGAAATTTTTAGAAATGGACAAATCACAGCCGCACATGTCCATTTTTTTTCTAAGCATTGATAATGCTCTCCGCGCGCACTCGCGTCAGGAACCAGAGCCGACACCAAGCTCTCGAATTGGGACCACGTTGCCGCCCCGCAATTGAGCCAGTTCTTTCTTCAGGTCAAGCACTTGTTGCAGCAGCGAAAGCTCTCGAGCAAGGGCGGCGTCTAACTGGCCCTGCAAGGTTTTGCTGGTCTCCTTGGCTCGCTCGAGGCGGTCGCTCGCGTCAGTCTGAGGTCGGCGCACGTCTACGTTCGCCGCGTCGATAGCGGCGATGAGCGGGGCGAACTGCGGCCGTGATTTCTTGATGCTGCCTTTCTTGCGACCGGCCTCGATGGCCACCGAGTCGTTATTGATCTTGGCCTTGCTGCGTTTTAAACGCTCAAGCGCGGCAAAATAGGCGGACAACGCGTCGCTCATGTCTCTCTTCTCGTGTTAATTTTTTCCTGCGTCGCAAGCAGGGTTTCCAAAGTTCCCACTTCCATCCGATACTCCACGGAACCTGCCGCGAACACTCGAAGATTTTTCACGCGTCGCTCTTGGGCTTTTACAACGCGCTGGAGCTTAGACGGAGCCAGGATCAGATTCTTGCAGTTCTTCTCCAAGCATTCGAGGTCAAGCCAATCGAGCGGGGGCGATGTGCACTCTTCAGTGTTAGCACAACCTCCCAGCGGGGTTTCCTTATAGGCGAGTTGCCCCTTCTTGAACATCAAGAGAGTCTCTTCGCGTGAGTAGACGGAGACCGGAGACTGCTGGACAGCGCGACTTGTCGCCCACACACCGTGGCCACCGAACAGCCGCTCGTCGGAGAATAGGACCTGCGCGGCGTAGGCCAGATATTCGGACACGCTCTGCGCATCAGCCCAGTCATGTGCAAAGTGGTCCTTGTCGTTCCCAAGGAAGTCTTTTGCAAACGCCGAGCCTCGGGCGTAGTACATCGACATTTCCTGCGTGATGTGTTGCAACTGGCGCTTGAGGCTCGGCAAAGAGACGAGCCCACTCCGCTGGGCGTAGAGAGCCAAGGTGCGGCGCAGCTGATGTCGCGTGAAGGGCCATCTGGCACCCACGGCAAAGTCAGGCTCGGCCTCCCAAGCGCGATGCGGGTCGATTAGCTTCAGCTCGACGATGTCTTCCTGCGTAATGGCCGGGAAGGCTCGTTGCCGCAAACGGTCAATGTAGTACCTTTCGATGTCCGGTCCCCGGTCCGCCATGTATTCCCCGCCGAATAATCCAAGGCGACTGAAGAGCAGGAACTTTCCGTCCGAAGAACGCGGGTAGGCTCCTGCACCATGCGCGCGGTGTACCACCCCGGACAATCGCTGAGCAAGCTTGACCGCCCTCACAGCAAGATGGCTTGTGACCCAGCTGGCACGCTTCACCCGGCCGCCGTTCAGTTTTGTGGTCACACCTTCGATGGTGTAGTGCTCAACGCCGTCCTGACGGAACGTTTTCAGGCAGGCGTAGGGTAGATTCTGCCCCTCTGCTCCTCGCATACCGGTAAACGCCAGGATAAGAACTTGACACAGCGCGTAAATCTCCATCACGAATGACGACAAGCCCGGCATATCTAAGTTGGAACCGAAATGCTCGGCTGCGTTCGACAACGCTGCGGATGCGCTGATTGGCTTCCCCGCGTAGGCCTGCCCGAGTTGCCTTTCCAATTCAGGCGCGACGGCCTCCACCATTCTGAGTTCGCGTTCGCAGGTTTCCAGGAAGTGTTGATATACCCGTGTCGGAATGACCGGATGTTGCAAACTGTCCTCGCGTTCGGCGTGCCGCTCCAGCATTGGTCCGTGAAGTTGTCGAAGCGGGATGTGAAGACCGGTAACCAACTTTCCCAGCCGGTGAAGGTGAACCAGTATCGCGTGCAGCCGCTGACTGGTCGTCTCATTACCGTCCTCAGAGATATATTCAAGGATAGTGGTAGTGTTGCCGAGAGCTTGATAAAGGGTGAGTTGTCGCTCGGCGGCGTAATACGTGAAGGCTCGGAGTTCCGTCATCCGCTGCTTCAGCGTGTTAGGGGCGGGCACGTCGTCCGGTACGCCATGCATTAGGAAGTACATAACCTGCTTCCACTGACGGGTGGACGCGATGATTATGTCTTGCCGGGCTCCAGCCGGCGCATGGCGGCGGAAGTGTATGTTCAAATGGCGGGCGTTTGTGCCATAGGCCGCAACGTTCCAGGCGTCATCTCGAAACAGAGATGCGGGCAGTCCTGCTGTGTCGCGAGTAACGACGGCGTCGTCCGCGACTCGCTGCCAGTCTTCCAATGAAACGCCAAGCTGGCTTGATGTAGCACGTTTTAGGGGCGTGAGGTCACTCATGCCAGGCCCAGTTCAAAAAGTAGTTCCAGTTTGCCCGCCCAGAATGCGTCGAGGTTACCCATCACATCAACGTCTTCCTCGATTCGAGCAACGAACGCACTGTCGCGCCCGCGCATCTCGTCAAGAAGGAAGTCCAGTCGGCGCAGTACCACACCAAAGGTTCTGTCGTACTGTTCCACCGAGTTAGCTCGGTTACTTGTAAGCCGCACGCAGTACCGACAGCTGAATAGCTTGCGGACGTCTGTTTCGTCTGCGTGCACCTTGTAATTGTCACAGAACAAACACCCTTCAGACGTCTTGCAATCCGGTTTTACTGGCGCCGAGGGCGCAATTGGCTCGGGATTCTGGAAATCCAGGCAAGCACCAACAGCGCTTTCGATACTTCCAGGAGGCAGACTCTCATTCGCGCGGAGCACGGTTTTCTCAACAGACGCGAAGAACGCCCCAAATTCGGCCTTATGAGCACTGTCCGTGCCATTTGAGTACGCCCGTAGGGCGGTCGCCAGGGAGTGCCCCATCAAATTCGCGGCAACACCCGGACCATGGTTGCTGATAGCCCAGTCTTGCTTGGCCGCTCGCCATTGCCGCGCGTTCACCTTGGGAAGCACGACTCCGAAGGCTTCCAACCGCGCGTAGAACTGGGTTAGGAATTGGCGCGACAGGTCAGCGATACTGACTCCTCCTCCCTTTCCCCGAGCGATAAAGAGCGAGTCGAAAGACTCGTCCTGAACCAGGTACTCACGCAACTTAAGGTAGGTCCTCAGCTTGGGCATGAACCCGACCGACACCTTGAAAGCGATCTCCGTGCCGCCCGCTCTGTATTTGACTTCCCGGAACTTTTGTCTCGAGACGGACGGCGACTGCGCGCTCTCCGAGAGCTCGGGGCTCCACTTCATGGCTTGCAATTGGGATAGATTGATTCCCGTTTCGGCAAGGAACAATGCCGCGAAGGCGTAAGCAGCAGTCATGGCGTGCTCGCGTCGGACAGCCGCCTGCGCGCTGAGGTTTGCCTCCTTCAAAAGTTCAGACGCCGCACGTAAGGCCTGATAGGTCCTCTGGTGTGGGTGCTTGCGCCCCTCCGCTTCGAGCCGCTCAAGCAGTTCTTCGCGCGAGCGCATCTTGCCCGTCTGAAGATTCCACGCTAAAAGTCCTCGATCGCCATTTCGCCGGCTCGCCTTCCGCCAGTGAGGAACTACGTGAACTGTTTCTCCAAGCGACGTTACGATGGCGAACGGGTATGGCTTGAATTCCAGGACTTGTGAACTGATGCTGCTAAAAAATGCGTCAGCCCAGGCGACGAGCAGCGCCTGGCGCTCGGAGTCCGGCACCTCCGTCGGTACGGCACGGTTTCGACTGTAACGCATTGTTTTGATGTCCGCGCCAAAGTTGTCGTCGAAGATACCGCGCAGCGTTGTTAGTATGGCGCGCTCGAGAATGGCAACGGAATTCCGGCTCTTCTTGCTCTGTGAGACAAGTTCTCGCTGCTCGAGACCATACGCTTCGATAGCTTCGTCCGTCTCGTCTCTGTCGCACAGAACACCGTAAAGACCACGCGCGTCCGCCCAGTTCACGAATCGGGTCAAATTCTCGCATCGACTGAGCAAGGTTATAGGCCTGGAGCCAAGCACAGTGGCCTCGGAGAAATAGGCAATCAGGCGTCGCACCGCCTTGATGCGCTCCTTGCTCGGACTTGCTAAGTCAAAGCTGTAATGCTGGCGAAAATTGGACGATGTATCGCGCTTCAGGAAGCAGAATTGCCCGACATCGATTCGCCGCTTGAGAGTCGGCCAGCAAAGCAGTGCAGCCTCGGGATGCATAACGACACTGCCCTCAGCCAAAGGCAGGGTGATGTCTTCAGTCCTTCGCGTCAACGCGCACCCCTACATCGAGCGTACGTTGGGCTAGGTTCGCCAAGTGTTCGTTCCACCCGTCCTGGACCGCGTCGAAGAGGGCGAGATTCTCGCGATACTGAAGATATTTTTCCGTGGTTGTCGGACTGGAATGCCACATGAGCTGCCTGATCTGCCCCAAGGCCTGCGTGTAGACTATTGAATTGTTTTTAATTTTGTCGAGCATCGAGTCCGCAGCATTCAGTCCAAACGTGGCGCGAAGATCGTGGAATCGGAATTTGTATCGGGGGTTGTTCAGCCGCAAGCGCATTTCAGGAAGTAGCTTCTCTTTGAGAAATTGTCGAACACCTTGCCCGTTCTTAGGGTGCCGCAAGACGTGCGGGCCGCGACCTAATTCACCGCGCTTCGGCCTCGATGCATACATTGGTGCGCCTCGATAGCTCAAGAAGAGATGTTGGTCAATATGATTGCCGCCGTCGGCCTTCTCGCGGCGAGTTCGGGCGCGTTGACTATGAGCGTAAATGTAAAGACGTTCATAGAACCATTTCGGCAGGTGAAGAACGCCCTTGGTGCCGTTTTTCGTATCGATACCGGTGCCCGGGCCAGCATTCAGTCGGAAGTCGTTGCCAACGATTTCTGAGGGATGCTGCCTCACGTGCCGTACCCTGACCGTTAGGACCGTCTGAATCCGGGCACCGCTGAACAGCGAGAAGAGAAAAATGAGCGACATCTCGGTGTTGTCGAGGTCCGTCAGTGCCTGTACCAGAACCTTTTGCTCGGCTTGTGGCAACGGCCTTAGCTTGCCACTGTCCTCTATGTACTCGCTGTAGGGGTCGGCAACAGTTTTTCCCTTGATAGAAACATCGGTCGTCTTGACTGTGAGAACACCGCTGAACCCATGCTCATTCTTCCATTCGACGAGGTGGTCAGAGTCGACCCACGTTGGGTTACTCGGGTTAAACAGGGCTGCAGTCTTCAACCAACGATAGAACCCAATCACCGTTCCCATGCGACGCCTTGCCACGGAATGTGAGATTTCAGCGGCTTCGACGGAGTGGCGCAGATATGCGTTGTATCGATAAGTCGGGCGCTGAAGTTTGAACGGTGGAAAGCTCAGCCAGTTAATTTTCTCCTCGTCGATATAGCGCCGGAACGCGGCCAAGTCCTCCGCGATGACCGCGTAACTCAGCATGTTGGGCGCGACTTTGCCTACCAGCCTGTCGATGACCCAAAGATTTGCCTCTGGCCAAGGCGAGCCGTCAGCGTTCAGGACGACGGGAAAGAGCGGGAAAGTGTGTGGTGACCAGTTCGGTTTCTTGGCGCGGCGTCTACCAGTGCTCGGATCGACGTCGCCTACGGGCCTCGTGTAATAAGTGACCTCTCCGCCGTTCTCAGCGGGAAGGTCGACTTGAATCACGTTTTCCCCGGGCCCCTCAGCAACTTCGGTGAGGGAGAACTGTGGCAATGTTTTCTTCTTTGCTGCGCTTGTCATTTGTTCTAGTGGCCCGGGCGGGTAATTGTTTTAGTAAGTGCCTCGCTTATGTGACGTCCATTTTATTCATACTTACACATCCTGGGAATAGCCGCTCAACTTGCACATAGACGGCGCATCCAGATAATCAGGCGATCGCGTGCTTCGCCATCGGTGATTTTTCCCTTCATGAAATTCAACTCTGGAATGTGACCTGTTCAAGTGTAACTGCAACGCCAACGACGTGATGATCAGAATATCGTTCTAATGCAGTAGCGACCTGAGGTCACCTCGCAAGGGAACTCAGATGCTATTGTGTTCGGGGTCGCTATCTCAGGGGTATTTTCCAAACCTTCATTGCTGCTGTCGGCGCTTCTGCGCCAAAAGACGCAGTACTAGAGGTTCGAGTACTGCGCACATCAATTTAGCACCTGACCTGAGCATCAAGTCATAGCGTTATCGTCTGCTTCCACGCGTTCGCACCGTCGATAAAGGCGCATGGGATGTCGAGCATCTGTACAACTGTCTTCGCTCAGGATACTAAAAGCCGGATCAGTATTTCAACGCAGAGCTTCCAGGCGGCGTTGACAGTTGACGTCGTCTCCGCCGCGTCGATAGCTTTGCATTGCCTTGGCGCGGTCGGGAGTGTGCCTATTGTCACCATCCCCCCACAAGCCTTCCCAAAAAAGTCCGAGACTATGTGCTGCGGCCTTATAGCCAAGTTCAATGGCTCGCTCGTAGAGCAATCTCGCGCGGTTCATATCCACCCCGATTCCCCGTCCGAGCCGTGCGCTGTCAGCGAGTGAGGCGGCAGCCAGGCCGCGGAGTCGGCTTTCTGCGGTCTCATCTTTTATCACGTCCTCGAGGATCGCGTTCCCTGTATCAAAATCCGCATCGCCGCCTGTAGGCGTTACCAGGGAAATGGCCATTGCCACACGCAAGGCAGGATGACGGTTCGCGCCAATCCGCTCCAGTAGTCGGCGCCCCAGATAAGGCGCGCCACCTAGCGCGCTGGTGAGCAGTGCGTTGGCGATTGCCGCGAGCGATTCGGGTGACAGGAATCCCGTCTTGTTTGCTGCAACCACGTGACGGAAGAATTTTTCGACATCGAGTGAAAGGTCGGCACGGCGCAACTGATGCCATTCACGCTCGATTGTTCCGACCCAGCTTTCCGTTTGCATGGCGAGCAATCCATTGGTGAAGTGCGCACCTTATTGTAACGCACCTTTGCGCGTTTTCCTTCAGTCGATTTACCGAGTACCCCAACACGGAATCGAAATATCCCCGTTCATCTCTGGTTCTCGAAATAGCGTGGCGGCGACTTAAGAATGTTCTCCAGCTGCTCCACCGGTCGCGCAATACGCTGAGACGTTGCCGACGATAAAGCACGAACCGCTATTGGCATTCGTGAACTCGATCTACTTGCACACGGTCGCGACATCGAACGTGGCTCGGCCGTCGACCGGTTGATATCGGCCGCAAAAGCTGATGATTGCGCCCGTGCTAGCATTCCTCGCAAAACATCCGTGAGATCGCAGCTATGTCCAAACCCGTTATTTCGCCAGAAGAGTTTATTGCCGAGGTTAACAAGCGATTGCCCAGCATCGGTGGTTATGAACCTGGGATGCATGTGTCTCTTTATCCGGAGGGCAGCACTGGCGCAACTGCAAGCGGCTATAGTTTGGAACCGGACACTATCGAGACAAGGGCGATCGTTGGAACCGCGATCTCGCAGGTGCTTTCCGAGTTCGATGTTGACCCTAACCTCTCGCGACCGTCCTGATTCTCTCTGCTGCTCAACTCCGCCAGCTTCACTAACCCTTGAAGAAGCAGGAGTTCCGACGTGGAACTTTGGATTCAACCATGTGCGCCATGCGCTGATCTTTACGGACAACCGTCTTCGGTCGATCCGCACGATACGCTGACTCTCATCGGAGCTGGCGCAGTGAAAGACGCGCAAGTTGAGCAGCACTACACCTGCACGCGATGCAGCGCTGCATTCGCGCGTATCTTCCGCGGCGAGCCACGAAAACAAGTCTGGGTGCTACTGAACGCTGGGCAACATTGAGTTGGTCAGAGGATTGTCCCTCCGAATGTTCGTTGCGGCTGATCAGCGGACATAGCTTGCGATGCAGAGAAGGGAGGCGGAGCGAGTCGGGATGCGGCCGCTGGACGACATGAAAGCCGGTATGCACGTCGGCGGCCGCTTTTCGCGAGCCCAGCGTTCACGACGATCGGCGGTGGCGGCGTCGCGGGCTGATCGACGCCGCCATGCGCGGTGACCCCTACAACAGGATCGCCTGCTGCAGCAGTTCGAGGGCTTTCAGCTCGTCCAGTCGACCCGTGCGCGCCTTCCCGGCCAGCGTCTTGATCAACGCTTCTGCTATTGGTGCGATACCGTGCAGCGTGTCGAGGCTGGTCGCGGAGGTGACGGGGAGCGGAGCCGGATTTTGCGGCGGCGTCCCGGAGGCGGGCAACGACTCGGGCATCGATCCAGAGAGTGCCAATGTAGCCACGGGAGCCACGGAATCACTGTTTGCCGATGAGCCGGCGGCAAGGGCGTCGGAGACATCATTTACGCGAGCCTCGGGGCTGGCAATGGTCGCTTCCTTTTCTTCCGCGACATCCGTTGGGGCAGGTGAGGGCTGTGCCGAATCGCCCACGGCGGTCGCACGTTTTCGCCTCGTGCGGACCGCCTCGCCAGCGGATTTCGCTTGCACGTCATTGTGCGTTGCTGGCGCTGGCGCCTCGTCCCGCTTAACGGATGCACGCCCACGTGGAGCCGGTGCAAGCATACGTGACACGGACTCTGGAATGTCGGCTTCGGTGCGCGGGCTGTCTAACCAGCCAACCGGCAATCCGAGTCGCTCCGTGAACCGGTTTGCTTCGACACTGTCCATGCGCTTCTTGCCATGGAGTCGATCGGCGATGTTGAACCCGCTCATCTCCATGACCACGCCAAGTCGCACTTTCGATCCGTTGCGACTCGTGAGAAGGTGGAGGTTGGTGCGTCGGGTGTTCTCCACCTCGCCACTGTCGTTCAGTGCCAGCGGTTGCTGTTGTGGCGTTTTGGGAGACGCCTTGGGCTTCGGAGAGGAGGCTTTGAGCGGGGCGCGGAGGTTAGCCTGTTTCGGTGTCTCGCGTCGACTGTTCTTGGCGGCACCCGACGAACCGGCTGTGACTTTCTTTGGCATTTGCGCTTCCTCGGACACACTAATTTCTGGAACTGGTTGCTGGTCGACGGTTCTCGCAGGTGCCGTCTCGGGCGCTTCGGACTCTGCGTCGAATCCATCATCGATCTGAACGAAGTCGAGCGGTGACTTCAGGCGCGCGATGGTCTCTTCCGCGAGCGCAGGATTCGGCTGGTCAAAGAAGCCATGCGGTAATCCGAGCGTGGTTTCCATGTGAAAGGCGGTCTCGGGTGTGAATCCCTCGCCTTTCATCAGTTCGGCCACGCGCGTCATGTTCGATTCGAGCGCGATCGCGACGTTCTCTGCGCCGACCGCATTGACCAGGAACTGGAACGATCGGGTCTTGAAGATGGAGGCGGTCTGGGCGGCGTCTTTGGCAGGCGCCTTCACGTACGATGATCCCTGCCGTTGGGGCGGCGAGGTTTTCTCGCGTTGAAAGTTGCGTTGGCCGTTGCGCCGGGATTCCGCATATCGCCCGCGGGCTTGACTCATAAAAACGGCTCCATGCGGTGTGGATTTCTCGATCTGCCGATTATAGTCGAGGCGATATTGCAAAAGCCGCCCGACAGTGGACGGTGCTACATGCGGTCCCCGCCGGGCTCTCATCGAGGTTTCGTCCATCTTGGATTTGCCAATGCGCTAGTAACGCTGCCCCTTCGCACAGAGGTGACATTTCGCTTCTGTGGAATTATTGATTTGAGATCAAGATTGTTTTGATCCCGCGTTGCTAGGCGACATATTTTTACAATGGCAAGATGCTATGCCTATCTGCATTCTGGCTCTCTGCGAATGGAAAGAAACAGCCGCGCTCCCGCTGCGCAAGACGAAGATTGCGGTACGCTGTACGAGCCGCAAGACGGCCGTGCGCTCAGCGAGAGCGACATCGTAGAATCGGCAAGACGCCTGATGCTCGCGACGCTGGATACCGGTACGTCGGTGGAAGCTTTAGCGGCTTCCGTTCACATGTCGAAAAGGCATTTCCTGCGTCTGTTCAAGCGCGCCACCGGAACTACCCCGCATAACTGGCGTGTGGAAGAAAGAGTGCGCGGCTCCCTGAGTGATCTACGAAATCGCGATCTAAGTCTGACCGAGATAGCGCACAGGTATGGCTTCGCTGACCACGCGCACTTTAGCC
>JGI25160J50197_1001773_pt1 | contig 10456 bp, 10 predicted proteins | sample AraplaMF_Cvi_mMS_FD_50197 | JGI IMG/M metagenome (IMG submission 50197)
GAACCAGTTCGTCTCGATCGGCAGGAAGCCTGGCTGTCTTTCATTGTTCCGAGAATTCGAGGCCATCCCGCTATCCTTTCACTGCGCCGAAGGTCAGCCCGGCAACGATGTGACGCTGCACCACCGAGAAGACGATGAGGGCCGGGATCAAGGTCAGCATCGAGATCGCCGCCATGATGCCCCAGGCCGTCCCGGTCGTCGTCACGTATTCCGACAGTCCCGTTGTCAGCGTACGGGCGTTGAAGTTGGTGAGCGTCGCGGCGAGCAGATATTCGTTCCACGCGAACACCCAGGTGAGGATGAGCGTCACTGCAAGGCCCGGACGCGCTAAGGGAAAGACGATGTCGTAGAGCACCATCCAGGGGCTTGCGCCATCCATATAGGCGGCCTCGTCCAGTTCCTTCGGAATGCTCTCTACGGTCGGACGCAGGGTCCAGATAGCGAAGGGAAGGTTGAAAGAGCAGTAGACCAGGATCATGCCGAGCCTGGTATCAGCCAGCGAAAAGTCGCCGATCCTGTAGACCTGTGTCAGCAACAGGAAGAGCGGCAGCAGGAAGACCGCCGGCGGCGCCATGCGGTTGGTGATCGTCCAGAAGAAAATGCTTTCCTTGCCTGCGAGATCGAAACGCGTCAGTGCGTAGCAGGCAAGAAAGCCGAGGGTCGTCACCAGGATCGCGTTCCCCGACGAAATGACCAGCGAGTTGATCATGTATCGCCGCAAGGTCTCGTTCGTCAGCACGTCCTGGTAGTTCTTCCAGAAGAAGCTCCGAAGGACGACGTCTGGCGTGGAAAACAGGTCGAAGGGCTGCTTCAGCGAGATGACGAAGAGCCAGTAGATCGGGAAGAGAGTTGCAAAGCTTATCAGCGTCCACAAGAGAACCGAAAGCCAGGGGTTCTGTCTTCTCATCGCATCAGCCTTTCTTCGCGCGGGGAGCAATCAGGCCAACATAGAGCAGCCAGCAGACGACGATGGTGAGATAAAGCACGACGACCGAGATCGCTGAGCCGTAGCCGTAGTTCGTTTTCGGAAAAACCTCTCTGAAGATGTGAACGCCGATATAGCGCGTCGACGACCCCGGACCGCCTCCGGTCAGCATCAGGACTTCGTCGACCGTGCGCAGCGCGTCCATGAGCCTGATGAACACCGTGGCCAGCAGGGCAGGGCGGATCAGAGGGAGCGTGATATGCCAGAAGATTTGGCTCTTGCCGGCGCCATCGATCTGCGCCTGCTCGAAGGGATCTGGCGGAAGCGAGACCAAAGCAGCGATCAGGGACAGGGTGACCAGCGGCGTCCAGTGCCAGACGTCCATGATGACAGTGATAGTGAATGCCGCGAGCGCACTCTGGCCGATGTTCAGATCGTAACCGAACCAGCTTCGCAGCAGGTATGGGATGATGCCGATCGACGGTGTCGTCATCAGCTTCCAGACCGATCCGACAATGATGGGCGCCATTATCAGAGGAAGGGTGTGGATGGTGCGGAAGAACGCTTTTCCCGGAAAGTCCTTCATCAGCGCCTGCGCGAGTATGTATCCGAGGATCAGTTCGGAAACGACTGCGAAGAACACGAAGGCGATGGTGATGCCGAGCGAAGCAAGGAACTGCTTGTCGAAAACAAGGGTCCGGTAGTTCGAAGCCCAGTTGAAGACCATCAGCGGATTTGCGGCGAAAGGGTTCCACTGGTGAAACGAAACCCAGACAACGTAGATGAAAGGAAAGATGCCGAAGAGCCCGAGGATCAGGATCGTCGGTGACAGCAGCAGCCATCCAAGTTTTTGTGAATGCATCGCCTCATCCTCTTCGGCACCCAACGGGGCGGCCTCTCAAGTCAAGAAAGGAGCGGGTCGCCAAGCGAAGACGACCCGCCAAGTTGGGGAGGATGACCTATTTGCGATAGCCGAGCGACGTGAGCTCTTCTTCCGTCTTGGCCGCCATCTGGTCGAGCCCTTCGTCGGGCGCGATCTTGCCGGTCAGGATGTCGAAGAAGATCGGCAAGGTTGCTTCACGCAGCTGGGCATGGAACGGATACGGAGCGCCGGCGAAGAGTTTGCCCTCATCCTTCAGCATCGTGTAGAAACCGCCGAGTTTGACATCCATCGCCTTGACCTTCGGATCGTCGAAGGTCGCCTTGTTGGTAATGCGCGGTGCCGCGATCGCCCAATCAGGCTGCACGTCGTTCTGACCCATGAACTGGAGGAAGAGCAGGGCTGCTTCCTTGTTCTTGGATGTAACCGGCAGGCCGAAGGCGCCGCCGTCATAATAGCCGATATAGCCCTTTCCGGATTTCGCGTCTTCCAGAACGCCGGGTTCCAGCGGCGGCAGGGCAAAGCCCACTTTGTCGACCACCTTCGACTGTGCAGGATCACTCGCGATCCATGCGGCGTTCTCACCGTAGATCAATCCCTGAGCGACACGGCCGGCAGCGAAGGTCGTGGCGGTTTCCGTCCAGGTGGACTGGGTCGATTCCGGCGGGGCGATGTCGCGCAGATGCAGCCAGTATTTCAGCGCGGCTTTCGCCTTGTCGCTGTTCATTGCGCCGCCATGTTCGACGGTTGCAGCATAGTTGTTGCTAGCGTCGATGCCCCAGTTGTAGACACCGAAGGTCGGAGCGATGGATTCGAAATATTCATACCAGGACGCGGCGTGGCCTGTATGGGCCTGCGCAGTGGTGCCCCAGAGCTCAATGCCGTTATCCTTGCCGTATTTGGTGAAGAATTCGGCGATCTGCGTGTAGTCCTCATGCGTGGTCGCCGGCTTCAGGTCCTTGCCAGTCTCCTTCTTGAAGGCTTCCTTGATCTTCGGATCGTCGAAAAGGTCCTTGCGATAGAGGTAGGTCTTCAGGAAGGCTTCCATCGGCACGCCAAAGAGATCGCCCTTCTTGTCCTTGAAGTAGTCGGCAAAGCTGGTGAAGTTTGCGTCGTCGTAGGTCGGCGCCTTCAGATCCGCCTGATCCTTCAGCGTCTGCGTAATGTCGACGAGGAAATCCCGGGACAGATACGAATAGATGATGTCCTGTTCGATATAGACCATGTCATAGATGCCGGTCTTGGCCTCCATGTCCTTGATGGCCTTGTCGTACATCTGATCCCAGGACGTCGTCTCGATCTCGACCTTGATGCCCGTCTTCTTCTCGAATTCCGGCGCCAGCACATCCTTGATGTAGTTGGACGGCGGCGTGCTTTCGGTCACTCCGTGCAGCGTCACGCCCTTGAATTTGGCGCCGGCGTCGGACCAGAAATCTGCCCAGGCCGGCGAGGCAGTGGTGGCGAGACTGAGCGTCAGCGCGAGCGCGCTGGCCTTCAAAGCGTAGTTCATTTCAATCCTCCCAGATAGCAGCGAGATCATGTCGCCGGACCTTTGTGTAGAGGAAAAATGCCGTCTGCGCAATATTTGTTGTCTAAACCTGCAAATATGCAGGCTATGTTATTGTTTTCGGTGGAAAGTAATTTACGAGAGAGAGATGGAGATAGGATGCCGGAATAACATTGCTGCATCGCAACGATTTACCTCGCAAAGGCAAAATTACGATCCTCGAATTTATTTGTTGCTTTGCCATACTAAATAACATAGCTGTTGCGCGAAGGCAGGCATCCAGCGGAGGAAAATGGCCATGCGTCGATTGGGTATCCATTCATTTGTATGGACAGGCGGCCAAACCCAGGAGGGCCTCGAAATGGCCCTCAATAAGTCGGCCGAGCACGGATATCGCACGATCGAATTCGCCTATCTGCGCCCGGAGAAATTCAATCTCGATCGTCTGGCGAAGCTCGCGCAATCTCTCGGCCTCGAGATCGGCGTGACGATGGGCCTGCCCGTCGACAAGGATATCTCAAGCGAGGATGCGGCGGCCATCGCCGCCGGTAGGCAGATGCTGGCCGATGCAGTGCATGCGGTGCGCGACATCGGCGGCAACAAGCTCGGTGGCATCCTCTATTCTGCCCATACCAAATATAATCGACAGCCCACGAAGAAGGGCTGGGACAACAGCGTCGCCGCGATCGCTGCGACTGCGGATATTGCAAGGGATGCGGGCGTCGACCTCGTCCTTGAGGTCGTGAACCGCTTCGAAACGAACCTTTTGAATACGACGGCCCAGGGACTTAAGTTCATTTCCGAGACCGGATCGGACCATGTCCGCCTGCATCTCGATACCTTCCACATGAATATCGAAGAAGCAAATCCGGCGGCTGCGATCCGGCTCGCCGGCGACAAGATCGGCTACTTCCACATCGGCGAAAGCAACCGCGGCTATCTCGGTGACGGCGTGATCAACTTCGACCTGATCTTCGATGCGTTGCTCGATATCGACTACAAGCGCGACATCGTGTTCGAGAGCTTTTCAACCGCCGTCGTCGACGAAGGCCTNTCGCTCGCCTGCGCNATCTGGCGTGACACCTGGACCGANAATGACCCGCTGGCGGCACATGCCAAGCGCTATATCGAGCTGAAATATGAAGAAGCGAAACGCCGCCGCGTCACGAACGCNCGCCCTTGATAATCCTTCTGCCGATCTGCTTCGAAAGTGTAGGCTGGAGCAGTCGATTTGAAGAGAAATGAAGATGAACGACACCGTCTCCATCGGAAGCTCGCCGCGCAGGATCAGGCAGAACAACATCGTCGCTGCCCTGCAGACGATCTACGGCCATCGCCGCCTAAGTCGGGCCGATCTGGCGCGGAAGCTTGGAATGAACCGCTCGTCGTCGGGCGAGATCGTTGCCGAGTTGACGGAAAGCGGCTTGGTCCAGGAGTCGGAGGAGAGCAGCAAGCAGCGTTCGGAGCAATCGCGCGCCGGCCGGCCGGGGATCATGCTCGAACTGGTGCCGGATGCAGCATTCTTCGCCGGGCTCGAACTTGGCGTCGAGCACATATCCGCTGTCGTCGTGGATCTTTCGGCAGACGTCCGTGCCTGTCGCAGGCTGGCCTTCCAGGCGCAGTCCTCGACCGTGGAGGAAGCTGTGGCACGGGGCGTCGAACTGCTCATGAACGCCATGTCGACAGAAATGGTCGAGCGCTGCAGGGGGCTCGGCATATCCGCGCCGGCGCATATCCGGCCGGAAGGAATTGTCACGCTTGCGCCGATCATCGGCTGGCGAGAGGTGCCATTGAAGGAGATCGGCCGCAGCGCCTTTCCGGCCGAGGTGCCGATTGCGGTGGAGAACGATGCCAACGCCTTCGCCATCGGTGACAGCTATCGTCGCGGCATTTCCGGGGTGACGCTCTTCCTGCTCATGGAAACCGGTGTCGGTGGAGGGATCATGATCGACGGGAAGCTGTTTCGTGGCGGTCATGGCCTTGCGGGCGAAATCGGCCATACCCTCGTACCGGGAAGCGGCGGACAGAAATTCGAGCAGCTGATCGGCCGCGAGGTGCTGATCCGGCAGTACCGGGAAGCGACCGGCCGTACCGACGTCGATCTGCAGGATTTCCTCACAGACGTTCGCGACCGTGTTCCGGACGCGGTGAACATAGCGGAGATGTGGTCGCGGCATCTTGCCTATGCGTTGCTGCAGGCCTGCCGTCTGCTCGATCCGGTCCGGATTGTCCTCGGCGGCTCCGTGGCCTCGCTCTATCCGATGGTGGCTGCCCGTGTGGCGGTCCACATGGCGGAGGGCCAGAACATTCCTTTTCCGACACCCGAGATCGTCGTTGATGACGATGCGGAATTCGGGTCCGCCTTCGGCGCGGCGTGCATGCTGCACCAGCGCTTCCTCTCTCTCGAAAACGAGGAATTCGGCGGTGAAGACGGTGCCTTACAACGATCAACAGCGACTTAGCGACACCTATCGAAAGCAGGATTGCAATGACTTCAGTGCTGGCTCCGGACAGTCTCGGTCCCACGGTTTGCGTCGGTGAGATCCTCGTGGAGATCGTTGCTACNACCGTCGGAGACGGATTCCTNGAGGCTCAGCCTCTNGTNGGCCCGTTCGCCAGCGGGGCGCCGGCGATCTTCATCTCGCAATGCGGCCGNCTCGGCGGCTCGGCGGCNATGGTNGGAGCNGTCGGCAATGACGATTTCGGTCGTGTCAATGTCGACCGCCTCAGGCGTGACGGCGTCGATGTCTCTACCATTGCCGTCGATCCTGACTATCCGACGGGAAGCGCCTTCGTCCGCTACCGCAACGACGGTTCCCGCGACTTCGTCTATAATATCGCAAGGTCCGCGGCCGCACGTTTCGGCTGGTCTCCGGACGTCAGCGATCTCATCAGCCGCAGCGGGCACGTTCATGTGATGGGTTCGGCACTTTCCGTCCAGAGTGCTCGGGAGGTGATCGACAAGGCAGTCGACATCGTGAAGGCGCGGGGCGGTACGCTGTCGGTCGATCCGAACATCCGCAAGGAATTGCAGCTCGATGAGGACACCGAACGCCGATTTTCCCGGCTCGTCGCTGCCGCCGATCTTCTCTTGCCGTCGGGTGAGGAGCTCGAGAGGGCGGCAGGTGTGCCAGGCGAAGCCGAAGCGATCCGCCGCCTTTTCGAAATCGGCGTGAAGGAGATCGTGCTGAAGCGCGGTGCCGAAGGCGCGACCTATTTCGNCANGGATGGAGGCCGTATCGATGCTCCTGCNTTCCTCGTCGANGAGGTCGATCCGACCGGTGCCGGCGANTGCTTCGGCGGCGCTTACCTCACCTGCCGGCGGCTCGGAATGTCTCCAGGTGAGGCTCTCACCTATGGTTCGGCNGCAGGTGCGCGCAATGTTGCGATCCGTGGCCCGATGGAGGGTGCCGGCACACGTCAGGAGCTCGACGCGTTCATCGCCTCAACGGAAAGGCGTTCCTGATGCAGGTTGCGCTCAATCAACTGGCCACGCTCAGGGCTGAGGGTCATCCCCTTGGTGTCACCTCTGTCTGCTCGGCCCATCCGATCGTCTTGAGAGCGGCGTTGCGTCATGGGCGGGATCATTCGAGCACCGTTCTGATCGAGGCCACCTGCAACCAGGTCAACCACCTGGGCGGCTATACAGGCATGACCCCTGAGGACTTTGCGGCCCTCGTCCTGCGCGTCGCCAAAGAGGAGGGGTGCCCAGAAAATCTCATCGTGCTGGGAGGCGATCATCTCGGGCCAAATCCCTGGCGGGATCGTGCGGCCGAAGAGGCCATGGTGGAAGCCGAGAGGATGGTCGCGGCCTATATCGATGCCGGCTTCCGCAAGATCCATCTGGACGCGTCGATGGGCTGCCTGGGCGAACCCGCCGCATTGGACGACGAGACGACCGCCTATCGCGCTGCCCGGCTTGCCGCCGTCGCGGAGACCGCGGCAAGGCGGGCAGGAGGCGCCATGCCCGTCTATGTAATCGGCACGGAGGTTCCTCCTCCCGGTGGTGCCGATCACGCGCTGACCACGATCGAGCCGACCGAGGCTTCGGCCGCCAGACGGACGATCGATATCCATCGTCGTATCTTCGCACAGGCCGGCCTTGCTGAGGCGTTTGCGCGTGCCATCGGCCTCGTGGTGCAGCCGGGCGTCGAGTTCGGCAACCATAATGTCATCAGCTATGATCGCGGCAGGATCGACGCGTTGAAGCAGGTGCTCGAGGACGAGCCGCAATTCGTGTTCGAAGCGCATTCCACCGATTATCAGGGCACTCGTCCGCTGAGCGCACTCGTCGAAGACGGTTTTCCGATCCTCAAGGTTGGACCGGAACTGACCTTTGTCCTGCGCGAGGCCCTCTACGGGCTGGATCTGATCGCATCCGACCTCGTGCCTGATTATGGCGAACGTCCGCTATACGCTGCGATGGAGGCTTTGATGCTGGCGCATCCGGAAAACTGGAGCCGTCACTATCATGGTACGGAGGACGAGCAGCGCTGGCTTCGTCATTATTCGCTGTCTGATCGCATCCGATACTATTGGACGTCTGAGCCGGCTCAATCCGCGGTCGCGCGCCTTTACGGTGCGCTTGCAGGGAAAGCCGTGCCACTTCCGCTTTTCTGGCAGCACATGCCGGCAGCCTCACTGTTTTCCGATGCGCCACTCGATCCGGAAGAGGTTTTGGTCTGGCGGGTGACGAAAAGCCTTGCCGAATATCATGCAGCATGCGGCGGAGCGAGATGAGGCCGCCCAACAGAGGAGGAAGGAATGAACGANTTGAAAGGGAAGGTTGCTGCGATCACGGGCGCGGCCTCCGGTATCGGTATGGCGTCGACGGAGGCGATGATCGCGGCGGGTGCCACGGTCGTTCTTGTTGACCGTGACGAGAAAGCGTTGAAGTCTGCCTGCGAGCGCCTCGGTGCACAGGCGATACCTCTCGCTTTGGATCTCCTGGATCCCGAGGCATGCGCCGGGCTTCTCGATCGNGTGCTGTCCAAGGTAAGCCAGCTCGATATCTTTCATGCCAATGCTGGCACCTATATCGGCGGTGACCTCGCGGACGCCAATCTCGATGCCATCGACCGGATGCTGAACCTGAANGTCAATGTCGTCATCAAGAACGTCCGGACCGTCATTCCGCACATGATCGAACGTGGCACCGGCGACATCGTCGTCACAAGCTCCGTCGCGGGCCATGCGCCCGTTCCCTGGGAGCCGGTCTATTCGCCGTCGAAATGGGCGATGCATTGCTTCGTCCAGACCATGCGCCGCCAGCTTCTGAAAAGCGGTATTCGTGTCGGCTCCGTCTCGCCCGGTCCTGTCATCAGCGCGCTGCTTGCCGACTGGCCGGAGGAAAACCTCCGCAANGCGAAGGAAGCTGGGGCCCTGATCGAACCCAAGGAGGTGGCTGACGCCATCATGTTCATGCTGACGCGTCCGCGNAACGTCACGATCCGCGACATCGTCGTTCTACCAAGCGCATTCGACATCTGAGGAGCCGAGCTATGAGCTATCAGGAAAAATTCCGCCTCGACGGCGAACGGGCTGTCGTTACCGGCGGCGGACGCGCCATTGGACTTTGCTGCGCCCATGCGCTCGCCGAGGCTGGTGCCGCCGTCATCGTGATCGAGCGTAACGAAGCCGACGCAGAGGANGCGCTGGCGCTTCGGGGCAAGGGNTATGACATCGAGTTACGNTTGGGTGACGTCACTGATTCCGCGCGCATGGAGGCCATTGCCAATGAGCTTGCCGATGGTGGCCGGCCGGCATCGATCCTGGTGAACAATGCAGGGATCGGCAAGAACGGCATCCCGTCGGAGGACGTCACCGACGCCGACTGGCTGCGGATGATGGACGTCAATGTCAATGGCGTCTTCTGGTGCTCGCGTTCCTTCGGCCGTCACATGGTTGCGATGAAACGCGGTGCGATCGTCAATCTCGGTTCGATGTCGGGCATCATCTGCAACCGGCCGCAGGCGCAGACACCTTATAATGTTTCGAAGGCGGCTGTGCACCACATAACGCGCTCGATGGCCGCCGAGTGGGCCCAGCACGGCGTCAGGGTCAATGCCGTCGCGCCGACTTATATCGAAACGCCGATGGTTGCGGCAGTCGAAGCCAATCGTGAACGGATTCCGATCTGGCTCAACGATACGCCAATGGGACGAATGGGCACGCCGGAGGAGGTTGCCAGCGCTGTTCTCTTCCTTGCATCCGGTGCTGCAAGCCTGATGACGGGTGCAATCGTCAGCGTCGACGCAGGTTTCACCTGCTGGTAGATGCGCTATAGTTCGCAGGCGCCGTGTCCGCAGGCGCCTGCATTCCATCAGGTTCAACTCCGAGCCGGGTCGTCCCTCACGGCATCGGCGAACTTGCGCATCAGGCGGACCAGATTGTCGAGATCATCGGGATCCCAGGTCTTGAATATCTCGATCCCCATGCGCTCGCGCGCGGCATCGACACGATCCGTCATCGATTTGCCTTGCGGGGTCACGATTGCTTCGCTGACGCGCCGGTCCGTCGCGCTGGCCTGACGCTGGATCAGGCCGAGGCTCTCCAGCTTGGCGACCTGACGGCTGACTGTCGTGTAGTCGCGGCCGGCACGGTCGGCCAGCTCGACTACGCCGATTGGCCCCAGTCTCTCGATACCCACCAGCAGGGGAAAGAGCGCACGGTCGAGCGAAATCCCAGCCTCCCTGACCATTGCTTCGTCCCGTTGCGGACGGTTCATGACGCTGACGATTTCAAGCAGNGATCCATGAAGGTCACGGATNCAGTTTNAGATATGTGTATTTTGCACATTTTTTGTTGACGGCATTCCNGTTCTCCTNTTATGTGCATAATACACATAAATGAGGAGCTACGGCAATGACAGATGAAGATGCAATCGATGTTTTGATTTGTGGCGCCGGCGCTGCCGGCCTGACACTGGCGATCGATCTGGCGCGGCGCGGCATATCCTTCCGGCTGATCGAGAAAATGGATGATCCGTTTCGCGGCTCACGCGGCAAGGGCCTCCAGCCGCGAACCCTGGAAGTCTTTGAGGATCTCGGTATCGTCGACAGGATTGCCGCTTCCGGCAGCCTCTATCCGCACCAGCGCGAATATCATGGCGACGGTAGCGTGAAGGATGTTGCGCTTTTCGAGG
>JGI25160J50197_1001777_pt1 | contig 10442 bp, 12 predicted proteins | sample AraplaMF_Cvi_mMS_FD_50197 | JGI IMG/M metagenome (IMG submission 50197)
CCGGCCCGGTCCCCGCGGGCGGCGGCGGCCACGCCCGCCACGGCGAGCGGGCGCAGCTCCTCCCAGCGCTCCGGGGCCAGCGCCCGCGCCAGCCGGATGATCGCGGGCACCTCCAGCATCCTGCGGACCTCGGCCAGCTCGGCGAGGTCGCGGGAGCTGCACTCGGCGACCCGGAATCCGCGGTTGGGCACGACCTCGACGGCACCTTCGGACGCCAGCTGCTGCATGGCCTCCCGGACCGGGGTCGCGGAGACGCCGTAACGCTCGGCCAGCGCCGGAGCGGAGTAGACCTCGCCCGGGGTCAGCTCCCCGCCGGCCAGCGCATGGCGCAGCGCGGCCAGCACCTGGCCGCGGACGGAGTGCCGCCGGGGCGCGGCGGGACCGGGCTGCGCGGGCACCCACGCCCGCACTACCGAGTCCTGTTCCACTGTGCCCTGTTCCATGACGGATCCTCCTGACGTATCCCAGCACCATAGGCGGCGCGGGCCACAGTACAAATCCGTGCGCCGGTCCCGGAACCTCGCCGGACCGCCGGGACTGGCGCCGATCGAACGCGGGTAGACCTTCGGGTAAGGTAAGCCTTACCTGCCAACGATCGCGATTCGGTGGTCTCCCCCATGACTTCTGTTCTCGCCGCCCCGGCCACGGCCCACCCCGTCGCTGAGGCCTACGCCCGGCTCTCCGAGGTATTTCCCGGGCTGCGGGTGACCACCTGGCACACGGCACCGCCCAGCGGCAACGGCTGGGTCTGCGCGGCCGGACTGGCGGCCGGCGGCGAGACCCTCGATGCCTTTCTCGCCTGGGACGACGCACAGATCATCCGCGACCACGGCCGCCCGGCCCGTCCGGACGTGGTCGCGAGCTTCGCACTTCACCGCTACGCCTGGCCGGCCTGTCTGCTGATCACCGTCCCCTGGTTCCTGCACCGCCGGGTCCCACGGCTGCCCGTCCAGGACGTCTCGATGCAACGCGAGCCGGTCCGGATGTCGACGCGCATCAGCACGTTCGCCTGCCTCCCGGACGATCCGGCAGCGGCACTGCCCGGCGCCCGGGTGGTACCGGACGAGGAGGCACTGCGCGCGGAGGTACGGGCCGCGGTGGCCGGACACCTCGGCCCCGTCCTGGAGGGCTTCCGCACCCGGATGCGACGCGGGTCCCGGGCGCTGTGGGGCATGGCATCCGACGAGATCGTCGAGGGCCTCTGGCACGTGGCACAACTCCTGGGCGAGGAACCGCGAGCGCTGGCCGCACTGGAACGCCTACTGCCCGGCGCCACCGCCCCCTACGTGGGCAGCGCAGGATTCCGCACACTGACCGCCCCCCAGGGCGAACCCCTGACAACCCGAGACCGCGCCAGCTGCTGCATGTACTACACCCTCCGCCCCGACGACACCTGCCTCACCTGCCCCCGCACCCGCGACGAGGACCGCGTCCAGCGCCTTGGTGCGGGCACCTGACGGACAATCAGGGAGCCTCGGCCTGCGCGCGTGAGGGCCGTGGGCGTCAGGACTCATCGATCGACGACGAGCCCGTGTCATCGCACTTCAGGACGCGCACGGACACCAGCTTGGCGTCCTTGTCCACGCCGTAGCCCTTGCCGTCGATGGTGCCCGCGATATGCGTGCCGTGACCGGCGCGGTCCTGCCCGCTATCACCGTCGCCCACCACCTCGGCGCCGAGGGGCGCCCGCCCCCTGCATCCAACGCATCTTCACCGGCCTGGCCGTCGTCGACATCACCCCGAAGAACGCCGCCACCGCACACAGGCGGAGCTGCATCTCTCCGCAGGGCTGCGGCCGTGAGCGCGCCGGCCCTCCAATTCCCAGGCCCCCGGCGTATGCGCCGGGGGCCTCCCTCGCGCTCCCCCACGCAATTGCAGATTGGACCCGAAGCGGCGCAATTACACCGCGATTCCGCGACATTGATACGTCCTTGCCGAGCAGAGCTCCTCCTTCTCGGTGATCAGCGTGCGTGATGCCCCGCCCCCACAAGGTCAGGTACCCAACGACGGCCGGAAGGGTCGCGAGGAGTGGGGAGCTCCCCAACGCCGAGGCATATCGGCTGACACAGCGCCCGACGCGGCTGCACTGATAGTGGGCTTCGGCCGCTGTGTGACTTCCACGGCTTCGATAAGCTTCCGCGCCGCCCAGGGGCGAGTTCCACTCATGAAGGCCTTCCAAGAGCACTCACAAAAGCGAGACTTCTCGTCGCGGCATCGCTGGCACCGAACAGGCCACCACGAAATTGCGAGATCTCGTGGCCAGATCCTTTCACGGTCTGTCCGCTCACCGCCTCGTCTCGCCGCCTTCGCCCCTGCCAGACTGTGAAACATGACAGCCGCCACCGGGATTGCCGAGAATATGGAGTTCATGATGCGCTCCGCGTCATGTGGACACTAGAGCCAGGGAAGCTCCGAGTGCACTCGCAATATATAAGTGAGCCCTTCGTTGGGCTTCCTCTTCTCGACTTCGCAACTTTCAGCAATGCCACAGGCTTACAGCTTCACCGTAGAAGCGCCCTGAATCACCTCGCTTCCACGGATATCTTCCGCTGTCATCTCTGACTAGTAACCAATTAGATCACGCGTGTGCGATATCGCCGTGACCTAGCCACGGCGGATGCACAAACATGAAGGAAGGAACATCCTCATGGCATTTGGATGCCCGCACTGCAACGATGCCGACGAACGGCCGGCAAAAATCATCTCGCAGCATCAGACATCTACCGGCCTCACAGTATGGACCCGCTGCGCGTGCGGTTCACTGCAGGCCCGTGTGATCTCCTCCTCCGGAAATCGTGTGGTAGCACGCGGCCGACCGGAGCAGAACGGCTAGGCTCTCAGCCGTCTCCCTGCTGGCCGGCTGAAGGGTTGGGCCGCTTTGGAGGCAGTCCAGTTACCACAGGCCCTCCCTTCTGCCGGAATCTGAATTCCACCGCGCCTGCTGGCTGCCGCACCACCAAAGGCACCAGGGCTGAAGCACCAAAGCCATAACGCAGACCTCAGAAGCATGCCCTCCAATGATCGGCCCGACGCCGCCCGTTCTCCTGTAGCGCTTGACGCGAAGGGGCAGCCCCGGACCGATCTACTGTTGCCGAGTTCAGTCGAGAGCGAACTCGCTGAGCTGGCAGGGCTCACCCAGGTGCTCGGCCATCAGATTCGCGAAGGATGCCCGAGGTAGAGGCGTGCAGTCACGGGCGGCTACGAATTCTGGACGCCTGCTTTGAGCGGCGAACGGCTCAGTGCACACGTTCTCAACACTGTTGAAGACGACGAACACGTTGGCCCTGGGGAAGGGAGTGATGTTCCCGTTCGAGCCGTGCATGCAGTTGCAGTCGAAGACTGTAGCCGAGCCAGCCGGCCCCGTAAGAAGTTCGATCCCGTGCGTGTCCGCAAGGGCGGCCAGGCTGCCGTAGTCGGGTGTGCCCACCGTCGGCTCGCGCAACGACTCCTTATGATAGTCATGCGGAGTCGCTCCGGCACAGGAGACGAATGTTTTGTGAGATCCCGGCATTATCATGAGCCCACCGTTGTGCTCATAGTTCTCCGTAAGCGCAATAGAGATACTTACGGCACGCATACGCGGCATTCCGTCTTCCGAGTGCCAGGTCTCGAAGTCAGAGTGCCAGAAGAAGTCCCTGCCCTTGAATCCGGGCTTGTAGTTGACCCGAGATTGATGGACGTAGACTTCGGACCCCAGGATTTGACGAGCACGTCCGTGAACACGAGGGTCAGCGATGAGTTTCGCGAACACTTCACTGACCTTGTGGATCTCAAAGATGGATCGAATCTCATCAGAGTCACGCTCCCTGATTGTCCGCTCGTCGTTCATGACGGCCTCATCCCTTGCCAGCCGCCATAGCTCGGAGCGATAACTTTCCACCTCTCCAGGAAGCAGGAGTTGTTCAGTCGAAAGAAATCCCTTCTGCTCGAAAAGAGATAATTCCCGCGAATCGAGCGGACCGTGCTCCGGAGCGCCGTAGACGACCGGATCCTGCCGGCCGAGCAGGGCGGGTTCGCTTACCCGTGTCGGGTAGATGTCATCAGGACGAGAAGATGCTTCAGCGCGTACTGCCATACTCATTTGATCCTCCTTCACGTCGAATGTGCGGCTCTACGTGACTGTGGCAGCGTGTCCGCTGATCAGGACTCGTGATTCAGCGGGCCGATCCGGAGAAGTTCTTCGGGGTCGTGACCGGGCGGGAAGAGTTCTGGACCGAAGAGCAGCTGGCGATGCAGTGTGGCTCCTCGGGCGCGGGCGAAGGCCGACAGGAAACGATCGGATGCCGTGTTGTCGGGCGTCACCGTGGCTTCAACAAATCGATAGCGGTGATCGGCGAGGTGATCCACCATGCGTCGGGCGAGCCCTTGCCCTTGATGCGCCGCGGCCACTGCCGTTTGCCAGACAAAAAGTGTCTCCGGGGCACCTGGGCGCGCGAACGCCAGGGTGAATCCATGAATACCCTCCGCCGAACGAGCGACGACGGAACTAGCGGCGAAATCCCTGCACCAAAGTGCATAGAAGTACGGCGAGTTGACGTCAAGCGACCTTGCCTCGCGAGCTAGATTCCACAGCGAAGGGCCCTCACCTGCCCGTGGGGCGTCAAGGTAAACACGCGCAACGTTCGATTCGTCTTCATTCGCTGAATCAGGAGATTCCACTGAAGGGGCTGGCAGGGTGCGCTCCAACGACATCAGGTTTCCTCCACAAATGGGTCAGCATTGGCTGTCTATGTTCTGGCACTAGCGTCAGAACATAGACAGCCAATGCATCCGGATATTTCTTAGAGTAGTTCAGTCCAGTCGCATGCTACGGATCAAGTAGCCGGTCGTTCTCCCAGGATGAACGCGAACCGATCATTGAACTCCAATTGCGGAGTCGTATAGCGGTGCTCGATCTCCTTCAGACCTTGAGCAAGCTCACCTTCTGAAAAGTTGGAAAGAACCGACATCCAGCGATTACTGACCAGCCGAAGCCACTTGCTGCGATCGACGGATAGCGGAAATTCCTTGTAGCCAATAGTCGCTTTGAGTCCGCCCAACTCCAGCGCGGCCGCCACCTCCTCAGGGTCAGGTTGCTCGGTGGCGAATCGGTCCAAGGCTGCTTCGAAGAGCGGATAGTCGATTTGAGGCGGAAGAGCGACAATCAGGAAACGGCCGCCCGGGGCGAGGAGCTGGGCGAGGCCCGACAGAGTGTTCTCCAGGTCCGTGAAGTGGTGGACCGCTTCCTTGATCACAATGGCGTCAAAGGTGTCGTACGGCAACGACACATCTCCGGCAACTACTTCTTCCGCCGTCGCCTGGACGGCGTGGAGCCGCGGATCTTGAGGCAGTAATTCCAAGAGAGCTGCCGAGGGATCGACGCTGACCACCGGAGTCTGCGCTGTGGCATAGGGCAGAAGTCGGCTCAAGAATAGTCCCGTACCCACTCCGATGTCGGCAATCCGTTGGCCTTCCGTCACCCGGAGGTGGTCCCGGATCTGCTCGGCCATCCAGTCGGGATAGTCGGGCCGGGTCTCCCACAGATCGTTGTAGATCTCAGAAAGCTTTTCGTAGTGGAGCTCAAGACGCTTGTCCATCCATGCCTCCAGAAGTGTGTTGTTTCCTGACACAAATCGGCTTGAGGTCGGATCATGGTGAGCGGTCGATGTCGTCCCGTCCGCGCTCACTGGGCGAGGTTTGCATCCACCCAGCTCCGGAACTCGTCGATACGATGTTCGAAGGGTGAGTAGACCTGCGAATCGTCAAAGCTCCGCGAATGGGCACCTAGTTGTACCCGTTCACACGCGTCAAAGTCCTCACGATTCGTCACGTCAAGTACTTTGACTGCGTCCTCCGGAGAGAACGTGGGCTCATCTGCCACATCAGGATGAAAGAGCCATTCTCCGACGACCCTGGTGCGATCAGGTCCCTGCGGTTCGAGCCGCATACAGAACACGTGGTCAGGAACGAAAACGATGGAAACATTCGGCCACAGCAGAATTCCGTAAAAGGTCCGTTCGTCTTCAGCAGGCACCTGGGGCAGCGTCGGTGCAACGGGTCGACCAGACATGGAGAACCCTGTTGCTTCATCAGCAAGTGGAGCACCCAGACCTTGCGGACCCGTGACGGTTCCATATCCGCCGCGGAACTGTGGTACCGCGGCACACAGTTCCGGATGCATCGTGGGACAGTGGTAGCACTCGTCGAAATTCTCCCACAAGATTTTCCAGTTTGCCCGCACATCATAAGTGATCTTGTGGGTCACCTTGAGGCGTTCGGTTTCATAGTGGGGGATCGGATTGGTTTCCCCGAATCGCTCACGGATCAGCGGGTCAACTTGTTCCGAAAGTGGCGGTGCTTTCTCATCCAAACTTACCCAGACATAACCCAGCCATTCCGTGACCGACACGGAATGAAGGTGCCGATCACCCGTTCCCGGTGGCAACTGGTCACGCCACGGGACTCCGACGAGTCTGCCATCAAGGCCATAGGTCCATCCGTGATAGCTGCACCGGATCGACTTCCCGAAGTCGCCCTGGCTCTCTAGGCACAACTGGGCTCCACGATGCCGGCAAATATTCAACATGCCGGCCAGAGCGCCACTCCGGTTACGCACCAGCAGGATGCTTTCCCCGCCGAGTTCTACCCGAATAAATGATCCCACATTCGGGATCTCGGATGAATGCGCCACACACATCCATGAACGACCGAAGATGCGCTGGGCCTCTAAGTCGAAGACTTCTTGGCTGGTATACCGATCACTCGTCCATAAGGGCATTTCTCGCGTTTCCTCTCACCGGCTCTGCGTCCTGCAACGCGAGCCGATTCTTTCGAGAATGTGACGCTTCTTATGACGTACCAGAACGAGATGCGTCCGAAAATTGAATCGGTGAAGGCCCCCCTGTTCCTCTTTTCTTGATCGCAACCGCAGAACCACCGTGACATGCACATCAATCGCGAGTCAACAAGCGGTCACATTGCCTGCTCGTCCGTTATGTCGCATCGTGGCCCAGGTTGAACCGGCGGAATTTTGGAGGCTTGGATGCGGAATGACACATTCGGGGATCACGAAGTTCCTGGCTACTGGAAGGAACCGACCGGCCCGCATGCTGTGCCCACTACTCACAGGAATAGCCGGAGGGTTACGCGTGGCTGGTTGGCCGAATATGCGCCCCGAGGGAGACGGCCCCCAGAGCTCTTCCGGCATACGCCAAGCCAGCACCTTCAGCGCGGCGAGCCGAGTTCATAGGGTTAACCGCTTCACGGTCGAAGGAATGACTCACTCGCCTTAAACCACTCCACGACCTGCGGGACCTCCGATTCGGCCATTCAGATGACCGATGCGACAAAGGCATCTTCGGCACCCACTGCGCCACACAATGGACATGATGCGCCTTCATGGGCATTAACATCGTTGAAGCGGCACTCCCGCCCCCGAGCACGTCCAAGGGCCGATGGGACCTACTGGTTTGCCGCTCCGTGCCGGTCGGCCGTCCGCGGGCCGTGCTTCTTGTGGGCTGCCGGCCCACGGAAGGTGCTGCGATAGGCGCTCGGCGACACCCCCAGCGCCGCTCGCAGGTGCTGGCGCAGCGAGGTCCCGGTGCCGAAGCCTGCGGTCACCGCAATCCTGTCGATCGGCAGGTCGGTGCCTTCAAGGAGCTGACGAGCGCGTTCCAGGCGCTGTTGGGTCAGCCACTGCACCGGGGTGAGGCCGACTTCCTCCCGGAAGCGGCGGGTGAGGGTACGTACGCTCATCGCCGCGTGCGCGGCCAGCTCGTCGAGGGTGAGCGGCTGGTCGAGCCGCTCCAGGGCCCAGGCCCGGGCCTTGCCCGTGGACGAGGACTCCGGTTCCGGGACCGGGGTGCGGATGTACTGCGCCTGCCCGCCGTCGCGATGTGGCGGGACGATGGTGCTGCGAGCGACGTCGTTGGCGATCGCGCTGCCGTGGTCGCAGCGGATCATGTGGAGACACAGGTCGATTCCGGAGGCTTCGCCGGCCGAGGTCAGGACGTCGCCTTCGTCCGTGTAGAGGACGTCCGGGTCGAGTTCGACCTGCGGGAAGAGTTCCCGGAAGTTCTGGGAGGACTTCCAATGCGTGGTGGCACGACGGCCGTCGAGAAGGCCGGCCGCCGCCAGCACGAAGGCTCCCGTGCAGATGGAGGCGATCCGGGTGCCGGGGCGGATGGCGGCAAAGGCAGCGGCGAGCGAGCTGCTGAGCCGTCCCTCGGTCTGCGTCACATCCTCTTCGTGCGTGGCCAGGACGATGACCGTGTCCGCCTCCCGTAACGTCTCGGGTCCGTGTGCGACGTAGATGGGAAAGTCGGCGTCGGTACGGATCTCACCCGTGGACAGTGCACAAGTGATCACCTCGTACAAGGGATCACCCTCGGTCGACCTTGTCTGACCAAACATCTGATGGACCAGACCCAACTCCATGGGCATCAGTCCGTGGCGGACGAAGACTGCCACGCGGTGCCGACCAGGGTGTAAGAAGGTGGTCATGGCCAGATTCTTGCACGGGCTGTCTGCCTGACTGCTGCGCCATCCACCCTGGTCTCCCATCATGATCAGAGTGACTCAAAGCATCGAAACTCCGCTTCCTGTTCACGAACCCCGAGTACACCGTGCCTGGTGGGTCGCCGCGGTCGCAGCTCTGGCAATCGTTGCCGCCGGCGCGTTCAGCACCATGCCAGGGTTGCTCGTCGACCCGCTGCACGAGGAATTCGGCTGGTCGCATGGCGAGATCAGCTTCGCGGTCTGGGTGAACATGGCGCTGAACGGGTTAACTGCCCCGTTCGCCGCGGCTCTGATGGACCGTTTCGGCCTGCGTCGGGTTGTCGCCGGCGCGCTGGCTGTCATCGCTGCCGGCGCCGCGCTGACGACGGTGATGACCGAACCCTGGCAGCTCACCCTCTATTGGGGCGTCCTGGTGGGCCTCGGCTGTGGCTCGATGGCCATGGCGTTCGCCGCGACCGTCACCAACCGCTGGTTCGTCAAGCGTCGTGGGCTGGTCACCGGCCTCCTCACAGCGGCCAGCGTCTTCGGGCAGTTCGTATTTCTGCCCGTGCTCTCTTGGATCGTCGACCACCATCACTGGCGGGCCGGCACCGTGACCGTCGGACTGACCGCGTTGGTTGTCGTGCCCTTTGTGTGGCTGCTGTTGCGCAACCATCCTGCGGATGTCGGTCTCAAGCCGTACGGGTCCCACGAGTTCGTGCCGAACCCTCCCGCTGCTCCGGGAACGGGGCGCCGCACGCTCAAAGTGCTCTCCACCGTGGTCAGGACGGGGCCGTTCTGGCTGCTGGCGGCCACCTTCGCCATCTGTGGTGCGTCGACAAACGGAATCATGTGGACGCACTTCACCCCTGCTGCTCACGATCACGGCATGCCGGTCACGGTGGCCTCGTCGCTCCTGGCCATGGTCGGGATCTTCAATGTGGTGGGCACGATTTCCTCGGGCTGGCTCACCGACCGCATCAACCCTCGCTGGCTGCTGGGCAGTTACTACGCGCTCCGGGGTCTGCTGTTGATGTTCCTGCCCGCCATGATGGGGCCGACCGTGCAGTTTCCGCTGGTCTCCTTCGTCGTGCTGTTCGGCGTGCTCGACGTGGCCACCGTTCCCCCCACCATCGCGCTGTGCCGTGAGTTCTACGGAGAAGACAGCGCCATCGCGTTCGGATGGGTGCTCGCCGCCCACCAGATAGGTGCCGGCCTGGTCGCCTTCGGCAGTGGCGTGGCCCGGGACGCCCTGGGCTCCTACGACCTGGTGTGGATGGCCACCGGGGCACTGTGTTGTGCGGCGGCCATGCTCGCGGTGATCATCCGGCGGGCGGGCTCCGGCATGAAGCACGGCGCATCGAACGAACTCGCGAATTCGGCCGCCGCGAGCCGTTAAGGCGTCAAAACGCCCGCACGACGCGATGCGGCCCGATTCCGGCTCGACACTGCCGCACCTCGGGTTCCATGCCACCCCCAGCCCCTCACCCCTCGAACTCAACCCCCCCTCAGCGAATGCAAGTTCGACCTCCGGTGGCTCCATCACACCCCTTGGCGTCTTCTTGTTCCGAATGCCTCGGTTACCGGGGTGGGGTCCGTCAGGATGTCGCGCGAATCGCGTACCCGAGGCAAAGGGATCCCAGAATGAGAATGACCGATATATCGCTGGATTGGCTGGTTCCCGGCGCCCTGCTGCTCGTCGGTGTGNTCGCGGCCGCGGCGCTGGTGGTGCGTGGGAAGCGGGCGGCGGCNCGGTCCGNCGGTGAGGACTCCTGGGAGCGCAGCGAGGAGCGNCGCCGCCGNAAGGAGACCGTCTTCGCGTCGGCCTCCTATCTGCTGCTGTTCTGCTGTGCGGCGGTCGCCGCNGCGCTGTCCTTCCACGGGCTGGTCGGCTTCGGCGTGCAGAACCTCAACCTCTCCGGGGGCTGGGAGTATCTGGTGCCGTTCGGGCTCGACGGTGCGGCGAT